>ERZ506350.205-NODE-205-length-9768-cov-3.83991_pt1 | contig 9768 bp, 8 predicted proteins | sample MGYA00512373_ERZ506350 | MGnify/ENA metagenome assembly ERZ506350 | reverse complement strand
GCTCTTCCGATCTCAGATAATCTGCAAATTGACAGGGTTACCAATCTGGAAACGGTGCAGATGAATGACAATGGAGAATATGTGATTGATGCCACCATTTATTATGTGCCGCCGGAATTGGTAGGTGATGGTGCGTATGTAAATGTTTGGTATCGAGGTGGGTATAATGCAGAACCGGTTGCTAAGGTGTCTGCAAGAATTGTACCTAACGGCAATTTTTATATTCTGCGGCATTATGAAATCACTGAATGGTATTGATTTGTAAGGAAAAGGGGTAATCACCATGAAGAAAACATTGGCAGTTGTTTTATCTGCCGTTCTGGCAATGGGTTCTGCTGGAACGGTATTTGCGGACACACAGTCCGATTTACAGGCGGTAGAGGGGAAAATTGCTTCTGCACAGGCGCAGATCGTGCAGTTGGAAAAGGAGTTGGCGCAGTACGATTTAGACACCGTAACCATTTTTATGGGAGAAATCATTTCTACTTCTCCATACTTTGTCGTCAAAGGTGCTGATTTTGGATTTGATTCCATCAGCGGAAATGTTCATTACTACATTATCAAAACGCCAGAATCTGGTGTCCAAGGATATGGCCTGTTTACCGGAGGCTATCAGGTAGTTGGTACCCAGTGGATTGAGGTAAAAGGAAATTGGGTAGAAGCAATCGTTTTGACAGACTATCCTCCTGCGTATGACCAAAAGGGAGATCAGCTTTCTGCATTGCGTAAAGAAATAGAACAGTTGAAAGCACAAAAGGCAGCGTTGGAAGTGCAGGCGGAACAGGAACGGTATTTGCCCCCTGCATGGGCACAGGAAACGGTTGACCGCGCCATTGCCAAAGGCGCTGTTCCGGGAGAAATTTGTATTGACTATCAGACACCCATCACACGGGCTGAGTTCTGTAGATCCATTATTATGGGGATTCAGGGGGCTTATGGTGAATTAGGCGCAGCCTATATGGAAACAGAATTGCCTTATCTGAATTATTTGTATGATGCCAGCGAAGTACAGTTTGCGGATTGTAATGATCCCTTTGTGACATTGGCAGCCAGAGCAGGCATTGTCAGTGGTGGCGCAGACGGCAATTTCCATCCCTATGATTCTATTACCAGAGAACAGGCAGCGGCTATGCTGGTAAGAACGTTGAAAGCCATGGGCTTTACAGTAACAACAGGAACTCCGGAAGAATTTTCCGATTTGGGACAGGCAAGCAGTTATGCGGTGAAAGATATTCAGCAGATTACTGCCTCCAAAGTCAATGGTGTTAGTGTGATGTCTGGCGTCAACCAGCATGAATTTGCACCAAAAGGAACCTTTACCAGAGCGCAAGCCATTGTTGCCATCCAAAGATTGATGGATTATACCCAGTCCGAGGAACTTATAAACAAACAGTGGGAACAGGCCTATGCCAGCCCTCTGGGAGCGTATGCAGGAGAATATGAGGTAGGAAATTTTTTTGTGGGGCTGCATCCTTCTTCTACAGGAGAATATACACTGAATGTCCAGAAAAACAGATACAGGGAAAATGGAACTTGGGATATTTTGGACTTTGCCAATTCCGAAGTGCTCCAGATCAGTGGAAATCGCGCGGTTGCGTCCTATACCGATGATTATGGCAATCGTGGTGAAATGATATTTGAGTTTGGAGATACCTGTTGGATCACTGTTACTGTGACAGATCAGCAGAATGAAGAAACATTGGAAATGGCAAGAACACAGATGAGTATGAGCGGAGATGTAGGTTGAGGAAAAGATTTTGGTAAAAATAAATACGATTGAGAAAAGAGGATAAATATGAGCAGAAAAGCAGAAGTGATTGGCAGTTTGACAGGTGCCGTTGCGGGTATGGCAGCTGGCGCAGCAAAGGGTTCTACAATAGGGATCGCCATTGGTGGCCCTGTAGGTGCCATTGTAGGTACTGTACCATGTGCTGTGGTGGGCGGTGTCATTGGTTTATTGGGCGGCAATAAAATCGGCAGTGAAATCGACAGAAAAAAATAAGAGGATATTTGAATCCGATTATGCAGAAAGGCAGACGATGGGGTGTTTTATGAGAATAATGACACGAGACACAAAGGTATCGAAGAAAAAATCAACAAAAATCGAATTATCACCAGAATTGAAACAGCTGTGCAAAAAATGGCTCAAGAGCCGAATCCTTCCAGCCCCTTTTTGGAAAGAAGAGAGCACGTTTCAGCAGATAAAGAATAGGAGAGAGTAATATGGAAATTTTTAGAAAAACAGTAAAAGAAACAAAAATTACAAAGACAAAGACTGAAATTTCCGATGAAGTAGTAGAGAAATTCAAAAAGGCAATTCCTTTGATTCGCGCGCTTTTGACATTAAAAAAATTGTAAGTTGTTTGTTATAGAAAATCTCCGAACGTTTGATTGGAGATAGTCGAATTTAAATTTTCTATCGAACTATCTTTGGCATTTGCCGCTGATTGTTTGCTCAATCTCTTCCTTCCGGCTTGCCGGAATGCAGAAAATTAGACTCTGCGTTTCCATAGTTTCTGCCATTTGGAGAACATTACAATCAATGGCATAATCAGAAAAACTACTTTTTATAAATGATTTGTGTTGGTTTTCGGAAAAAAGAAACCCCTGTCTATCAGATTCATCTGACAGACAGGGTTATTTTTTTATCCATATCCTTTTTGTTCATGCAAGACAGACTTTTTCCGTGTATTTTGCGAAAAAAGAAACCAGCACATCGTAATGTACCATATCATGATGGTTAGCCCACCATTGATAAATATGCCATTGCATCGCCACTGCAATTTCACAGGCAATCATCTGCTCCTGTTCACTGAGAGAGGAAGTTAAATGGTATAAGACTTCATTGATCTTGCGGATGCGCGTTTCCACTTTTTTCTGGAATTCTATCCGTCCGTTTGGTCCGCTTAAAATGCGGAACAGCCGCATATGCGCACCAATGTAGTCCCATACGGGCTTTATGATCTGCAGATAGGAATGCGGATTCTTTGAATGGGTACAAACTCTGGAAATGGTGGAGATTTCATCAGGCATGCCTGCAATGAAATCATTTTCGATACGATCCAACACAGCCGAAATGGAGTCGAAGTAAAAGTAAAAAGAACTGCGGCTGATATTGGCGTATTGAATGAATTTGGTCACTTTGATTTTGTCATATGGTGTTGTTTCCAATAAATCAATCATTTTTGCAAGTATTGTATTTTCGATTGTCATAAAATCACCCCTGTATTCTGAATCTGGGTCATCCAAAAACAAGGGAAAGAGATATGCATTTTCATGAAAGATCTATTGTGGGTAAAAGAAAATTTTTGATTCAAAGAAGTGGTTCATTTGTATTATATCACACTTTAGTACTTTTGACGAAACAATTTTTAAAAAATGTGCAGACACGCCGGAAAAATTGTCTGCACAGGCATTTTTCCCTGTTCTTGTAAATCTCCAAAGAGGAACATACAATAAGACACATTAAAAAAATCGAGGTTTCACGAGGACAGTTTCCCATCAATCCAAAGAAGGGAGGAACAAGCGAAAGTTTGGATGGAAAGAGGGGAAAACAACGGAATATCCTCTGCAGTTCAAAAGAAAGGGTGATGATATGTGGTCTAATCCAATGTTTAGCTTTGCTGTATTCATGATATTGTTTGGGATCGGGAGCATTATTTCAAAGAAAACAAAAGGTATTATCGTTGAGGCGCTGTTTTTGAGCGTTGTATATATGATCGGCTTTATCACCGGCATTTTCCCTCAGAACGCATTGGAAATCACCGGTATTCCTGCCATGATGAGTGCTTTTGGTACATTGTTGATCGTAACTAATCTGGGTACTTTGATTGAAATGCGGCGTTTTATCAAAGAATGGAAAACCGTTGTGATCACATTGGGTGCTATGGCGATCATGGGGATTTTCTTCTGTACCATAGGTATTTTCCTGTTTGGCAAATATTATGCGCTCAGTGCACTGCCTCCGGTAGCAGGCGGTATCGTAGCGGCTGGTCTGGTCATCAATGAAGCGGAAATGGCAGGTCTGAGCCAGTATGGCGCGTTTGCATCCATGGTTTGTTCTTTGCAGACATTTGTGGGGATTCCCCTGTGTGCTTTTCTGGTGCGCAAGTATTGCGATAAGATCAGAAAAGATGGCTCCTACGCAGATGCAGGCGTAAAAAGGGACGGAGAAGAGAAGGAACATAAAAAACTCATTGGCAAATTCCCTGACGCCCTCAACAGCGGGACTATGATCGTTGCTCGTCTGCTGATCGTTGCGGTTCTGGGACTGTTCATCAGCAATCTGACAGGCGGCAAACTTCCTGCGGCAGTGGTGGTATTGGTTTTGGGAACGATTTTTACAGAAATCGGCTTTCTGGAAACACAGACACTGGCGAAGGCAAGATATATGGACTTTTTGCTTATGGGTCTGATTATGACATTGCCTCATGGATTCCGTACATTGACTTTAGCATCCTTTGGGGAAATGTTCCCCATTGTTGTGTTCTTCCTGCTGTTGGGTGCAGTAGGCCTGATCATCGGCGGTGCAGTCTGCGGCAAGATTCTTCGTACAGACTGGCGTTTGTCCGGCGCCATTGCCCTTTGTGCTATGCTGGGGTATCCTCTGACAGAAATGGTAGCAAGATCCGTAACAGAAAGTTATGGACTGCCCAAAGAAGAGGAAGAAAAACTGCTGGAAGCAGTTCTGCCCCAATTGATCATTGCCGGTTTTGCCAGCGTGACCGTAGCTTCTGTAGCATTGGCAGGTTTTGTTGCGCCAATGATCTTCCGATAAATGGGCGATTTTATTTTTCTCCTATAAAACAGAGCAGAAGATGTTTTTTACATCTTCTGTTCTTTTTTTGTGCATTTTTTGCGAGCGCCATTAATAGAAATCATCTATAAATGACGTTCATTTTTCGATTTCACAATTCATAACTGCCTTGCTAAACTGAAGATAACACATGTGTCATATCCAAAAGGGATGAAAAACAGGAAGCTTTCCAAAGAAAAAGCAAAGAATGCGCATAGGGTGCAGTTCCCCTTCCGAAAGAGAAAAAAGGGTGCTTTAGGAAGAGAACACTGCTAAGAGGCGTTCTTTTTTGAGAAAGAAGGAATGAATCATGAAAAAATGCATACAGTGCGGCTGGCTCTTTACATCCGAAAGCGATCAGGCGCAGAAAGATATGGAAATCATCATAGAGGACAATCGCATCGTTTCTGTGGGAAAAATAGGTCATTGTGATGAGAAAGACATGGAGGTCATTGATCTGCGGGACAAATTTGTTATGCCCGGCTTGATTGACGCTCATACCCATATTGTACTGAGTGGTCCTATGGATACCACTGCCGTATATCAGATGCTGCCCGGGGACGCTATGCTCTGCGCTATGGAAAACGCCAAAAAAGATATGCAGGCGGGCTTTACCACCCTGCGGGATGTCAGCTCCATTTATTTTGTAGATATTTCTTTGCGTAATGCCATCAGACAAAAACGGGTGGTTGGTCCCCGTCTGGTAGTATCCGGCATGATGCTCTCCTCCACAGGCGGTCATATCGACAGCCATTTCGCGCCTCATGTGAAAGATGCTGCCTTGGGGATGGTGGTAGATACGCCCGATGAAGCACGGAAGGCGGCACGACTGAACTTTAAATATGGTGCGGATGTATTGAAACTGGCGGCAACCGGCGGGGTTATGTCCATGGGGGATGCGCCTGGCAGTACAGACCTGACTTACGAGGAAATGAAGGCAGCTATTGAGATTGCCAAAGCCCATGGGCATACATCTTCTGCTCATGCCCATGGTGCGGAAGGAATCAAAAATGCCATCAGAGCTGGGATCACTTCCATTGAACACGGTATGCTCATTGATGAAGAAGGTATGCAGATGTTGGCAGAACACGGCACTTATCTGATTCCCACCATCGTTGCTGCGTACCGAATCGTGGAAGGCGCCAAAAATCTGGCACCGTGGATGGTGCAGAAGGCAGAAGAATGTCTGAAAAACCATATGAAAAATCTTGCAAAAATGCGGGAATTGGGTGTAAAGATTGGCTTTGGCAGCGATGTGGGTACGACCTTCAATTATCATGGGGAACAAGGGCTGGAATTCGCACTGATGGTAGAAGCGGGTTTCCGTCCGGAAGAAACCCTGCTGGCTGCTACCAGAGTCAATGCACAACTGCTGCAGATGGAAGATCAGATCGGAACCATCGCCGCAGGCAAACTGGCGGATATTGTTGCCTTTGACAAAAATCCGCTGGAAGACATTACGGCAATGCAGGCATGCAGTTTTGTTATGCAGGACGGTGAAATTTACAAAAGCTGAGTGATTCAGGAAACAAAGGAAAGAGACAAGAAAGTGGGTTCTATTTATTCTGGGTGAAAGAAATGCAAAGGGTGAGGAAGGAAATTTCCTTCTGAAAGCATTGTGGTTGTATCAGGTTTGAAATGGATTACTTTAGAACGGGAAGATGTTATAATAAAAAGGAGTGATGAAGATTTCTGCTGTTTTAAGGAGTGATTGATATGAATATAACCATTTTGGAGCTGCAGTATTTTGTGGAAGTGGCGCGGCAGAAAAATTTTACAAAAGCCGCAGAAATACTTTACGTGACAGAGCCAACGATTTCTTATCATATCAAGAAACTCGAGCGGAAAACAGGAACTGCGCTGATGATGCGCACAACAAAGCAAGTGGTGCTGACGCCGGAAGGGGAACGGTTTTACCAATATGCTAAAGAAGCTGTGGAGGCTTATGGCAGGTTGGAGCAGGTTGTCCGGGAGTTTGCGGCGCCGGCTGAAAAGCCTTTTCGTCTGGGGATTACGCCCATGGTGTTCCAGTTTTATTTGCGGCAGGAACTGGAAGCGTATAAGGCAAAATATCCCCGGGAAACCATTGCTTTTACCATCGAGGACGAAGATAATCTGCTGAAGCGTCTGCGTTTGCAGACCATTGATTTTGCTATTTTGAAGTCCTATGATACGAATTTGGATATGGATTCCACACTGTTTGATTGGGTCCTGCTGTCAAAAGAAGCGTTGTGCTTATTATGCAGCCCGGAAATGACAGGAGCAGACAGAGATGTGATTCCGGTGGGGGAAATGTCCCAGTATCCTTTCATCTGTATCAAAGAAGACGGTTATCCGGCGGACATTATGAAAAGGTTCCAATTGCAGAATCGGCAGAACATACATTATTATGATGGCATACGGACAAATGATGTATTGACCATCATGGCGGTGGTTACGGCAGGAGAAGCTGTCACTTGTGCAGGAGCGTCCATTGTGGGTTATCTGCAGGAACGGTTCGGTGTTCAGGCACTTCCCATTGACCCGCCTATATATCAGTATTTGTATTTCGTTTTTCCTAAAAATAAAAAACTTTCTCATGGGGAAAAGAATCTCATGGATGCTTTAAAGAAGGGGACGTGGGGAAAAACGAAGGAAGCAAAAGAGAAATAAAAAACAATTTAAGAACGACTGCAATGCAAAAAAGGCGTTTTCTATAAAAAGAAAACGCCTTTTGTTCTATTCTGATATTATTCATTCCATTTGATTTTGTGTTTTTTTAATTTGCGCGAAACAGATGGCTGGCTGATCTGCAATGCCTCCGCGATTTCATAAGTGGTTTTATATTTTTTCGCGGCATTTTGTAAAATGGTGTGCTCCAAGTTATCATAAGCTTCTTTTAAAGGAATGATTTCATCCGCTTCCAATTCCAATATAGAAGCAACAGAAGGGTTCCAAGGGAGCAATCCTGCTTTTGGTGTGATTTCATTTTCTTCGGATGTTACCAAGATACGTTCAATGATATTTTCCAGCTCCCGGACATTGCCCGGCCAGTCGTAATCCATCAGGCATTTGAGCATGCTGGGAGAAAGCTTTTTATTCATTTTATACTTTTCGTTGATGTTGTTCACGAAGTACTCGATGAGGGGCGGGATATCCGTTTTTCTCTCCCGCAAGGGCGGCAGGACGATGGATACCACATTCAGACGGTAGTATAAGTCTTGGCGGAATGATTTCTCCTGTACCATTTCTTCCAGATTGCGGTTGGTAGCGGCAATGATGCGGGTGTCGATGGGAATGGACTTTGTGGAGCCGATACGGGAAATGGTTTTTTCCTGCAGGACACGGAGCAGTTTTACCTGCAAATGCAATGGCATATCCCCGATTTCATCCAGAAAGACCGTTCCTTTGTTTGCCATTTCAAAAATACCGATATGCCCATTCTTTTTGGCACCTGTAAAGGAACCGCCTTCATAACCAAACAGTTCTGATTCCAGAAGATTTTCTGGAATGGCGCCGCAGTTGATTTTCAAAAATAAGCTGTTGTTCCGGTGGCTCTGTTCGTGTATCTCTCTGGCAACCACCTCTTTGCCGGTACCGGACTCGCCCAGTATCAGCACAGTGGAATCCACATTGGCAACTTTATGGGCCAAAGACATGACGTTTTTGAATTCCTGGCTTTCTGCCACATAATTCTGTGTTTTCTGCATTTTGTTGAGCCGCTGTTGGTATTGGTCAATGAGAAAACGAGAATGTTTCAGGTCTTCTTCAATTTTATTCAGTACGGTCACATCTCGAACAAAGGAAACCACCATCAGTATTTCGTCCTGATCGAAAATGGGAAAGCCGTTGAGGGCAACTTTTTTGCCGTTTTTGATTTCCTGTTCGATGCTGACTGGTTTTTTGGTCTCAATGACTTTTTGTGTAATGGAGGTAGAGAGATAACCTTCCTGTACGATCTGGGTCATATATTTTCCGATGAGATTTTCCGCATTCAGTCCTGTGATTTCTTCATAGGCACGATTTACCTGCAGCGTCAGACCATCGGCGTTGGTGATATAAATCCCGTCGGTAAAGGTATCAAAAACCTTTTCCCAGTTTTTTGGATCTTGCATATCCAATAGTTTTTTAGACACTTGAAATCCACCTCCCTATTTTTCATTGGCATGAATATTGCTTCTTTTATATATTGCATAGTCTCCCTCACGACATGCGTTCTTCCGCTCCATGACAGGAAGGACTATCAGGAAAGCAGATGCAGGTATCCTGCATCTCTTTTTTTTATTTTCCCTGAAATACGGGAGAGGGTTTTTTGCTCAGAAATGCTTCGATGGCATGTGTTCTGTCGGTGGTTTGACAAATTTCCATAAAAGCATCTGTTTCATATACCAGCTGCTCCTCTAAAGTTGCGCCGTATGTGTGCTGCAATACTTGCTTCATCTTTTTGACGGCAAGGGGCGCAAAGCCGCAGATGGTGTTTGCCAGTTCCTTTGTTTTCTGTTCCAGTTCTTCCGAGGGTACCAAATATTGCACCAGTCCCAACCGCAGGGATTCCTGTCCCTGAAGGGTTCTGCCTGTCAATAACAGATCCATGGCGTTGGCATAGCCGATTTTCTTTCCCAAAAGTCCAATGCCGCCAAAACCGGGGATTTCCCCCAATTTGATGGTGGGGATGCCTAACTGGATGTCGTCAGAAGCGATGACCAGATCTGCTGATAACAGGAATTCCAATCCTGCGCCCAGGCAATATCCATGGATGGAAAAAATCACCGGGCAGGGGCAGTCCCGCAGGCATTTGGCACATGCCTGTCCAAGGTTGGAGAAGCGGCGGGCTGAGTCACCTTTCAAATGCTGTTCTTCCTTAATATCTCCGCCGAACGTAAAAGCATTTGGCAGATCGCTTTTTACAATGACACAACGGATATCTTCCTTTTTATGGATGGATGCGAAAATATCGCACCATTTTTCCATCATTTCCGTAGAAAAGATCGGAA
>ERZ506350.198-NODE-198-length-9950-cov-4.1997_pt1 | contig 9950 bp, 10 predicted proteins | sample MGYA00512373_ERZ506350 | MGnify/ENA metagenome assembly ERZ506350 | reverse complement strand
TTTCAGGCAGGTGAAGGAGAAGGTGTTTTCCACTTCGGGGCGCATCTCGCGGCGGACGCTCTCGGAAAAGACGCTGAGAACATCCGCATTGCCCAGAATGTGCAGGGCGGGCGATGTCATGTTTTTGGCATATTTATAGCCGCGCAGCACAAAGTCGTGCGCGTAGAAATGGTCGCAGTGGGAGTGCGTGACAAGAAGATAGCGGACGGCAGAGAGATCGACGCCCGCCCCCAGCCCGTGATAGAACGCATCGGGCGGGAAATCGATGCTGAGCTCGCCGTCTACAAGGACCTGCGCGCGCGAGCGCACCGCCTTGCCGCCGCGCAAGCGGACGGAGCGGCAGAAGTTACAGTTGCAAAAGAGCGCGGGGATGCCCTCCGCCGCGCCCGTCCCGAGAAATTGGATGTTCATAAGTAAGTATTGCGAAGAAAATCTTCCTCTACAAGGCTCTTCATCGAGAAAAAGCTTCAAGCAAGACGAGGAGAACGAGGAAAACTTGAGGGAGCTTACTAAGACGTAAGTGACCGAAAGTTGCCGCAGTTCGACAAAGTATTGCGCAGAAGATCTTTCTCGCCCCTCTCAGCACTCGTAAATAATCGTTACGGGCCCGTCGTTGTGCTGCTCTATCTGCATATCCGCGCCGAAGACGCCCGTCTTGACGGGAACGCCCAGAGAGCGGAGATAAGAGACGGCGTGCTCATACAGAGCGTCGGCGCGTTCGGGGCGCTCCGCCTCGGAAAAAGAGGGGCGGTTGCCCTTTTTGGCATCGCCGTAGAGGGTGAACTGCGAAACGAGCAGCACCTCTCCCTTTACGTCGCGGACGGAGAGATTCATCTTGCCCGCATCGTCTTCGAAGACGCGAAGAAGAGCGACTTTTTCCATCGCCTTTTCCGCCTGTTTTTCGTTATCGCCCGCTTTCACCCCGAGATAGACGACGAGCCCGCGCCCTATTTCGGACACGAGCTCACCGCTCACACACAGGGCCGCGGAGGCGACGCGCTGTGCCACAAATTTCATGCTTAGACTCTGCCCATGTACTCGCCCGTGCGGGTGTCGATGCGGATGGTGTCGCCCTCGTTGACGAACATGGGGACCTGGAAGGTCGCGCCCGTTTCGACTTTGGCTGCCTTGGTGACGTTGGTCGCCGTGTTGCCGCGCACGCCGGGCTCTGCTTCGATGACTTTGAGTTCAACGAAGTTTTCGGGCTCGACGGAGAATGCGCTGCCGTAGAGGAACTTGACGGTGACGGTGTCGTTCTCGCGGATGTAGCGGAGCGCGTCCTCGACCTGGGAGAAGTTGAGAGGGGTCATGTTGAACTCGTCGTCCATGAAGTAGTAGAACTCGCCGTCCGTGTAGGAATAGGTCATCTTCTTGGTCTCGACCTGCGCCGTCTCGAGCTTCGCGGTGGGGTTGAAGGTCTCGTCGGAGAGCACCTGCCCCGTCACCACGTTCTTGAGCGTGCAGCGGACGAACGCCGCGCCCTTGCCGGGCTTGACGTGCTGGAATTCCGTCACGGTGTAAACGCCGCTCTTGTATTCGAAGGTAACGCCCTTTCTGATGTCGCCTGCCATGATCTGTGCCATAATTCGTTCTCCTTGTTTTATCTAAAATTTATGCTCTTACAGAATGAGGAGATCTCTCTCCGTCTTGCCCATGAAGGAATGCACCCTGCCCTCTTTGAGGCACACCGTATCTTCGATGCGGATGCCGAACGCGCCCGCTTCGTAGATGCCGGGCTCGTCCGAAAACACCATGCCGTCTAAAAGCACCTCTTCGCTCACGGGCGAAAGGCGGGGGAATTCGTGGATGAGGAGCCCCACGCCGTGCCCCAGAGAATGGGTGAAGAGTTTATCGAGCCCCGCTTGCCGCAGCGAGCCGCGGGCGATCTCGTCCGCCTCTTTGCCCGTCATGCCCGAAGTGAGCTTCTCTTTGACGAGCTCGTGCGCTTTCAGCACTTGTGCGTAGGCGCGCTTGAAGTCTTCGTGCTTTTTATCGTCGCCGAAGAGGAAGGTGCGCGTGATATCCGAACAGTACCCTTCCACCTTGCAGCCGAAGTCGATGAGGATGGGATCGCCGAATCTGAGCTTCACATCCCCCGTCTCGTGATGGGGCACGCTCGCGCCCGCCCCGAAGGCGCAGATCGTCTCAAAAGAAGTGCCGCTCGCGCCGAATTTTCTCATGTTGTATTCAAGCAGCGCCGCGACTTCCGATTCCGTCATGCCCTCTTTGATCTCGGGCAGCGTCGCAAGGAACCCGTCCTCTGCGATCGTGCACGCCCTTTGGATGAGGGAGAGCTCCTGTTCCGTCTTGAAGAGCATCGCGTCCTTTAAGGCGGGCATGCAGTCCACAAGGGCAAAGCCCTTCTTTTTCAGCTCTTCCGCACGCGCAAGGTCGGTGTAAGGATAGGGAACGCCGAGCGTCTTATAGGCGCTCAGAAGCTCCATCGCTTCCTTGTAGGAGCCCTCGACGACCTCGATGCAGCTACCTTTCAATGCCTTTTCCGCCGCTTCGAAGTAGCGGAGGTCGGCAACGTAGCGGCAGTGCTCCCCGTCGAGGATGACAAAGCCGTCCGTCGAATAAAATCCCGTGAGGTATCTGCGCAGGAAATCTGCCTCGACAAAGAGCGCGTCCGCGCCCGATGCCTCAAAAATACGCCTGAGTTTTTCTTCCAACATAGCTTTATTATAACAAAGCGGTGAGACAAAGTCAATGCTTTTTGAGATTTTCTTGCCCCTTCCGCCGCGATTTGCGCTCAAAACGCGCCCGGACCGCGCCCCTTCTGCAAGCAAAACGCCCGCTTTTGAAGCGCCGAAAAGCCGTTCCCCGCCCAAAAGTCAATTCCCCGCCGCGGCGAGATAGACGCGCTTCATCTCGGCGGCGTCCTCCGCCTGCGTGCCGTCCGACTCGCTGACGATATACGGCTCGAGCTTGAGATCGCAAAGGACGCGGGCGAGCGGCTCGAATTCGGGGCCGTACACCTTATCTTCGAAGGTAAGGTGCTTGATCTCCCCCTTCGCGCCGTACATGATCTTGGAAAAATGCACATGGAAGTGCTTCATGCGCTCGTAGCCAAGAACATCCAGAAAGCCTTCGAGGAGACGGCGGTAGTCCTCTGCCGTCTTTAGGCTCCCCTGCGTGCGGGCGTTGACGTGCCCGAAGTCGATGCAGGGCGTGAAGACGGGGTCGATAGCCGAAAACGCCGCGATCTCCTCAGGCGTGCCGATCTGCGCGAGCTTGCCCATCGTCTCGGGGCAGAACATCATGTCCTGCATCCCGTTGAGGTAGATGTAGTCGCGCAGTACTTTCAGCCTGTCAACGCAGCGCATGACGGCGACGGAGCGCTCGTCCTTCCCTTGCGCCGCGGGGTGGAAGACGACGCGCTTTCCCCCCATCAGCCGCACCATCTTGGCGCTGTCGAGGACGTAGCCGAAGGACTTTTGCGCCATCTCGTCGTCGGGGTTTGCAAAGTTGATGAAGTAGGGCGCATGGACGGAGAGCTCGACGCCCTCCTTTTGAAAGGTGCTGCCGATGGAGCGCGCCTTCTCCTCCCCCATGCGCACGCCGCGGCCGAAGGAATATTCGAAGCAGTCGAGGCCGCGCTCTTTGCAGTAATGCGCCGCCTCTTCGGTGTGCTCGTAGCCTTCCTGATAAAAGCTTTCGGAATTGCCGCTGGGGCCGAATTTGATCATATCATTTCTCCTCTTTTGCGCCGACGAGTCCGAGCGCCGCCGTGCGGTCGGCTTCGAGCTGCTTTTCGAGCGCCTCTTTGCTTTGAAATTTTCGGACGGGGCGCAGCAGCCTGACGGGGAAGAGCGTCACTTCCTCGCCGTAGAGGTCGCCTTGAAACCCCACAAGGTGCGCTTCCGTCTTGCGCGCTTCCACCCCGAAGGTGGGGCAGGGCCCGAAATTGACGATGGCGGGGTATTCCTCCCCCCTTTCAAGCCGCGCCCGCGCCGCATACACGCCCTCTTTCAAGGGGAATTTGCCCGAAGGAAGGCGGAGATTGGCGGTCGGGAAGCCGTAGGTGCGCCCCACCGCCCTGCCGTGTTCCGCTACCCCCCGCACGAAATAGGGGGTACATAAAAGCGCGTTGACCTTCCCGATCTCCCCCTCGCTAAGGAGCTGTTTGATGCGCGTCACCGCGATCTTCTCCCCGCCGAGGGCGGCAAGGGGCAGCACGGTGACGGGGCAGGGCGCTCTTTCTTTCAAGAGCGCGGGCGTGCCCGCAGCGTCCTTCCCGAAGCGGAAATCTTCGCCGCAGAACACCGCCTTTGCGGGGATGCGGGAAAAGAGATCGCTTAAAAAATCTTCGGCGGGCGTTTCGCGGAACGCGCCTTCGAGGATATGCTCGTCGGCAAAAGAAAAGCCGAGGGCGCGGAAGATCTCTTCCCTCTCGGGAAGGGGGAAGAGTTCGCCCCCCTTGCCGCCCGAAAGCGCCGTGAGCCCCACGGGAAGGCCGGTCTTCTTCGCGGCGGAAAGCAAACTCCCGTGGCCCTTGTGGAAGCCGTCGAACCCGCCTAAGAGCAGGGCGCAGGGCCTCCCCTTTGCCCCTTCGTCAAAGTATTTCAGCATAACTTCTTTTCGGGGCGGAGCTCCCCGCCCTCCACGCGGCCGAGCCCGTAAAAGCCCTCCGCCGAGTAAATTTTATACAGCCCGTCCTCCCGCGCGCAGGGGAGCCGCACGCCCTGAAAGTAGCGTGTATCCTCCACCGTGATGGACGGGAAGGGCAGCACGCTGTCCGTCGGGATGAGGTGTTCCCCCACATTTTCGGGCGTGAGGTCTTTTAGATGCACCGCCGTTTCCAGCGAAAAGGGACCGCTTCTCTCGCGCAGGAGCCCGCTCATGTACGCCCCCGTGCCGAGCTTTTGCGCAATGTCGCGTGCGAGCGCGCGGATGTAAGTGCCGCCGCCGCAGGTGATGCGGAAGGAAAATTCGTCCGCCCCCGTCTGCTCTAACAGTTCGATGCCCCCGATGCGCACGCGCTTGGGAGAAAGGGTCACCTCTTTCCCCGCCCGCGCGAGCTCATAGCTGCGCCTGCCTCCCACGCTCTTGGCGCTGAAAATAGGCGGGAGCTGATCGATCTCCCCCACAAAGCAGGGAAGCACGCTTTCGATCTCCGCCGCCGAAGGAACCCTGCCCGCGGGCCGCACGGCGCCCTCGCCGTCCAGCGTATCCGTCGTCACGCCGAAGCGGAAGTGCGCGAGATACACCTTCCGTTTATCGAGGAAAAAATCAAACAGCCGCGCCGCATTGCCGACGCCGACGGGCAGCACGCCCGAAGCGAGCGGATCTAAGGTGCCCATGTGCCCCGAAGGGGTGTGCGTGAGCTTTTTCACGCGCGAAACGGCGAAGGTCGAGGTATCCCCCGCCTCTTTGTAGATATTCAGAAATCCCGTCATGCGTCCCCCATGTGGCTGTAAACGGCATAGCGGAGGCGGTCGACGACTTCTTCGAGATCGCCGAACACCATGCAGCCCGAAGCGAGGATATGCCCGCCGCCGCCGAAGACGGCAGCCACTTCGTTGACGTTGACCTTGCCCTTGGAGCGGAAGGAGGCCTTATACTGCCCCTTCTTGACTTCCATCAGGCAGATGCTCACCTCGACGGGGTCGACGGTGAGGGCGTAATCGACGATGCCCTCGGTATCCGACTGCGAGAGCCCGCCCGCATTCAGTGCTTCCAGCGAGACGACGGCGACGGCGAGCTTGTCATCGAGAAGATAGCGCAAGCGGGAAAGAACGCCGAGATAGAGTTCGGAGCGCGCCTTGCTCTGGCGGCGGAAGAGCTCGTTGGTGATGCGGTCGACCTTCGCCCCGCCGTCCGCGGCTTGGGCTGCCGCACGGAAGGTGTCGCCGTTGACGTCCGAATGCGAAAAACTGCCCGAGTCGGTGATGATGCCCGTCATGAGGGCGGAAGAGATGATTTCGTCTTTCGGCACGCCGAGTTCTTCGATGAGCTCTGCAATGTTCTCGCAGTTGCTCGAACGGCAGCGCACAAAATTATACTTACAATAGCGCGTGTTGGAGATGTGGTGGTCGATGTTCACCGTCACCTTGCCCTTGCCCGCGCCCTTCAAAAACAGTTTGCAAAGCTCGCCGAGGCGGCGCTCGTCGCTCGAATCGACGCAGATGTACCCCTCCGCATCCAGCGTGGGGCGCGTTAAAAACTTTTCCGCGCCCGCAAGAAAGCGGAATTTTTGCGGGAGTTCCCCCTCGTTCACGAGCTGATTGGGGATATTAAGAAGATCGAGCGCGCGCGAAAGGGCGATGCCCGAACCCACGGCGTCGCCGTCGGGACGCATATGCGTGAAGATGACCGCGCTCTTCAAGGAACGGAGAACGGCTGCGATCTCGGGGATGGTATTCATGAGGCCTCCTGAAAAAGCGCCGAGGGGACGCCGAAAGCGCGCCCCCTCGGACCGAGAAGTTGTTATTTTTCGTTGAGTTCGTCCAAAAGCTTATCCATGCGGGCGCCGTACGCCATGCTGTCGTCTTCGATGATGGTAAGCTCGGGCACGGTGCGCATGCGCATGATAAGCGCAAGCTCATGGCGCAGAAATCCCGCGTTCTCGCGAAGGATAAAAAACGCCTGCTTCTTGTCCTCCTCGTTCTTCGCGAGCACGCTCACATAAATTTTCGCCGTTTTGAGATCGGGCGCGACGTCCGCCTCCGTCACCGAGATGAGCCCGTGCAGCTCGGGTTCCTTATCTTTGAGAGGGCCCTGGATGAGTGCGGAAAGCTCCTTCTGCATCTCGCTGTTCACCCTCTGAGAACGCTGTCCTTTCATACCGGCTTGATCTCCTCGATGAGATAGCATTCGATGAAGTCGCCCACGCGGATCTCGTTGAAGCCTTCGATCGCGCAGCCGCACTCGAAGCCGCCCGAAACTTCCTTGGCGTCGTCCTTGAAGCGTTTGAGCTGCTTGACGTTGCCTTCGACGATCATCACGTTGTCGCGGTAGATGCGCAGCTTCCCGCCGCGGACGAGCTTGCCTTCGGTGACGAAGCAGCCCGCGACCGTGCCGACGCCCGTGATGTTGAAGGTCTGTTTGACTTCCGCCTTGCCCATGTAGATCTCCTGATACTTGGGCGAGAGCATGCCCTTGAGCGCCGCCTCCATGTCGTCGAGGAGCTCGTAGATGATGCGGTACATCCTTACATCCACCTTGCTGTGCTCGGCGAGCTGTTTTGCCTTGGTATCGGGGCGGACGTTGAAGCCGATGATGACGGCGTTCGCGGAGGAGGCGAGCATGACGTCGCTCTCCGTGATGGCGCCCGCTGCGGCGTGGATGACGCGCACGCGCACTTCCTCGTTCTCGAGCTTTTCGAGCGCGCCCTTGACGGCTTCGACCGAGCCCTGCACGTCGGCTTTGACGATGAGTTTGAGCTCCTTCATCTTGCCTTCGGCGACCTGGGCAAACACGTCGTCGAGCGTCACCTTCTGCGTCTCCTTGATCATAGATTCGCGCTGCTTGTTTCTGCGCTCTTCCTGCACCTGCTTCATGAGCGCCTGGTCGACCGCAAAGATGGTGTCACCCGCGTTGGGGACGTCTTCGAGGCCGAGGACGGAGACGGCGGTCGAAGGGCCTGCCTCTTTGACCGTCCTGCCCTTATCGTCGATCATGGCGCGGACGCGGCCCATCGTGGTGCCCGAAATGAGGTTGTCGCCCGTGTGCAGCGTACCGTTCTGCACGAGCACGCTCGCCATGGGGCCCTTGCCCTTATCGAGCTTGGCTTCGATGATGACGCCCTTGGCGTTGCGGTCGGGATCGGCGGTGAGCTCCTGCATCTCGGCGACCAGCCAGATGTTTTCGAGGAGGTCGTCGATGCCTGCGCCCGTCTTGGCGGAGACGGGCACGACGATGACGTCGCCGCCCCACTCCTCGGGCACGAGATCGTATTTCATGAGCCCCTGCTTGACCTTATCGGGGTCTGCCTGGGACTTATCCATCTTGTTCATGGCGACGATGATGGGCACATCGGCTGCCTTTGCGTGGTCGATGGCCTCCACCGTCTGCGGCATGATGCCGTCGTCCGCCGCAACGACGAGAACGACGATATCGGTGACGGACGCGCCGCGCGCACGCATGGCGGTGAACGCCGCGTGGCCGGGGGTATCGATGAAGGTGACCTTCTTGCCCTCGCCGAAGGAGACGGTGTACGCGCCGATGCTCTGCGTGATGCCGCCCGCCTCGCCTTCCGTGACGTTGGTCTTGCGGATGGCGTCAAGGAGGGAGGTCTTGCCGTGGTCGACGTGGCCCATGACGGTGACGACGGGCGCGCGCGGCACGCTCTTTTCCGCGTCGTTCGCGCTGTCGTACTGTTCGAGGAGGGCGTCTTCCGCCGTCTTCGGGGGCTTGTATTCGAGGTCGATGCCGAGCTCTAAGGCGATATATGCCGCGTTGTCGTAATCGACGGACTCGTTGACCGTCTTCATCACGCCCTCGCGGAAGAGGCGCTTGGTGATCTCCACCGCGGAGATACCCAGCTTTTCGGAGAGCGTCTTGATGGGGATCTCGCGCGTCGTCACGACGGCATGGTCGATCTTGACGGCGCTCGCCTCGCGCTTTGCGCCCTTCTTGTTGAAGCGCGCCTTGCGGTAGCCGCTCTTATCCTCGTCGAAATCGCCCACGTCCATGCCCTGCTGGCGCTGGAGCGCCCGCTTGTTGACGGGGTGCTTCTCGACGTACGTCTTTTCAAATTTCTTGGGGGAAGAGAACTCCCTTCTCGGCGCCGAAGGCTGCGGCGCGGGCGCGACGGGGCGCGGGATGCGGGGGGCGCCCGTACCCATCGGACGGGGGCCTCTTGCAGGGCCGTTCTGCCCCGTCGGGCGCATGTTCTGCCCCTGCGGGCGCGCAAAACCGCCCTGTCCCTGCGGGCGCGCAAAACCGCCCTGTCCCTGCGGACGCGCGTTCTGCCCCTGCGGGCGCGTATTCTGCCCCTGCGGACGGTCGGGGCGGTAGGTAGGACGCCCCTGTCCCTGTCCCTGCGCCGGGCGGTCGCCGCGCGGCGACGGCTGCGGGCGAGGGCGTTCGGGCTCTTGGGGGCGGGCGGGCCGCTGTTCTTCGCGCGCTCTCTCGCGTTCCTCGGGTGCGGACACGGCCTCAACGGGCTGAGGCGCGGGTGCGGCTTCGGCGGGCTGAGGCTGAGGCGCGGCTTGGGCTGCCTCAACGGCCTCAACAGGCGCGGGTCCGCTCTTTTGCTCCCGCTCCGCCTCCGCTTCGGCGGCACGCGCTTCTTCTTCCCTGCGCGCCTCCTCTTCCCTGCGGCGGTCGATGACGGCCTCCCACTCGCTGAGCTTTTTCGAGACCTCGCCGAGCTTTCTCTCGCTGCCCGCGACTGCTTTTAAAAGCGCGCGGATCTCGTTGTCCCCCAGAAGGGAGCTCAATTTTTCGATATTCTCGTATGCCATGGATCCTCCATACCCTCTTGCGGAACGCTCCGCCTGACTTAAACTTTCTTCGTTTTGCCCCCGAAGGGGCGCTCTTTTTATTGCGGCGCTTCGGGACTTTCCCGCAAAATAGCGTCCGCCAAAGCCCTGTCGCGGACGGCAGCGAGCTTGCAGCCCTCCTTGCCCGTCATCGCGCCCAGCTCCTCCGCCCATATCAAGGGGCAGGAGAAGCGCTCTTTGAGCTTTTGTATCTCTTTTTTGGAATTTTCGGATGCGGTCACGTCCGCGACGAGCAGGAACACCTTCCTCGAAGCCGCCGTGCCGTTGATGCCGAGCGTCAGTTTCCCCGCGCGCCTTGCAAAGCCCAGATAGCTTGCGATCTTACTGCGCACGGCTGAACTCCTCTTCGATGCCCGCATACACCGCCTCGGGCACCTCGCACGAGAACGTCTTGTGCAGCAGTTTCTGCTTTCTGAGGCGGGCGATGCACGCCGCGTTGTTGCAGATATATGCCCCGCGCCCCGGGAAGATCGGAAGAGCGTCGTGTAGGGAAAGAGTGTA
>ERZ506350.197-NODE-197-length-9956-cov-4.28704_pt1 | contig 9956 bp, 9 predicted proteins | sample MGYA00512373_ERZ506350 | MGnify/ENA metagenome assembly ERZ506350 | reverse complement strand
TGGGAATTAGATACAATTTTATCGGAAAAAGGAAATTGCTATTTGTATGAAAAAATGGGATTCAAAAGCACTGGGAAAACCGAAAAGGTAAATGACAAAATGACTTTAGTTTTTTATCAAAAATGATAAAATATAATCCAGTATCATTCCTGTATCAAACAGGGGATTCAGCGTAAAATGCATTAAGGATACGGTAATCCACAGTCTGGTCGCAGGCGTTGACGGAATGCCGAAATGAAAATCCTGGATCTGGGAACCGGCTCCGGATTTTGATGCTGTTATGAGCCGGTTTCCCAAAGACGTGACAGACGGATATTCCCTGGAAATCCGGAATGATGAAATCTGGATCACTGAGAAGGTCACAATCTGCTGTTTCAAAAACAAACCGAAAATCAAGATACTTCTGCCTTTCCGCCTACCCCTTTACACTGTTGCCCTCCGCCATTTTTTCATTCACCAGCACCATCCGCCCAAAGCCATCATCCGGGCGGTTCATAAGTTCCAAAAGGAGCTCTGCCATAAGTACACTCCTCTTTTTATGAGGTACTTCAAAGTGGGTCAGTTTATAGGGCAGCAGTACCGTGTCGGGAATGGCGTCAATTCCCAGAAGAGATATCTGATCCGGCACGGATATGCCCAGCTTCATAAGGGACTGGGCCGTCCCCACGGAAACCAGAAAGTTTTCCAGAAACACCGCGTCCGGCAGCACATCACAGCGGGTAAAGTATTCCTCTGCCCTCCGCTCTATCTCCTCCCTCTCGTTCCCTGTCTCCCAAAAGCTGCCTGAAATCTCAGGATTTCTGTTGAGATACTCCAAAAAAGCCTCTCTTCTTGCCCTGAAATTATAGATGGCCTCCGCGTTCTGAAAATATACGATCCTTCTGCAGCCATGGGCTTTCAGATATTCCATCCCCTGAAAGACAGCCTGACGGTTGTTAAAGTTCACCATATTCCAGCCGGCCTCCCCGGATCCGCAGTCACTCATGACAAGAGGAACCCTGCACAGGGAGATCAGTTCATAATCCTTCTCACCGAATTCATCCGCCCGCAGCAGTATGCCCCTGGTCCCGTCCGTATTGCTTTTCAGCAGCGCCTCCTTCAGTTCCTCATAGCCGTAAGCATACACAAGCCTGACCTCCAGCTTGTCCCTCTGAAGGCGCTCCACGCTCTCCACATAGGTGATCCTGAAGAACGACCCCATCCCCCCTGACAGTACACGGGGAGAATTTTCAAAGATGATCAGTTTCACAAAGGTTCCTTTCGTCACATCTTTTCCCTGCTGGCCGCTGATATATTCCAGTATCCGCTTCCTTGTCTCCTCATTTACCCCCGGTTTGCCGTTGATGGCAAGGGATACCGTGGCGGTGGACACACCCAGGGCCTCTGCCACCTCTTTTGATTTAACCTTCATCGCCGTCACCGCCGTTTCTGTCCTTCAGATCCCTGACACTGTCGCGCTCCACAAAGATTGTGCATACCTGGGTCTTGGTCTTGATCTTATCGGTACCGTTTATCACTTCCAGAATCCTTCTGACCGCCACACGCCCCATCTCCTGCTTCGGAACCCGCAGAGTCGTAAGCGGAGGATTGGCGATCTCACAGAACGGCAGATCATCAAATCCCACCACAGAGATATCTTCCGGCACCTGATACCCCTTTTCCTGCAGCGCCCGGATCGCCCCCAGAGCCACCATATCATTATCCGCGAAATAGGCTGTGGGAAGCTCAGGCCCGGTCTTCAGATATGCCTTCATATCCTCATAAGCGCCATTGATAGTGGTGGACAGCGTAACAGTATATCTCTTCTCCGGAACCAGCCCCGCTTTATTGAGGGCAGTCGCATACCCGACGGCTCTGGAGCGGAATGCTTTGATCCTGAATTCCCCTCTCAGATAACCAATCCTTCTATGCCCCTTTCGCAGCAGATATTCTGTTGCCATACGGGCAGAATCCGCGTTGTTGATCAGAACGCCGTTAAAGCTCATGTCCCAGCTCCAGTAGTCCAGCATGAGAAAGGGGCAGGACGCATTCTTATAGAGAGCCACATCCTCCTCCATCAGCTCTGTTCCCAGCATGATCACCGCGGAAGAATTGTCATGTATCAGCCAGTTCACCTGTTCCTCGTAGTCCTCGTCCTCATAATTCAGGCGGCACAGCACCATCTCCATCCCCGATGCCCGGCACTCTTTCTCGATTCCGTCGATCAGAAGTGAAAAAAAAGGCGTATCGTCTATGATCAAACCATTTCTCTTGAAGATAACGAATTTGATTTTCCCGATACGCGATTCACTGATATAACCCATCTCTTTCGCCACACGGAAAATCTCGGCTGCCGTATCTGCATTGACCCCTTTTTTGTGGTTCAGTGCATTGGAAACCGTAGCAGGCGAGAATCCTGTGCGCTCACTGATATCTTTTATACTTACTTTCATATTCCGACCTATCCCTTTATCCAGACTTTTTGCATATAAAATTTACATATAAATATTTTATCAAAAAGTTTAAATATTTTCAATAAGCCTGTCCTTTTTCTTTCCACATCTTCACAAACACCGGCACATACAGCACCCAGGTCACAGCCATGAGCACGCCGCAGCACACAATCAGGGCATTTACCAGGGATAAGGGCAGCCGCAGGAAGAAAAACAGCACAAACATCACTACATAAGAAAACGCAGTACAGACCTTCCCATACCATTTTGCCCCATCCAGCTTTCTGCCCCGGTAATGTGACAGCAAAAGCCCCATGATTCCCATAAAGCCCTCTTTCAATATAAACAGCCCCACCAGCCAGCGCATATTTTCATACCGGAAAGCCAGACATAGGATCATAGCACCCAAAGTCAGCTTGTCCGCCACCGGGTCCAGGGCTTTCCCCAGCTCTGTGATCATATGAAAATGCCTCGCCACTTTGCCGTCCAGCATATCCGTGATCCCGGAAATCCCCACCAGCACAGCGGCAATATAATACTCCCTCACCGACTCCGCATGATAATACAAAAGGACATAGACCGGGATCAAAAGAATCCGGAAATACCCCATGATGTTCGGAATGGAAAAAATCTCTTTCCTGGTCAATGGTTTTTCAAAAAATGCCATACAAATCCTCCGCCGGGCGCAGGCCGTAAAACGCATCCTGCACAACCCGGAAATCCTTAAACTTCTGAAGCACCTTACTGCTTATAATGATAATCACAATGGACGGAAATATCAACCCCAAAGGCCTTAAAACAGCCCCCTGATCTTAAGATAATCAAATATCACCGCTGCACACTTATCCGCCCCCAGAACACTGCTGTCAAGACACAGCTCATAGGCATCCGCCCTTCCCCATTCTCTGTGGGTATAATACCTGTGGAAAGATGCCCGCTCCTCATCCACTCTGTCTATTTTCTTTTTGGCACCGTGTGCGGAAAGCCCCTCTGTCTCCGTCACATATTGAACCCTCTTTTCCATATCCCCGTGTATAAAAATGCTTACGGCATCCTGTTTTTTCCGGAAGATCTCATTTCCGCACCGGCCAATGAGTACACAGGGACCATTGCCGCACAATTCCCGGATACGGGCAAAGGGTATCCTTCCCACTTCTCCCTCCTCATTGTTCATGGCAATGGCATACAAAAGGCTGTCCACAGGCTGTTCCTCATAAAATTCCCTTACTTCCTCATAATCTCTTCCCCTGGCGATCCTGGCAAGCTCTTCTTTGTCATAAAAGGCACAGCCCAGGCGCTGCGCAAGCATCTTCCCCACTGCCTTCCCCTGGCTTCCGTACTGTCTTCCTATGGTAATGATTCCTTTTTCCATCTCAACCGCTCCCTTCCGCTACATAAACCCTGCAAACACTGAGGCACCGATCACAGTCAACAGACCTGCTACCGCGATCGCCAGACTGCTCATGGCGCCCTCCACCGGACCAAGCTCCATAGCTTTTGCCGTTCCGATGGCATGGGACGCGGCCCCCAGGGACAGTCCTTTTGCCACAGGCTCCTGAATACGGAAAATCTTAAATATCACTTCTCCTATCATGTTGCCCAATATCCCGGTAATAATGATAACTGCCACGGTAATTGTGACAATTCCGCCCAATTCCTCAGACACACCCATACCGATCGCTGTTGTAATGGACTTTGGAAGCAGCGTCACATACTGGGCATGGTTCAGGCCGAAAAGCTTTGCCAGAAGAAATACACTGACAAGGCTGGCAAGCACACCGGAAATCAGCCCTGCTGCCACAGCCTTCAGATTTTTCTTCAACAGCCCCATCTGTTCATACAAAGGCACTGCAAGGCATACCGTTGCCGGTGTCAGAAGGTAGCTGATATACCTGCCGCCTTCATAATAACTGTCATAATCAATATGCCCCACTGCCAGCACACCCATCACACAGATAACACCTATAAGCAGTGGGTTAAAGACTGCCATTTTAAATTTTCTCTTGAGAAGCAGCCCCGCTTCATACCCAAGCAGGCTTAAAACAGCTCCCCAGAAAACAGAATCACTCAGAAATGCTTTCATTTTTCTTTTTCCCCTTCCGTATAATCCCCTGGGTCACAAGTCCTGTCACTGCCATGACGAAAACCGTGGTGACCGCAGTTATAACTGCAACCGGAACGAAGGCAGGTTTCAGCACGCCCCATGAATTCAGCAGCCCCGCGGCAGCGGGTATGAACATCACAGGCATGATCTCAATCAAAAAACCCGCCGTTTCCCTCACCTGACGCGTCTTCAGAATCCCTGTCTGAAGCGCGGCCAGCATCAGAACAAGACCATAGACACTGGCAGGCACGGGAAGCGGCAGGATAATATGAAGCCCTTCTCCCAGAAATGAAAAAAGTAAAATAATACAGAATTGTCTCAAATACTTCATAGCTCCTCCTTCTGTCTTTTCAACGTTGTCAATATACCTTAAAAATTATACCCCCTCAGAAAGAAAAGTCAATGTATACCTGGAAATTCCTTAACAACCACTGTCGGATGCAGCCCCTGCAAAAATCTGTCCATCCCCTTTCCTCCATGAAAAATGCAGGCAAAGAGTCCGTAAGACTTCTTTGTCTGCATTTATATCCTCTTAACTGTTATTCAGTATCTCAGCTCATACGGTTCCTGTCTATTTTCTTTTTTTGAGAACCACCATGTCAAAGCCCTTCACCGTACCGTCATATTCCCCATACCAGACTGAAAACGGCCCTCTGGGCAGGCGCACCTCTGTGCTTTCCCGGTTGAAGTTCTGTACGATCAGGTAGAGCGCATCCTCTGTCTCCCTGGATGTCACTTCGATTCCGGCGGGAATATGATGGATGTAGCGTTTGATTCCGCATTCTTTTACCAGCTTCCTGTATAATTCATCATAGAAGCCCTGCTCAAAATCCGCACACACATAGTAAGCTTTCCCCTCACCGTAAGCGTTGCAGGTAAGTGCCGGCATTCCCGCGTAAAAATCACTGCCAAAGGTCATAAAAACCTCCGCGCCGTCTGTTTTCACCAGGTCACAGAGGTGCTCACAGGTGTAGCTCTTTGTCATGCACAGGGTATTTCCTTCCACCGGAACACCGCTGTTGGTCTCTCCGTCATAGAGTCCGTCAATCTCCGTACTGCGCAGACCGCACACGTCCATAAGTCCGTGAGGTGTTCCGCCCAGGAAACAGAGGTCCGTGTCATCCACAATCCCTGACCAGTATGTAAGGATCAGCTTACCGCCTGCTTCCACAAACTTCCTTGCCTTCTCCTCAAACCCGGCCCGGAACATATAAAGCATGGGAGCCGCCGCTATCTTATAACCTTCCAGATCCTGTTCCATGTCAATGACATCCACATCCAGTCCGAGCTTACGAAATGCATAGTAGGATTTCTCCACTGCCTCTTTATAATACAGGTTTTTATTTCTCGGACCTGCCGCGTCCTCCATGGCCCAGCGGTTTTCCCAGTCATAGATGACTGCCGCCCGGGCTATGGTACGGCTGCCCGCCATTTCGCCAAGAGCTTCCAGCGCTTCTCCCACTTCTGTGACTTCACCGAACACTCTGGTGTCATCCCCGCCGTAGTGGTCAATGACAGCGCCGTGGAATTTCTCGCTGGAACCGCGGCTCTGGCGGAGCTGGAAATACTGCACGCTGTCTGAGCCGTGTGCCACTGCCTGCAGAGACGCTGCCCGCAGCATCCCCGGCTTTTTCAGCTTGCTCACACTCTGCCAGTTGGTGGCTGAAGGACATGATTCCATGAGGAGGAACGGCTTTTTCAGAATGCTCCTCATAATATCATGCTGCATTCCCGTATCCATGGCAGTGTGGGATTCCGGCCCCTTATGCCATGTGGGGTAATTGTCCCATGTGACGATATCCACCACATCCTTGAATTTGTGGTAATTCAGGCCTTCGTAGTTATACATCATATTGATCATGACCGGAAGGTCTGAGCCGCCGTCTTTCACAGCCTGTGCCTCGTGGCGTACAAAATCCACGGTCCGGTCCGTAACAAAACGTTTCCAGTCCAGGTTTAACCCGTGAAGTCCGGATTCCCCTCTCGGGGACGGGCTTTCCACCTGTGAAAAATCATTGTATATATGGCTCCAGAAGGTTGTCGCCCAGGCTTTGTTCAGCGCCTCAATAGTCCCGTATTTTTCCTTCAGCCAACTGCGGAACGCTTCCTGGCAGAGGGGACAGTGGCATTCTCCGCCGTACTCGTTGGACAGATGCCATCCAATGACACCGGGATGCTTTCCGAATTTTTCGGACAAAGCCATATTCATCCGGCGTACTTTATCTCTGTATACAGGGGAGGTATAGCAGTGGTTATGTCTGCCGCCAAACAGGTTTCTGTGCCTGTCCGCGTCCACCCGCAGGACCTCGGGATATTTGTCTGCCATCCATTTTGGGCGGGCACCGGAAGGAGTAGCCAGGATTGTGGAGATACCGTTTTCCCAGAGACGATTTATGATATCTTCCATCCAGCCGAAATGGTACTCCCCTTCACGGGGTTCCAGAACTGCCCAGGAGAAAATCCCCAGGGAAACTTCATTGATTTTTGCTTTCTTAAAATACTCGATGTCTTTTTCCAGGATATCCGGGGAATCCAGCCACTGTTCCGGATTGTAGTCCCCGCCGTGAATCATTTTACCGAAATTTACGTCTTTGCCCATATCTGTCCTCCAATGGGCCGGTCTGTGGCAGGCCGGCCCTGTTCTTAAACTATTCTGTATTCTTATACCCCTTTAAAGCTGAATGTAAATTCCATTCTGCCGTCCGTGTTCAGAAGATATTCCGGATGGGTTTTGGAACCCCAGCTGTCATCTCCCGCAACACCCATCTGTTTTGCAGATACCCTGACAACCGTGTAGTGTACTTCCGGAAGCTCAAAGGGATGCATAGCGTTTTCAATCTCATGCGGCGTATAGGGAAGTGCGGAGAATTCCATCTTATCTCCTGTAAAGAGCATTCCCCTGCCCTTTCTGTCTGTGACGCTGGCCCAGCGTACGCCCACCTTATTGCCGCATTCCTGCGGAACCAGGTACTCTGCCATGTTGTCAGCCACTTTATTTTTGTAGATTCCCAGCTTTGCACCGAGGCAGCGGTCCACATAGGTCTCCTCCGGCCCCATGCCGTACCATGCCACATTGTCGTAATCCGCGTCGAACTTGAACATCACGCCGAACTCCGGCATATCGCCCAGTTCCTTTACCGGATCATAAGACAATGTGGTCTCCACGGTCCCGTCACCGTATACCCTGTAAGCAAGGCTGCACTCTGCGGAAGGAATGGACGGCATATAATATGTGTATGTGATCACAGCACTGTCTTCCAGGACTTCCAGCTTCGGAATGCGGTATCCGCCCTGGGGGTCTTTGTGGTTCAGATACATGCTGGCCAGCTTCCACTGCCCGTAGCGCATGGGCATCAGATTGCCGCAGTCATTGTCTGTAGGTGCCCTCCAGAAGTTCGGTTTCGGTATTGCCTTGATCATCTCCACACCGCCGTACACATAGGACACGAGGCCGCCGTTCAGATAGGAAAAGAGAATACGGAATCCATCTCCGTGAATGCCGATATTGTGCATGCTCTTTACGATCTCCATCTTTCCCCTGTGCAGCGCAGCAGGTGCCGGAACCTCATACACACCCTGTCCGAAGGCAACCTCATGCCCTCTCTTGGCCCAGAGCGTATCCTCTCTCAGACGGAAGGATACCGTGACGGCATACTCTCCCGGCAGAGTCTGGACACTGACCGGCAGCTCGTAGACTTCCTCAGAAAGAGGTGCCACATGTGTTTCCAGACCTGCCTCTCTCAGCAGATGTCCGTCCTTTTCCACCAGAACAACACAGTCAAAGCTGTCTGTATTTACAAACAGATTTTTATTGACCACCCGCACCTTATCCTTCTCCACAACAGCCGTAATGTTCTGGTAATTGAACTTTACTTCCTGCATCTTCGGGGATGGCATGCGGTCTCCGCCGTATGCAATACCGTTGCCGCTGAAATTGTAATCGCAGGGGCGGTCATCAAAATCTCCGCCGTATGCCAGAAATTCTTTTCCGTAACGGTCTTTTTTATAAATGGACTGATCAATATAATCCCAGATAAATCCGCCCTGATACAATGGCTCTGTATCTGTCAGATCTGTGTATTTGTGCATGGCACCACAGGAATTTCCCATGGCATGCGTGTATTCACAACAGATAAACGGTTTGCTCCTGTCTTTCTCCAGAAATGCCTTGATGCTCTCCACAGAAGGATACATCTGGCTTTCCATATCACTGGATCCGTTATATCTGCGGTCCCAGAATACCCCCTCATAGTGCACCAGCCTTGTGGGGTCCTCTTTGCGGTAGAACTCTGACATCTCATAGATGTCTTTGCCGCCGAAGGATTCATTTCCGCAGGACCAGATCAGGATAGCCGTATGGTTTTTGTCCCTCTGATACATGGAATTTACGCGGTCCAGCATCATGCCCAGCCATTCCGGATGGTCACAAGGCACTACCTTGTTCAGATCCGGTTCCTTCTTCTCCGCCTGGGAATCCCAGGAGCCGTGTGATTCCAGATTGTTCTCTGCGATCATATAGAGCCCGTACTCATCACACAGATCATAGATATCTGAACCGTCCGGATAATGGCAGGTACGGATGGCATTGATGTTGTTTCTCTTCATGGTGACAATATCTTTCACCAGCTCTTCTCTCGACACATGACGGCCGCTTACAGAGCTGAATTCATGACGGTTCACGCCCTTGAACACGATTCTTCTGCCGTTCAGCATCATAATATTGTCTTTCATCTCGAATCTGCGGAAGCCTACCCTATAAGGAATCACTTCCGTCAGAGTACCTGCATTGTCAAACACCTGGAAAAGCAGGTCATAAAGCACCGGTGACTCCGCACTCCAAAGCGCGGGGTTATCCACTTTCATTACCAGCCTTGTGTCACTGCCCAGAGCACTTTCCTCTGTCATCAGCACATTTCCATCCTTTGACAGAGCAATCTTTACGCTGCCCTTTGCTGTGGCCTTGAGCACGATCTCCAGATCTGCCTTTGTAAAGGTGTCATCCAGCAGAGTACGGATCCTCATGTCCTCCACATGTACCTCAGGCACCGCATAGAGATAGACGTCTCTGTAAATACCTGAAAAGCGGAAGAAATCCTGGTCCTCACACCAGCTGCTGCTTGTGAATTTGAAGACCTGGGCTGCCAGTTTATTCTCTCCCTCCTGCAGGTATGGTGTCAGTTCAAACTCGGACGGTGTAAATGTGTCCTCACTGTATCCCACATAACTGCCGTTCAGCCAAACTGCAATGCCGCTCTCGGCACCCTGGAAGGAAATAAACACACGCTTTCCTTTCATGTTCTCAGGTACTTCAAAATATTTCACGTAACTTGCCACAGGATTAAACCGTGTAGGGATCTGACCTGGCTCCAGCTCTTCCCAGCCCTCCCAGGGGTACTGCACATTGGCATACTGAGGACGGT
>ERZ506350.190-NODE-190-length-10107-cov-3.91773_pt1 | contig 10107 bp, 6 predicted proteins | sample MGYA00512373_ERZ506350 | MGnify/ENA metagenome assembly ERZ506350 | reverse complement strand
ATGTCTTCACGGTTTGCCCCCATTGCCACGAAGAGGTCGGTGATGACGCCCGTATCGCTCATGAAGTCCTTGATGAGCGAGCAGACGACGACCGTCGCAACGAAGTAAGGCATATAGCTCACCGTCTGCGCCACCCTCTTGAAGCCTTTGAAGCGTACCTGCGAAAGCAGAAGGCCCAGAATGACGGGCGCAAGGAAGCCGATGGAAAGGTTCATCGCAGCCATCACGCAGGTATTGCGGAAGACTTTGGGGAAGGACTCGTTGGAGAAAAGATCGGCAAAGTTCTCCCACCCCACCCACTCGCTGCCGAAGATGCCGCGGCCGGGGCGGTAGTCTTCGAACGCCATGAGGATACCGAACATCGGCACATAGTTGAAGATGATAAAGAAGACTGCAATGGGAATGAAGAGAAGATAGATGGGATAGTCCTTCTTCATATCCTTGACCCATCTGCGGTGCCTGTCCTGCCGCCTTTGCCTGCGCTGTTCTTTGCGGGCAGCGACGGGGTCGGCGTTCTCTTCCGCCTCCACAGCAGCTACGTTTTCCACTGTCTGCATAATTCCCTCCTTATGAAGATATTTGAGCGAGACGGCGCGGGGACGAGCCCCGCGCACGCCGCTCATTGCCCTTAGTTACTCAGAAACCGTTGCGGTGTAGGAATTGCCGTTGATGGTGATGGCAAGCGAGCCGTCCTCATTGGCTTCCCAGGTACCCGTCGTCACTTCGACGCCCACCGCACCGACGCTCTCCGCATCGGCAACAACGGTGACGGTGCCGTCCTCGGCAAGGCTGATGGTAAGAGTGCCGACGCCGCCCCAGATAGCGCCCGTGAAGGTATAGCTCTCTGCCCCTGCTTCCGCACGCGCGGTCATTGCGATCTCGGTGCCGAGGTCATACGACCAATCGTTCTTGTAGGTGAAGGAATAGGAGATGAGAGGCTCTTCCAGCGTATAGGAGAGCGTGACCTCCTCGCCTTCGAACTGCGCCGCATTGATCTTGTAGGAGAAGGAGTAGGTCCCGTCGGTGTTCTCGGCCGTATAGACGGTGCCGCCAAACACGAAGACGTAGTAGTCGCCGTCCGACATATACTGCCAGGTGCCCGTTGCATCGGCGAAGTCCATGACGCCTTCCATCGTGATCTGAAGGTTGGCGGATGAGTCGTCATAGCAGGTAAGCACGACTGCCGCACCCCAGCTGTTGCTGCCCGTGAACTCCACTTCCACCACGAGGTCGGGGTTGATGGAGGTCATCGTGTATTCAGTCTCAGTGCCCGTCAGAGTAATGGTCGCGCCGACAACGGTGATGGTGTAGACCTTGGAGCTGTCGTCGCCGTCCGTCATCGTGTAAGTGACGGTACCGTCCTCTGCGGTTTCGGATGTATAAGTACCAAGCGAACCCGCCTGACCTGCACCGTTGATCCCGTCGAGCGCATAAGACTCATCCGAATAGAAGGTCGCCTTGACGAAATCCTCCGCATAGTTGGTGCTCCAGAACTCCTCCACCGTCTGCACGACTTCCTCGAGGTAGTCGTCCTGCTTGGAGAAGTTGTAGGTCGTGAGGCTCATGTCGTCGTACATATTCGTGAGGTAGACCGTGCCGTCCGCATCCGAGACGATGTTGTGCGTCTCCTCGCCAAAGTTGACCTGATCGTCGAACGTGACAGTATAGTGGATGGTGTTGCCATCCTCGTCCGTACCCGATGCCTCCTCGGCGGTGTAGGTGCCGCTGTAGAGGACGGCGGTGAACTGCGAGTAATAGTAGGTGCCGTCCTCATACAGGTTGAGCTCGAGGCCGATACCGCCCTGATCAGGGGGATAGTAGCCGTAGCCGCCTTCGACGGTGACTTCCGCGGGAGCCACGGGCGTATCGCCGCCCGGATTTTCGGGATCCTTGCCAGGATCCTCCGTATCGGGCTTGCAGGCTGCAAGGCCAAAGCTGAATGCGGCAACGGTGAGCGCCGCGATGCCGATCGTCAAAAATTTACGGAATTTCATTGTGTTATCTCCTTATCGTCGTTTAGTGCAGCCTGTCGTAGAGGCTCTGCAGAAGTTCTGTGTTGCTGTCGCACTTGCGGGTGCGGAGCGCGCCGAGGAATGCGTTCCAGCTTGCGTCTGTGACGCCGTTTTTGATGAGGTTGGGAACTTCCTTCCCGAGGTACTCGCGGATGGTCTCCTGCGTGGCATTGTAATCGGAGCCCGCGTCGATGGTGAACTGCGAGGTAAAGCTGCCCGTGAGCGTGCCGTTGTTGTTGTAGACCGCCCACTCCTGGTACGCATGGGACTTGACGGGGGGATCCTGATCGTACTCTTTGGTGCGCACATCGATGCCTCCGCCGAAGAAATAGGAACCGCTGGTGCCGACGCCGATGTCGCCCGTTGCATTCTTGATCTTGGAATTCTGGAAGATCTTCGCGCCCGGCGTATCTGCATCGCACTTCTCGCCGTTTTCATCGACCCACCACCAGCAGCCTTCTTCCGTCAGGCCGTATTCGTCGACGAGGGAAGTATCGACGTCGTATTCCTGGATCTGTTCAGCCGAAAGCCCGTAAAACTTGGTGATCATACCCTCTTCGGAATACAGCCAGTCGAACATCGTGAAGAGCTTTTCAAGGTTCTTTCCTTCGGCAGCGTCCGTCACGATCCAGCGGCGTGCCGTCTCCTGGCTGTCAAGATAGAAGATCGTGGGATCGTCCGTGTACATCCCTGCCGCCTCGTCCGCGGCACCGTAGCCCTCTCTCGGCTGACGGGCGCCCCAGACATCCACGCCTTCCAGAGCCGCGATGGACTCGGAAGATGACTGCGCCAGCAGATCGCCGACCTGACCGCCCGTACCGTACCACATACCGACCACACCGGACGTGATGGACTCACCGTCGAGGGCATAGAACATATCGCCGCTCGTGGAAGTAAAGTTGGGATCGAGCCAGCCCTTTTCATACCACTCGTTCATCTTCTCGACGTATCTTCTGTACCCCTCTTCCGTAGGGCCGAATTTCATCTCCGAGAAGGTGCCCGTGCCGTCGTCATAGGCGTTCCAAAGCGGGCCTGCGCCGAAAGCACTGATGAGTTCGCCCGTGCCGTGGTAGCCGATGTTGGGCAGAGAAATGCAGTATTCGCAGTACTCGTTCTGCATGAAGATCTCGAACATCCACTCCCAGTCGCGGATGGTCAGAGGATTGTCATAGCCGTCCTCCGTCAGGATGCCGTCCGGGAAGACGATGCCGTCCGCATAGGCATAGCCGCCCTCGTAGCTATCGTCGGCAACAGGCTCGATGAAGCCGCCCGTGCGCTCGGCGCTTTCGGAAGAGAGCGCCTTCTCGACTTCTTCAACAGAGGAATACTTCCCCTTTGTCTGCGATTCGCCGTAGTCGATGATCCAATCTCTCCGGTACATCCAGCCGCCCCACTGGTTGGGAATGGCTTCGTTGTAGTTGTTGAGGGTGAGATACATGCCGTCGATCTTCGCATACTGCGTGAGCTGAGTATTGTCCTCCATGAACTGCGAATAGTTGGGCATGTAGTCTTCGATGTACTGCGTGAGATCCATTGCCGCACCGTAGCCGTCATCGTACAAAAGCCCGATGGAGTCGGTGTAGAAGGTAAGGTCCATCACGTCGGGATAGGACCCGGAGCCGATGAGCTTGTTGAAGTCCTCGAGCTCCTTGCCGAGCATGGGAGTCGTAAATTCGAGATTGATGTCGAATCTTTTCTCCAGATACTGGATGACCGGGTTCTCGCCGTAGTCGTTGTAGATCGAACTGTTGACCGAGGACGCCATCCAGATCGTGAAGGTATCGGCATCGCCCGTGTTGTTGCAGCCCGCGAGCATACCGACGCCGCCCACGGCCATCATCGCCGCCAATGCGGCAGTGCCAAAAGTTTTCCACTTCTTCATGTTTGTTTCCTCCCTTAGGAATTTGACCCTTTTATATACGAAAAAGCGGCGCTTGTATTTCACCAGCGTCGCTTTTTGTGCACGATTATCGCTTCTTTTTTATGTTTTTCACGAAATGTGAAAAACTAACACCCAAAAATCACTTGTTCATGACAGGCAGAGCGTTCAGTTTGTTCAAAACCGCCGTAAACAGCGCCGTGCCCTGTTCGCCTGCGTAGGCGCACATCTCGGCGAGCGTCATATCGCGCGCGAGCTCGACCATCGGCCCGTCGAGCATCCCGGGCGAAAGCTCGTTCAGAATGGCACGCCCTTCGGGCATATCGAGGATGGAGCCGAACCTCGTCTCCATCGTATAGCGGAGGAGCTTGAGATCGGTCTTTGTTTCGTATTCCCATTCATAGGAGCCGCTGCCGACGGTGACGCTCTCGTGCTCGGGAAGGACGACTTCTGCCGTGCAGTTTGCAGGCACGGTGACAAAAACGCGGAGTTTGCCTTCTTTGCACTCATAGCCGGAGACAACGGTGCCAAAGACGCTCTCGAACTCGGCGCGGACGTACTCGAGTCCCCTTGTGAGCGTGGGCGCGAGCTTCAAGGTGCGGTAGCCGGGCGACGTTTCGCGGATGCCCGCGACGACGCGGTACAGCCAATCCCCCACCGAGCCGTACGAATAGTGGTTGAAGGAATTCATGGAAGGCTCATGCAGCGAGCCGTCGGGCAGGATGCCGTCCCAGCGCTCCCAGATGGTCGTCGCGCCCATCCTGACCGCGTACAGCCACGAGGGGAAGTCCTCGTGGAAGAGCAGCTTTTCGGCGAGGTCATGCATGCCGTTCTCACTGAGCGCGAAAAGGAGATAGGGCGTGCCCGCAAAGCCCGTGACGAGGTGGTTGTTGTGTTCGGAGAGGTTGGTCCTGAGCGTTTCGATGACGCGCGCTCTCTTTCCTTCGGGAACGAGACCGAAATATAGCGTCAGAACGCACGCCGTCTGCGTTTCGGAGACGAGGCGGCCCGTCGCCGTAAAGTACTCCGTCTGGAACGCTACTTTGACGGCGTCCGCGCGGGCAGCATATTGCTTCGCAAGCGCTTCTTCACCCAAAACCTCGGCGGCCTTTGCGACGATGCCCGTCGAAACATAGTAGAACACGTTGGCGACGAGGTGCTTATCCGTCGAGCCCGTGCGCGTTGCGGGGTTGGAGCCGTCGAGCGCCAGCCAGTCGCCGTATTGGAAACCCGTCTGCCACAGGCCGTTTTCGCTGCATCTGGAATAAACGAAATCCACCCACTTCTTCATGGCGGGGAATTGCGCGCGGAGTGCTGCTTTGTCGCCATAGACGAGGTATTCGTTCCAGGGGATCATGGCCGCGCAGTCGCTCCAGAGCGCCGCGCCGTCGTTATTGCTGAGGATATCGGGGATGACGTGCGGCACGCTGCCGTCGGCGCGCTGCTCGCTCGCAAGGTCTATGAGCCATTTATCGAAGAAGGACGAGACGTCGTAGTTGAATGCCGCCGTGCGGAAGAAGACGTTGGCATCGCCCGTCCAGCCGAGGCGCTCGTCGCGCTGCGGACAGTCGGTCGGAACGTCGACAAAGTTGCTCCTCTGCCCCCAGACGATGTTCTTCCAAAGCCGCTCGACGCGGGGATCGGAGCACTCGAATGTGCCCGTTCTTCTCATATCAGAATGCAGCACGAGCCCCGTGACCGCCTCCAAAGGAAGCTCCTTCCCGACGATCTGAAGATAGCGGAAGCCGTGGAAGGTGAAATGCGGCGTTAAGACCTGCTTCCCGCCCGCGAGGATGAACGTATCTTCGCTCGTCGCTTCGCGCAGGTTCTCCGTGTAGAAGTTGCCCTCTTTGTCGAGCACTTCGGCATGCCGCAGCGTAATGGTTTCCCCGCGCTTCCCATCCACTTCCAGAGAGACAAAGCCCGTGAAGTTCTGCCCGAAATCGAGGACGTATTCCCCCTTCGGCGTATGGAAGGCGGAGACGGGCTTTAAGACCTCGGTGCAGCGGACGGGCTCGTTGATCTGCCCGACCACCTTCGCAGGGAAGGAAACGGCTTCCACGGGGGAAGTTTTCTCTTCCTGCGTGAAGTCCTGCGTTTCACCGAAATAAAATTCGCTGTCGGCGATATAGGTGGAGACGGCGGTGAAGCTCTCGTCCGTTGCGAACACGTCCTCGGTGCCGTCCTCGTAAAGAAGGCGCACTTCTGCCATGCCCGCCGTGCGGTCGCCGTAGATGCCGCGCTGCTTCATAAAGCCGAGCGCACCCGCATACCAGCCCTTGCCGATGAGCATCGAAAAGTCGTTTTCTCCCTCTTTGATAAGGGAAGTGACATCGTAAGTCTGATACTCGAGGGTGTGCGGATAGCTCGTCCAGAAAGGTGCAAAATAGCTGTCCCCCGCCTTTACTCCGCCGAAATAACACTCATAGAGCCCGAGCGCCGTCGCATACAGCCGCGCCGATTTGACGGGCTTTTTCGCCGTAAACTTTGCTTTGAGCGCATAGACGGGCGCAGGCGCTTGCTTGGGGGCGATCATCTTTGCCGCGAAGGGTTCGGAGAGCTTATCCGTTTCGAAGACAAGCGCCTCTTCCGCGCGTTCGCCGTGGTTGTCCTCCGCCGTTACGCGCACTTCATAGCGGGTGCGGGGCAAGAGCGCTTCTCCTTCGGCAAGCACATAGGCGCACTCCCCATTCCCTCCGGCGGAAGAGACTCTTTCCCCGCCACGGAAGACGCAAAGTTCAAAGGATACCTGTTTTGTATCCTTTTTATCGGAACGGAGTTTCCAGGAAAAATGAGGGCGTCCGGTGCGGCAAAAACCGCCCGCCGCTTCCACAACACGAAGGTCATAAAGCTGCATGATGAAAAATCCTCCTTATTTTACTGCCATTTTACCACTTTTTTTCGGAAAAGTATTGCACCATTGTCGCTTTTATTGTATAATTGTTGCAAATATTTTTTCTTTCTCACAAGCGAGGTGCCTTCCTTATGGAAAATTATGACTTTTTGTGTGAAGCCTCCAAACTGCTCAACGACCTCAGCGGCCTTCCCGTTGCCATCTTCCGCGGGAAGGAACATGTGAAAGATTATTCCGTCGTGCGTCTGCCTCCCGCCTCGGCGTCTCCTGCCCTGAGACATTTTGAAACGCTGTATGAAAGAAATGAACCCGTTGCCTACGAGGCCGCGGACGATAAGCTGCTTTACGGCCTCGTGCGATCGAAAGAGGACGATCTGAGCCTTCTCGTCGGGCCCGCCTGCCTTTCCGACCTCACGGAGCACGAGATCGCAAAACTCATGCTCGATTATGATATCCCAAAAGAACAGGAAAAGGTCTTCAAGGAATTTCTTTTCTATGCTCCCCGATACCATTTCCAATACTGCATAGAGCTGCTGCTTTTTTTACAGCTCGTCATCAACAAAACGCTCGTTTCGCACCGCGAGATCACACTCGACAAATCGGAACGGGGCGAAGAGCTTGTGCAGCAGGCCTTCCGCGAAATGTTCCACCACAACGAACAGCTCGAATACGGCGAAGTGCAGAAGCATACCACGCTTGAATTCGAGCAAAAGATGCTCGACTGCATCCGCTTAGGGGACAGAAAGGCGCTCGAGGAAGTTTTCAGCAGCGTTCCCATCGGGCGCATCGGGAAGGTCGCCCCCACTTCCATGCGTCAGGCGCAGAATACGGCGATCGTTTCGATCACCCTTTCGGTACGCGCTGCGATCAAAGGCGGCCTGAGCCAGGAGATCGCCTTCCAGCTCTCGGATATTGCCATCCAGAAGATCGAGGCCTGCTCCTCCATCAATGAAGTCAACCTCATTTCCTACCGCATGATGACCAACCTCACCGAACGCGTCGCGGCGATCAATACGACAAGTTCGGGCAATCCCATCGTCGACAGCGCCATCCGCTATATCGACGAACATGTCTGTTCCAAGATCTCCATCGACGATCTTGCCGAGTGCGCCCACGCCAACCGCTCCTATCTTTCGGCAAAGTTTAAGAAAGAAACAGGACTTTCCATCATGGAATATATCAACAAGAAGAAGATCGAGGAAGCCGAGCGCCTTCTGCGATTTTCCGATAAGTCTCTCATCGCCATCGCAAGTTACCTTTCTTTCTCATCGCAGAGCCACTTCCAGAACACGTTCAAAAAAGTCACGGGAAAGACGCCGACGCAGTATCAGCGGGAATTCAAGATCAAGCAGTAAAAAAGCGGCCGAAAAGGCCGCTTTTCATATCGAAGGAACACTTACTTGACGTCGAGCTCGCTGACGATCTTGGGGTATTCGCGCATCTCGTCGGGGCCGTGCAGCGGATCCCACACCTGCGCGAAGAATTTATCTACTTTGGCGCGGGCGCCGTAGTTCCAGCTCTTTCGCTCGCACTCGTCGCACCAATGACCTCCCTCGAGGACGAGGCGCGGGCTCGCCTTGAACTTGTGCCCGAACGCGCACTCAAATTCGAGGGGCGTCGTCCAGTCGCCCTTTTGCATCGTTGTGCTGAGGAGCTTCCCGCCGCGGAAGGAGGCGGCTTTTTTCATGTCGTCGTAGCAAAGCTCGCTTTCGGGCTTTTCTTCGTCGTAGCCGTGGTCGATAGGAACAACTTTATCCCAATCGGTGAAGTGCTTCATCTGAGAAAGCTTTTCGGGGAGAGCCTCCCAGCGTGCGCGGCTGCCCCAGTAGGCGTCGATATGATCTTCGACGTTATCTTCGATGAAGTGCAGCGTGCCGTGTTCGGTACGGGCGAGCTGATCGAAGCGCTTCCTCATGATGCCGCCCATCAATTTCTGCCCGCCCGGGAGCTTGCAGATGACGCGCGAAACCGTGCGAAGGCCGCCGAGCATTTCGAGATAGCAGTCATAGTAGTACTGCATGGAATCGTGACGGAAATGCAAATAGTTTTCGAGCTTATCGCTATCTAGATAATAGTGCCCGTGGAAATTTAAGGTCGCCTGCTTTTTTGGGCTTAGAATATAGTCGAGCTTCGTGAGCCCGATCTCGCCGTACAGCATTTTGAACATGGAATAGGTATCCGTTCTGCACGAAGGGCCGCCGCCGATGTTGTAGATATGCCCCCAGAACTCTTCGGGAAGCGTTCCGTCGTGGAAGAAGGCGCACAGGTTTTTCATTGCGCGCGCAGAATCGCGGTCGGAACAATATTCGAGGACGTTATCAAAGCAGTTGTGGAACATGATGGCGTCGTTGATCTCGCTCATCGCCTTGCCGATGATGCCCGTCTGACGGAGCGACACCCAATACTTAAGGCCGCTTTCAATGACGAGCCGCTCCGCCGCCACTTTGGAGACGGCGTAGTAGTCGAACATGGAAGGCTTGATGGGGTCGCCCACCCTGCCCCAATGGATGGGCGGCATCCTGTCGCCCGTCTCCGCCACCGTGCCGATGTACACGAGGCGGGTCGAATTTTCCTGCCCGCAGTCATAGATGGCGTTGATGATGTTCTTCGTCGAGCCGTAGTTGACCTTCATCGCCCGTTCCGGGTAGTAATCGGCGGCAGGCGACACGAAGGCGGCGATGTGCAGGACGAGATCGCACCCCTTCACGCACTTTTTGACGACTTCATAATCATTGAGATCGCCCCACTCAACAGAAAGCCCCTTCGTCTGCAGATAGGGTGCGAGCAGGCTTCTGTTCTTTTCGGAATCGCGGGCGAGAATGACGATGTCCTGTTTGTCGGTATCTTTGAGCATCTCTTTGAGGGATGCAAAGCCCATGCCGCCCGTTGCGCCCGTGACGAATACGCGCTGTTTCATGTTACTCCCCTTTCATGGCGACGATATTTTTGGACTTTCCGTCGAGAATATCGGCGCAGAGTTTTACGGAATCGCCGATCGCAGATTCGATATCGTCTGGCTGAACGCCCAAAAAGTCGCAGCCCTCCTTTTTGTCGATGAAGAGGTTGCTGCATTGGAGCTTTGTGAACTTGACCATATGCAGGCCGCCGTCGATGCCATCTTTCTTCTGCTGTTTTCTCAGCTGCATCCCGCCGATCGCATAGAAGCAGTTGGGGATGGTCTTGATCGGTTTATTCGGGCAGCCGAGATATTTGTGGCAGATTTTGAGCATCTGCTTCCACTCCATGTTGTAATAACCGATGGGATAACACTTGCCGCCCCTGTTGCGTTCCAGTGCGCCCGCGATCGCCTGCCCGACTTGCTTCACCGTGACCATCGTATGCCGTCTTCTGCTTGAGCGAGA
>ERZ506350.187-NODE-187-length-10140-cov-4.21071_pt1 | contig 10140 bp, 9 predicted proteins | sample MGYA00512373_ERZ506350 | MGnify/ENA metagenome assembly ERZ506350 | reverse complement strand
CTCTTCCGATCTAGCGGTCGAGAACCGCCTGTACCTGCGCGATCAGCTGCTGCTTCTCGGGCATATAGAGGACATAGCGCGAGGCAAAGATGTTGTTGGAGAGGCCGCCCAGCGCGTACTCCGCCGTTACGGCGTCCTTATCGGTACAGAGGATGATCCCGATGGGCGGGTTATCGTCCGCATCGTTTACTTCGGCGGCATAATAGTTGAGATAGAGATTGATCTGCCCGGCAGCTTCGGGCGTCAGTTTGGTCGTTTTGAGTTCGATGAGGACGTAGGCGCGCAATATCTTATTGTAAAACACCATATCCACATAGTAATGGGTATTGTTGACCGTGATGCGCTGCTGCGTGCCGACGAACATGAACCCGCGGCCAAGCTCTAAAAGGAAATCTTCGATCTGCCGCACGAGAGAAGCTTCGAGATCACTCTCCAAGACGGGCTTATCCTCGGGCAGCCCCAAAAATTCAAACACATAGGGATCGCGGATGATGTCGGACGGCTTTGCGATCTCATTTCCCTTCAGCGCAAGCGCCATCACTTCCTCGCGGTCTGCCTCTCTGCGGGAAAGCAGCAGCCGTTCAAAGAGCGAACTTTCGATCTGCCGCTGTAATTCGCGCACCGACCAGCCCGCCGTCACCGCCTCTTTCTCGTAAAAGCTGCGCTTCTCGCGGTCGGAGATCGTCAAAAGCTCGCAGTAATGCGACCAGGACAATTTGCCAGACAGCGTCTGGCAATTTTGATAGCCGAGATAAAAGAGCCGCATATTCTGCAAATTGGAACGCGAAAACCCCTTCCCGAATTCCTTTGTCAGCGCGCGGGAGAGTTCTTTGAGCGTCCGTTTTCCGTAATCGGCGCGGTCGGGGACCGTCTGTTCGTGCTCGCAGATGATCCTGCCGATGTTCCAATAGGCGGCAAGAAGCTCACTGTTGACCTGACGCGCGGCATTATTTCGGGCATTCTGCAAGACCGTCCTGATCTCGGTCACGAGCGTCTCGGTCATGATGCGCTCCATGCTTTCCGGTCTTACATTGCTCATATGTGATCTCCTGAAAGATTATTGTTTTGAAGTTATGTTTCCCGCACGAGCACCGAGAGCCCGGACTCGGAAAAACCGTTCTTTAAGTAAAACGAATAGGCAGGATAAGCGCGCTCGGTATTGAGCATGGCACCGAAAACGCCCTCTTCGGCAAGGCGGGTGCATATTTCATCGAGAAGTCTGCTTCCGATCCCCTTCCCCTGAAAGGAGGGCACAATGCAGAACTCATCGAGATAGTACTCCATCCCCTTGCGCCACGGTTTCAAAAAGCCTGCGGCAAGCCCGACGATACGCACGCCGCTTTCTGTCACAAACCCGCGGAAAGAGGCAAGAGAAAAGCAATTTTCAAAATAGCGCCGCGCCTCTTCGGGCGAGACGTCCTCGTTCCACGGCGGCGCGGAGAACACCGCACAAAAAAGCGTGCTCAATTCGCCGATGCCTGCCCGTTCCATTGACCTGAAATGCAACTCACTCATCCTTGTGCAAACTCATTTGAAATGAGGCTACTCCCTCAGTCCACTTGGGGGTACCGTCTCGTGCGGTAGAGAGCAAACGGGATCTACTCCCTCCGTCTCGCTGCCGAGAACAAGCCTCGGACAGCGCGACACCTCCCCGAAGAGGAGGCTATATTAAGGATCTCCAAAAATAACTGCTGCAAGCAAAACCACGCTTTTGCTTTTGAAATTATCTCCGCGAGGAGGGTTCCCCTCCGCTGCGGGACTCAATTTGCGCCATACTTGGCGCTTATTGTTCTTAGAATGACAGTTAAGCTCGCGGGCGATAACGTAAATTAGATGTGTAAAATTCACCCCTCGCCGCGAAGATTTCCCGAAGGGAAAGATTTGCGGCGAAATCTTTTATTCCCATTCAATGGTAGCCGGGGGTTTGGAGGTGATGTCGTAGACGACGCGGCTCGCGTGCGGCACCTCGCCCGTGATGCGGAGGGAAATTTTTTCGAGCACCTCGTAAGGGATGCGCGCCCAATCGGCGGTCATGGCGTCCACGCTCGTGACGGCGCGGAGGGCGATGACGTTCTCGTAGGTGCGGAAATCTCCCTGCACACCCACCGTCTTGCTGTTGGTGATGACGGCAAAGTACTGCCAGATCTCGCGCGAAATCCCCGCTTTTGCGATCTCGTCGCGGAAGATGAAATCGGCAAGGCGCAACGTTTCCAGCTTTTCGCGGGTGACTTCGCCCATGATGCGGATGGCGAGCCCCGGCCCCGGGAAGGGCTGGCGCTGCACGACGGGCTCGGGCAGCCCCAGCTCGGCGCCCACGCGGCGCACTTCGTCCTTGAAGAGGTCGCGAAGAGGTTCGACGATCTCCTTGAAGTCGACAACGGAGGGCAGCCCGCCCACGTTGTGATGCGATTTGATGACGGCGCTCTTGTCTTTCCCGCTCTCGATGACGTCGGGATAGATGGTGCCCTGCACCAAAAAGTCGACGGCGCCGATCTTCTTTGCCTCCTGTTCGAAGACGCGGATGAACTCCTCGCCGATGATCTTGCGCTTTTGTTCGGGCTCTTCGACGCCCGCGAGCTTGGAAAGGAACAGCTCGCCCGCGTCCGCCTTGATAAGATTCATCCCCAGCCCGTCACGGAAGACGGACATGACTTCCTCCGCCTCGCCGAGGCGCAGAAGCCCGTGGTCGACGAAGACGCAGATGAGGTTATCCCCCACCGCGCGGTGCACGAGGGTCGCCGCGACGGCGGAATCGACGCCGCCCGACATGGCGCACAGGACCTTCTTGCCCGCCAATTTCTCTTTGAGGGCTTTGACCTGCTCTTCGACGAAGCCCCCCATCGTCCAGTCGCCCTTGGCATGACAGACGTTGTAGAGGAAATTTTTGAGGAGCGCGTTGCCGTACTCGGAATGGACGACTTCGGGGTGATACTGCACGCCGTAGATGCGCTTTTCTTGATTGCCGTAAACGGCGGCGGGGCAGCTTTCGGTGACCGCCAGAATATCGAAGCCCGCGGGGACTTCGGCAACGTAGTCGGTGTGGCTCATCCACGAGACGCTGCGCGCAGGGATGTCCTCGGAAAGCGGGCTCTCCTTGACGAACTCCACATAGCGCTTGCCGTATTCGCTCTCGGGAGCGTGCTCCACCCTGCCGCCCAGCGTGTAGGCGATGAGCTGGCAGCCGTAGCAGATGCCGAGGACGGGGATACCGAGCTCCAAAATCTTACGGTCGATGTGGGGGGACGCGGCGTCGTAGACGCTGTTGGGCCCGCCCGTGAAAATGATGCCGACGGGCGCGTACTGTTCGATCTCCTCCGCGCTCATGGAGCAGGGCAGAAGGTCGCAGTAGACGCCGAGATCGCGCACGCGGCGGGCGATGAGCTGATTGTACTGCCCGCCGAAGTCGAGCACCAATACTCTTTCGTGTTGCATGGTTTCTCCTTTTGCGGCGTTCGCTTCTGCCGCATTGCAATGGGAAAACGCCCGAGATAAGGTCGGGCGTTTTGTTTATCGTTATCTCGCCGTGTAGTTGGGCGCTTCCTTGCTGATGGAAATATCGTGAGGATGGCTCTCCAAAAGCCCGGCGTTGGTGATGCGGACAAATTCGGAGTGCAGCCTGAGATCGTCGATCGTCGCCTTTCCGCAATAGCCCATGCCCGAACGCAGGCCGCCCTTCATCTGATAGATGATCTCGGAGACGGTGCCGCGGTAAGGCACCCTTCCTTCGACGCCCTCGGGCACAAACTTCTTGGTGCCCTCCTGGAAGTAGCGGTCGCTGGAGCCTGCCGCCATCGCCGCGAGCGAACCCATGCCGCGGTACACCTTGAAGCTGCGGCCCTGATAGAGTTCGATCTCGCCCGGGCTCTCCTGCGTGCCTGCGAGCATGGAACCGATCATGACGGCGCTGCCGCCCGCTGCAAGGGCTTTCACAATGTCGCCCGAGTACTTGATGCCGCCGTCCGCGATGACGCGCTTACCGAGCTTATCCGCTTCCTCCGCGCAGTCCATGATGGCGGTGAACTGAGGCACGCCGATGCCCGCGACGATACGCGTGGTGCAGATGGAGCCGGGGCCGATGCCCACTTTGACAACATCTGCGCCCGCTTCGATGAGGGCGCGCGTTGCGCCTGCCGTTGCGACGTTGCCCGCAATGATGGGCACGTTGGGGAAGGCGCGCTTGATCTGGGCGACCTTTTCGATGACGCCCCTGCTGTGGCCGTGCGCCGTGTCGACGGCGATGATATCCACCTTCTTTTCGACGAGGGCGGCGATACGCTCCATCGTGTTGGCGGAAGTGCCGACCGCCGCGCCGACGAGAAGACGGCCGTTCTTATCCCTTGCAGAGTTGGGGTACTGGATGCTCTTTTCGATGTCCTTGATCGTGATGAGGCCCTTCAGGTACCCGTCCTTATCGACGATGGGAAGCTTTTCGATACGGTGACGGCCCAGGATTTTCTGCGCGTCGGCGAGCGAGGTGCCGACGGGCGCCGTGATGAGGTTTTCCTTCGTCATCACGTTTTCGATGGGCTGATCGTAATTGGTCTCGAAGCGGAGATCGCGGTTGGTGAGGATGCCGACAAGCTTCCCGTTGCGCGTGATGGGCACGCCGCTGATGCGGTAACGCTCCATGAGCGCGACGGCGTCGCGCACCAGATTCTGCGGTTCGAGGAAGAAGGGATCGGTGATGACGCCGTGTTCGGAACGCTTGACCTTATCGACCTCCTTGGCCTGTTCCTCGATGGACATATTCTTGTGGATGATGCCGAGGCCGCCTTCGCGCGCCATGGCGATGGCGAGCCTGCTCTCCGTCACGGTATCCATTGCCGCGGAGATGATGGGCAGATTGAGCGAAAGCCCTTCGCACAGCGTGGTGCGCAGGTCTACCTCGTTCGGCAAGACGTCGGACGCCTGCGGGATGAGCAGAACGTCGTCGAATGCAAGTCCTTCCTTGATCACTTTACTCATTTGCTGCTTCCTCCAAAAGATCGATGATTTCCAAATAAAGCTCGTACCCTTCCGTGCGCTGAGAGGCGTCTTCGAGCGTCGCCTGTTTTCTCAGCTCGTTGAACTTGTCCTCGTTTTCAAGGTTGTCCAAGATGATGCCGCAGAATTCTGCGTCGTCCGCCTCGCAGGCGGCGAGCGCAAGGCTCACGACGGGATTGGACGGTTCAAATTCTTCGCTCGTCTCGCTCAGGGCAAAGGTGTAGACTTCGAGCTTTTCCTCGTCCGTTTCGGCGACCGCATACAATGCGCACGCCCCGAGACCGCAGGCATAGCTTCTGTAGTTGAGTTTGGGGATGTCTTCGCCGAGGTCCTCGCCTTCCTGCGCTTTGCAGTAGTCGGTAAAGCCCTCGTTCTCGTAAAATTCTTCAAAGCGCTCCGCCGCGGCATCGGGACGGCCCTCGTTGGCAGCCACTTCGAAGGCATAAGCAAGGTAGTTGATATCGCCCGAACGGCGGTATTCCTGATAGGCGTAGTCGCCGCTGATGGCGTCGAGCCCCAACGATGCGGAAAAGTTCATCATTGCCTTGGGGGCAGCGAAGGAAAGGATGCCGAATGCCGAGATCGCGAGGATGAGCACGATGCCGAGCGTGATGAATATGGTTTTGAAAACGATCTTTCTCATGGGTGGAACCTATATTGATTGGATATAATATGGATATTCGGTGGGATAATTTAGGCTATTTTACCATATCGCCCCGAAAAAATCAACCGAAAAAGCAAAAAAAGTCATGCGGCGGCTCCCGTTTTCATAAGTTAGAGCATGAAAAAAGCAGCACTCTTCCTCCTCGTTCCCCTTCTCTCCCTCGTCCTCCTTGCAGGATGCAAAGGCACGGACTACACAAAGCATCTCTCCGACGTCAGGAGCGACCTCTTTGCCGCCGAAACGGAGGACTTTTCGCTCACGATCTCGTGCATCACGCGCGAGACACCCTATGCCGCCGACGGCGTCGCCTGCAATACGCTGAAGCTCATCGAGATCGCAGTCAAGCCTTCGGAAAGTACGGACGGTTCGAAGAGCTACCGGATCGCGCTTTCGGGCGAGCCCGCGATAAGCGGCGAACTTTCCTACCGCACCGTCAAGGGGGACTATTTCCTTTCGCAGGGGGTCTCCGCCTTCCCCGAAGGGAGCGTGACGGTGCGCCTGAGCGAAGACGGGAAGACGACGGAGCTCACGGCGACTTCGGTCAGGACGGAAAAGACGCTCTCCCCCGAAGAGGCGCTCAACTTTGCTGTGGATGCGGAACGGGAGCTTCTCGGCCGCATGACGGCGGGCAATACGTTCGAAGGAGAGTTCACGGTGCGCCTCATGCGGCGCAGCCGCAACTATTACTTCGTGGGCATCACGGGGAAGAAGGAGAACGCCGCCCTCCTTATCGACGCCGAGACGGGCGAGGTCTTAGCGCGCAGGGTGCGGTAGCCCCCTTCCGCCCCTGCCCCGTTTGAGCAGCCTCCGCAACGGGTATAATAAAGACGGAATAAAAAAGGGTCCCGCCGCAGAGAAAGCGGGCGCAAGACCCGAGCGAACGCATAAGGTTACTTCCTCGCTTGAGTTCCGAGCAAGACAAGGCGTGCGAGGAAAACCCAAAGGTTATCCCCTCGCTTGAGTTCCAAGCAAGACAAGGAGAGCGCGGCTTTGCCGCAGGGAGCTTACTATGGCGTAAGTGACCAAGGCAAAACGCAAGCTCGACACAGGATTGCGACGGAAATCGGGCGAGCGTACATAAGGAGCGAAATACAATGAGAAAGAATTTTGGCGCAAGACCCATCCTCTACCCCCAGCCCGTGCTCATCATCGCAACGTATGACGAGAACGGCAAGCCCGACGCCATGAGCGCCGCATGGGGCGGCACGGCGGACGAAGACAAGCTCTTCCTCTGCCTGAGCGCGGGGCACAAGACGACGAAGAACCTGCTCGCCCGCAAAGCGTTCACGGTGAGCGTGGGCACGGAGCAGGAGCTCATCCCCTGCGATTATGTGGGCGTCGTCTCCGCAAACGATGTGGAGGACAAGTTCCGAAAGACGGGCTGGCATACCGAAAAGAGCGCATTCGTCGACGCGCCCCTCATCGAGGAGCTTCCCCTCGCCTTCGAATGCGAACTGGAAAGCTACGACGAAGAGACGGGCATGCTCCTCGGCAAGGTGAAGAACGTCTGTGCGGACGAGCGCATCCTTTCGGACAAGGGGAAGATCGACCCCGAAAAGCTCTCCCCCATCACCTTCGACCCCGTGAACAACGCCTACCTGCGCCTCGGAGGCAAAGTCGGCAGCGCCTTTCGCGACGGGCTGCAGCTCAAATAATTTTTCAGTGCGACAGGAAATGCGGCGCGCCCCGATCGGGGCGCGCCGCACGTTTTATCAGATCGTTTCGATGTTGATGAGGTTGGAATTGCCGCTCTTGCCGTTGGGGGTGCCGCCCGTGATGACGATGACATCGCCCGACTTCACCAGTCCCGAATCTTTGGCTGCCTGCTTTGCAAAGTGGAACAAAACGTCGACGGAATGATATTCCTCGCTGAGCGCGGGCACCACGCCCCAGCTCAGAGCGAGCTTGCGGTAGCTCCGCTCGTCCGTCGTCATGCCGATGATATCGATCATCGGGCGGAAGCGGGAGACCATCTTTGCGGTGCCGCCCGTGCGGGTGCACACGACGATGGCTTTTGCCTTGACGTCGCGCGCGAGCAGGCACGCCGAGTGCGACAGCGCATCCGAAAGCCCGGTGATGTCGAAGTCGGCGTCGTCCACCTTCTGGATGAACTTGGAGCGCGACTCCGCCTGCACGCAGATGCGCGCCATCGCCTTGACCGCCTCGACGGGATACTCGCCCGCCGCCGTCTCGCCCGAGAGCATCACAGCGCTCGAACCGTCGTACACGGCATTGGCGACGTCGGAGATCTCCGCACGCGTGGGACGGGGCTTGCTGATCATAGATTCGAGCATCTCCGTCGCCGTGATGCACCGCTTGCCCGCCACGCGGCAGGCGCGGATGATGGTCTTTTGGATATCGGGCAGTTCCTCGTAAGGAATCTCCACGCCCATGTCGCCGCGGCCGATCATGATGCCGTCCGAAACGTCCAGGATCTCTTTGAGGTTGTTGACGCCCGCGCGGTTCTCGATCTTGGCGATGAGGTCGATGTCGTCCGACCCGTTCTCGTGCAGGAAGTTCCTCACGTCAACGATGTCCTGCGCACGGGAGACGAAGGAGCAGGCGATAAAGTCCACTTTGTGCTCGATGCCGAAGAGGAGATCCTTCTTGTCCTGTTCGGAAAGATAGGTGAGATGCAGCTCCTTTTCGGGAAAGAACATGCTCTTGCGGGAGGAGAGCTCGCCGCCGATGACGACCTTGCAGATGACATCGGGCGCTTTGATTTCCTGCACTTCAAAGACCATGAGCCCGTTGTTGAGCAGAATTTTGTCGCCCGGGCAAAGGTCCTCGCAGATGCCCTTATAAGAGACGGCAACGCGCGTCTCGTCGCCCTCGATCTCCTCCGTCGTGAAGGTGAAGGTATCGCCCTCATTGAGGGTCACCTTGCCGTTCTTGAAGGTGCGGATGCGGAACTCGGGGCCCTTGGTATCGAGCAGAATGGGCAGCGGGATATTCTTTTCTTCGCGCACGCGGCGGATGATCTCGATCTTCTTGGCATGGTCCTCGTGCGTCCCGTGCGAGAAGTTCAAACGGACAACGTTCATGCCCGCATCTGCCATCGCGGAGATGACTTCCTGCGTCTCGGACGCGGGGCCCAACGTACATACGATCTTGGTCTTTTTCATCACAACTCTCCTTAGACCTATTTAATACTTCTATTTTATCACATTTTCCGCAAATATCAAGCCCCTTTTCAAAAAATGTAGGGAAGAATACAAAGAAAAACTCCGCCCCGCCGCAAAGACAGGCAAAGCGCAAAACAAATTGAAAACAAAGGGAAAATATCCCGACGATCCCCCGAAATAATTTTGCGGCAGGCGGGAAAAATGCGGGCTTTTTTTCAAAAAGTGTGCTATAATACTCCCGATCCGAGCGGGCTGCGCGGCCGCGGCGCGTGAAATATCGCGATGAGGAAAGTCCGGGCATCACAGGGCAGGACGCCTGATAACGTCAGGTGAAGGCGACTTCAAGGAAAGTGCAACAGAAATAGACCGCAGTGCCTTTTGGGCGCTGTAAGGATGGAAAGGCGAGGTAAGAGCTCACCGACGGGACGGTAACGCCCCGTGCCATGTAAACCCCGTCCGATGCAAGTTTGGGCTCTGTTCATATGGGCTGCCCGTCCGAGCAGAGCCGTGAATAACGCTTGAGCCCGCCGGTGACGGCGGGCGTAGATAAATGACCGCGCTCGACAGAACCCGGCTTACAGGCCCGTCTCGGATCGTTTTTCGGACCTTCCCCCGCTCCCGCCGAGCGGGGTTTTCGATACCCGTTTTCAGGAGGCAGGCAATGCAGCGCTATATCATCATCCGGATGTACCGCACGGAAGCAATGTTAAGCGACGTGCACGATCTTTCCATCGAGGACTGCAGCCGCAGGGCGGAAGAGCTGCGCGGCTGGGCGCGGGGACTGAAAGCGGCGCTCTTTCTTGCCGACATGGGAAGCGATCTCGCAGTCGGCGATGCCTTTGCGGAAGTAGAGCACAATTTTCCGCTGAGCGAGGAACAGAAAAGAGAGCTTGCGGGAATGCTCGCCCCCTTCTTCCGGGACGGGGCAGCCGAATGCGGAGAGCTGAAGATCTTCACAAATCCTTACGCCGTGCGCTTTCTGCAGACGGAGGGAGAGCTGCTTCTCCCCTGAAACTGCCAAAGAAATCATATGAGACAAATTGACGCATGGAAATCGCTTGCAAAAGCGCGCTCGGTTTGATATAATATTCACCGTTCGAGGCGTAGCGCAGTTTGGTAGCGCGCTTGGTTCGGGACCAAGAGGTCGTGGGTTCAAATCCCGTCGCCTCGACCACGAAAAAGGGAGCTGGCTTCTGTCGGCTCTCTTTTTCGTTGTTACGAACATCGACGGGATTTGAGGGTGGAGGCGCGAGCGGAGAGCGAGCGGTTTGCGCGCGAATTGCTCGGAAACATATCGGATGGGCGCAAACTGGACAGCCCGGTGGGCTGTTCACCGGGGCGCGCCGCCAAAGGCGCAAATCCCAGATC
>ERZ506350.178-NODE-178-length-10363-cov-3.79569_pt1 | contig 10363 bp, 10 predicted proteins | sample MGYA00512373_ERZ506350 | MGnify/ENA metagenome assembly ERZ506350 | reverse complement strand
GAGGGCATAGAGATGAAAATAGACGCATGCCATCACCGCCGAAGGCAGAAGCGCAATGGCGACGTCGAGCATGATGCCGCGCGTCGTGCGCCTCCCGCGGATGTGGGGAGGGACGGAGACGGCGACCTGAGTTGTTTGTTCCGCTTGCTTTGTCATTTTTTCCTCATCTCCTGTTTGGTCTTGCGGATGCTCTGGATGAGCGGACGGCGGGCGGGGCACACATAGGCGCAGACGCCGCATTCGATGCAGTGGAGCGCGCCGCCTTGCTTTGCCGCCGCCTCATAATCTCCCGCTTCGGCATAAAAGTCCGTCTGCATGGGCATGAGGTGCATGGGGCAGGCGTCCGCGCATTTGCCGCAGCTTAAGCACGGCGAAGGCTCCGATAGGGAAGCTTCCTTTTCATCGAGCAGCAGCACGCCCGAAGTCGTCTTGTGCGTGTAAAAATCATAGGAAGGGAGCGCGATGCCCGTCATGGGGCCGCCCTGGACGATCTTGGAAGGAGAGGTCTTTTCGCCGCCCGCAAACGAAACGAGCGCGGAGAGCGGCGTCCCCACAGGCGTCCAGACGTTCCTGGGTTCATTGACCGCTCCTCCCGATACGGTGACGGCGCGCTCATAGAGCGGCTTGCCCTGTTCGACGGCTTCTGAGACCGCAAAGGCGGTCGCGACGTTCTGCACGACGACGCCCGCATCGGCGGGGAGCTTCCCGAGGCGTATCTTCCTGCCCGTTGCGGAATAGACGAGCTGTTTCTCGCCGCCCATCGGGTATTGCTTGCGAAGACGGACGACGGCGATGTCGGGATAGCGTTCGAACGCAGAGATGCAATCGGGCTTGTTATCTTCAATGCCGATGATGATGCGCTTGCAGTCGAGCGCCTGCTTCAGATAGCGTGCGCCGCGGACGATCTCGTCGGTAAATTCGAGCATGAGCCTGTGATCGCAGGTGAGATAGGGCTCGCACTCCGCACCGTTTAAGATGAGGGTATCGACGGGGCAGGGAGGGGAGAGCTTGACCGCAGTCGGGAAGCCCGCACCGCCAAGGCCTACGATGCCGCACTCCTTCACGCGGGCCCTGATCTCTTCGGGCGTGGGGTCGGAGAGGGCGGAAAAACGGAATTCTTCGCCGCTCTGGTCGGCTTTGATGACGAGGAAGGTCTCTTCGCCGCCGCCCTGCGCCGTCATCGTGCGGATATCGGTGACTTCGCCCGCGATGCTCGCAAAGACGTCGGAAGAAACAGGCCCGTCCGCTTTTGCGATGCACTCGCCGCGTTTTACCTTGGCGCCCTTCTCAACGCAGGGCAGGGCGGGGCGCCCCAGCGACTGCGAAAGGGAGATGCACACTTCCTCGGGCGGGGGGAGCTGTTCGAGGGGCTTTCCGCTCGAAAGTTGTTTCCTGCCGTGCGGATGGATGCCCGCAAACAGGCGTTTGCCTTGGATCGCTTTCAAGAAATACCTCCTGGTGGATCGGATGATTTATGATCGGGATAAAAGATGCGTTCGGGGATGCGCTTGAATAGCAGCAGCCCGACCGCCGCGACGGCAGCACCCGAAAGCACGCCGACGAGGGCAAAGTAGGGAAGAAGGGAGAAGTTTGCAAGCGTGGAAGTCTCCCATACAAACACGGCGACCTGCACGATGTTGTGAATGACCGCCGCCGCGACATTGACGGCAAGATAGCTCACCCGCGGCACGGCAAAATAAATGAGCAGGATGGAGACAAGCAGCGCCGCGCCGCCGCCCGAGAGCGAAAAGAGGAGCGAGGAAGCGCTCCCTCCGATCAAAGCGCCGAGGAGCGTCCTTGCAAGCAGGATACAGAAGGCATCGAGCGGGCCGTAAACGACGAGCGCCAGCATGGAAAAGAGATTGGATAGCCCGAGCTTTGCCCCCGGGATGCCGAAGAGGGGCGGGAATGCCGATTCGATGGTGTGGACGGCGAGCGAAAGCGCCGCAAGCACCCCCAATACGGCGAGCCGTTTGCCCGAGAAACGCGGTTTCGGATACATATAAGTCCATTATACACGAAAATTTGCAAGTAGTAAACAATATGGGCGAATAATTTTCACATTTGGAGCCGATTATTTTTTGTTTCCCCTGCAAACAGGAATGAAAATGCATACTTCCCGGGAAATAAGCGCAAAGTATCAGCAATGAGCGGGCAGACCATCACATTCAAAACGCGGCCGAAGATCGTTTCGGTGAGTTCTGTCGCGGGCACGAAGGAGAGCGAGGGCATCATCGGAAAATATGCCGACACGTTGCTCAAAGACGATATGTTCGGAGAAACGACGTATGAGCGGGCGGAGTGCAAGATGCTCATCCACGTCATCGACGGCGCCATCAAAAAGGGCAGGCTCCGAAGGGAGGATATCGGGCTGCTCGTCTCGGGCGATCTTCTCAATCAGATCATTTCGGCAAGCTTTGCGGCGCGGGAGTTCGATATCCCGTTCCTGGGCGTGTACGGCGCATGCTCGACGATGGCGGAAAGCCTCTGCCTCTCGGCGGTTTTTTTGGACGGCGGGCATGTTCCTTACGCCGTCGCGGCGACGGGCAGCCACTTTGCTTCCGCCGAACGGCAGTACCGCTATCCGTTGGAGCTCGGCTGCATCCGCCCGCCGCAGGCGCAATGGACGGTGACGGGCGCAGGCGCCGCCGTGCTTGCAAGAGAGGGAGACGGTATCGCCGTGACGGGCGCGACGATCGGCAAGGTGGTCGATTTCGGCGTGACGGACGTCAACAACATGGGGGCAGCTATGGCGCCCGCGGCGGCGGATACGATCATAGCGCACTTGAAGGAGAGCGGCAAAACGCCCGAAGATTACGATCTCATCGTCACGGGCGATCTGGGCGCGCTCGGCAGCCGTATCTTAAAAGACCTGACCCGCGAAAAGGGGGTAGACATCTCCTCCAATCATGTGGACTGCGGGGAGATCGTCTATAATGTCATCGAAGACGAATACCAGGGCGGCAGCGGCGCGGGCTGTTCGGCGCTCGTGCTCTGTTCCTATCTCTTCGAAAAGATGCGCATGCGGCAGCTCAAACGCGTGCTGTTTGTGGCGACGGGCGCGCTCCTTTCCACGGTTTCTTCGGGGCAGGGGGAGAGCATCCCCTGCATCGCGCATGCCGTCACGCTTGAAGCGTAACTTTTTCTATCAACAGTAAGGCGGGAATTCCCGCCCGGATAAGGAGAACATTATATGGAATACATCGAGATCGTTCTCATGTTTCTGAAAGCGTTTGCGGTGGGCGGGCTCATCTGCACGGCTGCGCAGGTCGTCATCAATCTCACCGATCTCACCTCGGGCAAGATCCTCGTCCTCTTCATGCTCATCGGCATCGGACTCACCGCGCTGGGGCTTTATCAGCCGCTCGTCGAATTCGCGGGCGCGGGGGCGACGGTACCCATCTGCGGGTTCGGGTATCTGCTTGCAAACGGCGCGATGAAGGGAGCTGAACAGGGGCTGTTTCAGGCGCTGACGGGCTCGCTCGCAGCGGCAAGCGCGGGAGTGACTGCAGCTATCGTCTTTTCCTTCCTTATGTCAGTCCTGTTCAAATCGCATACCAAACACAACTGAACTTGACAAACGCCCCCGCTCTGTGATAGGATAGAGCAAAGGGGGCTTATGTTATGGATATCAAATATTTCGACGAAGTTGCGCGGCTCACGGGCGTTCTGGGGCTCAAAGTCTCGCAAGGGGGGAAAGAACTCATCCATGCGACGTGGGACGAGGAAGTGCGGCGCAACGTGTACTCCGCATCCAAGAGCTTTGTTGCCTGCGCCGTGGGGCTTGCGCAAAGCGAGGGGCTTCTTTCCATCGACGAACCGCTCACCGAAGCATTCCCGGAAAGCCTGCCGCCCGAATGCGGCGAAAACCTGAAAAAGGCGAAGGTGAGAGATCTTCTCACCATGTGCCTCGGGCAGGAAAAGGCGGAGCTCATGGGTCCTTACCGCCCGCTCTACGAAGAAGATGATTGGGTGAAGCTGGCGCTTTCCATCCCATTCGTGCATGAACCCGGGAGCACCTTTGTTTACAGCAACGCAGGGCCGTACCTTGCGGGGATGCTCGTGCAGAAACGCGCGGGGTGCGACCTTGTGGAATACCTGACGCCCCGCCTGTTCGCCCCGCTCAACATCAAGCGCCCGACCTGGGAAGTCGATCCCTTGGGCAATACGTTCGGCTCGAGCGGGCTCATGCTCACCCTTTCCGAACTGCACCGTTTCGGCATGCTTCTGCTGCAAAAGGGGAAGTGGGAGGGGAAACAGCTCATCGACGAGGGCTGGCTCCAAGCGTGTACCCGCCCGCAGTCGGCGGCTCCTTACGGGTATTTTTTCTGGATGGGGGAGAAGAACTCCTTCCGCGCAGACGGCAAGAACGGGCAGCTTTCTATCGTCTTCCCCGAAAAAGACACTGTTATTACCGTCGTTTCCGAAAGCAGGCATGTGCCGCTCATCTTCCGCGCCATCTATGATACCCTTTGGCCGCAGCTTTGATGAAATCATACGAAAAGGACGGGGCGCGCCCGTCCTTTTTCTGCCCGATAAGCACGTTTTTTAAGAAAGTAAATGTATCAAATTTTTTACAATTTGATTTGAGACAGCATGGCGCCCTCTGTGATATAATAAAGAAAAAGGGGGGCAGTCATGTTTTCTCACTTCGCTCTTTTGGCTTTCGATCTTGGCGAGAACAGCGGCTATATCGTCGCCGCCGTCGTCATTATCATCGTGCTCGCCTCCATCATTCCCATCTTCCGCAAGGCGAAGGGGCCGAGCAAGAAGACGCTTACCGAGCACACCCTCGGTATCCTGCGCAGCTATACGCGCACGGGGCTTACCGTCAACGACCAGCCGCAGATCAAGATGACTTTGGACGGCATCCTGCCCGACGGCTCCACGCGGCCCATTACCGTCAAGCAGATCATCGATCTCACTTCGCTGCACGCTTTGCAGCAGGGGTCGGTGTTCCCGCTCGCCTACGACCCCGAGACGGGCAACGGCGCCATCGACAAAGAGCCCATCCGCGAGAAGCTGCAGGACCTTTTGGACCGCTATATCTCGAAGCGCAACCCCAACGGACTCTCCTACGATGAGAGGCAGCGCATCAAGCGGCACGGCAGGGAGCATAAGGCGATGCTCACCGACCTCCGCCTGACGGGACAGGCGGAAAACGGCTGCACCGAAGTGACCGCCACCGTGCGCATCGACGGCAAGGACGGTTCGGAGCGCGTGTTAAAGCGCACGTTCTGGATATTGGACAGCGAACTCGATAACCTGACGGTGGGCAAGTTCGTCAACATTTCCGTCGTCGAGGAAGAAGAGCCGTGGTTCTCCATTTTACAGCCCATCGATAAGATAACGTTCTGAAAGTTCATAAGGCAAGGCCCGTCTGCGCGGACGGCAAGAACGGGCAGCTTTCCATCGTCTTCCCCGAAAAGGATGCCGTTGTTACCGTCGTTTCCGAAAGCCGCCATGTGCCGCTCATCTTCCGCGCCGTTTACGATACGCTTTGGCCGCAGCTTTGAGCTGAAATATAATACATGAAACTTCCGACCCGCCGCAAGGCGGGTCTTTTTGATGAAAAATAGAAAAGTTGAAATAAAATCAAAATTCTGCAATAAATACAATGTTTTTTGCAATACAACCACTGTTTTTTATGGTATTCTCAATAAGTAATATTGAAAGGAGCTTCTTGTGAAAAAAACGCCGAAAAAGAAAATTGCTGTTTCAGCAGTCAGCCTATTCATTTTGTATCTGTTGGCGGAGACGATCGCATGCCTTTATGAAATGATAAATGTATATATTCCAATCTTGCAGGAAAATTATGTTACTTTTGAAGGGATGTACACATTTTGCCTGATCGGCTGTTTTTTGATCGCAGCGTTTGTGATCGTACTCAACCTCGTTATTTGGTTTTACGATAAGATCTTCAAAGATTGAGCGGCGGCTTAGTGCCCAACCGCTTGCAATGGGGGAGACGGCGTTTGTGCCGTCTCTTCCCGCACAAAAAAGCCCGCCGCGGGGCAGACTTTTTTGCATCAGAGGGCAGCGTGGTTTTTGCGGTACTTGTGCGGGGTCTCGCCGTAAAGTTCCTGAAAGGCGCGGTAGAAATGGCTCGTGTTCTCGTAGCCCACGGCGCGAATAACCTCTTCGACGGGAAGACGGCTGGTGCGCAGGAGCTCTTCCGCTGCCTTCAAGCGGTACTCCTGCAGCAGAAGTCGGAAGGGTTTTCCAAAGATCTCGCGGATGCGCCTGGAAAGATAGGCTTCCGTATAGCCGAGTGATACAGAAAGCCCGAAAAGCGTCGCATCGGGATAGGAGCGCTCCAAAACTTCCGAAACGGCGCGCCTGAGCTTTGCATCGGGCGAGGAGACGCGGAGCGCGTTGACGAGCGTTTCGCGGTAGTAGGCGAGATAGGAAAAGAGCAGTTCGACAAGCCCCGCGTACACCTCCTGCGTGCCCTTGACGACGGCGTAGATGAGATTATCCATCAGATTGCGGATGGGGAAGTTGTTCTGCGTGCGGAAGAAGAGGTATTCCGCTTCGCCGCCGTCGTCGAAATTGCCCGAAAGAAAGCCGCTCATCACGGGATTGTTGCTCACACGGCGGAAGATGACGCGGAGAAGGGCATCCGAGACGATGAAATTGATGCCGATATCTTCCTGCCCCGCCCGCTTGATGGAATGGCGGGCATGGCGGTTGAGGAAGAGGATGTCGCCGCGCTCCAGCGTGATGACCTCTTTCCCGATGACGTGCGAAATGCGCCCCGCATAGACGTACATGAATTCGAGATAGTCATGTCCGTGTTCGGGGAAATCGACAAACCGCGTGTGCGGACGGAGATCGAGCTCCTTCCCTTCCAGAAATTTGGCGCTGTTGACGATGAAGCGGTCGGAAGTGGTATAATCTCCCCGCTGCAGCGATTTGCCGCGTAAAATATCCTGCTCCTCGCGCGTGAGGCGGGAGAGTTGTCCGATGATGGCGCTGTCCATATGTTCATCTTAACACAAAATTCGAAAAATGTCAAGTGAGGGCGGAAAAAAGCAAAAATTACGTCCTTGTTTCATCTGAAAAGCGTGTTATAATAGGATCAAACGATAAGGGAGACACAACACATGAAATACTTTCTTGCGATCGACATCGGCGCTTCGAGCGGCAGGCACATCGTCGGCCACGAAGAAGAGGGGAAGCTTAAAACGGAGGAAGTCTATCGATTTCCCAACGGCGTGAAGGAAGAGAACGGGCATCTCGTTTGGGATATCGACGCGCTCTTTTCCCATGTGAAAGCGGGCATCAGGGCGGCGTTTGAGAAACATCCTCAGATCGAGAGCCTTGCGATCGACACCTGGGCGGTCGACTATGTGCTCTTCAAAGGAGATGAGGAAGTGCGCCTCTGCTACGCCTACCGCGACGGCAGGACCAAGCAAGCCATCGAGGCGGTACACGCCAAAGTGCCCTTCGAAACGCTGTATGAACGCACGGGCATCCAATTCCAGCCCTTCAATACCATTTATCAGCTCACCGACGACAGGATGCAGGGAAGGCTTGAGGGCGTCACAGGGTTTCTGATGATCCCCGAATATCTTTCCTATAAGCTCACGGGCGCCGGCGCGCACGAATACACCAACGCGACGACGACGGGGCTCGTCAATGCAAAGACGGGCGAATATGATAAAGAGCTCATCCGGACGCTTGGCCTGCCCGAAACTTTGTTCGGCGCGATCGTGCAGCCCGGATATGAACTCGGCGGACTGCTTCCCGAAATTCAAGCCGAGGTAGGGGGAAACACCAAAGTCATCCTCTGCGCCTCGCACGATACGGCAAGCGCCGTTGAGGGCATCCCCATGCAGGAGGGGGCATATCTTTCGAGCGGCACCTGGTCGCTGCTCGGCATCCGCGCCAAAGAGCCCATCTGCACCCCTGCCGCCTGCAAGGCAAACTTTACGAACGAGGGCGGCGTCGGTTATATCCGTTTTCTCAAAAACATCATGGGCATGTGGGTCATCAACCGCTTAAAGGCGGAGCTGTGCCCCGAAAAGACCTTCGACGAAGCCATGTACGCGGGCAAGGAGAGCAGTTTTGACGGCCTTGTAGACGTCAACGACGAGCGGTTCCTTGCGCCCGAGAGCATGAAGGCAGCATTCGACAGTGCATTCCCCGAAGGGAAGGGTCCCAAGGAATTCGGCGACTACTTCCGCTGCGCACACAGGAGCCTCGCGCTCGGCTACAAAAAGGCGCTCGAACAGCTTGCGGGGTGCACGGGGGAGCCCGTCAAAACGCTGTATATCGTGGGCGGGGGCGCCAAGAATGTCTGGCTCAACGAACTTGCACAGGAAGTGTGCGGCGTGGAAGTCAAGCCCATCCCCGTCGAGGCGACCGCCCTCGGCAATCTGAAAATTCAGATGAAATAAACCCGATATGGGTCAAAATCAAATTTTATCGGAGGAAAATCAATGAGCTATCAGGAAGCAAAACAGGCCTATGCCGCGTTCGGCGTAGACACGGATGCGGCGATCGCGGCACTCAAAAACGTGCCGATCTCCGTCCACTGCTGGCAGGGCGACGACGTCCTCGGGTTTGAGGGCGCGGAGAGCCTGACGGGCGGCATCCAGACGACGGGCAACTATCCCGGCCGCGCAAGGACGCCCGAAGAACTCCTCAAGGACTATGCGTTCGCACTCTCCTTGATGCCCGGCAAAAAGCGCATCAACGTGCATGCGAGCTACGCCTTCCTCGGCGAGGACAAGGGCAAAGTGGACCGCGACAAGTACGAGCCCAAGCACTTCGCACCGTGGGTGAAATTCGCAAAGGATAACGGCTATGACGGCATCGACTTCAACCCGACCTTCTTCGCGCATCCCAAGATGAAGGACGGGCTCACCCTCTCCTCGCCCGACGAAGAGACGAGAAAGTTCTGGGTGGAACACGGCAAGCGCTGCATGGAGATCGCGGCCTACCTCGGCAAAGAGATGGGCAGCCCCTGCCTTGTCAACATCTGGATCCCCGACGGCTATAAGGACGTCCCCGCAGACCGCCTCGGACCCCGCAAGAGATACGCGCAGTCGCTCGACGAAATGCTCGAAGGCTACGATAAGGAGTGGGTCATCCCCGCCATCGAGAGCAAGGTGTTCGGCATCGGCGTCGAGAGCTACACGGTGGGCAGCAACGAATTCTGCCAGAACTACGCGGCAACGCGCGGCATTTGCTCGCTCCTCGACAACGGGCATTACCATCCCACCGAAGTCGTCTCCGACAAGATCCCTTCGATGCTCACCTTCTACGATAAAGTGGCGCTGCACGTCTCCCGCCCCGTCCGCTGGGATTCCGACCACGTCGTCATCTTCGAGGACGAGCTCAAAGAGATCATGAAGGAAGTCGTGAGAAACGACGCGCTCGACAAGGTCAAGATCGCGCTCGACTACTTCGACGCTTCCATCAACCGCGTCTTTGCCTGGGTGACGGGCGAGCGTTCCGTTGAGAAGGCGCTCCTCTACGCGCTGCTCCTTCCCAATACCGCCATGAAGGAAGCGCAGGAGAAAGGGGAGTTCACCCGTCTCATGTATCTCCAGGAGCGCGTGAAGATGCTGCCCTTCGGCGATGTGTGGGCAGAGTACCTCAAAGAGTGCGGCCTCGACGAAAATTACTTTGAGACCGTCTGCGACTATGAAAAAACCATCCTGGAGGAAAGAAAATGAAGGATATCATGACTGCGCCCTTCGTGCGCGAAATGTGTGAAACGACCGCCAACATGTACCGCCTCGGCTGGGACGAGAGAAACGGCGGCAACATCAGCTATCTTCTGAAGGAAGAGGAAGTTTCGGAATATCTCGACCTTTCCAAGGTGGAGCGCGTCATCCCGCTCATGGGCGTCAACGAAGTGGACTTCGACGCTTCCCCGCTCGAAGGCAAGATCTTCATCGTCACGGGCACGGGCAAGTACTTCAAGAACGTGGAAAAGGACCCCGAGACCAACCTCGGCATCGTCCGCATCGGCAAGGGCGGGAAGAACGTCGAACTTTTGTGGGGCTACAAGGATGGCGGCAGGCCCACCTCCGAATTCCCCGCGCACATGATGAGCCACATCGCGCGCCTTTCCGTCGATCCCGAAAACCGCGTCGTCATGCACTCGCACCCCACGAACACGCTTGCGATGAACTATGTGCATGAGCTCGACGAAAAGAAGTTCACGCACTCCCTTTGGGAGATGTGCACGGAGTGCATCGTCGTCTTCCCCGAAGGCGTGGGCGTGCTTCCCTGGATGCTCTGCGGCACCGCTGAGATCGGCAAGGCGACCGCCGAGAAGATGAAGAGCTTCCGCCTCGTCGTCTGGGCGATGCACGGCATCTACGGCGCAGGCAAGACGCTCGACGAG
>ERZ506350.160-NODE-160-length-10857-cov-4.77365_pt1 | contig 10857 bp, 9 predicted proteins | sample MGYA00512373_ERZ506350 | MGnify/ENA metagenome assembly ERZ506350 | reverse complement strand
CTTCCGATCTCGGATATCTCCTACATATCTCATCATACAAAAAGCAATTCTCATCATGGTCATTTATCATCCCGCATGCCTGTAAATGGGAGTACACGGTAATAGAGCCCAGATATTTAAAACCCCTCTTCTTCAGATCAGCACTGACCGCGTCGGATAATTCATTTTTCGCGGCACCCTCAGTCTGATGACTTCTGTAGATAAGTGTCTTTCCCCCTGTCCAGGACCACAGATAGGTGTCAAAGCTGCCAAACTCTTCGATTATCTGCCGGAACCTGCACGCATTGTTAATGACTGCCTGAATTTTACGGAGGGAACGGATCATTCCGGGTGTCTCCATAATTTCCTGTATTTTTCCATCATCATACTCAGCAATCTTCCTGTAATCGAAGTCATCAAAACACTGGCGGAATATATGGCGTTTTTTCAGCATCATATTCCAGTTCAGCCCGCACTGCATGACCTCCATCATCAGAAACTCAAACTGTTTCCTGTCATCGTGGAGGGGAATTCCCCACTCCTCGTCATGGTATTTTTGTAAAATCCCATTGTCCTTACACCAATCACATCTCTCGCTCATGCCTTCTCCTTATATGTGCTTTTTATTCTGTATCCGTTCCGCTCTCCCTTTTTCCTGCATCTGCTCCTGCGGCATTTTGAGGGCTAATCTTGAAAATTAAACAGTCTTTCTGCATTCCCGGTTGTAATAGTTATGACTTCCTCATAAGTTAACTGTTTCAAATCTGAAATTGCTTTTACGACTTCCATAAGATTCAGGGAAGTATTTCTGCTCCCGGGGGCTTCTTTGGGTTTTACGTAGGGGGAATCCGTTTCAAGCAAAATCGCCTCCATAGGTATCTGCCTGACTGCATTTCTTACTGCTTCCTCCTGCGGATATGTAATTCTGCCTCCGATTCCGAGAAAAAGTCCCATATCCATATATTCCGCCGCTCTGGCAGTGTCGCCGCCAAAGCAGTGTACCACACCTGAATGCTGCAGAGGATGTTCCTTTAATATCTGAACAGCCTCGTCATCCGCATCTCTGATATGAAGGATCACCGGAAGTTTTATCTCCCGGGCAATTTCAAGCTGTTTATGAAACCAGACCCTCTGCCTGGCTCTCATTTCTGTGTCCTGAACACGATAATAATCCAGCCCGGTTTCACCAATGGCAACTGTCTTACTATCTTCTGCCAGTTCCCTGAGTTCCGTTTCCCACTTTGTATCCTGCTCTGCATTTTCTTCACCGAGACAGTTGGGATGGATTCCCACGGCATAATAGAGCCATGGGCAATCATCAAAGAATTTCCGCATGACATAATTGGAATCAAATGCTATTGCAGGATTTACAACCTTTCCCACCCCTGAAGAAATTATTTCCTCCAGCAGACTGTATCTCCCGCAGTCGAACCTCTTATGATCGTAATGTGCGTGCGTATCAATCAACATTTCTCACCTATCTTCCAAACAGCCCGGAAAGTGGTTTCAAAGCCTCTCCCAGATTCTCGATTGCCTGGTTCAGGCTGTCTATATCCAGGTTTTCCAGAGCGGGTACTACAGAGTCATTAAAGGTCTTCAAGGTCTGCCGCAGATCCGTCACCAGCCCCGATATATTGATGACCAGTACCACGCCCACTGTGATCAACACCACTGCTATGATTCCAAGCAGTACAGCGATCATCCTTGATACAAACAACTGTTTTCTGAGAAGTTCTGTCTGCTCCTCCTCAAATGTGATCCTGTTATCGTTCATGCTGCCCCTCCTCATCCATATTCCGTTACAAGTATTCTATCACATTTTGCTGTATCTGATGTAAAGATTTACAGATTCTAAACAGCAAAATATCACCGGTCAAAACCCCACCGGTGATATTCTCTGTCCTGCTGAATGTTACTGCGCATTTTCCTCTGCCAGTTTCTTAATGGAAATCTCCTCTGTCTTATCTCTGTATTTCACTGTGAGCACTTCCTGTCCGGTCAGCTTTATTTCCTCACCGTCTGCTCCCAGAATCGTATTTCCATCCGTAAATGTATAGCCGCAGGATACGCCTCTGTTATCCGGAAGATTTCCGGTATCATCATAGTGCTCTATGATCGCTATTTCATATTCCCCTTTCTTTTCTGCTGTCAGGGTAAGCCCCATCAGTTTTGGCCGGAAGTCAATGGACACCATGCCATTCTCCATCTTATTGTATGTCATTTCCACGTCTTCAGAAGATGCCAGCTTCTCCCTGCACGCCTCCTCTGCCATTTCTTTCAGGCTGAGTTCTTCTGTTTTATCCCCATACTCTATCCGCAGAACATCGTCCTCTGAAATCTGTTCTGCCTTTCCCTCCGGTGTAAGAACTGTCTCCTCATCTATAAAGGTATAACCGCAGTATGCATTTCTGTGATTGGATTTATTCAGTGGGTTTATTCGGGAAGCCCTGACGGTTATCACATTGGTATCTCCCGGTTCTGTCTCCGCATAAAGACATATATTTTTATCCTTTGGCGCAAACTTGATCGTCACAATTTTTCCAACATACTCTTTTGAAAGGTTCACGTCCCCGGACTTTACATTCCAGCTCTTTCCGTAATAGTAACTGAGTCCGCCGAATATCAGCGCGCATATGAGAACCGTCAGTCCGACGGCCTTCCAGATTATCCTTTTTACCTTCTTAAACGGTCGGATTGCCTTCTTATTCGCTTCTGTCATTTCCGGTTTCTGCACTTCCTGTTTCATCTCGTCCAGATACGCCCTGCATTCCCTGCAGTCCTTCAAATGCTCCTCAATCGCCCTGTCACTCTCCCTGCTGGTCAGCCCGTCCACATAGCTTGGAAGCAAATCCCTGATAATTTCGCACTTCATAATCTTACCTTCCTTTCACGATTTTCTGCTTTGCCCTGTAAAAAGTCACGCGGGCCCAATTTTCATTTTTACCGAATATCTCCCCTATTTCCTTAAAAGAAAATGCACCTGTTATGCGCAAAAGCACCACTTCCTTTGCAGTCTCGTCCAATATATGCACCTTTTTAAACACATCCATCTTCTCTTCCCTGATACAGAGCTCATCCTCCGGTCCGGCCTTGTCGGAGACCATACTTTCCTCCAGCATGGATGTACCCTTTCTCTTTCGTTTGTCCAGCTCCTGATACCATAAATGCTTGGCGATCTGGCAGAGCCAGGTAGACACCTTACAGGTTCCGTCATATTTATGGGCTGAGCGCACTGCCCGGTAAAATGTCTCCTGGGTCAGCTCCTCCGCGGTACACTCCTCACGGCACAGGGTCATCAGGAAACGGAACACCGAATCTGCGTATTCCCTGTAAATGACATCCATGTCTAACATCTCTTCCTCACCTCTCTTTACTCATATATCCGGGAAATAGAGTTTTCGTTACAGAAAACGTGAAATTTTTTCTTTTTGATTATACCATATACCATTAATGGCATCCCGTAACTTAAGGCCCAGCAAGTGTGCCACGTATTGTATATCATATTTTGCGGATGAATTAGCCGACCTCCCACACCACCTGGGGCTATTATTTTGTTCGTCAGGCCACAGCTAAGTACCTGCCCCATCCTCCAATATCCTTTTCGGCTGTTTGCAAGTTCATGCACCTTCCACTCCGGCAGTTTCAAGGCTTTCAAATTTCTCTATTTTGTCTTTACCTTTTCCATTAATTCCAGTACATGGTTCGGATTTTTCTCCGTAGCCATTCGTCTGCCTCCGGTCTTCATTGCTTATTCCACGTTCTTCTCGCAGGCTTTCAGTGCGTCGTGTTGACCTCTTCCCGGTCTGAACCCATAACTGTTCTCTGAGAACTGGGGCTCAAACAACGGGGTCAGTTCCTGCGTGACTGCTTGTTGAATGACACGGTCTACAACCGTCGGTATCTCTACCCTTCGGACTGGGTTGGGCTTATCCTTCCCACTACCGGGCGGATTTCGAGACTTTCACCCTATAGAACGCGCGCCCGCCGGGCGCACTAAAAAGCACTCTGTATCTTTTGATACAAAGTGCTTCAATGTACAAGAGCGTGTTTGAAAATTCATACTGACAAGCTGTAGGATATTTATCTTTGCAGTTCCACCAGCAATTCCCATCTGCCATTCCGCTTTCCGCCCAGCCGTCTGATGTAACCCTTTTCCTGCAGCACTTTTGTCCTGTTCTTCACGGTTCGTTCTGACTTTCCAAGCTTTTCAGCTAACTGCTTCTGCGTTATAACAGGATTCTTAGAAATGTTTCTGAGAATTTCAAATTCATCCAAAGTGCAATCCAAAGTGCAATTTTTGCACTTTGAAATCTCTTCTGCTGCACTTTTGATTTCCTTTTCATCTGAATAATCTACATGAAGATAACGATTTTTTAATTGATGATGCCTGTCCATCAGAAAATTCTCAAAAAACAATTCCAAATACTTCGTTGTTGCATGGATATCATTTTTTAAATCATTATAATTAGCCCGCACTAAAGCATTGCGGAAATACCATGAGTGTTCGGCAAATGCTTCATTACTTACCTCAAATCCCAGAGTCTTTAGATACTTTATAATAAATACTGCTGTTGCCCGGGTATTTCCCTCGCAGAAGGGATGAATCTGCCAAATATCAGATGTAAACTTTGCAACATGTTTCACTGCATCTGATACAGTCATTCCCTCATAAGAAAACCGTTTTTCCATATTAAAATCATAGTCCAATGTATCTTTTATACTGTCACATGATGCATAAAATACCGTCTCTCCTTTTAGCACCCATTCTTTTTTTGTAATATTATATGGTCGGATTTTCCCGGCATGATCAAATACACCTTCAAATAGACGTCGATGTATCGTCAGCCATTCAGCAGGTGAAAACTGAAAAGTATGCTCGCCCAAAATTCTTGTGATCCGTGTTGAAACAATATCCGCCTCTTTTGTATCATCTTCTAAGTCTCTGCGTTCGTCCCGCTCTTCATAGTAGCTTTGAATTCTCTTTTGCGCTGCATCAATATTTATTTTTCCCTCAATATGTTCTTTTGCTGTTTCCAACAAATATTCCGATATCTTAAGTCCGTCTACATCCTGAAGACCAATAGCAGTCTGCCAGGACTCACTTTTCTCTGCCTTATCAGGTTCTCCCTGCCGAATATAATTTTCCAGTTCAAACTGCCATTTCTTTTCCTTTGACACTCCCTGTACCGCCTTCCCTGTTATGACATGGCAATATACCTACAAGTACATTATATATTTCTGTTCATCTCCGGTCAATACGGAACAGTCCGTCACAATACAATCCTCTCCATCCTCCGCAGTGACACCCTGTACATCACATACATAAACAATGCCACTCCAAAAATCAGCCCCAGTTCCATCACAAACAACTGTACCTCCGCTGCATCCAGGTGCATATCATTAAAATAAATCAGCAGCATGGAAAACACAAGAACAATCGTGCTCCCGGCAGCCGTCGGATATGTGAAGATCTTCCGCAGTTGTCGGCGAATCACCCTTTCTATATAATTCCTGTCCGCTCCAAGTCTTCCCAGATCGCTGAAGAGCTGCCTGTTGTCCATTGCGATAGTCACGCTTCTCACATAGGTCATAACACCCACGGCTGCCAGGGAGATCACCGCAATATACACACTCAGCAGCACAAAAACAGCAACCATCTGCATGGCATCAGCCTTTATCAGTACTTTAAAAAAGGGTGCATATTTCCAGTCACTCATAAGCTCCGCATTATCCACGGAAAGACCGGCTTCTCCGCTGTAAAAGTATTCCTGTCCCTCCTGTTCGGCGCATTTTTCCTCATAGGCATCGTACAGCGCCAGATGGTCCGACAGTGCTCCCGCATGGGCAATGTATTCCTTTTTCAGTTCCACGGCAAACTCATATGTGCTGTATACATCCTTCACACGGAAGAAGACCAGCTTCTCCCTGTCGGTTTTACCCGCTTCCGCAAAGCGCCGGTAATCCTCATCGGAAAGGATAAAAGTAAAAGGCTCACTGGTATTTGTCAAATTATCGAACTCCTCCGTCCCCTGATAGGACAGTTCCCTGTTCTCTACAGACAGCAGACAGTCCGGTTTCACCCATATGGACGGGTGGTATCCGCTGGGAACGATGGTCTTGTATTCCCCGGGTTTAAGCTCTGTCCCGCGCCCGGCAATCCTGGAAAAATCAGATGCCCGGACAAACGAGGCCAGTTTCCCGGAATTCAGATCCACATATTTCCCGCTGTCTGTCAAATCCCGCATCCGGTAATCCACATACAGCACCACTGCTTCTGCCTCCTCATATGTCTCTATATCCACGTTATACTTTTTCGCCAGCCCGAAAATATCATCCCTGGTGATCTGCTTTTCTTCTGCGGGATAATGCATGGAATAGTCATACGGCGCGTCCTCTCCCCCGGCATAGGCAGAACGGTAATACATGGCTCCCCAAAACGCGGACAAGAGCAGCACAAATACCAGAAGTGTGATCACACACATATTTTTTGTCGTCTGTCTTGCCGTAAAACGCATCAGATTGGCAGACACAATATTCTTATAGTATTTTTCCGGGTTCCTGCCCTTTCCTGTGCGCCCTATCGCACTCAGCATAAAGAGATACAATCCGGCCGCGCTGATACAGTAAGTGACATTCCAGAAAGAGGGCATGACAAACAGAAACCATCTCATGCAGACTGCAGGCACCGCCATTGCCAGCAAAAGCCCTGCAAGGATGAGAAAGATGCCGGCCCTGCCCGTCCATGGCTTTATCTCTCTCACCATCTCTGTCTTCCTCTGTTCATTTAATATATCTATAAGATTGACCCGCCGGATAAATCGCAGACCCAGCAAAAAAATGCACAGGACCAGAAAAAGTGCAAATACAATGCCGATAACCAGTCCGCCAGGCCCCACCCGGTATTTCATCTCTGCCTGGGTGAGGATCAGTGCCTCAAATCCCTTCCATATAAGAAAAGAGAGGGGAACCGCCAGCACAAGCCCCCCGAGCGCGTACCGGGCCGTCACTATCCCCACTTCCACGGCAAGGCATTTTCCCAATTTTCTTTTTCTCTCGCCCAGGGCTAAAAGCACTCCGATTTCTCTGCTCTTATGCCGGAAAAACAGATTTGCACCGTAGACCGTAAAAACCGTACACCCCACAAATGTGACTCCCATCATAAGCCATGACAGCTTTCTGGTATCTCCTCCCTCCGGCAGCAGCCCCTGCACGGTGGGGGAAAAATACATAAGTGTAAAGGAAGTCACCAGCAGCACGGAGAGAAACACGCATATTCCCAGCAGGGTATACTGATTCTTATTGTGCCGCCGCAGTTGCCCCATAATTTTATTCATTGTCATCAAAGTCCCCTCCCAATACACGTATCGTATCCAAAAGCTCATCCATAAACGCTTTTCTGTCTCCTCTGTTCTCCCGTATTCCGCTGACCTGTCCGTCCTTCAGGATAATGACCCTGTCGCAGAAGGAAGCCGCGAAGCTGTCGTGGGTCACCATAAATACGGTTGCCTGCATGGTATCCCTTGCTTTGAGAAACGCATCTATCACTGCCCTGCAGGATTTGCTGTCCAGATTTCCCGTTGGCTCATCCGCCAGAATCACCAGCGGGTGGTTCATAAGCGCTCTTGCCACAGCGGTCCTCTGCTTCTCCCCTCCGGATATCTCAGCCGGATACTTCTGCATGATCTTATCAATCCCGAATACCCGGCAGATATTCTCCGCCTTTGACTCCATCTGGGCAGCCGGACGCTCATCAATGATCTGGGGAAGACAGATATTTTCAAAGACAGTGAGGCCGTCCAGCAGCATAAAATCCTGGAAGACAAACCCCATCTTCCTGTTTCTCACCTTAGCCAGTTCATCCTCCTTCAGTCTGGATATATCCTCCCCTCCCAGAAGAACTGCCCCCTCATCATAAGGAATGAACCTGGAAATGCAGTTTAAAAGGGTGGTCTTTCCGCTGCCGGAAGGCCCCATGACAGCCACAAATTCCCCCTTCTCCACCTCTATGGATATATCCTTCAGAACCGGGTATACCTGGTTACCAATCCTGTAGCTCTTTGACAAATGTTCCACCTGCAGCATAATATTCTCCTTTCACTGATAAAAAACCTGCTGTCTGTTTACACTTTAAATGGTAATACAGAAAGGAAAAACCCGCATTCGGCCCATTGTAAAGTTTGACACTGATTTTGTAAAGTTCCGGGAAAGAATCGACAACCGCCCGGACTTCCTGTAAAATGCAGATAACAGGATTATAAAGGAGTGACTTGCTATGGTAAAAATAGGGATCTGTGATGATGAACCGGAGATGAGAAAACCTCTCCGTCAAATACTGGAACAGGTCTTACAGCTTCAGGGCGTGGAATATCTGATCTCTGAATCGGAATCCGGTGAGGAACTCACTGCCGGAATCTCCTGTCTTGATATTGACATTCTCTTTCTGGATATTGAAATGAGGAGCCTGGACGGCATAGAGACAGCCAAACTGCTGCGCAGAAAGGGGATGAAAGGCATTATCATATTCGTAACCGCATACCCGGATTTTGTCTTCCAGGGCTATGAAGTCCATGCCTTTCATTACATTCTGAAACCTTACCGGAAAGAAAAAATAGAAGAGGTTCTCAGACAGGCCCTGCATGAGCTGGATCTGTCAAAGGAACGGTATTTCGTAATAGAACAGAAAGCAAGAGTCATCCGCATCCCCCTCAGTCAGACCATTGCCTTTAAGAGCGACCGCAGGAAGGTGGAGGCCCTTTTGGAGGAAGACTTTGTTGCCTTTTACGGCAGGATAGATGAAGTATGCCGGGAACTTCCCTCCTGCTTTATACGGATCCATAACCGGTATATCGTAAATCTGAATTATGTGACTACGCTGGAGAGGGACCGGTGCATACTGGGCAGCCGTTCCTTTCCGGTCAGCAGGGCCTTCCGGCAGGAACTGGAAACGGCCTTTGCCAGGGCAATGCTGAAATAAAACAGGGAGGGAAAAAGTATGGACAGTCAAATCATCATGGAAAGCGCAGGGCGGCTCATAAGCATGGGGCTGTATGTGGTCACGTCGTTTTTCTTCTGCCGTATGCTCTGCTGTATCCTCCCTCAAAAAGAGGGACGTTTCTATGATATTCTCATTTTTATATCCGGCATTTTCATTCCCGGCATGGTCATTGACCCTGAGGACATGTTCAATGTCACACTGGATCTGGTCTGGCTGCTGCTTCTGACGCTTTTTTGCTTTAAAGGCTCTGTAGTCTCCAAGTTCTCTGTGACGGCTGTCATCTATCCTCTGATCATTGCCCTGAACTTCCTGGTATCCGACATTTCCCTGAGCATCTGGCTTGCCAGCGGGAAGAGTTTCCCGGTAGATCTGGCAGTCACTCTCCTGGACGGCTGTATTCACATTCTCTTCTGGTATCTAATCTACAGAACCTTTGTCAGCAGAGTCCGGCAGGCCAGCCGACTGTACAGCCGCAATACCTGGATTCTTCTGGGAATCATCTGCCTTGCCTCCCTTGTGAGCATCACAGGGTATATTTATTATCCCCCGGAGGAGACCTATAAAATATGGCCCTGCGCCATTGCCTGCATGGCAACTAATATAGGCAGCCTCTATCTGGCAGGGTATTTTGTGAATACCATTCAACAGGAAATGGAGCAGGACAACTTGAAGCTTCAGCGTGTTTATTATGAAGAACTGGAGAGAAACCAGACAGAAATACGCAGATTCCGCCATGATATGAACCACCAACTGCTGGTCATCCGGGATTTGTTTGACCGGGAAGACAGGGAGGCCGCCCATGCCTATTTTCGGGAACTGGAATCCCAGATAACGCCCAAAAACCGGTGCTTCTGTAAAAACAGCGTTCTGAATGCCGTACTGAACGCCAAATACAGCCAGGCTGAAGACAGCGGCATTGACTGCTTTTTCCACATTGATCTGCCGGAAGTCACAGCCATTGACCAGGTCAGCCTGTGTTCCATATTCGCCAACACATTGGACAACGCCATTGAGGCCTCACGGAAAATACCTGAACCGGAAAAGCGCAGCATTTCCGTCAAGGCCAGAATAGCGGACAACGGATTCTTCAGCTATGAGATCAAAAATGAAAAGCGAAATAAAGTCCTCATGGAAAAAGGAAACTATATCTCAGATAAGAAAAACAAATCCGAACACGGCCTGGGTCTCTCCAATGTACAGAGGACTGTGGAAAAATACAATGGAACACTGCACATTTCCTATGATGATACCTCTTTTACCGTGGTCATACTCATCGGAAACGCTCTGTAGCTAATCCACATCCGCCCGCAGCCTCTCAATCACGCTTTCCTTCTGTGTCATCTGATAAATAAGAGGCGGAACCATAACACATACCGCGATGATGACCGCAAATAAGATCAGGTTATAGAGGACAGGCAGAGAGTACCCCATATTGTACACCTTTACACTCTGGAAGACTATATAACTAAGGGGCAGTCCCACGGCCATAGAGAGCAGGATAGACAGTATTCCGTAACCAAGTCCCTCCTGGACCAATACCTTCCTTATCTGCCCCGGCGTCATGCCCAGGCTCTCCAGAGTGGCAAACTCCTTTGCCCGGTTCTGGACACCGGCTGCCATCATGTTGATATAATTCAGAATGGCGAGCACTGCCAGGATTATGCCCAGTCCGCCGCCCAGGACTTTCACCTGCTGCTCCGATGACTTCATCTCCTGGTACCGGGTCAATTTTGAATCAAAGGAAATTTGTTTTTCATCCCGGAAGACACTTTTTACTGCTTTCTCCGTCTCTTTGTCATACGGCTTCTCATACTCTATCCGTACCACTTCAGTTAAAATATTATCCCCCATAAGTTTCTTCGCCAAAGTATTGCTGACCAGCA
>ERZ506350.146-NODE-146-length-11204-cov-31.1221_pt1 | contig 11204 bp, 12 predicted proteins | sample MGYA00512373_ERZ506350 | MGnify/ENA metagenome assembly ERZ506350 | reverse complement strand
CGATCTAATCTCCGTAATCATGCCCGAGCGCGGGGATCTCAATATAGGACATGTTGAGAGTATGACAATAAACGCAATCAACATACATTTCATGGCCTTTGGCAGTGCATGTGGGTTCTACTTTTGGATGCGACTGAGCAGTATGAATCGATATCGTGCCGGAATGTTTACCTCCACCACGATTGAATGTGTGCGTATAAGAATAGGTGCATCCGCTTTGTCGTGTAAAAGTGAGACTACCCTCAGAGGGGGATGGATACTCGCCACACTCGGGACAAACAGAAGGCGTAGCCCAATACGAACCTGCTGCATCTGCGGTGATCGGGCCTTCCTTCTCTTGCTGAGCTGCAAGGAAAATGCCGCCGAGAAGCAGGACGATGATGCTCACAAAGAGGAGCAGTATGTACTTTGACTTTGTTTTCATGGTCTACCTCCAAAAATTAGAAGTCAGGTTCGATCACGGTAAAGACGGTGCCGTTTTCTCCCGTGACCTGCGCCGTTTCATCAAGCGCGAGCTGCTGTACCCGGTATTCGACTTGAGCTTTTGCGCCGTCCTCATTCTCAATAGGCGTACCCATCCAAGCGGAAAGGCCTTTGATGATGAGCGGGCCGCCGACGGTGATCGCCACGATGATAAGAATGCCGATGAGCAGTTGCTTGATGAGATCTCTTGCCTCCACCTTCTGTTCATTGCGCTGCGCAATGACGTACTTGATCCCGACATACGCGCCCCATGCGACGATGAGCACGGCGGCGAGCGTCAGGAACAGCCACCAAAAGCTGTCGATGAGCTCGCTCATCTTGTCCGCGAACTCGCCCAAGGGCTGGTTGAGGTCGGAATCGGCCAAAAGTGCAAATTGAAACATTTCTTTATCCTCCATAAATTTAGATTGCCGGTGCGGCTTGTTGTGCTAAGGTCATGGATGCTCTCGGCCATCTTGCGGCCTGACGCTCCAACTCTTTCATCTGCGGCATCGCCTCGTTTTCGAGATACTCGGCGGTAAGCCGGATGTTGGCTGCGACGCTGTCGGAATAATGTTCCGTCAGCGCATAAAGCAGCATTGCCTTGTTGTCAAACTCTGCATTCAGTATGTCTGCGGCATCTTCTTCCGAAAGCATTTCGCAAACATTTTTGATCCGACGCATCGCTTCACCGTTCAGGCTTTCCCATTTCTTGTCGTATGGGTCGGTACGGCGTTTGCGCTGTTCTGCAGCGCGGCGAGCATCCGCACGATCATGTTCGTTCAGTTCCTCCCCTAACTTCTTTTCCACCTCCTCTTTTGCTTTTACTCCAATATCAAAGACGATCGCTTCCTTCTGATAACGCCGCGGCGGTCGATTGTCGCTATCGCTGCGCCCCAACGGGAAGTACACGTCTTTGAGCTTGTACGACGGTGTAAAGTGAGACCATATCGGACGATACCCTCTTACGGAGACGATCGCGTTCCCCTTCTCCTCGCCGTTCAGGAGCTCGAGTTCCCCCACCGAAATGAGGGGCTGCAGCGTCGCACCCGTGGAAGATGACGCCGGCGTCTCAACGTTCGTATTCACGGAAAACTGTTTCGTCTTTCGTTGACCGCAAAGTTCAGAGAACGCCTTGCGTGTTTCGGGATCGTCGGTACCGATGAACATTTTGACGTTGCAGTTGTCGCGGATGATCCCTGCCACCTCGTTCCCGTAAACGGCGTTGAGCTGCGTGAACGATTGCAGGATGAAGAGAAAGCGGATGCCGCGCGAGCGGGCGACGGTGACCATGTTCGTCATGCCCTCGAACTTCGGCAGGTTCCCGAACTCATCGAGGATGAAGTGACAGCGGCGCTTTAAGATCATCGTCTCCGCTTCCTTCTTCCTTGCATTCATATCGGCTTTGTCTACGAGCTCCTTATACGCTTGCGTGATAAACAGCGTCGTGAAGCGGTGTCGGGTAACGCGCTCATCCGAAAAGATGACAAATACGGCATTCGGCTCCTCGTCCATCTGACTGACGTCCAACTCATTGTCCGAAAGCATACTCATGACGCCGTCGTCCGAGAGCTGCTGCATATAGCTGTTGACTTCGGATAGGTAAGACGTGAGCGTGCGGTCGGAAGTGATGAGCACCGTATTTGCGAGGCCGCGGACCTTAGAAAATTCGCTCCTGTCGTTGAGAAGGTAATTCTTGAGCACGGTCGTGTCCTCGGAACAGTACTTCGTGATGTTGTGATAGACGTTGAAGAGCTGCATCTGCTTTTCATCGATCTTCCCGGCGGCGCAGTCCTCGCACATTGCAAGCACGAGCGCAAAGATGAGATTGCGCGCGCCCTGTTCCCAGTTCGGTTGCTGCGCGTTCTGCACGGGGCAGAGCGTATAGACAAGGTCCTTTGCGTTGTCGTAGATCTCATCCCATAGCTCTTGCACGCGCACGATCCGCGCTTCTTTGATGGTGTTGTACTCCACCCCTTCGCTGCGGTACTTGCCGTCGCCTTTATTCTCGAGGTTGTGGTTGATCTCCTTGATGAGATGGATGCGGCGCGTGAGCACCTGCATGGGGTTCCATCGCTGTGATGAATACGGTCGCCGGAAGTTGAGCACGGAGACTTTGTATCCGCGCTCGACGAGCTGCTTCATGTGGTTTTCCGTGAGCTCGCCCTTCGGGTCGGTGATGATCATGCTCGGCTTGGTCTTGGTCATGGAGAGGAGCTCGATGTTCTGATCCACGCAGCCCGTCGTCTTACCGGTACCCGTCGTACCAACGATAAGGGCGTGCATTTGCTCTGTCGTCGTAACTTCGAGCTTCCCGTCGTCCCGCGTCACCGCGCCGATCACAAGGGCGTCCTCTCTGTCCTTTAACTCGGGCAGAAGTGAAACGGAAAACTCTCTGAGCTTTTTCATTTCCTTCTGCGTCATCCACGAGCTATCCTCGAGGTCGTTTCCCTTCAGCGCGACGTTTTGCGCGTCGATCTTGTAGAGCATGAGGTATCCCGCAAGAACGAGACAGTCCACAGCAAAGGTGGCAAGCCAAAAGTCCTTGTTGTGCAGCACCGCGCCGAGCGATGCTTGCCCGACAACGGAGAAAAGCACGCAGACGATGATGTCGAGGACGAAGAATGCTGCGATCCAAAAGACGATCGTCTTTTTCCATGACCGCTTTTTCTTCTCGTGATAAATTTCTTGTTTCTGTTTTTTCAAATTCGATATGCCTCCTCCCGGGCGCTTTCGCCCGACGTTTCTTCTCCGCGCTGCCGTCTGAGTTCTTCTTCGATCTCCCGCAAGCGGTTGCGCGCTCGCTCTGCATTGGTACTTACCATTGACTTAAAATCGCGCAAAAACTGCTTAGCGATTTTCCCTGTACGTTTCTCCGAGGTATGGATGAGCTTTTTCAAGCCGCTGTCGCTTGCCCGCTCATGGCCGATGTTCCGCTCCAAGATCTCGGGCTTGATGTCTCTCGCCGCTTGAAGAACCACGTTCCCCAACCGCCGCTTGTAGTCCGCTTCGATGTCCTCGACGATATGAATGTTTTTGTCGTCGATGGTGTAGTGGTATCTCTGCGCAAGGCGTTCTACCGTTTCGGGCTCGTTGTTGCGGTTGGAGAAGAGATAGGGCTGATTGCAGATGTTCTTGATGACCGCTCTTCTACGAGCAAGCTCTGTTTGGAAGTCAAGGTCTGCCCCGCGCGCCTTAGGGTCGCTCCCGAACAGCTTCTCCATGATCGCGTCGATCCGCTCGCGGAAAGGCTCCATGTCTTTGCTGCCGTACGCGAGCCGACCTGTCGGCGGGAGGTCGCGGGCAAGTCCGAGAAGATCCTCGCAGATGTCCTTGCGTTCCCGTCGCAGCCCGGCATAGGAAAGTGTGCGCCTGAGTTCCTTGATCGCATCGTTGCGGGTGAGATAGAGATCTTCTTTTTGCTCGCTCACCCATATACCGGCTTTCACAAACATATTGTCGATGGCTGCTTTATCAAGTTCTCCGCGCCGTCGGTACTCAAAGCCCTTTCCGTCTCGGGATCGGTACTTCGGTGCCTTCTCCCAAAAGGAATAGTGGATATGAAGGTGATGCGGTCGATCGATATGGAGCGAGCACATGAGGTCAATATTGTCCTCATTGAGGTGCGCCGCTTTGAAGAACGTGCCGAACGTGTTTTTGATAAAAGCGATGCACTTCTCGGGCGTGTCGATCTTGTGCGATTCTTGCTTGTTGAAGGATATGTAGCCGTGCCAAATATTTCCTTTGTTTTGCGCGGCCCGCTGCTTCATATATGCAAGCTCTTCCTGCGAGATCATGCCCTTCCCGTTAAAGACCCGCGTCGATTTTTGCAGGTATTCGAGGATGGTCGGGTACCGCTTTCCGGACGGAACAGGCGCGCCGTATTCAGGTGGCGCACGCGGGATCTTCTCCTCAACCTCGGCAGCTTTGTCTTCTCTCGTCATGTAGTCGAGAATGGTCTGTCCATCCGCTGTCATATCATAGAATGCGCGGTCGTGCGCATGGCGCGCGCGTTGCTCTTTTGTTGCATTCCTCGGCGGCCGGTACGGCGTGTATTGCAGATTAAATACGATGGGCTGATTACTGATCATTTCTACTCCTATCTCCTAACTTAGAGATCGCTTTCAGACCTTCGGCTTCTTGTTTGGTGAGGCAATCGGGCGTGAGCCCGAGCTTGCCCGCCGTAAGCAATTTTGCAAACTCCTCTCCCGTCGTTCCTTCGGCGATCAGAGCGAGAAAGCGGAAGATCCCCGAGAGCATTTGTTTGTTCAGAAGCTCGTTCAGGTTGATCTCTTTGAGAAGCAGCGTGGCCGTCCAACAAAACTCCCTGTCGGGACACATCGGCGGCTGCGGTGTTGGTTCCTCGGGGAAAGCAGGCGGTTCCCACTCTTCTTCAGACTCATCATCCCCGCCGAAAAGTTCCTTGTAGAGGATCGGGAGACCGCGATCTACGACGTCATTGATCACCTTGTTAAAGCTCTTGTATTGAGGAAGAGCTTGGATGCGATCGAGCTTTTCTGCCGCATCGGCATCCCATATACGTACCTTTTTCTGAATATCTTTACTCATTTTATCACCATTCGTTTTTATGATTTCCTATACGGAAAGCGGGTTTCCCGCTTGTCCTGCCGAGCACTTTGTGCGAGGCCTCGAAGTGGGTTTGGTCCCACTTCCTTATCCTGCCCCCCAAAATCGGCAAAGTGCCGCATTTTTGGGACCTTTTCAGACGACATCTTTTCTAAAATGCAATTCATCATTCTGTATCAGATTTTTTCTGTCTTTCATTTTTTTAACCATGTACGTCTGTCGCAAAAATCGCGTATCATTTTTTGTAGTTTGGATCTTCGATCAAACTGTTCCCGAATGTCTTATACGCCGTCTCGAAATACTCGACGATGTTCGAGATCGCGTCTTTGATGGGCAGACGCATCGTATATGCGTAGTCGCGCACAAATTTGTAGGCGCTCTCTTTCATGATGAAGCTGGCATGCCTATACTCCTCTTGCTTGGCAGGCTTGATTTTTCTCCCGATTGGTTTTTGCGGCTCCTGCGGCGGCTCTTCCATAGGCGGAACCGCGACCGGCGACACCTCGCGGAACAGCGGATTATTTTGCAGTATCGTTCTTTTGCTCATGATTACGCCTCCATGCGTTTTAAGATCTCTTCGGTGAGCGCTGCGTATGCCGCAGCGCCCTTGCTATTGGGAGCATAGGCAAAGATGTCTTGCCCTGCTGCAGGCGCTTCGGCAAGCGCCACGTTCTCGGGGATCGTCGTCGCGAAGAGCTCGTCTGGAAATTTTTGCTTCACGCTCGCCATGACTTCCGAGGCCAAATTCTTGCGCCCGTCGTACATCGTCAAAATTACGCCCCCTATTTTGAGCTCTCGATTGATTCTGCGCCGCACAAGGTCTATTGTGTCCAAAAGCTGTGATAAGCCGTTAAGGGGCAAATACTGGGCTTGTACGGGGATGATGACGTCGCTCGCTGCGGCAAGCGCCATCAGAGGGATGATGGATAGGCTCGGCGGGCAATCGATTACGACGTAATCATAGCGATCGCGCAGCGGCGACAGCGCCTCCTGCAAAAGGAACTCGCGGCCGGGAACGCCCGCAAGCTCCATATCGGCTGCCGACAGTCTGATGTCCGTCGGCACAAGGTCATAGGCGTCATGGACGCGGCGCACGGCCGCGCCGATCGGCGCGGATCCCTTCAGTACCTCGTAGAGCGTTACGTCGGTCTCTGCGACCGTCAGCCCTGCCGACGTCGTGAGATTACCCTGCGCGTCCGCGTCCACGAGCAGCACTTTCTTCCCGTGGCGGGCAATGGCTGCGCCGACGTTCAGGCTGGTCGTGGTCTTGCCCGTGCCGCCCTTCTGATTGATGACCGCTATGATTTTCATGTGTTCTCCTTTTCTTTGATTGATATACTCATGATACCATGATTTTTAAGACAAATCAATGGTTTCTCGCAAATTTATTGCAAAAATTGCCGTTTATGTCATATATATCTTGTATACTCAATATATAGATATTTTAGCCTTAAAAAGCGAAAAATAGCGCTTAAATCTAAGTCAAGCGTAGATTTTCCGCTATTTTTTATATACTCGTGTTACTTCTCTCTGCTCCGCCACCACCGATAAACGGTATGCTTGCTCAGCCCGGTGTCGCGGATACAGTCCGCCTTGCGTCCGTCTGGGTGCTCGGTCTGCCAATCGGCGACGCGCTGCTGCGCGGTCGGTCGGCCTTCTTTATTCTTCCATTCTCCAAGTTCTCTCAGAATAGCCAGTTGCCCACGAGCAAGACGCAAGTGTAGCTTCTGCGGGCGGCCGTTCCGCCTGTTCCGTTCGATACGCACATCAGCCAAGCGTTCGATGTCGCGGATCGTGAAGTTATAGTACTCCTTGTCGTATGCTTCGAGAGCGCTTTGCATATCTTCGGGACGCATGGGATCTGGCCGCCCATCAGGATGAACGTGCTCTATGTTCTGCAGCTCATCGAAAGCCACCTTCATGTCCTTGCGCAGCTTCGCCTTTGGAACGTCGCACTTGTAAGCATAGATGGCAAGGCACATCAGGAAAAAATACCGATGACCAGGCCCGATCTCCCCAACCTTATTCAGCCACCACTCATAAAGCGCAAACCCCTGTTTGCCGCAAATATCCCATTTCTTTGCGTTCCGTCGACCTTCGACGACGACACGCTGATACCAATCGGGATATTTCTCACGCGCTTCCTCGCGGGTCAGTTTAGACGGCTTAAATGGTCTTTGAAGATCTACGCGATTCCCCTCATTTGCATAGCTATTCAGATAATCAAGAGTCACCCGCCCGCCAACGCGGAACGCGCGAAGGACAGTCCCGTATTTGGAGTTCACGCTACCGACCATACGGAAGCCCTGATTGATAGACTGATATTGAGCTTCCTCAACCCGCGTCGTATACTTATAGTCCCAGATGCGAAACGTCAAGTTGTACTTTAGGGACTTCATCTGCACTTTGATGTTCGGATAGAGATCCAACGGCTGCTCGAAAACGTAGTAAAGGTGCAGGCCGCTGCCAGACACCACGAGAAACGTGGGGTGCGGTACGGAACGCAGAATTTCAGGACCAACCTCAATACGAAAGAGCAACGTCTTTAGCTCATATAAGCCAACGCCATCCAGATCGATGATCAGGGCGTGCATCCGTTGCGCATTCTGCAGACGGTTTGCTCTCCGACGATACGCCAAGCCGCTGCAGAGCGTCATGGGGTTCCGCTCAACGTAGGTACGATAATCTTCTTCCCATGTGTCCTGCAGCATGATACGACGCCGCAGCGTTCTTCGGCCTGTGTCAAGCTCATCTTTGTAGAGGAAAATCGCATTGGGATGCGAGAAATCGGTATGCAGCTCACCCGACTTCTCATTATTCGGAAACAACTCGCGATAAAAATCGCACCCATCGACTTCCTCATAGTTCGATTCCAAATACGCGCAAACCTCGCTATATTCATTCTTCATCGCTTACCTCCTTTGAGCCTTCCTGCGGAAGCCTCAAACCAGCGCTGACACGCGCTGGACCGTGTCTCTCTTAGCGGGAGGGGGACGTTCCTTCCCCCATCCCGCACCCTCCCCCTCCCTGCACCCTATATACAGGGGGCTTAGATTATCAATAGGTTTTTGCACCTTTTTAGGGTAAGAGAAAGTCCGCTGCACGGACGCTCATTTTCACCTCTCCCTGCACCCTATATACAGGGGGCTTAGATTATCAATAGGTTTTTGCACCTTTTTAGGGTAAGAGAAAGTCCGCTGCACGGACACTCTCACTTATAGATTTCACTTCGATGCCCCACCGATAAAGCGAGGATCACAAGCGCGCCGTCCTGAAGCTCACAGATAAGGCGGTAGTCTCCAATACGGTATCTCCATTGCCCAGAACGATTTGCCGTCAAGCCTTTTCCTCGTACACGAGGATCTGCGCACCCTTCGAGGTTCTTCTCGATCCACGCCTTGATCATGCGCTGCGTATATCTGTCGAGCTTCCTGAACTCTTTTTCAAACCGGAAAGTCGTTTCAATGCGCCAACTCATAACTCGAGCTCCTTCCAAAGCTCGGAAATGGGTCTACTCTTTTTCCCGCTCTTGACGTACTCTTCATAGGCTTCATTCGCCACTGCAATATCGTACTCGTCCTCTATTTGCTCGAACAACGCTTTTTTGAACGCCTCTCCTAAAGACATAGAGTGTAATCTTGCATAGCTCTCGGCGAGATTCCTCTCTTCTGTGGTCATTCTAATCGAAAAGCTCATTTTTCCCTCCTTGATAATACATTGTACTACATTCTTCGTTCTTATGATAACAGAACCAAAACAAAAAGTCAAGCCCTCCCATAGGAAATTTTTTTGCAAAATGTATTGCATTTTGCGTTGCAATGTGATATACTTTGACGCTCCCCACAGCTGAAGCAGGGGGATTCTCGCTTCGATGAGCCTGCCTTGCAAGCAAGGTCTTATCTGCTCTCCACGAGCGTTTAGGTTCGGGCGCGCCCCGCCCTACCATGTTCGTTTTATTCTAACGAGCGAAGTCCTTCTGCAAGGATATTCCTCGCGGCGTTGACGTCTCTGTCGTGAGTAGTGCCGCATTGCGGGCATACCCACTTTCGGACGGACAAGTCTTTCGTATCTGCGTTGCGGTACCCGCATACTGAGCAACGTTGGCTTGACGGATAGAAACGGTCTATCTTGACTATCACTTTCTTATGCCAAGCGGCTTTGTATTCGAGCATACGCATGAACTCTCCCCACGACACGTCATTGATTGACTTTGCAAGGCTGTGATTCTTCGTCATGTTCTTGACGGCTAAATCTTCAACCGCGATCAAGTCATTCTCTTTGATGAGCGTTGTCGAGAGCTTTTGCAGATAGTCGCTCCGTTGGTTAGCAACTTTCTCATGCGCCCGCGCTACGGCAATTCTCGCTTTCTCTCGGCGCTTGCTGTCCTTTGATTTTCGGGACAGCCTACGCTGTAAGCGGGCAAGCCGTTTCGCAGATTTGCGGAGATACCTATGGTTTTGGTATGTAGTTCCGTCAGAAGATATGGCAAACTCTTTCAGTCCCATATCCATACCGACCATTGCTCCCGTGCTTTGGTGCATATCGACTTCTACATCGGTGCAACACACGGAGACAAAGTACTTTCCCGACGGCGTTTGAGATACCGTTGCGTTCAGTATTCTGCCCTTGACTTCACGGCTAACACGGCACTTCACTTTGCCGAGCTTCGGGAGCTTGATATATCGGTCAAACACTTCGATGTTTTGCTTTGTTGTATAGCTCTTTCTTCTGTCGCGTTTGCTATGGAATTTCGGGAAACCAACCGAACCGCCTTTTTTAACTTCCCGAAAAAAATTTTGATAGGCATTATCGAGGTCTTTCAAAGATTGTTGCAAAGCAATGCTGTCAACCTCTTTGAGCCACGCATGGTCATCGGTTTTCTTTAATTCCGTCAACGCGGCGGCACAAGCGTAATAGTTCAAAGTCTCTTTGCTTTCTTTATACGCTTGAATACGCTTATCAAGGAAGTAGTTATAGACAAAGCGCGTGCAACCGAACGTCCGCTGTATTAAGTTTTCCTGCTCTCTTGTAGGGTAGAGCCTAAACTTGTAGGAGTATTCCATATGTCACTTTTTCGGTCTTTTATAGACTTCCTGTTGCTCAATATACCGTTTGACAGCGGATAGCGGCGCACCGCCAACCGTGGAGACAAAGTATGAGTTTGTCCATAGACAAGGCAAACGAGATTTCAAAGACGGAAATTCTTCTCTCAACAGAAAAGAAGTCCTCCCCTTTATATGTTTGATTGCCTTGTGTATTCCGAATTGCGGGTTTACCTCAATCAGGAGATGAACGTGGTCAGGCATTACTTCTCGCTCAATCACTTCGGCTTGTACTTCTTCTGCGGCTGATACAAGAAGTTGCCTTAACCTGTCCGCAATTTCGCCGACAAGAACTTTACGTCGATATTTCGGACACCAAACAACGTGGTATTTGCAAGAATAGACTACATTGCGACTTGATTTGTATTCCATGCCTGTATTATACCACAAAAACAAAACTAATGCAAGCATTTGCGCCTTATATCCCCATTGATAAATCAAGGGGTTTTACGGCGCAGTATGATAAGCGAGGAATACCTATGACGACAAATCAGCGCTTTGAATGGGACGAAGAAGAGGAGTATTTCAATGGCTATGATTTATAAAACAATCGATGATTTATCTCAACCGCTTACTCCGAAGCAAATCAAGATGCTTCAGGAAGCCGCAGCAATGGATATTTCCGAGGAGTTTACGGATGAGGAGCTGAAGGAATTTAAGCGCGTCTCTCAGGGAAGACGCGCTGCAAGGCAAAAACAAAATGTGACGCTGCGCCTGTCTCCCCGCGCTTTGGCAAAAGCACGTTCCCTCGGGAAAGGATACACCTCGGTATTGAGCCGCATCCTGGAAGAAGGGTTAGACGATCCAGAAGTAATCAAACGCAATCTTTAAGCAAAGAGGCAGCCTGACGGGCTGCCTCTTTATGTCTGACATAGTACTTCATTCCAACGCTCCACGCGCGACTGGCTGTCTCGTCTTACGACTTATTCCTACTCCGCTCACTCAACTTTGAAATCTCTTTCAACCCCTCTATTTCTTGTTTAGACAGGCAATCAGGGGTGAGCCCGAGCTTGCCCGCCGTAAGCAATTTTGCAAACTCCTCTCCCGTCGTTC
>ERZ506350.145-NODE-145-length-11221-cov-4.59233_pt1 | contig 11221 bp, 9 predicted proteins | sample MGYA00512373_ERZ506350 | MGnify/ENA metagenome assembly ERZ506350 | reverse complement strand
AAATCGTCGAAACATTTGAATGAGTAGCCGCTTCCGATACAACGGTTTTCATGGCCGATCGAACCGTGTTCTCTTTATCGATCAAAATAAAGTTATTGGTCATTTTACTTCCGATCTGATCGTCGCTGTATTGACGGATGAGTCGGATATCATCCACACGTTCTTTTTCCATCAATAATACGATTTGATTTCGATTTGCCTCATCCAATTCAGTCAAAACATCCAGCGCATCATCGGAATCCATCTGCTCAATGATATCGGCCGCATCATGAGCGGGAATTTCTTCAATATAAGTTTCCACATCATCCAAATAAGAAAAGATTTCGGCCATCCGATCTTTTCCCAATATTTGATACAGTTTCAGCCGTTCTTGTTTGTCCAACTGCATCAAAGCATCGGCAATATCACTTTCATGATACGATAAAATTTTCTTTTTTTTGTCCTCGTCTGGTTCTCTCGATTGAATAATCCAATGAATTTCTTTTGCATAATCTCTTGTCATAGTGGTCTCCTTTTCTTGTTTTTTCATCTATCAACGGAATTGTATTGTCTTGTATATCCATATGGGAAACCACCTCCTGTACAAAATTTGTCTGCTTAAGATTCAATATTATAATCCATAGAAAACTGGGCTTTAAAATCTTGATGCAAAGCCTGATTCATTTCTTTTAATTGATATAGTTTTTCTCTTAATTGCCCCATATGGGCCGTAATATCGTCATATGTGGATACGTATTTGGTATGCGTCAAAGGAAACGAGTTTTTATTTTTTTCAATCAGTGCGGATAAATTATCGATGGACATCCGGTAAAAAACAGCCAAAGAATCGTAGTCTTCTTCTAAAATCGGCGCACTTGTCAATAGATCTTTATTTTCCTGTAAAAAACCGCGAAATCCTTGTAAATTCCCCATTCGATACAACATCGAAAGCGTATTATAAATACTTTTTTCCATATCGGTCGAATGTGCTTTCATAATCGGATGATAAACGGAACAATATTCCGCATATTCCTGATCCAATTTCTGCATATCAATCGGGTTATAATGACTGCAGCGTTTTTCCATATCTTTGGCCAATGCCAAATTCGTATGAAACTGATCGTTTTTGGCTTTCATTTCTTTTTTTGCCTGCGACAAATATTCTTCAATCTGCTGATTCGTTTGTTGATCGGCTTTCATTTTGATGGCTGCCATCATAACTTTGTTTTCTTCATTCAAATACGTTTCTTCTTCTAATTCTTGAGAAAACTGGATCAAATAAGCTTGCTTGATGAAATTGCTTGTCCGTTGAAGTTGTTCGTATTCGATAATCGTATTTTTCAATTGTTCTTTTAATTCTAGAAACTGTTCTTTTGTCATCTGTACTATCCCATTGACTGAGTCAATTTTACTTCCTTTCGCATCATTTATCCCTTTCTTTTTTTTCACTTGAAAGGAATAGCATTTTTATTCTATCACAAAAGCAAAGAAAAATCACTAATTAATCCATCTTTCTTCTTGCAATCAAATTTGATTTGATATATAATAATATCGCTTTAAATGGTTGGATACTGAAAAGACTACCAATCTAAATATTTTTGACAATGACTCCGTAGCTCAGCTGGATAGAGCAACGGCCTTCTAAGCCGTCGGTCGCACGTTCGAATCGTGTCGGAGTCGCCATTTTTTTATATTTTAACAATCAAAAGACCTTGAGTAAGGACTATTCAATTTGTCCTATATTCAAGGTCTTTTCTGCTTTTTTAAATTTAATTTTTATAAATTCCAAATAACCGCTATCCTCATTATTATAGGTGCCTGAAAGATAGTCGATTTTGATTTCTGTTTTATTCATTATTTTATCCTTTCAAGTTCTTTACTTGCCTAGACAGAATACTTAATTTATGCAACCTATAAAATGAAAAAAGTCATTCGATATAAAAGAAATTTCTTATAAAGAATGACTTTGCTTTAATATTTAATTATTAGAAAGAGGTCACACACTCTTATTCTGTTTTTTTATTCTATTTCTATAGATACCACAAACATGTTTCGGAAGAAAGTGCATATACACTCATTTCTATATCTAATGGGATAAAATCAATTTCTTTTAGAGTCTTGTTTTCTAAATCTTTTTTTATAAAGTTTTATACAATTATACCTGTAATCCTTCCTAAAATGTCTCTTCGGCCCCAATTTCCATTTTCATCAACTTTCATAATAGGAATATTCTGGCAATAATTAAATAAATTCATCCCATTAATATTTTCTGCTTTTAGATATTCTATGCTATCACCATTTAACCAACGACACCACTCGACTACATAATATCTACTCTTACAATAATAACATGTTGCTTTCAACGGGTCTCTTATGAGTATCCTCATAATAACCATATCAAAATTATAATGTGTTAGTAATGAAATTGGTATCCAATTTGCATATAGTAAGTATTTGGAGAAATATTATTAAATATCATTCTCCTTATGCTCTTTCTAAAAAATGAATTAATCACAAAATAAACACACCTAGTTTTGCTTGTGAAAGTAATTTGCAAATTTTTGTTAATTATTTTTGTGTTTTATCATACTATATTTTCCATGGTTTGAATTAATTATGATAAAATCGCCGTCATTATCATTAATAAACATTTTTATACCATTACAATAAATCATAACATTTAGTTCATAATTTTCTATAAGATTAAGAATGTGTATAACATTATCCATACCAATAGTAATATTAAAGTTATAATGTTTTTTGTCTCTTTCTGAAATAATGCTATCAACAACCCCCAAATGCTTCAAACCCATTATTTCATCAATAATTTTAGATTGATTTGCATTCAAGCAACAGTTAATAACAATTTTATCACTCAATGAATCAACAAACAGTTCTAAATAACTAATAATATTTTTAATTTTAAAACTTCTATCACTGTATGAGTGTTTTATCATAATTTGTTTTTCCATTTATATATCTCCTAAATTAATACTCTGTTCCAATAAATCCTGCTTCATAGACTTCTTTTAATATATTATGTATAAATATTTCTTTAAATAGGTTTGTTTCTAAAAATTTTCTCTTTAGGTTTTGGGAGAATGTTGAGTGATCCGGAACCTTTTCATCCAGGTTGATTCTTAAAAACCATCGATAGGCTATATCGGTTTGACATCTTTCACATGTCTTTCTTACCGAGTGTATCCCTTCTATATAATTTAAAAATATTATTTTAAATAATACGATTGGATCGATGGATGGCTTTCCCGTAGTAGAATACAAGTCTTCAACTAATGGATAGATAAATTTCCAATCTACAGCTTGATCATAGGCTCTGATTTTATGTTCTTGTGGGACTAGCTCTTCTAATGTTGACAAGATCATATTAAACTTACCTACATTTTCTTTTTTGGTCATCATTTTTATCACTCATTTCTACATCTTTATTTTACCATTTCTTACCCCTCTTTTGTAGTTTTACTTTTCCACTGTATAACTTTTGAATAAAAAAAGACTGTTGACTTTTTCCTTTGTCAACAGTCTGAAATATTATTAAATAATATTCTCCTTATGTTCTTTCTAAAAATGAATTAACCACAAAGTAAACACACCTAGTTTTGCTTGTAAAAGTAATTTGCTATTTGTTTTTTAATATTTTCCTTACTTCTTCTTTTGATATTTTAAAATTATTCGTATTAATTAAAATTGTTGTCATGTTTTCGCCAAAGTCAAAATCAATTAATATTTTTTTATCTACTAGAATATTTACTTCTTTATCCATTAAACAAGACTTAACAATACCATCAAATATTATAATGGATGTATTAATATTTGAGATATATTCGATAAACTCAGCAGTAGTAATACAATTATCAAAAACGTATCTATTACATTCATCTTTTAATATAGAAACGTTATCAATATTCATAGTCAACAATATTTTTTCTACTTTTATAAAATCAATTTTATGTAATGTAATATTAATATAATTTTTATTGCTAGTTATCGTTATTTTCATATATTATTTCTCCTTTTAGAATAGTTCACTTATACCCACTATTCCCGGTATTAAAGGAATATGTTTTGACCAAGTCCATATATGTCCATGTATACCATACTTCCCAAAATCTAAAGATAGTTTTGCTCCATTTCTTGATCCTAATCTCAATACTGTCATTCCAGGTTTTTTATGATACAATTTATCAGGAGATATAAATCCGAAATTTTTAGCGTCTATTCCTTTAAATCCAGTTTTTGCTTTTAAAAATCTAAAGCCTCCGCTTAACATTTGAGAACCACCTGATAAAATTCCACCTAGCATATATGAGAAAGCAATCGTATCACCGACATTATCAAAAAAATCATTACCTTGAACTAAATTTGAAACTCCATTTGCGACAATTCCAACTCCCACACTTGCTCCAACTTGTATGGTAGAACTTAATAACGCTGAACCAAAGGCAGCCCAAGCAGTTGTACCAGTGCCACATGTTAACGCCGTTACCACTGCTCCAGTTACAATAAAGGCAGTTCCAACAAGAACTTCTACCCAATGTTCTTCAAACCAATTTCCAACACCATTCCAAAATGATTTCCAAGAATGACCAGTGGAATCAAATCTATTAATTGGATCATTTCCACAGTAAGTAAATAAATTCAATCCATTGATACTTTGAGGATCTAAATATTCGATCAAATCGGAATTTAAAAATCTCCCCCATTCAGGAACATAATATCTACTCTGACAATAATACATGTTGCTTTCTTTATCATAATAGTAGCCTTTATACCGAAATGGATTGATATTTCCGATAAAGGTTTCCGATGTGTTTTTATTTCCGTTTCCATCTAAGACTTCATGGTTTCCCCATGCATTACACTTATATTTTACCACAAGTTTACCATCGTTATCTACTATACCTAAAATATTTTGCATAAAATCTCTTACATAGAAATATTTATTGATACTGTTATATATAAAGCCATATAATTGATTATTCTCATCATATAAGAAATCAAGCCTATAACCAGGTGCTACTTCTGTAATAAGTTTATCGCCGTCATAATAATAGTTGAGGGCAGTTTGATCAATTTCTTTCTTTATTCTTAGTCCTTGATCATTATAAATATAATTATAACTATTAAACTTGACTAATTTTCTTCCTTCCCATTCATAGGTATTTCCATTATAACTTGTAGGATTTAATGGATTAGATCCATAAGAGATTTCTTTCCCATCTACACTTTTTAATCGATCCTTAATTGCAGGATCATAGGTGAATGTTGTACTGCCTACTTTGGTGATATTCCCATTATCATCATAACTATAACTTGTAGAATCTTCCTTAGTTAAAAAGCCTCTTGAATTATAAGTATAGTTATGTGAGCCAAAGGTTGAATCTTTAACAGAAGTTATATTGCCTAGTTTATCACTTTCATAAGTTCTTTTGCATATTCCATTATACTCATTCTCAATAATTTCTTGATATGGAAGAGTTGAAATTTCTTTTACATCATCATAATTTTTTAATTGTACATTTAAATATAAGATAAAAATACTGTCTTCTGTATTATTGTAAAATTCATATTCCTTTGCATACATGAATGCTTGATCTATATGATCATATTGTGTCCTCTGTTCACTATCATATGAATCTAATGTTTGTTCGTCTGCATCCCAAGACACATTGCCTAGAATGAATTCCGGGGCTATATCTTGGCTTACACATTGATCATAGGCTGCATACGCTTCATACGCTTTAAAGGTAAATCTGCTTCCTGCCGGAATTTCAATCAATTGATCATCATGAGATATACGAGTATATATAGGTTCAGAAAGCACCCCATTATTATGAATTAACTTATTTTTATATTTAATTTCAGTCGATAAAATAATTTCATCTATATTATGAATAATTGTTCTATTAAGTAGCCCCAGCTCATCATATTGAGATGTCTTCGTTGTTGATTTTAATTCCTCTGCTAGAGTGTTTAAGGTTGATAACTCACAATAAGCCGCTCTTGTAGCTAGCATTTCGATTTGCCCTAACATTGGATAACAGGTGCTTAAATATCCTAAATTTCCAATGGTTTCATTAAAATTCAATTGACGTCCAACGGATAGAATTAAATAACCATAGGATGAAGAAATCTCTTTTATTGTCGAATAGGTATTCCCATCTAAATACACTCTTATTGATATAGCCTTATTTGTTCCTCCTAAAGAATTGGATATCACATCCTCATTAAACGAAAAGCCTACTGTGTACCATCCATTTGTGTTTATCTTTAGGTTTGTACTTTCCGTTTCTCCATTAACTTCAATTTCTAAATTTTTACTTTTGTTACGGAATAATCCGATTGTTCTATTTGAACTATCCTTACATTGGAATAGGTACTGTTTCTCAGAATCATCTCTAAAAAATACTCTCATTAGAATTGTTCCTGTAGAGCACATATTCGTATCATATTCTAGTCGACTTCCATCTGCTACATAGGCATATCTTCTTATTTGATTATTATAATGAAAGGTTCTATCCTTATCTAGGCTAGTCACTCTTCTTAAATCAAAGGCGATGGGTAATATTCCTTTTAAGGATTTTACATGATTATGTAGAGGATAAATTTCAAACTGATTTTGCATGGTATCTGAGATATCATAATGTACAGTATTACTAAAATCTACTGTCCCATCTTCTAAGTAGTTTAATCCAAAAATGTAGTCCTTCGTATTTCTATAAAAATTTTGCATATCCCCTATTCTCATATAGGTCTTGCATCCGATAATTAATGCAGTTATATTTGCATTTAACCCATCAGATGCTGAAAGTCCATCATATTTATATCCAATATGATAGTTCCCTGAATTAGGTTCTACATAAAGTCTAGGCTCAGATTTGTTGTATTTTTTTACTTCTGCATTTAAAAACAATGCGTATTCACATACATCAGGATAGCCAGATCCATCATCTCGGTTCATAAAGCTTAAACCAAAGAAGTTCCAATCGTTCTGTTTAACTTTTCCCGTTGTTGTTAATAGTGTATATTTAGTATTTTGATGATCTATCACCTCTAAAATTAATTGCCCATTAGAATTCATATATACTCCTATATAATCACTTCTAGTTTTAGATTTCACACTAAATAAATACTTTGTTCCATAGCTTATCGGTTTAAACCAAAAGGCAACACATCCACTATCTAATGGATACCTATTATTCATTGGTAAGGCATAGCTTATTGTATTCGTTGAACTGACATTAACACATGGAATATATCCATCCCTTGTACAACTTTTATATGCACTGCCTTCATTATACAATTCTGCCTTAATTTCATATTTTTCATTTTTGAGTGTAGTATCCTTATCAAACAAGGTTCCAACATATTCTGTATCATTTTGTAGTAACCCTTGAATCGCTTCTGGATGAAATCCTTTAGACCTAGAAACACGATCAAAGGATTCATATATAGTTTTTGAACTTAATGTCCTCTTTCTTTGATTCACTTCTCCTAAGTTATTATAGCCATATTCAATAGTAGAACCATTTTCTTCTACCTTTCTCATTTGGCCATCATTGTCATAGGTAAAAGTTTTTAATATAGTGTTTCCTCCATCTTTGACTTGAATTAACTGATCAAAATCATCATAACTATATTGATATTTTAAGACTCCATTAATCTTAATTTGACTGATATTGTGCTTATTGTTATAGATGAAATCAAAGGAATCTCCAGAAGAACCATATCTTTGATTTGTGATTAATCCTGTCTTTAAATCATACGTAAATGCTACGATTAATGTATCATTCATTGAAACAGAATTTAAATTATTACATGCATCATACCCAAACGTATACTTTGTCCCATTGGGAAGTGTAGCCTCTTTTAATTTATTCTGTGAATCATAAGAATAGCTTACAGATATTGAGCTATTAAACAAGATTTTGGTAAGATTATCAAAGGCATCATAGCTATACTCTGTTGTAGCATTTAAGGCATCTGTTATCTTCTTAATCTTACCAAAGGTATCATAAGTATAACTCGTAGTGTTCCCAAGTTCATCGGTTTCACTAGTTAAAAATCTTCCATTGCTATCATAGGTTTTTGTTGTTTCTAATTTTTTAGTACCACCAGCATTAGAAACAACATTTTTAGTTAAATTATTGAACGAATCGTATGTATTCTCTAGTTTTCCACCATAAGCGGTTTTAGCACTTGTCATATTGCCTTTATCATCATACTCAAAGTCATACATTGTAGACTCTTTTCCCAAAGATCCTGTCTGAAACCCTTTTGAATTGTATACACTAGAAACACTTCCTTTACCACTTTGTGTTTCTGTTGGATTTCCTTTTTCATCATATTGATAAAATGCTCCAAAATCTTTCTTTAAGAGCTGAATTCCTCCAATCTCAATAGATGCATTTCCAGTTAGTATTATTGTAAGAGTGATTTTGGAATAACTTTTTAATGCAGTAACACCTAAAGTCATCATATCATAATTATTATCGATAACAGTTTTCTTAAATTCATCTGTATCTTGTCCATCTACAGTTAACGTAACTTTTACTTTCGATGAATTTGAGCACGCAGATAACTGCTTTCCCCAAATGACTGCCGTAATCGTATCACTACCTAAACCATTTGTTGATAGTGTATAGGTAAGACGCCCAGTCCCACTCACTTTATATACTGTTCCTAATACACCAGACAATACAGGGTCACTAACCGTTACTACAGAAGTAGAAATTCCACTGTCTTTCGCAAAATTACTGATGTTAATAGAACTTAAGTTAGCTAATTTTTTCTTAGTTGGGATTGTTGAACTCTTTGCTGTTAACTTCTTTGTTGTTCCATCATATTCCGTTTCTATTGCATTACCATCCTCATCAATATCAAATAATGGGAAGTTATTATTGTCAAAATAACAATATACCTTTCTTCCATCATTATCCGTTAGGGTAGTTTTTCTATCCTCATAAGAAATAGAAGTTTGTATAATACTAGCACTATTTTCATTTGAAACTTCTTCTATCTTAGTTACACAAGTATTGGTAAACGTATATTTGGCATAATCTTTAGAAATTTCATCTTTAACAATAATTTCGTTAAATTCATAAGAAATAGATAAATGTTTTACTAATGTAAATTCTTTGTAGTGTTTTACAGATGTTAATTATTCTGTAATTCATCTATTAAATTGTCAATTACATCCGTTGCCTCAAATATAAAAAATTGTATGTCATTTAATATGTTTTCTACTTCTTCACAAGTATTATGAAAATCTTTCAAAAAAAATTCGTGATTAATGTAGTTTCTTTTGTTAATAACACCTTCTAAATCTTTGTATTGTTTTTCACTCAAATGATTTTCTTTCTTTAATGCATTATTTAAAGTGTTGAGGGAAGCTGTATCTATTTTCTTGATTGGAATTTGAAGTATAGTAGCAAGTTTTTTAAACTCTTGTTCCCATTTTTGAGCATACATTATTATCTTTCCAACCGCTTTATAAACATCATTCGGATAATCTTTTATCTTAATATCTTTTCCTGCTACAAATTCCATTTTTTATTAAATCTCTCTTTCTGCAAAATTTATCATTTAACATATTCTTTATTTGTATCATCTACTACAATACTAGTTGCTACACTTGTAATATATTCTTTTACAAAATGGTTCTTAATAAAATCATCATCAGTTATAACCTCTATTGAAATTTCATAGTTTTCCTTTGTTAATTCAATTTCATTTTCACTAAAAAGAAGACAAAAACAAGGTTTATTTGAAATTGGTTCTATAAAATAGTATGGTATATCGTCTTCTTGTATAGTATTATCTTTAACAAAATATTCTAAAGTTGCATAAGAATTGTGTAAAATGAAATGAATATTTGATTTGTTATAAATAATATGTGGTTTATAATGCTTTATAGTTTTTTGAGCAGTAGGGTCATCATCATTTGTTTCTTGTATGATTCTGTCATAAAATGATTGTTTTACTTCGTTTATACGCTGCTCAATTTCTTGCTCAATGGGAACATTTCTATATTCAGGAAGTAGCATTTCTTTATACTTTTTATCTCCAAAAAGATTTCTAATAAACTCATTAACTTGCATACTAAGTTTTTTCATCTTTTGTTCTTGTATATCATTTCTTCTCCACATAATCACAAAAAACCTGTATAAAAGTTTATACTCTTTATTAGAAAGATGAATTGCTTTTTGTTCTCCTTCTGCAGCATCTTTAATTTGCTGGAATATTTTGGCAATATCATTTTCATATTTTTGAGCTAAAAATTTTTCAGTTTCAGGAGAATTAAAATCTTGTATAGCATAAGCATCTGCAATTTTTTCTGTTTTAATTTTCTTCGTCTTTCTATCATAAATCATAATTTTTTGTTTTGATTTGGCTGCAGTAGGGTTTATTGCAAACCCACGCAATATAAATTGTGGTATAATATGATCCCTTGACATAAATTTTCCCTCTCAAAATTATCACTATTTCTTTTTCTTAAAATAATAAAGTTCATATAAAACTTCGAAGTATTTATCTTCAAATGTTTCTGGAAAGGAGTCTGTAGTAGTATGTTCTTTTGATTCATAATTTAAATATACATTCGCATATTGTGCGACATTTAATATGATTAACATCATCCAAAAGCAGACATTCTCCTCATTTGCTTCATAAAGGTTTTCTGCTTCCCAAAGATAATCGATAGGTTTGCTAAAGCTTTCTGGCAATAATTCAGGCTTTTGATATTTGCAATATAAATAATCCTCTAAATATTGTTCAAAATTTAAGTATTCTGAACGCTTTAAAAAATCATGATACATATTAAAAACATTTTCATAATAATTGTGATGATATTGTGCAGTTATGAATTCATCGAGTAGTTGCTCCTTATAATTATAAGCACGATGAAAATATTTCGCGTTTTCATATAGAAAATCACGTCCTAAAGCCATTTGTTCTATTGCTTCTCTCACATAAATAATCTTTTTATCTATCCAGTCAAAGTTTTTAATGATTTCTGCATTTATATTAGTTTGCTTAAATACTTCTTTTTGAACTTCTTGTGACAACAATGAAAATTCGTTATATATTTTTCTACAATGCTTATTTTGTGGAAAACAAGCCGCAGCAATGGAGCACCAATGCAAATACCCTCGTTCTTCTGCATTTTCTCTTATGAATTTTTTAGCTGTTTCTTTAATTTCAAATTCAGATCGGAAGAGCGTCG
>ERZ506350.141-NODE-141-length-11344-cov-4.89964_pt1 | contig 11344 bp, 13 predicted proteins | sample MGYA00512373_ERZ506350 | MGnify/ENA metagenome assembly ERZ506350 | reverse complement strand
CACTATCTGGATGCTTTCGGCGGCGGACATTTTGCAGCAAGGCCGGAACTGCTGAGAAGACTGGTTATGGAAGCCCCGGACGCGATTCAGTGGCTGAACAAGCTGGGTGTTATGTTTGACAAGGACGCAGAGGGAAATATGGTCACCACCCACGGCGGCGGTACCTCCAGAAAGAGAATGCATGCCTGCAAGGATTACTCCGGTGCGGAGATCATGCGTACTCTGCGCGATGAGGTTTTAAACCGTCAGATCCCCGTTGTGGAATTTACATCCGCAGTGGAGCTGATCAAGGACGAAAAAGGTCAAGTGGCAGGTGCTGTTCTTCAGAACATGGAGACAGAGGACTATATGGTGGCAAGAGCAAAGACGGTTATCATTGCGACCGGCGGCGCAGGACGTCTCCACTATCAGAATTTCCCCACATCCAATCATTATGGTGCAACCGCAGACGGTCTGGTTCTGGGATACCGTGCAGGTGCTCCGCTTTTATACCAGGATACCATTCAGTATCATCCTACAGGTGTTGCGTATCCGGCACAGATCTTCGGTGCTCTTGTTACAGAGAAAGTACGTTCTCTGGGAGCCATGCTTGTAAATATTGACGGAGAGGCATTTATGCATCCTCTGGAGACACGTGACGTGGCAGCAGCTTCCATTATCCGCGAGTGCAGCGACAGGGGGGAAAGGCGTGGCAACACCTCTTGGCAGCGGTGTATGGCTGGATACGCCCATGATCGAGAGAATCGGCGGAGAGGGTACCATTGAGAAACGTATCCCTGCCATGCTTCGTATGTACATGAACTATGACATTGATATGAGAAAACAGCCGATTCTTGTATACCCGACTCTTCATTACCAGAACGGCGGTCTGGAAATCGGCGGAGACGGATTTACAAAGGAGATCAGCAATCTGCTGGTAGCCGGTGAGGCGGTAGGCGGAATCCACGGCAGAAACCGTCTGATGGGCAACTCTCTTCTGGATATCATTGTATTCGGCCGCAACGCAGGTAAGGCCGCAGCAGCCAGGGCAAAGGAGACAGAGCTTGGCACCATGACACTGGAGCATATTGAGAAATATGCGGAAGAACTGAATAATGCAGGCATTGCTTCCGATGATGTATCACCGTTGCTGCTTCCTAAATATGCCCGCCACGAGAGATAGGAGAGTGAACGTATATGCGTGAAATAATGGCAAGCCAGATAACAGATGTCATTGAGAACCTTTGCATCCAGGCCAATGAACATCTGCCTGAGGATGTGAAATGTGCGATCAAAAACTGCAGAGCATGTGAAGACTGGGAAATTGCACAGGGCGTTCTGGACAATATTATTGAGAACTTTGAGATCGCTGACGAACAGAATGTACCAATCTGCCAGGATACGGGAATGGCATGCGTATTCCTGGAGATCGGACAGGACGTACATATCACAGGCGGTGATTTAAGCGAGGCTGTGAACGAAGGCGTGCGCCGCGGATACGATAAGGGATACCTGAGAAAATCCGTAGTAAAAGACCCGGTGCGCAGAGGCAACACAGGCGACAACACACCGGCCATGATCTATACCGAGATTGTTCCGGGTGAGCAGATCAAGATCACAGTGGGACCGAAAGGCTTCGGAAGTGAGAATATGAGTGCTATCCGCATGTTCAAACCGTCAGCAGGCCTGCAGGGAATCAAGGATTTTATCCTGGAGACAGTCGAGACAGCAGGCCCGAACCCATGTCCGCCTATGGTTGTGGGTGTGGGCATCGGAGGTACTTTTGACAAGGCTGCCCTTCTTGCGAAAAAAGCATTGATGCGGCCCATTGATTCCTCCAATGAGGACCCGTACTATGCGGATCTGGAAGTGGAAATGCTGGACAAGATCAACAAGCTCGGTATCGGACCGCAGGGATTCGGGGGTAAGACCACTGCCATCGGACTGAACATTGAGACCATGCCCACACATATTGCAGGTATGCCGTGTGCCATCAATATCAACTGCCACGTGACCCGCCACAAAACGGAGGTGATTTAAATGGAAAAACATATTACACTGCCCCTTACCGAAGAGCTGGCAAAAACTCTTCATGCGGGAGATACCGTATATGTAACAGGAACCATCTACACCTCACGTGACGCAGGCCACAAGCGCATGTGCGAAGCACTGGCAAGAGGTGAGGAACTTCCCTTTGACCCCACTGACGCTACCATCTATTATGTGGGCCCCACACCGGCGAAACCGGGCCAGGTCATCGGCTCCGCAGGCCCTACCACCAGCGGACGTATGGATGCCTATGCACCGACTATGATGTCCGTAGGCGCAAGAGGCATGATCGGAAAAGGCGCCCGCCTTCCGGAAGTCATTGAAGCTATGAAAAAATACAGCGGCGTTTACTTCGGCGCGATCGGCGGAGCAGGCGCACTGCTGGCAAAATGTATAAAAAAAGCGGAACTGATCGCGTATGAAGATCTGGGCGCGGAGGCATTGAGAAAATTATATGTGGAGGATATGCCTCTGTTTGTCATCATCGACAGCGAAGGAAAGAACCTGTACGAAGAGGGCAGAGCCGCTTATCTGGCACAGCATAAAGAGTAAGACAGAATCTGAGGGACGTAAGACAGACCGCTTCTGAAAGAACAGAGGCGGTCTTTGCACCACATTAAAAGAGGGAATGGAGAAAATAGAATGACAAACTTATTAGAAGCACTTATGATACTCTGCTTCGGCCTGTCGTGGCCGATTTCAATCCGTAAATCCTGGATTTCCAGAACAGCAAAAGGAAAGAGCCTTTTCTTTGAGTTCTTTATCTGGATTGGTTACGTGTTCGGTATTGCCCGCAAAGTGATTCTGTGGATGGAAGCCGGATCAGCAGGAACTTCTCTTGACTGGCTGTTTTATCTGGGATGGTTCTTCTACATACTGAATATTGTTGAGATTTCCATTGACATGGCACTCTATTTCAGAAATGTAAAACGGGATAAAGCAAGAGAAAAAGCCTGAGATTACGATTTGAAGCGCTATGAATATAAAAGGAGCAACCGCCCACAAGGTGGATTGACCTGTGTAGATTAGAAAAACCACCCTGATACTGGTCAAAGTTCATGGGTGGTTTTTCTATGTTTAGAAATCAAATAAATGAATATCAGTAACACGCAGTACGGTATCTCGAAAATAGCGGCAATTCTCTCAAGTTGAGGGGGTTGCCGCTGTATTTTGTTGATTTTGCATTAAAAGATGGATATACTATAGGTGACAATATTACTGTGTGAGGGGGCTGAAAGGAAAACTATGAGTATTCAAACAGATGTTGAGATGTTATCTTTACGAGCAATGGAAACATATGCAAAGCGCAATCATTTGTCCGGAGAGGATGTCACTGAATTGTTTCATAAATGTCAAGTATTTGAAAAATTATGATTCAGCATGAATATCTCCATCAGGTGGATTTTGAAGACACAGGCAATCGAGTGGGGGTACCGGCTTTCGCTGAGAGAAAAAGCACAGTGCTATTATCTATATCAATATATATTTGAAGAAAACGAAATGCTTAAAATAAAACGCTTTGACTCATTGAACCAAGAGTGGCTGGAATTCATTAAAAGGAACAGAGCCCAAGGTGGAACGCAGCATACTTATGATATCGTTATTGGACCAGTGGCGGATGATAACACGATGGAAACTGTGCAGTTATATATATCGGGGATATTGACCGCAGAAGAGGCTGTTAAGCGTTTAAGATATAGTAAGGTAAACAACCAGGTGTCTTTCCATACGGAGAAAGCACTGGCTTACCTGCGATTCATAGGGAGGGAAAAGTATGAGTGATATAATTTATACCTTTAATGGAAAAGATATAACCATGAATGTCTGTATCCAGATCAGAGCTGTTGTAGATATAATGCAGGAGCAGTTGGGAATTGATTTTGAGGAGGCGGTAATGCGTTTCTATAAATCACAGACATATAAAACCTTACAAAACACTGAAAATGCTTTTTGGGCAGAATCGGCGGAGTATATTGCTGAAAGATATTTTGAGGAGATGAAAGAAAAGGCACCAAATCTATAAAATGTTCCAATGGAGCATTCTGCTTCCTATAGTGCTGTCTGCCTCCGGATTTTTATGCTTTAGGTCTAAAACATCTCGGAGGACAGTGGCGCATGAACATTAACCACCGATCCACAGTCTGAGTTCTAAAATTTTATCACTTCACATAAATTGATACAGAATGTGACCGGGGGCCGGACATGAACAGACAGAGATGGAAAAAATATGGTTTTACAGCGGAAGTTATTGTGCTGACTCTGACGGCAGTGCTTTGCTGGAAAGATGTCTCAGACGGTGCCTTTGCTGCCGGAAGGAATACGAACGCAGCAGCAGATGTACCGGATTCCGGCACTATAGGTGAAGAGAGCGCCGGTACGAATGGCGAAGAGGGTTCTGCCGCAGGAAGCGGAGAGGATTCCGCCACGGAAAATGTGGAGAAAGACTACATAAAATGGGTGGATTTCCATGTGACCAGTGAAGCCATGCGTCAGGCATGTGCCTACGATGTGGATACATATGGGCAGGAAGGTCATCTAAACTGGGTGGATCTGCTGGCCTATCTGGGAGCCAGATACGGCGGAGATTTTAAACAGTATAAGGCAAAAGATATGGATGAGATTGCCGACAGGCTCCAAAAAGGGGAAACTACCGTGGAAAAGCTGTCTGTGGAGATAAAGTCTTTTGACTACTACCGTGAGGCCTACGGTGCAGTCCTGGATGGTTTGGTGGGAGAGTATGAAATAGAGGCAGAAAATGAAGGGCAGGAAGTGCAGAGCCGGGACAGTCAGGAAGTGCAGAACCGGGACAGCCAGGCGGAGGAGGGACGTAAAGAGGATCAGAATGACCAGGAGAGCCCGGGGACGGTAAACTGGACAAAGAAGTATGGACTGAAAGGATTCAGTCCGATTGCGAAAAGTTTTCCCTATAATGACTATGATGATTTCGGTGTGGCCAGGAGCTATGGTTATAAGAGAGAACACCTGGGGCACGACATGATGGGGCAGACAGGTACACCCATTGTGGCGGTGGAGTCTGGTTATGTATCAGCTATGGGCTGGAACCAGTACGGCGGATGGCGTCTGGGAATCAGCAGTTTTGACGGCAGGCGATATTATTATTACGCTCATCTGCGTCAGAATTTCCCTTACTGCAAATCCCTGGAAGTGGGCAGCGTTGTGCAGGCAGGTGATGTGATCGGCTATATGGGACGCACCGGGTACAGCGCAAAGGAAAATGTGAATAACATTGATACAACCCATCTGCATTTTGGCCTGCAGCTTATTTTTGACGAATCCCAGAGAGAGGGAAATCATGAAATCTGGGTGGATGTCTATGAACTGGTCAAATTCCTGTATAAGAACCAGTCAGAGGTGGTAAGGGACGATGCGACAAAAGAGTGGTCCAGGGCAATGCAGATAAAAGACCCGGAGGCTCTGGAATATCTGAAGTCAGCGGAAGAAAAAAAGACAACAGGCGGCAATACGGAAAAACAGCCGGCAGATGCCCATACAAGATAGCAGACAACGGTCAGTGCTTCGGAAAAGCGGCGATAAATACTTATCTGTTTTGTAAGATCAGAGACCTTATAAAAGGGAGCAGTGAAACAATACTGTCCTTTTGATAAGGTCTCTTTTACATTTTATAATAGTTCTTTCTTTAGGCCACAATCCTGGCAAGTATCACAAGCAGATATACATGCAGCGGATAATAAACATAAAAGAAGTATTTCATTTTTCGCCCCCGCTGATCGTTGTAGAGCAGAATAAAAGGAAGCGATAAGATCATAAACCACTGGTCATTCAGGATAAACAGATTTTCATAGGTCAGTCCCGCACCGGCTGCCGAGAAAAAGAAGAATCCGGACATAAGTACATAGAAGACAGAAAGCCCGATTTTCTTATTCCTGAGAAAGTAGAATCCGATTCCAAGGACTACCCAGAAGACAGAGCCTTCCACGAAAACAGGTGAGGGGATCAGGGTATACATTGCCTGGAAGGCGATTCTGCCCACAGGTGAAAGCTCTGCCATATTTCCCATAAACAGGATAACCGCAATTCCCGAGAATACGGGTACGAGCAGCATTACCAAAGCGGCTCCTGCCTTTTTCCATTTTCTTTCTTTTCCGCCTTCAATGAGCAATTCAATAGCCCAGATGTAAAGCCCCACAAGAAATAAAGTGGCAAACATACCGTTAATGACCATAGCCCCGCCGGGATGCGGCAGGAAGGCGTTGACCAGGCCATTTCCCACGGACATAAGCACAGAGGCGATATACAGCCGTTTGAGATACGCCTTCCGGTCATGTGTATGGGAAAAGCCCTCCGCCATGGCAAACAGAAACAGGGGTGCTGAGATCCGGCCCAGCAGAGTAAATATGTGGGGGGACCGGCAGAATCCCGCCTCCCAGGTAATAATAAATGTGGTCAAGTGTCATCAGCAGAAGCGCCAGAACCTTCAAAGAATAGGAAGTGAACCCCGATCTGGCAGCGGCTGTTTTATTTGGTATTGCAATCTCGTTCATTTCAAACCCTCCGTGATATTTGTTTTACAGTGTTGATTATAGGGTATGATAGGGATATCTGCCATCGATTTACCTTACAAATTCGGAACTTTTATTACATTTTTGTCACCTTTGGCGGGGATGTCCGTAAGTATACAGAAGGGCCTGCAAGACGGAAGGCAGTTTGAAAAATATACGAAAACACGACATGAAAGACAGCAAGGTGTCGCAGATATCTCTAATAACCTCCGCGCAGAATGGTATAATAAGGACAAATAAAAAACAGCAGAAAATGCTGGAATTTACGGTTGGGAGGACAACAGTTATGGCAGTAAAAATGCTTCCGAAAAAGATGGCAGGTGCAATACTTCCGGGCAACAGCTCAGTTGAAATGAAGGAGTTCGATGTTCCGAAACCGGGTCACGGTCAGGTATTGATCCAGACAAAGGCAACAACGATCTGCGGCAGTGACATCCGATGCATTTACAGAGAACACGTGGGAAAAGGACCGGAAGGATATATTCCGGGTATGGTGGCAGGCCATGAGCCCTGCGGCGTGATCGTGGAGGAGGGCGAAGGCCTCCGCAGGTTTAAAAAGGGCGACAGAGTGATCGTATATCACATTTCCGGATGCGGTGTGTGCAATGACTGCCGAAGAGGATATTACATTTCCTGTAAGAGCAAATTCCGTCAGGCATACGGCTGGCAGAGAAACGGCGGCATGGCTCCGTACATTCTGGCGGAGGAGAAAGACCTGATTGCCCTGCCCGATGAACTCACCTACAAAGACGGTGCGCAGGTTGCCTGCGGATTCGGTACGGTTTACGAGGCAATTGAGAAAATCGGCATCAGCGGAAATGATGCGGTTCTGGTGACGGGACTTGGACCTGTAGGCCTGGCAGCCCTCATGCTTGCCAAAGCACTGGGAGCAAATAAACTGATTGGTGTGGAAATGAATGACTACCGTATTGAACTGGCTAAGAAACTCGGACTGGTGGACCATGTCTTCAAACCGGGCGAGAATACCGTGGATGAGATACTGGAAGTAACGGGAGGATACGGCGTTGAACGTGCGATTGATGCCAGCGCCAATGACGCAGGCCGTCAGCTTGCCATCCGCGCCACAAGAGAATGGGGCAAAATAGCCTTCGTAGGTGAAGGCGGAACCTGTACATTCAACCCAAGCCCGGATATCATTCACGGACAGAAGACAATCTTTGGTTCCTGGGTGACAAGCCTGTGGAGAATGGAAGAACTGGTGGAAAGGCTGGTGCGCTGGAATATCCATCCGGAAGATCTGATCACAGACGAGTTCCCCATCGAGAGAGCGGGCGAAGCATATAAACTCATGGCCGGCGGACAGTGCGGCAAGGTAGCTGTAGTCTTCGGCGACCAGGATGAAAGGTAGGCACAGGATGACAAAAGGAGTAGACCCGGCAAAAGTGCCTTACAGAACTTTATATACAGGAGCCAGAATGCCGGCGATCGGTATAGGTACCTTTGGCTCTGACAAGTATTCCGCAGAGCAGGTGTCAAATGCAGTTTACGGTGCCGTGGAAAACGGATACCGCCTCATTGACTGTGCATCCGTCTATCAGAATGAAAAGGAGATCGGTGCTGTGCTCGGACGTCTCTTTGACAACAAAGTTGTAAAGAGAGAGGAGCTGTTCATCACAGGGAAAGTGTGGAATGACATGCACGGGGAAGGGGAGGTTATAGCTTCCTGTAAGCAGAGCCTTGCAGATCTGGGGCTTTCTTATCTGGACCTGTACTTTGTACACTGGCCGTTTCCGAATTACCACGCGCCGGGCTGTGACGGGGATTCCAGGAATCCGGATTCCAAACCCTTTTCCACAGAGGAGTTCATGAGTGTGTGGAGACAGTGCGAACAGCTTTTAGAGGAAGGTCTTGTGCGCCACATCGGTATGTCCAATATGACCATACCGAAGCTGGAGGCTGTGCTTCCCTTCTGCAAAGTACAGCCCGCAGCCATTGAGATGGAGCTTCATCCGGGCTTTCAGCAGCCGGAGCTGTTTGCGTACGCGCTGGAGCACAGGATTGTGCCCATCGGCTACTGCCCCATTGGTTCCCCCTCACGCCCGGAGCGTGACAGGACCTCTGAGGACGTTGCAGACACCCAGATATCCGAGATTCTGGAGATCGCCCAAGCCCATCAGTTACATCCGGCTGTGGTGTGCCTGAAATGGGCGGTACAGCGGGGGCAGGTGCCCATTCCTTTTTCCGTAAAGGAACCGCAGTATATCAGCAATCTGAAATGTACCACTGAAGACCCGCTGACAAAGGAGGAGATGGAGAAAATCCGCCTTGCAGATAAGAACTGCCGTTTGGTAAAAGGCCAGGTATTCCTCTGGCCGGGGGCAGAGAGCTGGGAAGATTTGTGGGATTTGGATGGGACAATCACAAAATAGGGATATAAGAGAAAAAGGGCTTTTCCGGGTATGGTTTACCCGGAAGAGTCCTTTTCAAGAGGTAAAAGCAAAGCGCACAGAGAATTGAGGAGGTTCTCTGCGCGCTTCGACGCGTAAGTCCGTCAGACCGGGCTTTTCTATTTTGTATAATGGACACCTTTCCAGTACACAGGAGTGGTAACTTCCGCAATTTCAGGCAGTTCCACGCCTTCAAGCGCCCATTTCTTAAACTCTTCAAATCCGGTGCGGTCCACAATGTAGCCGATGTGTTCCTTGCCGCCGGGAGCGGAACGGTCAATGTAGTGTTCTACATATTTATAGGTGTTCAGGATAATCTTGATGATGCTGTCCTCATCCACCCATTTGATGAAATCCTCGCCAAGACGCGGATTTCTCTTTCCTGTACGTCCCAGAAGGGTGAGACGGTAATATTTCTTTTCATCCCTGGTCCATGCGGAGGCAGGACAGTTCAGAACGCATTCACCGCAGCCGATGCATTTCTCTTCATTTCTCTTTGGACGGTAGTTTACAGTCTCCAGAGCCTCCACGGATTTGCGGCGGCAGTATTTGACACAGGCACCGCAGTTTACACAGCGGCTGGGGTCCAGACGGGGAAGCGTCATTCCCATGATGCCGAAATCATGCATGCGGACTTTGGCACAGTCATTGGGACATCCGGTCAGGGCAATCTTGAAATGCAGATCGTTTGGGAAGATGGCCTTCTCGATCCGTTTTGCAAATGCCGTGGTATCGTAGCAGGCGTAAGGACATACGCGGTTGCCGATGCAGGCGCTTACGTTTCTGGTCCCGGAAGCCGGATAGCCTGTGCCCGGGTCCGTCTGATTTATGTCCAGTCCTTCAATGATGGGCTGCAGCATTTCGTTGACTTTGGGCATATCTGCATAGTCAATGCCGGGAATCTCGAATCCCTGGCGGTTGGTAATGTGTACGGTTCCGTTGCCGTACTTTTCAGCGATATCCTGTATCATGGACAGATAACAGGCATCCATATGACCGCCCGGTACACGGACACGGGAGGCTGTTTTGCCGCGCTCTTTTGTGACGCGGAATGCATTTTTCTTTAAAGCCTTTGTATTGACATCCATTCCCTGCACCTCCTAATCCAGCAGCTGGCGGCCTTTGGTAAAGTTAAAGACAGGGCCGTCCAGACATACATAGACATCATTGATCTTACAGTGGCCGCATTTTCCAAGGCCGCAGCACATTTTGCGCTCCTGGGAAATCCAGATCTGTTCTTCTTTCAGGCCCCGGTCCATAAGGGCCATGGTGGAAAAGCGCATCATGGCGGGCGGGCCTACAACAATGGCGCAGGCGTCATCCATATTACCAAATTCAAGGTCAGGGATATAGGCAGTTACCAGTCCCTCTCTGTAAGACTTGTCACCTTCCCTGCTGTCCACTGTGAGGATCAGGTTTAAATTCTCTTCCCAGAGCTTCAGATCCCGGCGGAACAGAATGTCATCCGGCGTTTTGAAGCCTGCAATTACGGTGACGCTTTTGGCCGCCCCGGGATTGCGTGCAAAGTAGTCGATCACCCCGCGGACAGGTGAAACACCGGTGCCGCCTGCCACAATGACAAGCTCTTTATCTTTATAATTTTCCAGGTCGAATCCGTTTCCGTAAGGTCCGCGCAGCAGCAGGGTGTCCCCCTCATACTGCTCAAACACTTCGTTTGTGACCTTGCCAACGCGGCGTATGGTCAGGTCTATACAGCCGTCGCCGATGCCGCTGACAGAGATGGGAGCCTCGCCGTATTTGGGGATGGATACCTCAAAGAACTGGCCCGGTTTCACATCACCTGTGTATTCCATGCGGAAGGTGTACTCAATTGCTGTGTGGCGAATTACTTCTTTTATTTCTGATCGGAAAGGAATATATTCATTTTTTATCATAAATCTTCCACCTCCTTCATGGCATCAGAAAGGCGGTTCAGGCAGTGTGAGAAGGAAATGTACTCCGGACAGACATCGTCACAGCGTCCGCAGCCCACACACATCTGATAGCCCGCTCTCTGTTTGAAATCCAGTGCCTTATGCATGACTTTAAAGCGCATACGTTCCCCGTTGGTTTTACGATAACTTCCTCCGCCTGCCACGTCCGTGTAGCCGTCCACCATACAGGAGGCCCACACTCTGCGGCGCTCGCCCACCTTACCGTTGTCTGTATAGAACAGATCCTGCATGGTGAAGCAGGTACAGGTCGGACATGAAAAATTACAGCGTCCGCAGTTGATGCAGCGGCTGTCATATTCTTTCCAGACAGAGCTTTTAGCGGCTTTGGCTGTCAGGTTTTCGGGAATATGTACGCGGGTCTTTGTCTCTGTCACGAAAGCCGGGGAGACGGTTTCCTGGGAAACGGCATATT
>ERZ506350.129-NODE-129-length-12023-cov-3.50042_pt1 | contig 12023 bp, 10 predicted proteins | sample MGYA00512373_ERZ506350 | MGnify/ENA metagenome assembly ERZ506350 | reverse complement strand
GACGCTCTTCCGATCTCCAGAGATCTAAAGGAATGTCTGAAGATACAGCTTATGCAGAAAGGCGCTTCTGTGGCAGCACAGAACATTGTGGAAAATTATTTGGCGGATATTGCCAAAAACCGTATCTCCTATATTGCCAAGAAGCTGCATATATCTATGGAAGAAATGGCAGACGCTCTGGCGGAGATCCGCAGCTGTGCCCCCAAGCCCGGCAGCGGTTTTGCCAATGACCGGCCCGTGGAATATGTGGTGCCTGATGTGTTTGTGGAACGCAGAGGGGGAGAATTGCTGGTGAGCGTCAATAGTTCTCTTGTGCCAAGACTGTTCATCAGTCCTTCTTACCGACAGATTTTGAAGGATGACCCTTCCAAAGATACCAAGGAATATGTGGCGCAGAAACTGCGGCAGGCAGAATGGGCAGTACAGTGTGTAGGCAGAAGGGAATCCACTTTGCTGGAAACGGCAAAACAGATTGTGGCAGTGCAGCGGGAATTTTTCCTTTCTCCCAATGGAGCATTGAAGCCCCTGCGTATGGTGGATGTGGCAGAAAAAATGCAGGTCCATGAGTCTACCATCAGCCGTGCCGTAAAGGATAAGTATCTGCAATGCGACAAAGGGGTATTTGCTTTGGGTGATTTCTTTTCCAAAGCCGTTGTTACCGATGGTGCCCAGAGTGTATCTGCCAACAGCGTACAGAAACAGTTGGCTGACATCATTGACGGCGAAGATAAGGCTCATCCCCTCAGTGACCGGGAACTGACGGAAAAACTGGTGGCACAGGGTGTGCAGATTTCCCGCAGAACCGTAGCCAAGTATCGGGAAGCCATGGGCATCCCCGGTGCGTCAGGCAGAAAACAGTATTGAGTATAGAAAAACAGCCGGAAATTTTGAAAGAAACAGAAATTTCCGGTTTCTTTTTGGTTCGAGATAGAAAGAAGGTGGAAACATGGACGAGATTTTTCAGATACAACTGGATAAAACATCGGAGGTGCCCATTTATCGTCAGCTTGCTGACGCCATCGGGGCTTTGGCATCAGATGGTTTGCTGCCTGCGGACAGCAAATTGCCGCCCATTCGGAAAATGGCATCCCATTTCGGCGTCAATACAGTGACGGTGGTAACGGCTTATAAATATCTGGAACAGAAGCAGATGGTGTATTCCAGAGTGGGCAGCGGTACCTATATTTCCCCTTTGCCTGTGGAAAAAGTGCCGGAGCCTGTGGCAAGACGAAATCTGCAATTGTTTGAAAAAACACCGGCGCTGGAACACGCCATCAACTTCACATTGTCATCCTTGCCCAATGAGCTGTTTCCGGTGGATGCCTTCAAAAAAGCCTTTGATACAGTGCTGGAACGGGAAAAAGGAGGCGCCTTCCGTTATACAGACAGTATGGGGTATCTGCCTCTGAGAGAAGAACTTTGCCGTTATCTGGCGTCTTTCGGTATCCATACGGCGGCGGAACATTTGCAGATCATTTCCGGTGCACAGCAGGGCATTGACATCATGTCCAAAGCCATTTTGCGGTACGGAGATGTGGTCTTTGTGGAAAGTCCTACCTTTTATGGTGCGGCTGGGGCGTTCCTGTCCAGAGGAGCAAAACTGGTGGGGATTCCCATGGAAGCGGATGGCATGGAGATGGAAGCCTTGGAAAATTATCTGAAGCTGTACCATCCCCGATTTATTTATATGATGGCATATTTCCAGACACCTACAGGCGTTTCTTACTCCATGGAGAAAAAGCGCCGTCTGCTGGAACTGGCGGAAAAATACGATACCTATATCATTGAGGAAGATGACTTTTACGACTTCCATTACAGCAAGGAAATGCCTTTGCCTCTGAAAGCCTTGGACTATAAGAATCGCGTCATTTACATCAAGAGTTTTTCTAAAATCTTGATGCCCGGTTTGCGTATGGGGCTCATGGTATTGCCCAAAAAAGTCCGTCATGCGGTTATGGAGGCAAAGTATACTACAGATATTTCCACCTCCGGTTTTATACAGAAATCCTTGGAGGAATATCTCCGGGTCAATGGCTGGGAAGCCCATGGGAAACAGGTGCGCCAGTACGGCAGCGGCAAATACCGGAAAGCTGTTTCCATGGCGAAGAAGTATCTTTTGCCGCAGGGAGCATCTTTTGCTTTGCCTGATGGAGGCGTGAGCCTTTGGGTGCGTCTGCCTGACGGCGTAGATGCAGAAGTGTTCTGCAATCGGGCATTGGAGAAAAACGTGCTGGTTTCTCCGGGCAGCCAGTTTTTCATCGAAGGGGGAACTGGCAGTCATGTGCGCCTTAGCTTCGCAGGACTCACCGATGATAAAATCGAAGTGGGCATGAAGCGCATGGGAGAAGTGCTGGGAGAAATGAGAACATACTGACCGCGTGCCAAAAGATTATGAAAAAACAGCTGGAATCCTTTCGATGGAAAAGGTTCCAGCTGTTTTTGTTTTCTTGATGAATGAATCAAGCGTTCTTTTCTTTGTCATTAGAACGGAAAAATTCCGCCAGTTCCTGCCGATAAATGATGCCAAGCTCCGCAATCATAGACCCGATGACGACAACCATCAGCGGAATAGGAAGATACCGATATTCCTCTGGCATGAATGAGCCTACAAGAGCATCTGTGTAAGCGTGCAGATAGGCAAATCCCCAAATCAGCGTCAGTATCAATAGGTTCAAAGTGACGGCGAGAACGCCAGCAATACTTTTCATAATAAATCCCCCTTTTTGAAAAACAATGCCCTTTTTTCGATGATACCATAAGGCGCAAAGACTGCATATGGTGATTTTTACCGGAAAACGGCGGTTTTTCTTGACAAAGTGACGGGGCGTGTCTATAATCTAATTGTATTTTTTATATGGAAACAAGCCAAGAAAAGAAGGAGTACGCAAGGGGTGGACGTTTCAGAGAGGAAATCACTGGTGGAAGATTTCCCGCAGCACATTGCCGAAGCAGTCTTTTCGGGTAAGAACCACAGCTCTTTGGCGGAAAGAGAAGTATGTCAAAGCGTATGCCTGCGTTAAAGGCTTTGAGTGACGTCCCTTTGGGCGTAACAAGGGTGGTACCACGGTGAATTCGTCCCTGACTTTTGTCAGGGGCTTTTTTATTTTCCGGGTATCCTGTTAACAGAATGCAAATATTTAAGGAGGTAAGATATGAAATATTTAGGTGTAAATGAAATTCGTGAAGAATTTCTGAAATTCTTTGAAAGCAAAGACCATCTGCGTCTGCCCAGCTTCCCTCTGGTGCCCCGCAACGACAACAGCCTGCTGCTGATCAACTCCGGTATGGCACCCATGAAAGCATACTTCACAGGTCAGGAAATCCCTCCCAGCAAAAGAGTGACAACCTGCCAGAAATGTATCCGTACAGGTGATATCGACAACGTAGGGAAAACTGCTCGTCACGGCACATTCTTTGAAATGCTGGGCGACTTCTCCTTCGGTGATTACTTCAAAAACGAAATCGTGCCCTGGTCTTGGGAATTCGTAACAAAAGTACTGGAAATCCCCGAAGACAGACTGTATGTAACCATTTACGAAGAAGACGATGAAACAGGCAAAATCTGGCATGATGTAGTAGGTCTGCCTTGGGACAGAATCGTAAAACTGGGCAAAGAAGACAACTTCTGGGAACACGGTACAGGCCCTTGTGGTCCCTGCACAGAAATCTACTATGACCGTGGCCCCGAATACGGCTGTGACAGCCCTACCTGCGGCGTAGGCTGTGACTGCGACAGATACATGGAATTCTGGAACCTGGTATTGACACAGTTCAACGCCGAAGAAGACGGCACATACACAGAACTGGCTATGAAGAACGTAGATACCGGTATGGGTCTGGAACGTATGGCAACCATCATGCAGGGCGTAGACTCCATTTTCGACGTAGATACCGTAAAATCTATCCGTGACGCTGTTTGTGCAAAAGCAAACGTAGAATACGGCAAAGACCATAAAACAGACGTTTCCGTTCGCGTTATCACAGACCATATCCGTTCAGTAACCATGATGACTGCTGACGGCGTACTGCCTTCCAACGAAGGTCGTGGTTATGTACTGCGTCGTCTGCTGCGTCGTGCGGCTCGTCATGGCAAACTGTTGGGCATTGAAGGCGAATTCCTGGCAGAACTGTCCAAATCCGTAATCGCTTGCAGCGGCGAAGCTTATCCCGAACTGGTGGAAAAACAGGATTACATCTTCAAAATTCTGTCCATCGAAGAAAACAGCTTCTATAAGACCATCGACAAAGGTATGGAAATCCTGAAAGCAGACATGGAAGAAATGAAAGCTGCCGGCGAAAAGGTTATGAGCGGCGAAAAATCCTTCCGTCTGTACGACACATATGGTTTCCCTGTTGACCTGACAAAAGAAATCCTGGCAGAAGAAGGTATGGAAATCGACGAAGACGCTTTCACAGCAGAAATGAAAGCACAGAAAGAACGTGCACGTTCCGCAAGAGCAAAATCCAACTACATGGGCGCAGCAGAAACCGTTTACAACGAATTGCCTGTAGAACTGGAAACAGCTTTCGCTGGCTATGATGTATATGATGTAGCAAACGCGAAAATCGTTGCTCTGGTTGCAAACGAAGCCGTTGCAGAAACTGCACAGGCTGGTGACACAGTAGCGGTATTCCTGGATAGAACACCTTTCTACGCAGAAAGCGGCGGTCAGGTAGGCGACCAGGGTATCATCAAAACAGAAACAGGCGTTGTGAAAGTAAGTAACTGTGTAAAAGTTGTTGGCGGCAAGATTGCACACATGGGTGAAGTAACAGAAGGTCTGGTGCAGGTAGGCGAAATGGCATGCGCAAGCATTGATGTGGAACTGCGTATGGCTTCTTCCAGAAACCACAGTGCAACCCACCTGCTGCACAAAGCACTGCGTACCGTTCTGGGTACTCACGTAGAACAGGCTGGTTCCTATGTAAGCGCAGAAAGACTGCGTTTCGACTTCACACACTTCGCAGCAATGACTGCTGATGAAATCAAAGAAGTAGAAAGACTGGTAAATGATGCTATCTTCGCAAGCTATGATGTAAATACAGACGAAATGAGCATCGACGAAGCAAGAAACAGAGGCGCAATGGCACTGTTCGGCGAAAAATACGGCGAAGTAGTACGTGTGGTAGACATGGGCGGCTACAGCATCGAACTTTGCGGCGGCGCACACTTGAAAAATACTGCACAGGTTGGCTCCTTCAAGATCCTGTCTGAAAACGGCGTAGCAGCTGGTGTAAGAAGAATCGAAGCTGTAACAGGTAAAGAAGCGCTGAAACATTATCAGGCACAGGAAGACGAAATCAAAGAAATCTGCCGTCTGGTGAAATCCACACCTGACAAACTGCTCTCTCGTCTGGAACAGCTGTTGGCAGAACAGAAAGAAACAGCAAAAGAACTGGAAAAACTGAAAGCCAAAATGGCAGGCGGCGCAGCAGACGAAATGCTGAACAGCAAAGTAGAAATCGGCGGCGTTGCAGTTCTGGCAGCGGAAGTGAAAGATATGGACGGCAATGCCCTGCGTACCATGGGTGACCAGCTGAAACAGAAACTGGGCAGCGGTGTAGTGGTACTGGCAAGCGGCAAAGACGGCAAAGTAAACCTGATGGCTATGGCGACAGACGATGTTGTGAAAAAAGGCGTACATGCCGGCAACATCATCAAAGCAGCAGCGGCTGTCTGCGGCGGTGGCGGCGGCGGTCGTCCCAACATGGCACAGGCAGGCGGTAAAGACGCTTCCAAGATCGCAGATGCTCTGGAAAAAGCAAAAGAAGTGGTAGCAGAACAGCTGGGCTGATTGGCTGAAAATATCATCTTATAAACAAAATCAAGCTGAAAATCTCTGGAAACGGAGGTTTTCAGCTTTTTTTGTATACCCTTTGAGGGATTTTTGTATACAGCTGTCCATGGTAAAATAACAGCTTAGTAAGAAGCGAAAATATGGCAGAAGGAGGCGAACCGTGGGACGCAGTAGAAGCAGATTATGGAAATGGGCAGCGGCTGTCGGTGTGATAGGGCTGCTGATGATGATGGCGGCCATATTGGTTGCCAATCGCTGGGAGAATATGTTTGGCATCGCGGTGCTCTTGGGACTGGTGTGTACTTGGATTGCGCTGCTGATGCTTGCAGCCGCATGGTGGCGGGAGCTGTGGCATAGTTTTCGCAGGCAGGATTATGTGACGATGGCCATATGGCTTGCCTTGGGGCTTTTGGTTTTGTTCCTCTTTTTCCGGCGCATATTTTAAAAGCATAGAAAAAACCCCCTCTGCTTAGCAGAGGGGGTTTTGTTACGCTCTATGCAATATGACGTTGTCATTTATGGGCTGGTGTGAAATCAGCTTTTGCTGGGAATGAATTTCCCGATGATTGCACCAACGATTGCAGGAATGATCCAAGCGAAGCCCATGTCGGACAGAGGCAGAGCACTTACGAAACCTGTAGGCAGACCGAAACCAGCCAGGATTTCCAGAGCACTTGTGATCATACCGAAGTATGCTGCCAGACGATAAACGTTGTTGTTTTTGATCTTTTTGTGGAAGAATGCCAGAATGATCAGTACCAGCAGACCAGGGTAGATCAGGTTCAGCAGAGGAGCGGAGAACTGAATGATTGTGGATACACCAGCGTTGGAGATAACCCAGCTGAAGATAACGATGATGATAACCAGAGTTTTGTATTTCAGTTTGCCGCCGGACAGTTCTACGAAGTATTCACTTACTGCAGATGTCAGACCGATTGCTGTGGTCCAGCATGCGAACAGTACGATGATACCCAGCAGGATAACACCTGTGTTGCCGAACAGACCTTTTGTGATTGTTACCAGCAGTGTTGTCTGGTCCAGACCCTGATAGTCAGCCAGTGTACCTGTGGTAGCGCCCAGATATGTCAGACCGCCGTAGATGATCAGCAGACCGATAGCTGCAACAACGCTGGAGCGGATAGTTGCACCTGCCAGGGATGCCTGATCTGTGTAGCCTTTATCTCTTGCACTGTTAGCAATGATGATGATGAAGATCATGGAAGCGATAACGTCCAGTGTCTGGTAACCGTTGTATGTACCTTCTTTAACTGCGTTTACAGTGGAGTCCAGTTCGATGGGGCCCAGAGGGTTAACGATACCAACGATGATCATGATCAGCAGGAAGATTACCAGTACGGGTGTCAGGAACTGACCTACGATGTCAACTACTTTGGAAGGACGAATGGTCAGAACCAGAACGATTGCAAAGAATACTGCGGAGAAAATCCATGTGTTGAAGCCGGGGAACAGAGGAGCCACACCAACTTCATATGTAGTAGCTGCTGTACGAGGGATTGCCAGGAAAGGCCCGATACACAGTGCGCCGATAGCACCGATAACAGCACCGGGAACTTTGCCCATAGGCCCTGTCAGACCAGTGATGGAATATTCGTTTTTGTTGATCAGTGCGAGGATGGCAACCAGAGCCAGACCTACGTCAAAGATGAAGAAGAACAGGAACCCGATAAGCCAGGATGTACCTGTTTGCTGCCCCAGCAGAGGGGGGAAGATCAGGTTGCCGGCGCCAAAGAACATCGCAAATAGCGCAGCACCAATGACGAGCATGTCTTTTGGTTTAAATTGCTTTTTTTCCATAGAATACAACCTCCTTATATTTTTCTCTCTGAAAAAAATGAATAATGACATGACGCTTAGTTTTGTACATATTGCATGTGAGAAAACCATAAGCTTAAGATATATTATGCAGAAAAAAACAAAAAAACACAAACAAATCGAAAATACTTTGGTGAAACTTTTTGTGCTAAAAGTTTCTTTTAAATACTATTTTTTATTTATTTTCGTGTCAAAAAATAAAAAACAAAAATAAAATGAAGCAAAATTCATGGAAATTTGTATTTTGAAGAAATAGACGGCATGTACATGAAGTGTTGAGAAAAACATGTTTTTTTTGAGAAACATTAGGCAAAAACACAAAAGTAATCATATTTTCAGCGGATAATATTTACGAAAGGTGAGCATCTTTGATAAAAAAATGAAAAAAACGGGCAGGGAATTATGAATAAATATTTTCTGTATAAAAACTTAACATTCTACTTAGAATAAACATCTTTATGAAAAAACATGAAAAAAATATGGCTTTTCATCAATTTTAAAGGGTGCATTTTCCTTACGGATGTCTGTTTTTGTTCTGATGTAAATACAAAATAACTCTGTTAATGATTGACAGTTTATGGTATAATGTGAACGAAAAAACAAATCTCGATTTTGTAGCCATAGGGCAAAAATTTTTGAAAAAGATTGGATTTTCAACGGTTATCATAAAATTGTACCAATGGGGAAATGAGAGGAAGGTATATCTTGTCTGAGAACATACGACAAAAAGCTGTCAAAGTTCACCCGGACAAGCTCTCTGTTGTATGCCTACTGACAAGAAAAAAACAGGGATAAAGGGAAGATAGAAAAGCAGGTGATGGGGATTTATGAAGGAAATCAGCATACATGTGGGCAAACGCATCCGTTTGTATCGTAAAATGAAAAATATGACCATTGAAGTCTTTGCAGGACTTATAAATAAAAGCAAAGCCACCGTATCGAAGTATGAGAACGGGGACATTGCCATAGACATTGAAACATTGTTCATCATTGCCAATGCATTGGACATTTCAGTCAATCAGCTCATTGATTATGACAAAGAGGTGGAAGAAACGGAAACAAGGGTAGATCTTTCCGGCAGACGCCATGGGAAAACCCGGATGTACCTTTATTTCTATGATGGCCGTCGCAGCCGCATTGTCCGCAATGTCATTGATATTCGCGGAACCGGTGAAAATGGCATGTTCAGCGCGGATCTGTACGCGGATGTGGACGATTATTCCAACTGTTATAAATGTAAGTATCTTTATCATGGCACTATGCGCCGTTATGATACCTTCAGCAATTTTCAGTTTGAAAACCAGAATAATAAGATGGAACGGGTATTTCTCTATGCCATCAATTCTTTCAGCCCTGCAGGGCGCATGATAGGTATGTTTTCCGGCCTTTCCATACAGCCCATGCTGCCGGCATCTTTTAAATTTGTCCTTTCGCCGGACATCATGGAGGAGAATGAAGAGCTGAAGGAAATCCTCCGTTTCTCAAAGGAAGATATCCGCACCATGAAGAAAATGAACATGTTTATCGTGAACCAGCATTTGTGATATATGAATATGAAATGTCAGACAATCATGTAAGACAAATGACGAATAAAAACCCCTTGGAAAAAGCAGTTTCCTACTATTTAAGAGAACATTGTTTTTCTTTTTCTTGATTTTATTTATGGAAACTGTAATGACTGCTTTCAGAAGAAAACAGTCTCCGTGTAATTCAATGAAAAAAGAGAACCGGAAATTCTTTTATGCTAAGAATTCCGGTTCTTTTTGTTTTCTTATGGAGAAGTCCCCAACAGGGGTTCTTTTTTTATATACGATCGGTCAGTGAAAGCATCATCAGCAGCCCTGCCATGCGCACCGTTTGGGGAGAAGGGGTACATCCCGTTTCGCCGGAACGGTCGCGGACAGCCAAAGCGCTGCCTTCTGCCAGAGAATATGCCACGTTCTGCTGAATCTGTCCCATGGTGTGAAAAAGCATCAGACTGCGGCAGATTTCATCCAGTCGGCTTTTGCCGGCATCATCGGTAAATGCTCGCAGCGCCCGCAGCAGTGTCACTTCTCGGGGCGGATGCTCTACAGCGTCTGCCTGCTGGAGGGCTGCGGCAGCCTGTATTTTTTGCAGGTAATCCTGTTCCACCCTTGTCTGCATGGCTTGCAGAAAGGTATGCAGTTCATTTCTGGCGTTGTCGGTGTTTTCCAGAACTTTTGCCAGATGGAATACATTGTTTTCTTCCATAAAAAGATCGCTCCTTTCATTCAGGCAGACAGGAAGGCTCCAAAAGGCCGCCGTTTTTCTCGGCGGCGGCACACAGGCGTTGTTTCACCTGGCTGGGTGTGAGGCTGGGAAATCGCTCCAGCAAACAGGCTGCCATGCCGCTGACCATAGGCGTTGCCATGGATGCGCCGCTCATGGCGATGTAGCTGTGGTCTACGATGCTGCTTTTGGAACGGTTCTGCAGGGAAAAATTGTAATTGGGCGAAAGAACGGAGATGATGTTTTCCCCGTGTGCCCACAGATCTGGCTGACCTACGGATGTGGTCTGCTTGGCAGGAAACCATTCTCTGTCCTCCCATGTGCCTACGGAAAGAATGCTGGGGCTGAGAGATGGCGGTGGCAGAAAATGCGCCCCGCCGTCAGGGTTGGCAGCGGCAGCCACCACCACAATGCCTTTGTGCCAAAGGGATTCCACTGCTTCCTGCAGAGGACGATGAACCCTTCTGTCATTGGTGCCTATGGATAAATTGACTACTTTTATATTATATTGTGGAGCGTTGTCCAATATCCATCGCATGGCGCGAATGGCGCGCAGGGAAGTGCCCTGTCCCATGGCATCCAGAATTTTCAGAGAAATGATGTGCGCCTGTGGGGCAATGCCCCGGTATCGCCCGCCGGAAAGGGTACCGTTGCCGCAGGCAATGCCTGTGACATGGGTGACAGGCGCAAAAAAGGGATACGGGACAGGCTGTGCCGCATATCCATAGGCAAAAGGGGGGAGAAACATGGAACGAGCAGCCATTTATTGTAGATTGTCGGTGGAGGACGCACAGCGGCAGGAAGGAAAAGACAGCGAAAGCATTGCCAATCAGAAAGAACTGCTTCTGGCTTATGCGGCGGAGAAAGGATGGCAAGTGGCAGGAATTTATGTGGATGAGGATTATTCTGGTTTGCGGGAAGACCGCCCCGGCTTTCAGAAACTTATTGCCCATGGCAGAGAAGGGCGGTTTTCTGTGATTTTGTGTAAGACCCAATCCCGTTTTACAAGAAATCTGGTAACGGCGGAACGGTATCTTTATGAGTTGTTTCCTTTGTGGGGCATACGGTTTGTGTCCGTGGTGGATGGCGTGGATACGGCAAGACGGGAGAATAAACGGGCAAGTCAGATCAACAGCCTCATCAATGAATGGTACTGTGAGGAATTATCTGATAATATTCGGGTAGTTCTCCGCAGGAAACGGGAAATGGGGCAGTATCTGGGGAATTACGCCCCTTATGGTTATGAGAAAAGTCCTGCTGATCATCATGTACTGGTGCCTTGTTCCCAACGGGCGCAGGTGGTGGCAGGAATCTTCCGGCTGTATCTTCTGGGGTTTTCCTGCGCAGGTGTGGCGGAGGTGCTCAATGGCTGCGGCATATTGTCCCCGGCTATGGCATTGGCAAAGGAAGGAAAGGACTGCGGCAGAAAGGCAAAAGGCATCTGGACAGCATCCACCATATGCAAAATATTGAAAAATCCTGTCTATGTGGGCAATATGGTACAGGGAAAAACAGAAAAGATCAGTTATAAGCAGAAAAAAAGCCGCCCTTGTCCCAAAGAACGGTGGACGGTGGTCTGCCATACCCATGCGCCGCTGGTACCAGAGGAGATTTTTACGGCAGTCCAAAAACGGATGGGAAAAAACAGAAAAGGACAGAAAAACAGCGGAGAAACCTGAGAAGATTTCTCCGCTGTTTTTTTGAAATCAAACCATCTGGTTGACTTTAAAGATCAATTGGAATGCTCTGCGGGAATTGCCGATATGAGTTTCAATGGCTTTGCGCAGTCCTTCGGGATCAGCAGAAAGCGCTGCATCCAGAATTGCCTGATGTTCTTCCACACATTCGCAGTCCCGATAATGGGGCTGGTTGAAGTATGTGCCGGCAGAGAATGTGAAAGGCTGCAGGTCTTTGAGGATTTCCACTGCTTTCTGGTTGCCGGAAGCAGTCAGATACAGAATATGGAATTCCAGGTCCATCTGGAAAAAGCCTTCCGCGTCTACAGTGGAATCGTTGCAGGAAATAAACTGTTTCTGCTTTTCCATGTTTTCCAGAAGCTGCTGACGCAGGGTATTGTTGTAATTGAGGGTGGTGATGATGTCTTTGATGAAAAAGCTGTCCATCATCAGACGGATGTCAAAG
>ERZ506350.118-NODE-118-length-12804-cov-4.04298_pt1 | contig 12804 bp, 10 predicted proteins | sample MGYA00512373_ERZ506350 | MGnify/ENA metagenome assembly ERZ506350 | reverse complement strand
CAAAACATTTCTGTTTTTGAAACTATTTATTGACTTTCTTTAATAGTTAGTCTTTTTTTCTGTATGCAACTGCATTGGCTGCAATTCGTTTGATGTGGTCCTGATGTATTTGCTGTTCCTCCTGGGAAAAGCCGGTATAACAGATTTCATCCCAGGATCTGTAAATATCCCGGATATGTTCATAGATTTCCGTTCCCTTCTCCGTCAGGGATACAAATTTCTGGCGCCTGTCATTTTCATTGATTCTGCGGCATATAAGCCCCTTTTCTTCCAGGGATGCCAGGTTTTTGGCGATTCTGCCCTTATCCAGATTCAGATATTCGGCCATTTCCTCCTGGCTGCAGCTCTTGTCTTTGAGGATACGGATCAGTCTGCCTTCCAGAGGAATCAACCCGTATTTTTCCATTTCGGCTCTTACATATGACAATTCACAGCGCCTGATGATGCTGACAAAATGGTTATTCATAAAACGGCCTCCTTAAAATAGTTGTAAATTACAACTGTTGTGAGAAACAACTATTTATTATATTCAGGTGAGTCGAAAATGTCAACATGAAATTTATGAATGTGTTGTACTGGTAGCTGTAAAAACTGTTGTTCACGCCAGTGAATCAGATGACCCGGCGGGAGTGTGTGTTCTGCCGTTCACGGTATTTATATATGGGTAGATAACTTTATGCGGCGGAGACGGATTTGACTGGAATAGGCAGAGATACTGCGTGGGAAAGAGAGATGTATGGAAAAAGCAGTGGAGATTTTGGATAAAAGTAAAATTGCGGATTTATTTGCAGGCTGGGAGGAGACTTTGATCTGGTCCTGTCTTCAGGACTGTATGGGAAGAGCTTATGCAGATACAGAGGAGGATCCGCAGTCTGCACAGATTGTAGTCGGGGATTTTTGTTTCTTTGCGGGAAATCCCTCTGCGCGGCTTGTGCGGAATAAACCGGATGACAGGGAATCTGAGTTTGTCATTATGGTACCGCCTTCTGCAGATTGGGAGGATATGATAGAGGATGTCTACCGGGGATGTTCCAAGAAAGTGATACGCTATGCGATCAGGAAAGAACCGGACGTATTTGATAAAAAGAAACTTGAGGAAATAGTAAAGAACTGTCCGGAAGGATTTTCGCTACACAGAATAGACGGCGAAATCTACAGGCGTGTTATGGGTGAATCCTGGTCTGCGGACCTGTGTTCACAGTTTAGGGATTATGAGGATTACAGGAGGCGGGGGCTTGGGGTCGCCGCCATGGACCGGCATATTCTTGCGGCAGGTGCATCCTCCTATACCGTATATAAGCAGGGGATTGAGATAGAGGTGGATACCCGTCAGGATTACAGAAGGAAGGGACTGGCACTGTGCTGTGCCGCACAGTTGATTCTTGACTGTCTGGAGAGAGGCATGTATCCAAGCTGGGATGCCCAGAATCCTGCCTCGGCAGCGCTGGCGGAAAAACTGGGGTATCATTTTGATAAAGAGTATACAGCCTATGAGGTGTACGGGTTTACCGGGAACGATGAAACGTGATTTGTAACTGTCAGTCAGGCCTGCACATTTACTGCGCTCACTGCGTATTCGGTAATTTATAGTGAAAATATATAATGATGAATGGACATAAAATAGAGAAAATCGGAAGAGAGATGTAAAAATGTCCCCCAAAAATAAATTTTCAGCAGATAGATACAAATTTAAGAAAATGAAAAGGGGCAAATTTTCGCACTGTCTACAAAAAATGCAAATATGCAAAATGTCAATAGAAATTTGCACTCTTGTATGATAAGCTATACAGCATAACAAGTAAAGCAGTCAGGTCTTACGGATACTTCGCAGTCTGTGGATGAAAGCCGGCTGTCCACAGCGGCAGACAGTAAGTAAGATCTGGATGCCGGTAAGACAGCGAATGCGCGTTGGAAAGGGGATATGATATGGGATTTACATCTGAAGATATCAATACACTGGAAAGGTTGTTTGACAATAAGCTGCAGCCATTATATGTGCAGGTAAATGAAAGATTTGAACAGGTAAATAAACGTCTGGACGAGAGTACAGAGAGAACGGAAGCGCGGTTTGAACAGATCGATAAGAGATTTGAACAGATCGATAAGAGATTTGAACAGATGGATAAGAGGTTTGAACAGATTGATAAGAGGTTTGAACAGATTGATAAGCGGTTCGAGCAGATAGATGAAAAGTTCAGACAGATTGATAAAAGATTTGAACAGGTAGAAGAATCCATAAGAGGAATAAAAGTACAGCTCAATAAGGTTGAAACACGGCTTGATAATCTTGAAAAAGATCTTGCCATTGTAAAGAGTGATCTGGAGCAGACCAAGTGTATCATAGAAAATGAAATTCAGCGCAACATTAAAATCGTTGCGGAGAATCATGTGGATCTGAGCCGCAAATTTACAGAGGCACTGAGTGTTTCACAGACGAATGAGCTGTACCATCTGAAAGTGAATCAACTGGAGACCAGACTGGTACTGCTGGAAAATAAGTTTGACAGTCTGGCACAGCAGCAGAAAAAAGTGGTATAGAGGCAACTGTTCAGATGACCGGACAGATGCGTTTAAAGTGCAAAGGGAAACTTCAGAGTCTCTTTCATGGTGAGATAATTATTTATTTTAGGTGAGTCAAAATCCAGCAGGGGCACAGCGCGGAGCCTGTTGGCTTCAATCTCCTTTTTTACAAGACTCAGGGGAAGAAAACTATACCCCAGTCCTGCCAGAACAAAGTCCAGAAGCTTTGTACTGTTGTCTATCTCAAAGGGAAACTGGTAATTGTCAGGAAAGAGTTGGCGGATAAAGAGTCCTACCTCCTGCAGGGCAAAATTGCAGAATAGGTAGTTCAGTTTTGGTAGCTCTTTCCTGGTGATACCCTTCTGGTATGTTGTGTCACTGCAGCGGCAGACAAGAACCAGCTCATCTTTTTTGAAACACTGGCAGTTAAATCCCTGCTTTTTCAGCGGGATATAAGTAAAGGCAAAATCCAGCAGATCATCCTGAAGTGCATGGAGAAGTTCCATGGAATGTGATATGGTGACCTTTGCATTTACTTTCCTGTGTTCCTGCATATAGTCAAGCAGAGGTGTCCGCAGATGGCATTCATAAATGGTGTTGGTGGTACCGATATGCAGGCTCTCCTCGGAAAAGTCCTGGGTGTTCAGCGCAGCCACAGCCGATTTCTCCAGTGCGATTATACGGTTGGCGTAATCTGTAAATTTGATACCGGCCTCTGTCAGTTTCAGGCTCCTTGAGCTGCGGATAAATAATGGCTGTCCCAGTTCTTTTTCCAACTCGGCAATTCTGTTTGTGACAGTTGACTGGGCTACGAAAAGCGCTTCGGAAGCTTTTGTGAAATTACGTATTTTACTGAGCACTAAAAAAGTTTCAAGGGACGTTGTATTCATAAGAACTCCTATCGAAAAAACGAATCATATCTATGCAATTAATTTATTTTACAAATTATAAAGAATAGGATATAATTTGTCAAGAATTAAGCATGGAAAAGTGTAAAAAGGAGAAGCGATTATGGAGCACAACCTGAGAGAAGCAGGCTTCTTTGGAACTATGGAGCCAGAACAGATGACTGCCAAATACGGCAGTCCGGTTTATGTATATAATGAAGGTATTTTGCGTTCCCGGTGCAGGGAATTGAAACAAATGGTGACATATCCGCATTTTGTAATTGATTATTCTATAAAGGCAAATTTTAACCCGGCCCTTCTGCAGATTGTCAAGGAAGAAGGCCTTGAGGTGGATGTCATGTCACCGGGAGAAATATATCTGGCAAAAATGGCAGGTTATGAGCCGAACCAGATTTTTTATATCTGTAATAATGTGTCTGAGGAGGAGATGTGCTATGCCATAGAGGCAGGGGTGACTACCAGTGTGGATTCCCTGTCTCAGCTGGAGCAGTATGGCAGGCTGAATCCGGGTGGAAAGGTTGCCATTCGTCTGAATCCGGGACACGGTGCAGGACACCACCAGAAAGTTGTGACAGCAGGCAAGGAGACGAAATTCGGAATTGATGCGGAAATGCTGCATGAAGTGAAGGAGATACTTGCCCGCCATAACCTCGCTCTGATTGGTCTGAATCAGCATATTGGTTCTCTGTTTCTGGATAAAGAGCAGTATTTGAAGAGTGTAGATTCTATTCTGAACTGCGCAAAGGAGTTCCCTGATTTGGAATTTGTGGATTTTGGCGGGGGATTCGGTATCTCTTATCATAAAGAGGATAAGAAAAAGAGGCTGGATTTAAAGGATTTGGGAAAAGAGCTGGATGAGATCATGTACCGTTTTGCAGAAGAATATGGAAGAGAGATCATATTCAGAGCGGAACCCGGCCGTTATGTGACGGCAGAATCCTCTGTTCTTTTGGGGACTGTAACTGCAGTAAAAAACAATCATGAGAATAAATATATCGGTACAGATATTGGGTTTAATGTTCTTATGCGTCCTGTATTATATGATTCATATCATGAGATTGAGGTATATGGAAAAAGCGTGGAAATGTCTGGGAAGAAGGAGAGGGTTACTGTTGTAGGAAATATCTGTGAGAGTGGAGACATTCTGGCAAAGGATAGAATGCTTCCCTCTATGAGGGAAAAAGATGTTATCGGTGTATTGGATGCAGGCGCCTACGGTCATGTTATGAGTTCTAATTATAATGGAAGGCTTAGACCGGCAGAGGTTCTGGTAAAAGAGGACGGGGAGGTCTGTCTTATCAGAAAACGGGATACGTTTGAAGATTTGGCGGGAAATTATGTTTTGCTGCCATAAACGGTTTATAGAAAAAGGAGGATTTCTCTCTGAAGGGCAGAGTGGAATCCTCCTTTTCTTATTGATTTAATTGTCTTCTTCTGTCATGGTATAGACCTGACGTTTTCTTGCCATTTCATCGCTTGCCAGATATTCATCATAAGTTGTGATCTTATCGATCAGTACGCCATTCGGAAGGATTTCCATAATACGGTTTGCTGTGGTCTGTACGATTTGGTGATCGTGGGAAGCAAACAGAATAACGCCGGGGAACTTGATCATTCCATTATTCAGTGCTGTTATGGATTCCATATCCAGGTGGTTGGTAGGCTCATCGAAGATCAGCACATTGGCACCGGAGATCATCATTTTGGACAAAAGGCATCTTACCTTTTCACCTCCGGAAAGAATGCGGACTTTCTTCACGCCGTCCTCACCGGGAAACAGCATACGTCCAAGGAAACCGCGTACATAAGTGGCATCTTTGATTTCAGAATACTGTGTCAGCCAATCAGCAATTGTCAAATCATTATCAAATTCTGCTGTATTATCCTTCGGGAAATAGGTCTGGGATGTGGTAACGCCCCATTTATAGGTTCCTTCATCCGGTTCCATTTCACCCATAAGGATTCTGAAGAGTACGGTTTTCGCCTGCTCGTTTCCACCGACAAAGGCAACCTTGTCGTCATGACCGAGTGTAAAAGATATGTTGTCCAAAACTTTTACGCCGTCAATCGTTTTTGACAGACCATCTACCATTAACACTTCATTTCCGATTTCACGGTTGGGACGGAAATCAATATAGGGGTATTTTCGACTGGAAGGACGCATCTCATCCAGCTGGATTTTTTCCAGAGCACGTTTTCTGGAAGTGGCCTGTTTTGATTTGGAGGCATTGGCGGAGAACCTTGAAATGAACTCCTGTAATTCTTTGATCTTTTCTTCTTTTTTTCGGTTAGCTTCTTTCATCTGTTTGATGAGAAGCTGGCTGGACTCATACCAGAAATCATAGTTACCGGCATAGAGCTGGATCTTACCGTAATCGATATCTGCGGTATGTGTACATACCTTATTTAAAAAGTAACGGTCATGGGACACTACAATGACGGTATTCTCAAAGTTGATCAGGAACTCCTCCAGCCATTCGATGGCATCCAGGTCCAGATGGTTGGTAGGCTCATCCAGAAGAAGAATATCAGGATTGCCGAACAGAGCCTGTGCAAGAAGAATTTTTACTTTCTGGCTTCCGGTCAGATCTCCCATGATGGAATAGTGGAGGTCTGTCTCAATGCCAAGGCCGTTTAAGAGCTGTGCCGCGTCAGATTCCGCTTCCCAGCCATTCATCTCGGCAAACTCACCTTCCAGCTCGCTGGCACGGATTCCGTCTTCATCGGAAAAATCCTCTTTGGCGTAGATCGCCTCTTTTTCTTTCATGATGTCATACAGACGTTTGTTGCCCATGATAACTGTGTCAAGTACCGGATAAGCATCATATTTGAAGTGGTCCTGCTGAAGGAAGGAGAGACGCTGTCCCGGTGTTATGGTGATATCACCGCTGGTTGTCTCCAGCTGACCGGAAAGGATCTTTAAAAATGTAGACTTGCCGGCACCATTGGCACCGATCAAACCATAGCAGTTTCCTTCCGTAAATTTGATATTGACGTCTTCAAACAGTGCTTTTTTACCGATTCGTAAAGTAACATTATTTGCTGCAATCATGTTAATCCCTCACTTTATAAAAATTTCACAATTTTCTTTGCGTAATCTCTTCCTATTTTACAGTAAAATGTGGAATTTGCAAGCATTTCTTTTAAAATACTTGATAAATTAAGTATACAAAGGTATAATGAACAGCGTTAAGAAAAAAGTGGGCAATCCCGGCCCGGTGCCGGTTTGGCAATATAAGTAAGAGAACAGTAAACAACAGGCAGATATGACTGCCGCAGACCTTGGTGTCTGACGGCTATGCCTCTTTGCATGGCGAGTTAATACCACAGAGAGCACAGGAAAGGAGCACAGGAAAATGCTGATTACAAGAGAATGCGACTACGCGGTGCGGATCGTCCGGGCACTTGCCGGAGGAGAAAAACTCTGCGTGAACCAGGTATGTGAAAAGGAGGAACTGACTCCTGCATTTGTATATAAAATTCTCAAAAAACTGGAAAAGGGAGATTTGGTGAAGAGCTACCGCGGGAGCAACGGAGGGTATGCTCTGAAAAAAGATATCGGTCAGATCACCCTGCTGGATATCTACCTTGCGGTTGAGCCTGAATTTTACATGATCGAGTGTATGAATCCCGATAAACCCTGTGTGAGAAACCAGGACGAGGAGGGCTGCAAGGTACACAAAGAGCTGTGCAGAATTCAGAAAAACCTGCTGAAAGAGCTCGGTTCAAGGTCAATCCGAGAAATTATGGAAGAAGAGTAGTCAGGATTTGTTTTTTTGGAAAAACATTCGACTTATTTTCGTTAAAAAATGGACATGCTTCGCGAATCGTGATATAATTTTGATAGACTTCGGGGAGCGAAGTGGAACATTGTTTATAACAATTTTCAAGGAGGAAAAAAACAAATGGCTAGAAAGATGAAAACCATGGATGGTAATCATGCAGCGGCTCATGCGTCTTACGCATTTTCCGATGTTGCAGCGATTTACCCGATTACCCCGTCATCTGTAATGGCAGAAGCTACAGACGAATGGGCAACACAGGGAAGAAAGAACATTTTCGGACAAGAAGTACAGGTTACTGAGATGCAGTCTGAGGCTGGTGCAGCAGGTGCTGTGCATGGATCCCTGGCAGCAGGTGCCCTGACTACTACATATACCGCATCACAGGGTCTTCTGTTAATGATCCCTAATCTTTATAAAATCGCTGGTGAGCAGTTACCGGGTGTATTCAACGTATCTGCTCGTGCACTGGCAAGCCACGCACTGTCAATTTTCGGTGACCATTCCGATGTATACGCATGTCGTCAGACAGGATGTGCTATGCTCTGTGAATCTTCCGTACAGGAAGTTATGGACTTAACACCGGTTGCTCATATGGCATCTATCAAAGGTAAAGTTCCGTTTATCAACTTCTTTGACGGTTTCCGTACTTCTCATGAGATTCAGAAGATCGAGACATGGGATTACGAAGACTTAAAAGAGATGGTAGACATGGACGCTGTTGATGAATTCCGCGCACGCGCACTGAATCCTAACCATCCGTGCCAGAGAGGTTCTGCTCAGAACCCTGACATTTTCTTCCAGGCAAGAGAAGCATGTAATCCGTACTACGATGCTTTACCGGCAATCGTTCAGGAATACATGGACAAAGTAAACGCTAAGATCGGTACAGACTACAAACTGTTCAACTACTACGGAGCAGCAGACGCTGAGCACGTAATCGTTGCTATGGGTTCTGTAAACGATACAATTGAAGAGACAATCGATTACTTACTGGCAGCCGGCAAAAAAGTCGGTGTTGTAAAAGTTCGCCTGTACAGACCGTTCTGTGCTGACGCATTGATCGAAGCTATTCCGGAAACTGTAAAACAGATCACTGTTTTAGACAGGACAAAAGAACCGGGATCTCTGGGTGAGCCTTTATACTTAGACGTTGTTGCTGCATTAAAAGGAAGCAAATTCGATGCAGTTCCGATTATGACAGGACGTTACGGTTTAGGTTCCAAAGACACTACACCGGCTCAGATTGTTGCTGTATATGAGAACACAGAGAAGAAAAAATTCACAGTCGGTATCGTGGATGACGTTACAAATCTGTCTCTGGAAGTTGGTACTCCTATCGTTACAACACCGGAAGGAACCATCAACTGTAAATTCTGGGGTCTGGGCGCTGACGGTACAGTAGGTGCTAACAAGAACTCCATTAAAATCATCGGTGATAACACAGATATGTACGCACAGGCTTACTTTGACTATGATTCAAAGAAATCCGGCGGTGTTACAATGTCTCACCTGCGTTTTGGTAAAAAGCCGATTAAATCTACATACCTGATCAAGAAAGCAAACTTCGTTGCATGCCATAATCCGTCCTATGTAAGAAAATACAACATGGTTCAGGAACTGGTAGACGGCGGTACATTCCTGCTGAACTGTCCTTGGGACATGGAAGGTCTGGAAAAGCATTTACCGGGACAGGTAAAAGCTTTCATCGCTAACCACAACATCAAATTCTATGTGATCGACGGTGTTAAGATCGGTATTGAGACAGGCATGGGCCCGACTCGTATCAATACAATCCTGCAGTCCGCATTCTTTAAACTGGCAGACATCATTCCGGAAGCTCAGGCTATCGACTTAATGAAAGCTGCTGCAAAAGCTACATACGGACGTAAAGGAGATGACGTAGTTGCTAAGAACTGGGCAGCTATCGATGAAGGTGCAAAACAGATCGTTGAAGTTCAGGTTCCGGAAAGCTGGAAATCTGCAGCAGACGAAGGTCTTGACCTGACTCATGCTGAGAACGGAAGAAAAGAAGTTGTAGACTTCGTTAATAACGTTCAGGCTAAAGTTACAGCTCAGGAAGGTAACTCCCTGCCGGTATCTGCATTTACAGAATATGTTGACGGTACTACTCCATCCGGAACATCTGCTTACGAGAAACGTGGTATTGCAGTAAATATCCCGGTATGGCAGCCGGAAAACTGTATCCAGTGTAACCGTTGTGCATACGTTTGCCCGCATGCATCTATCCGTCCGGTTGCTATGACAGAAGCTGAGGCAGCAAATGCTCCGGCAGCTCTTGACATGACTGGTATGAAAGAATATAAATTTGCTATCGCAGTATCCGCTCTTGACTGTACCGGATGCGGTTCCTGTGCAAATGTCTGCCCAGGCAAGAAAGGTGCAAAAGCCCTTGTTATGGAGAACATGGAAGCAAATGTGGAATCTCAGAAATTCTTTGATTACGCAGTATCTCTTCCGGTCAAAGAAGATGTTGTTGCAAAATTCAAAGAGACAACTGTAAAAGGTTCTCAGTTCAAACAGCCTCTGCTTGAGTTCTCAGGCGCTTGTGCAGGTTGTGGTGAGACACCATACGCAAAACTGATTACTCAGCTGTTTGGTGACAGAATGTACATTGCAAACGCAACAGGATGTTCCTCTATCTGGGGTAACTCCTCACCGTCTACACCGTACACTGTAAACGCAAAAGGACAGGGTCCTGCATGGGATAACTCCTTATTCGAGGACAACGCAGAGTTTGGTTACGGTATGTTACTGGCTCAGAACGCGATCCGCGGCGGCTTAAAAGAAAAAGTAGAATCTGTAATGGCAAGTGCAGAAGCTTCTGAAGAAGTAAAAGCAGCATGCAAAGAATGGTTAGATACCTACAACTGCGGTGCTACTAACGGTGCAGCTACTGACAAACTGGTTGCAGCTCTGGAAGGAATCGACTGCGATACCTGCAAAGATATCGTTAAGAAAAAAGACTTCCTGGCTAAGAAATCCCAGTGGGTATTCGGTGGTGACGGATGGGCTTACGATATCGGATTCGGCGGTGTTGACCACGTATTAGCAAGTGGAAAAGACATCAACATTATGGTATTCGATACAGAGGTTTATTCCAACACTGGCGGACAGTCTTCTAAAGCTACTCCGACAGGTGCTATTGCACAGTTCGCTGCAGGCGGTAAAGAAGTGAAGAAGAAAGACCTTGCTTCCATTGCTATGAGCTATGGTTATGTATATGTTGCTCAGATTTCCATGGGCGCAGACTTCAACCAGACTGTAAAAGCAATTGCTGAGGCTGAGGCATATCCGGGACCATCCCTGATCATCGCTTACGCTCCGTGTATCAACCACGGTATCAAGAAAGGCATGAGCAAAGCACAGACAGAGGAAGAACTGGCTGTTAAATCCGGATACTGGCACAACTTCCGCTTCAATCCGGAAGCAGAAAGCAAATTCACTCTGGATTCCAAAGAGCCGACAGAAGATTACCAGGCATTCCTGGATGGAGAGGTTCGTTACAATTCTCTGAAACGTTCCAATCCTGAAAAGGCTGCTAAACTCTTCGCTTTGAATGAGAAACAGGCTAAGGAAAGATATGAATATCTGAAGAAACTGGTTACTCTGTATGGAGATGCAGAGAACTAATTGATAGTTTCTTGGGAAATAAATGGCGGGCATCACGGTGGTGGTGCCTGCTTTTTTTGTTGTTTATTTAGGGCGGACGGAAGGAAGTGGGTGGTGGGGGATGGGGGTGTGTAATTCCCTTCCCTCTCCCTGCCTCTTCCCGTCCCTATCCCAACCGAAACAATCCCTTGTCATTCTTTTGGATTCATATTATACTGAAACGTATAAATAATAAGGAGGTCACACAATGGGTGATAATCTGATATGGGAAGACCGGAAGCATTTTATGTGGTTTCCATGGTCATTTACGAAATATTATATAGAGAATGAGAGACTGATGATAGAAGCCGGACTTTTGAAAACTACCCTGGATGAAACTCTTTTGTATAGGATCGTGGATGTGACGATGGTACAGACTCTGACAGGTAAAATCTTTGGGACCGGGGATTTGATCGTGAAGACCAAGGTGGACAGCAATCCTGAGATTGTGCTGAAGAATATTTCTGAGCCTAAGAAGGTGCGTTCCCTGCTCTCTGAACTGGTGGAGGACAGCAGACAGAGGAAAAATGTGGTGGGCAGAGAATTTTATGGGGAACACTCCTATGCGGATGAGAATGTGGATGAGGAAGACGAATATTAATTTAAAATCAAGGGGAAGGCTATGAAGAAAATGAAAATCTGGGCGCACAGAGGGGCATCAGGGTATGCACCGGAAAATACCATGGAGGCGTTTTCCGAAGCGGTGCGGCGTAAAGCAGATGGTATTGAGCTGGATGTGCAGCTTACCAAAGACGGAGAGATCGTGGTGATTCACGATGAGAAGCTGGAAAGGGTCAGCAATGGTACAGGATGGGTGAAGGACTATACACTGAAAGAACTGCGGAAGCTGAACTTTAATAAGACTTTTCCGGAACAGGGAAGTGCCAGGATTCCTACACTGAAAGAAGTGTATGAACTTATGAAAAAAGAAGATATGCTTGTGAATGTGGAGCTGAAAACCAGTATTGTATTTTATGAGGGTCTGGTGGATAAGGTGCTGGACCTTGCGGCACGTATGGGGATGGAGGAAAAGGTTTTATATTCTTCCTTTAACCACTATACGCTGCTGGAGATAAAAAAGAAAAATCCCGGAACGCGCACAGGAATGCTTTTTGAGGATGGAATCGTGGATGCACCTGCTTATGGGAAACGTCTGGGTGTGGATGCGCTTCATCCTATATATGCGCATTTGCAGCATCCCGGTTTTCTGGAACAGTGCAGGGAGGAGAAGCTGCCTCTGCATGTGTGGACCGTGAATACAAAAGAACGCTTCCGGCAGATGCAGAAAGCCGGCGTGGATGTTGTGATCACCAATTTTCCGGATATACCATACTGGTAATTGTGTGGCGAAAAGCGTTATGGAAGGCGAAATGAACAGTCACAATTTTGTTAAAAAATACCTATTTTCAGAAATCTTCTCTTTTTTCCTCAAAAGGAGTATGGTATAATAAGCATATAAAAAAAGTAATTGGGGATTCATAAGAGGAGGTATGATTTATGGAAATGGAAGAAAGAATGTTTAAGGTATATGCATCCGGTGATGAGAAAATTCAGTTAAAGGTGATTCCGGGACATTTTGCAACCCCGCAGTCCCACATCAGTCATTATCTGGAGATGACGACAATGAAAACACGATGTGCGGAGGCTTCCAGGATTGCAAAATATCTTTCCACCAAATATGAGACTTCCACACCTGTGGACTCGATCATCTGTCTGGACGGGCTGGAGGTGGTGGGTGCATTTCTGGCGGAGGAGCTGGCAAAGGCCGGTGTTCTGTCCATGAATGCGCACAAAACTATTTATATTGTAACCCCGGAATTTAACGGTAACGGACAGCTAATGTTCCGCGACAATATTCAGCATATGGTACGGAACAGGAATGTTGTGATCCTGATGGGATCTATTACAACCGGTGAGACACT
>ERZ506350.113-NODE-113-length-13177-cov-4.09663_pt1 | contig 13177 bp, 8 predicted proteins | sample MGYA00512373_ERZ506350 | MGnify/ENA metagenome assembly ERZ506350 | reverse complement strand
GTGCTCTTCCGATCTCGCCGCTTTTTTTTAGGAGCGCCCCGCAGGTACCGCGGGGCGCTCTTACCATATTATAATATCAGATCTTATTGGTGCTGTTGAGGAGGAGCGCCATGCCGCTCGTTCTGCCCATGCAGGTGATGGTGAGGCCTGCGGCGTTCTGATCTTCGATCCATGCCGGCATGACGACGCCGAGATATTCCTCGCCGTTAAGGTCGAAGGCGATGTAGTGCGAACCGTACATGCGCCAGCTGCCCTCGATGCCGTTGATCGCGCCGCCCGCGCGCAGCACGACGCGCTTGGGCTTGACCGTGCCCGTGCCCTGCGTGAAGAGGATGAGATCGAACTTGCCCGCCGTGATGTTGAGGAGGGTCTCCTCCGTCACTTCCTGGATCTCCTCGCCCGCATAGCGGTTGCCGCTCACCACGGGCCAGCCGTCCGAGTTGAAGTCGTACTGACCGAGATAGAGATAGTGGAAGTTGTTGGAGCGGCTCATGCCCTGCTCGATGAACCAATTGGTGCGGCAGTGATAGGCGACGAGCTTGACGCCCTTCGAGGAGACGAACATATCGTTGTGCCCGGGGCAGTAGAAATCGGGGGCGTTCTCCGACCAGCGGAAGGAGCCCAGCATCTTGTTGCCCGTGCCGAGGTCGGTCGAGCAGACGAGGGGATTGCCGTTGACGTCGAGATAAGGGCCTTCCGGCGTTTCGCTCCTGCCGCAGCGCATGCAGTAGTCGCTCGAGAGGGAGCCGTACGAGCACATCAGATAGTAGTAGTTCTTCTTCGTCCACTTGCCGTCTTCGAGGACGTCGACGCCCTCATGGTAGCGGATGACGCCGCCTTCAACGGAGCCGCTCGCGATGTGCGTGCCGTAAAATTCTTCAAAGGTGCAGCGCTTCTTGATCCAATCGGTGTAGGCTCTGCCGTCCTTTCTTCTGCCGGTGGCGGGGTCGAGCTCGATGAGGTACAGCCCGAGGCCGTAGGATCCGTAGACGAGATAGAGCTTGCCGCCCTCCGCTTCGAGGACCTGCGGGTCGATGCAGTTGGGGGTGCGCCAGCCTGCGGGCGAGCAGAGAAGGAGCGAATCGAACCTGAAGGGGCCCGTGGGGGTCTCCGCCTTCGCGAGGCCGATGCACGACTTGGAGCCGCCGAAGTAACCCGTGAGGCAGAAGTACAGCCAGAATTTGCCGTCCGTGCCTCGCATGACGTCGGGCGCCCAGAAGGACATGGAGCCGTCGCGGCGGGTGCAGATGCCGTAGCCGACTTCGCTCTGCGAGGTCACGCACCAATCGTAGGCGGGCTGCAGATCGCCCATGCCCTGCTTGTAGCGGGGTGCGGTGCCCTCCATTTCAAACGCCGAGCCGACATACTCCCAGTGGAGAAGGTCGGTACTCGTGCGGATCTGATAGCCGTTGGGCGCGCCGAAGGTATCCGTCGAGTAGGCGTAATAGGTGCCCTCCCATTCGAGGATGGAAGGGTCGTGCGCGCAGCCTTCCTGCCAGGACGCATAGTCGGGCGTGCGCATTTTAAGCTTGTTGAAACGTGGGTTTTTCGGGTAGATCAATGCCATAACTTCCTCCTTTTCCGAACCGCTCGGGATCGGAACCGCAAGAGGCCCCCCTGTTGCGGCAAGCATTGTTTCGTTCATTCTTATTATAAATCATTCCATTCCGATTTTCAAGCCTCGGACGGCAATTTCGCAAAAAACTTTTTGTAAACGAAGAGGGCCGCCCCGGAACGGGCAGCCCCTTGCTCTTGTTATCATGCTGTTTTCGGATCGCAGGAAATCCTCTATCTTCCGACGCACCAGAGGGCGTTGCCGTCGGCGGAGGTCGCCGTGAAGCAGTAGGCGCCCTTGTTTTCGGGTGCCGTGCGCCAGCCCGCGCAGACGACGCCGCTGTAAGAGATGCCGCCGAGCTCGATCGTCACGAAATAGTCGCTCTCCATCGACCAGGTGCCCGTCAGAGCGCCCGAGATCGTGCCGTCTGCATTGAAGGTGCACTCGACGGAAGGAACGATCGTCGCCGAGACGCCCGTGGAATGCACGAGCACGTCAAAGGTGCCTGCGACCTGTTCCGTAGTCGCCGTGCCGTCGTTTTCGCCCGCGTAGCGCAGGGGCTCGAGGACGGGCCAGCCATCCTTGTTGAAGTAGAGGCGGCGCGTTTCGAGGTGGTGTCCGCCGTTGATGGCATCGCGCACATGGCAGACGACGAAGAACTCGCCGCGGCGCTCCACGACCGAGTTGTGGCCGAGCGCGACGTTGTTGCCCATGTTGGCGATGTTGTAGTTGCCCGAAAGCTTATTGCCTCCCCCAGGATTGATCATATCCTGACCAGTAATATCCTCATAAGGCCCGTCAGGGTTCTTGCTGCGTGCGACGCGCATCGTATAATCAGATTGAAGATCGCCGTGGGTGGCCATCATATAATAGTAGTCCGTATCGTCGTTATAGAAGATGAACGGACCTTCAACGACTTTGCCATCATGCGACCACAGGAGCTTGCCGAAACCGTCTTCGACGGGCAGGCCGTTTTTATCGAGTTCCTTGATATAGATGCCGCCGAAGAAGGAGCCGTAGACCATCCACAGCGTACCGTTCTTATCTTCGAAGAGTTCGGGGTCGATGCAGTTGGGCTTGGAAGAGGAGCTGCTCGTCACGCTCTCGACGATGACGGTGTTGTTGGAATAGGGGCCCATGACGTTGTCGGACTCCACCCTGCCGATGGCGGAAGAATTGGAGCCGAAGCCGCCCGTCAGCGAATAATACATATAATATTTACTGCCGATCTTGTGCACATCGGGCGCCCAGGTGGTCGTGCTGTCTCTCGTAGGATTGACAAGCTCCACCGTCGATTGTATCGCAGCAGGCCACTCAGTTCCGTTCTTATCAACATAGGACTCCGAGCCATAGAGCGACGGCCAAGTCAGCTGTCCGCCCGAGATCGTCTGATCGGTCACTTCCTGCGTCCATGTGATGAGGTCTTTGGAAGAAGCCACGGCGTAGTGCGTGCCGAAGGCGTAGTAGGTCTGCGAAGAGACATCGTAGAAGACGGACGGATCGTGCACCGCTGCCGTCATGCCGGGCGCCGCTTCGGGCAGTTCGAGGGCTTCGTCGGGCGCCTTGACGCCGCCGCAGCCCGCAAGCGAAAACGCCGTCGCAAACGTCATGACGACGGCAAGCGCCGAAATAAGCAGTTTTTTGAGTTTCATAGGTCCCCCTATCATGAGAATAGATCGTTGTTATTATACCGCATTTGCGCGGTTTTTTCAAGGGGTTTGGGAAAAATTTTTCACTCTTTGAACAAAAAAGACGGAGCCGAAGCGGCTCCGCCCTTTTTCTTTTGTAATGTGCGCATAGTGCGCCTTCTCTTACTCCTTGGAACCCGTGAGCATCAGCGAGCTGATGATCGTCTTCTGGAAGCAAGCGAACAGGATCATGACAGGCAGGACGCAGAACACCGCACCTGCAAGGACGACGCCGTAGCCGCCGTCGATCGAGTTGACGTTCTTATCGAAGACAGACAGCGCGTGAGGAAGGTTGACCGCAAGGCTGTTCTGCGGGATGAAGATGTAGGAACCCATGTAGTTGTTCCAGCAGCCCATGAAGGACAGCAGGCCCTGCGCCATGATCGCGGGCATCGCAAGAGGAAGGATGAACCCGCAGAAGATGCGGAAATAGCCCGCACCGTCGATCTTGGCGGCTTCGATGATGGAAGTCGGAAGGCCGTACAGGAACTGACGGATGAAGAATGCCGTCATGATGGAACCGAAGAGGCCGGGGATGATGAGGACGAGACCGTTATCTCTCCAGCCGAGAGCATCGTACATCGAGAACTGAGCCGTCATGATGCACGCGCCGGGGACCATGATCGCCGCGAGCAGGATGAAGAAGACGATGTCTCTTCCGTACCAATTGAGCTTCGCGAACGAGAACGCCGCGGATGCGGACGTGATGACGCCGACAACAACGGGCACGATGGAGTACACGAGGTTGTTGCCGAGTGCACGCCAGAACGTCAGTTCACTGAAGACCTGCTGGAACGCCTTCGTCATGAACTGGCTGTAGTTGTAGAACAAGCCGTGCGAATAGCCCGGGGATGCCGTGCTCAGACGAGGCCACCAGACGAGGGAGTTGAGGATCGTCGAACCGATACCCGTGGTGGACGTATCGGCAAAGCCTGCCGCGACCATCCACCAGAAGGGGTAGACGGAGAGGAACGCACCGAAGAGAAGGACGATGTAGCAGACGATGTCGCCCACGAGCTTCTTGCGCTTTTTGCTGGCGCGGTGCGTGGCGGTGGAGATGCCGAAGAAGGCAAGGACTGCGCCGAACGCGTAGCGGACGGGAGAATACTTTTTCTCCTCTTCAGCGGGAGCAGCATTCATAACTTCGTTACTCATTTTTCCCCTCCTTAGTCCTTATTCTTGGAATCCAGCCAGAACTGGATGAGCGTGAGGATGATGATCATGACGGCGAGGATCATGCCGTATGCAGCACCCTGCGAAGGCCTTGCGTTGATGCCGTTCATACCCGTTCTCCAGATAAGAGCGACATAACCGGAAAGCATCGGGTCGTCCGCCTTGAACAGTTCGGGCTCGGCGTAGATCTGCATGCCGCCGATGACTGCCGTGACGATGTTGTAGAAGATGGTGGGGTACAAGTCGGGCATGGTGACCTTCCAGAAGATCTGCCAGCCGTTTGCACCGTCGATCTGCGCGGCTTCTTTGGTTGCCGCATTGACGCCCGAGAGACCTGCGATGTACAGGATGATGGTACCGCCGAGGCCCTTCCAGACGGACATGATGATGACGACGCACTTAGAAAGGACGCCCTGGCACCAGAACGGGTCGGTCATGAAAGCGCCACCGCCCGAAGCACCCGTCAACGACGCCCAGGTGAGCGACGCGGCGCCCGTCGTGTTGATCCAGTTGATGTCGAGCCCGAAGATCTGGTTGAAGACACCCTCCTGGTTGAACATGAGGCGGAACGTGTAGACGATGGAGACCGTACTTGCAACGCAGGGGAAGTAGTAGATCACGCGGAACACGTTGGCGCCGGGGATATCGCGCGTCATGCAGACGGCGAAGAACATCGCGAGGATCATACCGATCGGGATACCGATCATGTAGAACACGGTGTTGAAGAGGTACACACCCATCTCGTTCATCGGGATGGCGGGGCTGATACGGATGACATTGGTGAATGCGTATGTATACCAATGCCAGGGATCGGCGACACCGTCGGTCTTGTAGATGTGATCTGCAAAATTGCCGAGGAACTCGAACATCGAGCCCGACATGATCGAATAGTTGGTGAACGAAAGCAGGATGGCAGCGACAAGACAGATGAAGACGAACCAGAGCGTACCCACGATGAGCGGGAGACAGAAGATCCAGCCCCACAGGTTGTCCTGCAGTTTCTGCTGATTGATGGGTTTTCTTTGCTTCTTCTGCGGGAGGGCTTCTTCGCCGACGACAGCTTGTTCGGCTTCCACGGCTTCCGCATTGACAGCAGCGTTGTTTTCCATCATTTTCCTCCTTATTTTTTCATATCCGCTCAAAGAGAAGAAGGGGAGCACGGCGTCCCGTGCGGAATGCGTGCTCCCGCGTTCTCTTCAAGCATGGCGGAACATCAGAAGATGTTCTCAAGCCGCAAGCGTTTTCTTTTTACGAAAGCATGTCTTGCTCGGTCTGGATGGCGACGTCGAGCAGGCGCTGAGCTTCTCTCGTGGAGTAGACTGCCCACCAACCGGGGGTCGCATAGGACTCGGGATGTTCGGGGATGGCGTCGGGGTTGGCGCTGACATCGCTGCTCGTGAGCATCGTGTCGAAGATGGTGCCCCAGTCGACCATGTTGCCCGTATGAGGCGCCTGGTTGAGGTAAGGAAGGACGTAGTTCTTGCCGCGGGCATCGAGGCTGGTGAGCCATGCGGTCTCGTAGGTGTACATTGTCGAATCGCGGACGAAGTTGAGGCCGAACTGCATTCTGACGCTGAGGTCGCGGTCTTCATAGGTATAGAGGGTGAGGAAGAGCACCTTCATGCCGTATGCAAGGGAGTTGACCGATTCCATAGGCGTGTTTTCGAACTGCTTGTCGTAAGCGACGTCGGGATGATTCTGCGCCATCCATTCGCCGACCGTGCCGCCTGCCGTGTTGGCTGCGTACATATCCTTCGCGATCTGGTAGACGGAATCGAACTCGGCATCGTCGGGGGAGATCATTTCTTCGAAGGCACCCGTGCCGTCGAGGAAATCAAGGCACTGAGACTTGAAGTTGGGAAGCTGGGAACCCGAATAGGTGAGGGTGACCTGCATCTCTTCGCCGATGGTGAGGTACTTCATCAGGTCGATGCACGCCTCGAGCTTCCACTCTGCGTCGTCGAGGACTGCGGTGGAGATACCGTAACCGACGGAGTCCATACGCGCGCCCCACTTATCCTGGCGCTCGAGCTGGTTCTCGAAGATCTCCTGGCCCGTGTACTCGGTCTTTGCAGGGGAGACGTAGCCGTCCTGCTTCTCGCCGTCCGTATAGGTGACCATGTTGTAGTCTGCATCCTTGATGTAGGAGTAGAGCGCATAGTCTTCGGAGACGGGCTCGGGCATCAAGCTGGCTGCGAGGACGCTGCGGTCGGTCTTGTTGGTGTTGATCGCATCCCAGGTACCCTTACCATAGAAGACGACCTGGCCGAGGCAGAACATTTCCCAGCCGGAGGGCTTGGTCGACGTCGTATCGCCGCAGTTGTTGGAGTTGCCGTTCCAGTCGGAGCCGTACGCATAGAACGCACCGAGCGTTTCGACGTAAGCTTCGCTGTTGGTACCGTACTGGATGGCGATGTCTTCCATCACGCCCTGGATGTTGACCTGTTCGGTCGTGTACGTTTCGGTGCCGATGACGGTAGGATCGTCGCCGTTGGTGACGGAGGTCGAATCCTGGTTGATGTAGTCGGCATTGTTGCCTGCGAGCCAGGGAAGGAGATAAAGAACGCTTTCGTACTGGTCGTTGCCGTAGATGTTCTTTCTGCCGTCCGGGGTCGTTCTGCCGCCCATGTTCTCGGTATAATTATCCCAATTGTAGGTGTTGAAGTAGTAAGTCAGCACCCAGGTGAGCGCGGAGTACTCGGCATAGGTGTAGGTGATGTAGCCCGTGTCTTCATCGTACTCTGCTTCGGTGTTCTTGTATTCGGCAGGGATCTCGACGTTGGTGTTGGCACCGTCGGGCCAATATTTCTTCGCTTCTTCGAAGGTATCGCCGGGGAAGCCGGGGATGGTCACGCAGTAGCCCTGGCCGTCGGTGTACTCATCCACGAGCCAAGCCACGGGATCGCCGCCGATGAGGGCGTCTTCGTAGCTGGGGAACTTGTAGAAGTTATAGGGCTTGTAGTAGGTGGGCTCGCCGATCCGGATGAGGGGCACGTCGTTGCCGTCTTCATCGGTGACGACGCCGTACTCGGCGTTGAAGGTGAGTGCACCCGTCTCGAACTCGGCGCCCTTCGTGCCGTTTCTGTCGCTCGTCTTCTTGTTGGTGAGCGCTTCGCGGATCTCATCGGTGAAGAAGGTATCGTTGAAGGAAAGGCCGAAGTTGGAGAAGTCCTTGGGAAGGCCGTAGATGCCGACCTCCACGCCGGACTGCTGACCCTTCCATGCGCCGTCCGCGAACTCGATACGCTCGCCGCGCTGATAGCCTTCCGCATCGGTGTGGGCATAGAATGCAAGCGCGTCGTCCCAGACGTCGTTGAGAGCGGCAACGTCCTCTTCGGAGGTCAGGTAATCGGCAAGGTCAAGGACGCGGCCGTAGTGCGACCAGACGCGGACGTACTTGGGCGAGACATAGAAAATGTCGGGCTGGCTGTTCGAAGAGATCTGGTTGGAGAGCGCGGTGAAGTACGCAGTCGGATCGGCGTTACTGTCGAAGTCGATCTTGATCGGGGCGTGGCCTTCTTCCCACTCGCCGCTTGCGATCATTTCCTGCGTGTACTGCTCCGCCCACGTGTTGCAGGCCGTCTCGTTGATCACTCGGTCGTCGACGCCGCAGAACATGGAGATCTTGATCGTGTTCGAATCGTCTCCGCAACCGGCAAGGCCGATCGCCGTTCCGCACACCATGACGGCAGAGAGGGCAACGAGTGAAGCGTTTCTTAACAGTTTTTTCTTCATTCTTTTACCTCTTATAAATATAGAATCTTGTGCCGCCCTCATTGCCTTGCTTGGGAAGCGGTGTTCGCAGTTTGGGGGAGTGCGCTCCCCGCTGCCGCCGCTCAGCGCTTCGGACGCATGAAATGCCGTATCAGTCCGTCAAGTAGAAAAAGGACATTCGTCAATCTTGCCGCAGGCCGCCCTGAGGCAGCCCCCGAAAAATCGGAAACACGGAAAAATTAACGAATGTCCCTCTGCTTCATGACTTTCCCCCTATCGTCATTTCTACACTGACATAACTTTACCACACTTTCGGCGGTTTGTCAATGTTATTTTGAAATTTTTTTTGTGAAATATTCATCTTGAATTGCGAATTTTCACCACTTTGTCGCATTTCTCGCTATCATGAGCGTTTTTGTGCAAAATGACGCGGAAAAAGCGCCCCGTTTGGGACGCTTTGTCGGTTTTATGCGGATATATGCGGTTTTGCGGCTGCCGCGACTGCCCTTTGGGATGGCGCGCCGTGCGGCACGGGCGAGCCGTGCGGGACCTGCGGTCTGCCCGCGGCCTTTCAAGCGGGGCTTACTCCTGGCGGTCGATGATGTCTAAAATTTCCGAGATGCGGTCGAGATCGTCGCGGGAGTAGTAGTCGATGTAGATGCGGCCCTTCTTGTCCGTGCCGATGAGGGAGACCTTGGTGCGGAAGGAGGTGCGCAGCCGCTCGACGAGGTGGGTGAGCTCGGCGTTCGCGAGGGTGTTCTTCTTCTCCTTCTCGCGGGCGAGCACTTCGGGCGGGTTGAGAAACTGCTTGACGGCGCGCTCCATCTCGCGCACCGACCAGCCGTTTTTGACGCACTCTTCGGCGAGCTTGCCCTGCGCCTCCTTGGGAACGGGCACGAGGGTGCGCGCATGACCCGAGGAGAGCTTGCCCTCCCTCACGAGCGCGATGACTTCGGGGGCAAGCGTGAGAAGGCGCAGCGTGTTGGCGATAGCGGGACGGGACTTGCCCAGACGGTTCGCGAGCTCCTCCTGCGTGAGGTGGTACTCGTCCATGAGCTGCTTCATCGCGTCCGCCGCTTCGATGGGGTTGAGGTCCTCGCGCTGCAAATTTTCGATGAGGCTTATTTCGCGGATCTCGCGCTCCGTGTAGTCCTTGACGACGGCGGGGATGCTTTCGAGCCCCGCCATCTTGGCGGCACGGTAGCGGCGTTCGCCCGCGATGATCATGTAGCGGCCGTCGGGGTCCGCATTGACGACGATGGGGCTGATGACGCCGTGCTCGCGGATGGAGCTTGCAAGGTCGTTCAAAGCGCCTTCGTCGAAGATCTTACGCGGCTGATCGGGGTTGGGATAGATGTCGGAAAGCGGGAGCTCGCGGACGCCCGAAGCACTCTCGCCCTGCGCGTTCTCGTAAGCTTCCTCGGTATCGCTGAACAGGGCGGAAAGCCCTCTGCCTAAGCCTTTCGTCGTCATGTCTTATTCCCCCTTCTCTTCCGTCTTTAAGATAAATTCTTCGGTGAGCGCCGCATAGGCACGCGCGCCCGCGCACTTGGGATCGTGCAGCACGATGGGCTTGCCGTGGCTGGGGGCCTCCGCAAGGCGCACATTGCGCGGGATGACGATCTCATAGAGCTTTTTGGTGAAATACTTCTTGATCTCCGCCGCGATCTGCTTGCTGATGAGCGATCTGCCGTCGTACATGGTGAGCGCGACGCCCTCCACTTTGAGCGAGCGGTTGAGGTGCTGCCGCACGAGCGAGATGGTGTTCATGAGCTGGCTCAGCCCCTCCAATGCGTAATATTCGCTCTGGATGGGGATGATGACGCTGTCCGCCGCGGTGAGCGCGTTGATCGTAAGCAGCCCCAAAGAGGGCGGGCAGTCGATGAAGATATAGTCGAACTCCCCGCGCACCTTGTCGAGGGCGCCCTTCAAGATCTTCTCGCGGCTCTTCTTTGCGACGAGCTCCACTTCCGCGCCCGCGAGGTCGATGTTCGCGGGCAGGATGGTGAGCGTCGGAAGCTCGGTGGGGAGCAGGTTGTCCTTGCAGTCCTCCCCCTCGATGAGCACCTGATAGACGGACTTTTTCAAAGAGCTCTTGGAAAAGCCGAGGCCCGTCGTCGCGTTGCCCTGCGGGTCGATGTCGACGAGCAGCACTCTTCTTCCCATCGTCGCAAGATACGCCGCCATGTTGACGCACGTCGTCGTCTTGCCGACGCCGCCCTTCTGATTGGAAAAGGAAATGATCTTGCCCATACTCTCTCACCTCTTTTCTTATGCTTCGGGGGCGGAAGGAGCGTTCGGAGCGCCGGGTGCGGAGGGCGCGGCGGGTGCGGAACCCTTGCCCGTCATGCCGAAGGGATCGTCGGGCGTGCCTTTGTCGTGCTCTTCCATATAAGCAAGTACTTCTTCCCACGAGGCGCCCTTCATGAGCATATCCACTTCGGGCGTGTAGATGGTCTCCCTTTCGACGAGGACGCGCGCCATGTTGTCGAGCACGCTCCTGTGTTCGAGGAGGAGCTTCTTCGCGCGCTCGTATGCGGAGGTGACGATGCGCTTGATCTCTTCGTCGATGATGTTCGCCGTCTCTTCCGAATAGACGTTGTGCTGTTCGAAGTCGCGCCCGAGGAAGACGGGGTTGTCGCTCGAATAGGCGATGGGCCCGAGTTTGTCGCTCATGCCCCACTCCGTGACCATCTTGCGCGCCATCTGCGTGACCTTCTGGATGTCGTTGGAAGCGCCCGCAGAGACGTCCTGGATGACGATCTCTTCGGCAACTCTGCCGCCCAGCGCCATGCAGATGAAGTCGTTAAGCTTCTTAACAGTGTAGCTGTTGTCGTCCGTTTCGGGGCGGGTGAGCGTGTAGCCTGCCGCCATACCGCGGGGGATGATGGAAACTTCCTGCACGTTGTCGTTCTGTTCACACAGTTTAGACAGAATGGCATGGCCCGATTCGTGATAAGCGGTGGACTTCTTGTCGGCTTCCGTCACCACGCGGCTCTTCTTCTGAGGGCCCATGATGACTTTGTTAATTCCTTCATAAAGCTCGAGATTGCCGATGAGCTTCTTCCCTGCACGGGCGGCGAGGATGGCCGCCTCGTTGAGGAGGTTGGCAAGGTCGGCTCCCGAGAAGCCGCTCGTCATGCGGGCAATGGTACGGAAGTTGACGTCGGGAGCGAGGGGCTTGTTCCTCGCATGGACTTTGAGGATCTGCTCGCGGCCCTTGACGTCGGGGAGGTTGACATAGATCTGACGGTCGAAGCGGCCGGGACGGAGAAGGGCGTTGTCGAGGATGTCGGCACGGTTGGTCGCTGCCATGACGATGACCCCTTCGTTGGAATCAAAGCCGTCCATCTGGACGAGGATCTGGTTGAGGGTCTGTTCCCGCTCGTCGTGGCCACCGCCGAGGCCCGCTCCACGCTGACGGCCCACGGCATCGATCTCATCGATGAAGATGATGCAGGGCTGGTTGCGTTTTGCAAGGTCGAAGAGATCACGCACACGCGAGGCACCGACACCGACGTACATCTCGACGAAGTCGGAGCCGCTCACCGAGAAGAAGGGAACGCCCGCTTCGCCTGCAACGGCCTTTGCGAACAGCGTTTTACCCGTTCCGGGAGGGCCGACGAGGAGAACGCCCTTGGGGATCTTCGCCCCGAGGTCGGAGAACTTCTTGGGGCTCTTTAAGAACTCGACGACTTCGGCGAGCTCTTCCTTCTCTTCTTCGGCACCCGCGACGTCGGAGAAGCGGACCTTGATGTTGGTGGAGACCTTCGCTTTCGTCTTGCCGAAGCTCATTGCCTTGCTGCCGCCGCCCATCGTCGAACGCATGACGATGAAGATCGCGACGACGCCGATGACGAGCACGGCAAGATAGATGATGGTGCTCCAATTAGAGCCCGCGTTTGGGTTGGAATAGCTGTATTCCTGCAAACCGTAGTTTTCTACCCAATCATCGAGGATGGACTGTCCGTCCGCCGTATAGAGGCTGCTGAACACCGTCCAATATTTGTAGGACGCGCGTTCGTCCGTCGAGGTGTAACCGTAGACGACATAACCGTTGACATGCACTTTGACGATCTGCTCGTCGTCTGGGATCTCGCCCGCATCCCCGCCATCCGTTGCACGAGGATCTTTCACAAGCTGCGTGAACTCGCTCGCACTGACTTGCATATCATTCTTGATCTGCGACGTGATGAGGAAGTAAATGCCGATCCCCAGCACAAGTACGAGAGCCAACGCTATGATCACTTTGACTGTCTTGCTCAAAATTAACTCCTTCTTTGTTTACTGCCCATAGTATGGGCAAATTTGCTCTATTATTGTACCATACCCGCACCTTGTTTGCAAGTGTTTCCCTGAAACTTTTTCAGGTTTTACCAAAATATCATCTTTTTATCCCAAACTCCTCATCTTGATATGTTTCATGTGAAACTTTTCCCTGTTTTTCAGCCTTTGAGGGGCTTGCGTTGGTTGATTTTAGGGCAAAATGTGTTTCATGTGAAACCATCCATGAATTTTTCGCTCATAAGAGTCGTTTCACGTGAAACATTGGGTGCAGAAATTGAGGTTTGGCGCGAGAAGGCTTCACAAACGAGGCAAAATGACTCTTGCAACGAATGAGCTTTCGAAAAGAAAAGCCCCGCCGAAACGGCAGGGCATTTACAAGGAAGAAAATATCGGGTAGTCAGAAGATGAATTGGGCGATATAGTCGTCGAACCATTGCCCGCTGATCGCATAATTCGTTGCGGCGGCGAACCATTCCGAACGGAAGATGGGCCCGACGATCGCCGAGGACGAAAGGAAATTGTGCATGCCCTCGAGCGGGATCCAGTTGCAAACCGCGAGCACGATGAAGAGCAGGATGCCCGCTTTCAGGAGCCCCAAGATCGCTCCAAGCAGCTGATTGATGACGCGGAAGGGGGCGACCCGTTCGACGAGCCCGCTCAGGCCCTTATCGAGCAGAACGGCGGCGAGCTTGATGAGCACGACGAGCAGCACGAAAGAAATGGCGATGGAGAACCACTTCGCAAGCACGCTGCCGAGCAT
>ERZ506350.103-NODE-103-length-13902-cov-4.52026_pt1 | contig 13902 bp, 12 predicted proteins | sample MGYA00512373_ERZ506350 | MGnify/ENA metagenome assembly ERZ506350 | reverse complement strand
CGGTAAATTTAAAGTAAAAGCGGAGGAAAGATATGGTTCTTTTGCGGGATATTGCGAAAATTGCCGGAGTATCTCCCTCAACAGTATCAAGGGTTATCAATAATTCAGCCCAGGTAAAAGCAGATAAAAGGCAGCGTGTGATGGAGGCAATCCAGAAGACAGGATTTGTTCCGAATGAGCTGGCCAGATCATTTTATAATAACAGTGCAAAAATTATCGGAGTGATTTCTCCAGATATTGATAACCCTTTTTTTAATGACGTTGTCAATGCCATTGAAAAAGAGATTTATCGAATGGGATATCGCATGATGATGTTTTTTGTGAATGGTGATATGGAAAAATTGAGATCTGCGATCAATATATTAGAAACATTGCAGGCAGAAGGAATTATTCTGATGTCAAATGCGGAGGATGTTCAGGAAGCATTTAACAATAGTACAACCCCCGTAGTTGTCTTCGACCGCGAGGCAAAAAACAGCAAGGAGTTTTTATATATCCATTCTAATAATTATGAAGGTGGGAGAATTGCGGCAGAACATTTAATTCATTGTGGATGTAAGAATTTGATTCATATAAAAGGTCCTCAAAAGCTGTCTGTAGCACGGGATCGATTCAGAGGATACTGTGACGGATGCAGCAAATACCATATAGAAATAAAAAGCCTGGAATCTGATTATACTTTTGAATCAGGCAGAGAGGCTGGACAGGACATATTAAGGTTATATTCAGACGTAGATGGAATTGTAGCAGCGAATGATATTGTGGCAGTTGCGGTCATGAAAGAGCTTCAGTGCGGCGGGAAACGCATACCGGAGGATGTGCAGATCATCGGATTTGATGATATTGAACTTTCACAGATTATGAATCCTGAACTGACAACGATCAGGCAGCATGTGAGCGATATGGGAAAAGTAGCTGTCCAGGCTATCATTGATCATAAGGAGCGGAAAGAAAAAAGTAAAGAAATTGTTTTTTCTGTAGAATTAGTAGAGCGAGGATCAACAAGAAAAAAGAAAAGTGATGAGGATAGCAAAATATGAAAGTACTGAGTTATGGTTCACTAAATATTGACAATGTCTATACGGTCGACCATTTCGTGAGAAGTGGAGAGACGATGTCCTCTCTTAAAATGGAAGTATTCTCTGGAGGAAAAGGATTAAACCAGTCGATTGCTCTGGCAAAAAGTGGAGTCCAGGTATGGCATGCCGGGGCAGTCGGAAAAAAAGATGGGGATTTCCTTTTAGAACAGCTGGAAGAAGTCGGGGTACACATCGAATTGATTTCAAAACTTCCTGTAAAAACAGGACATGCGATCATACAAAGAAACAGGGAAGGACAGAACTGTATTTTATTATTCGGCGGTGCAAACCAGCAGGTGACAAGAGAACAGATTGATCATGTGATGGAACAGTTTTCAGATGGAGATTTTTTAATCCTCCAGAATGAAATCAGCGAGATCGGTTATATTATGCAGAAAGCACATGAGAAGAAAATGAAAATTGTTTTAAATCCTTCCCCTATGGATGAAAAAATATTTACATATCCGCTTGACTATGTAGATTATTTTATCCTGAATGAAATTGAAGCCAGAGATCTGTGCGGACATGACGGAACGGGAGACGAGCTGCTTGAATTGCTGGCAGAAAAATTCCCGATGGCTAAAATTGTTTTAACACTTGGAGAGGAAGGCTCCATTTATAAAGATCAGGAGAAAGTGATTCGCCAGCCGGTTTTTAAAGTAGATGTAGTTGACACTACAGCGGCAGGGGATACGTTTACAGGATTTTTTATTGGAGGACTCGTTCTCGGTGAAACACCTGAGACGGCAATGGAGAATGCGGCAAAGGCTTCTGCCATTGCGGTCACACGTGCGGGGGCGGCGCCGTCTATCCCATACAGAAAAGAGCTGTCTGAAGAAGTTTCTGTTTCTATGAAGTAGGGGGGAACAGTTCAAAGGACAGTATCGTTCTGAAGGTTTCAGAAACTGAATATTTTTACTGGACAAAAAGTGACCGCCTGCGTCTTTTACGGCTCTGGCGGTCACCATTGTTATAGAAGGAAAACGGCAGGTCGATTCAGATCTGTACAGAGAAAGAGAGGTAAGATAAATGAAATTATTTATTGATACAGCAAAAATTGAGGATATTAAAAAGGCAAATGATATGGGAGTGATCTGTGGTGTGACAACGAATCCTTCTCTGATTGCAAAGGAGGGAAGAGATTTTGCGGAAGTCATCAGAGAGATTACGCAGATTGTGGACGGACCGATCAGCGGAGAGGTGAAGGCGACGACGACAGATGCAGAGGGAATGATCCGGGAAGGAAGGCAGATCGCTGCTATTCATAAAAATATGGTGGTGAAGATTCCTATGACAATAGAAGGATTAAAGGCAGTGAAAGTATTATCATCAGAGGGGATCAAAACAAATGTGACCTTGATCTTTACAGCAAATCAGGCATTGCTTGCAGCAAGAGCGGGCGCTTCCTATGTCTCGCCGTTTCTGGGAAGACTTGATGATATCAATGTCAGAGGCGTCGATCTGATTCAGGAGATTGCAGAAATATTTGCGGTTGCAGGGATTGAGACGGAGATCATTGCGGCAAGTGTCAGAAATCCGATCCATGTCACAGATTGTGCACTTGCGGGGGCAGACATCGCAACCGTTCCATATAAAGTCATTGAACAAATGACAAAACATCCTTTGACCGATGCAGGAATTGCAAAATTTCAGGCAGACTATAAGGCAGTTTTTGGCGAATGACGCCGCGGAGGAACGCAGATGAATAAATCAAAACTGAAACAGATGGCGAACGAAATCAGAAAAGGGATCGTGACAGAGGTTTATGAAGCAAAATCAGGTCATCCGGGCGGTTCATTATCAGCGGCAGAACTGTTTGCATATCTCTATTTTGAAGAGATGAATGTTGATCCGTCAGATCCGAAAAATCCCGATCGCGATCGGTTTGTATTGTCAAAAGGTCATACGGCGCCTGGATTTTATGCAGCGCTGGCAAACAGGGGATATTTTCCTGTGGAGGATTTAAAGACGCTTCGCCATATAGGGTCTTACCTTCAAGGTCATCCAGATATGAAACATACGCCTGGAGTCGATATGTCGAGCGGTTCGCTGGGACAGGGAATCTCAGCGGCAGTCGGAATGGCGCTCTCAGCAAAAATGAGTCAGAAATCCTATCGGGTATATACGCTTCTGGGGGATGGAGAGATTCAGGAAGGGCAGGTATGGGAGGCTGCTATGTTTGCAGGATACCGAAAACTGGATAATCTCGTTGTGATTGTAGATAATAATGGTCTGCAGATTGATGGCAGAATAGAGAATGTATGCTCACCATATCCGATTGAAGAAAAATGGAAAGCTTTTAACTTCCATGTGATCCATGTAGAGAATGGAAATGATCTGGAACAGCTGGACGCTGCTTTTTCGGAAGCCAGACAGACAAAAGGACAACCGACGGCAATCATCATGAAAACTGTAAAAGGAAAAGGAGTTTCTTTTATGGAAAATCAGGCGGGATGGCATGGAAAAGCTCCAAATGCGGAGGAGTATGCACAGGCAATGGCAGAACTGGAAAAGGCAGGTGAATGAGGATGGCTGAAAAAAAGAAGATTGCAACGAGAGAGAGCTATGGAAATGCGCTTGTAGAACTGGGGAAAAAGTATGAGAATGTAGTTGTTTTGGATGCCGATCTGGCAGGCGCAACGAAGACGGGAACTTTTTTGAAAGCTTTTCCAGAGCGCCATATTGACTGCGGGATTGCAGAATGTAATATGATGGGAATCGCCGCCGGACTTTCCACAACAGGAAAGGTTCCATTTGCCAGCACATTCGCAATGTTTGCTGCGGGAAGAGCGTTTGAGCAGATCCGAAATTCGATCGGATATCCGCATCTGAATGTAAAGATCGGAGCGACGCACGCCGGTATCTCAGTGGGCGAAGACGGGGCGACACATCAGTGCAATGAAGATATCGCACTGATGCGGACGATTCCGGGAATGGTGATTTTAAATCCGGCGGATGATATCGAAGCGAGAGCCGCAGTGGAGGCGGCATATCTGCATGAAGGCCCTGTCTATCTGCGCTTTGGGCGTCTTGCCGTTCCTGTGATCAATGACAGAGCGGATTATAAATTTGAACTTGGAAAAGGGATTGTACTGCGCGAAGGAAAGGATCTTACGATTATAGCGACAGGCCTGTGCGTCAGCCGTGCGCTGGAAGCAGCAGAACAGCTGAAGGCAGACGGGATAGAGGCGCGTGTCATCAACATTCATACGATCAAGCCGCTCGACGAGCATCTGATCATCGAGGCAGCAAAAGAGACGCATAAAGTGGTGACGGTGGAAGAACATTCTGTGATTGGCGGACTGGGAAGCGCAGTGGCAGAGGTTCTGGGAGAACAATATCCTGTTCCGATGATGCGGATTGGCATTCAGGACGTATTTGGAGAATCGGGACCGGCAGAAAAATTAATTGAAAAGTATGGACTGGATGCAGAAAGCATTTATAAAAAAGTGAAAGAGTTTCTGCAAAAAGAAATATAGGAAACGAGATATAGAAAAGCAGTCTGCTGTTACTTGGATGAAGGATCTAAGAACAGCAGACTGTTTTTGCGCAGAACGGGATCAGAAAATGGCTGAAAATCCTTGAAAAATTGGGCAATATCGGAGATGAAAAATAAAATATAAAATTGACAATGAGAAGAAAGGTGTATATAATTAGAAAATATAGAAAATTATAGACTGCTTTCGCGTCAGAAACAGAGCGGAAGCTTTTTTTTCAGCTATAGATCACTAGGAAAAGATGAAAAAAACAGATTTTTATAAAGGAGGAACTCATGTACGATAAAGTATCCACAAATCTAAACTTTGTTGAGAGAGAAAAAAAAGTAGAAAAATTCTGGGAAGAAAATCAAATTTTTGAAAAAAGTATCGAAAGCCGTAAACAGGGAGAAACATATACTTTTTATGACGGCCCGCCTACAGCAAATGGAAAGCCGCATATTGGTCATGTTCTGACTCGTGTTATCAAAGATATGATTCCTAGATACCGTACAATGAAAGGATATATGGTTCCTCGAAAAGCAGGATGGGACACACATGGACTGCCGGTAGAACTGGAAGTGGAAAAACTGCTGGGACTGGATGGAAAAGAACAGATTGAAGAGTACGGTCTGGAACCATTTATCAAACACTGTAAAGAGAGTGTATGGAAATATAAAGGAATGTGGGAGGACTTCTCTGCTACAGTAGGATTCTGGGCAGATATGGAACACCCGTATGTCACATATGAGAATGACTTTATCGAATCTGAATGGTGGGCATTAAAACAGATCTGGGAAAAAGGACTGTTATATAAAGGCTATAAGATTGTGCCTTACTGTCCGCGATGCGGAACACCGCTCTCCAGCCATGAAGTAGCTCAGGGATACAAGGACGTCAAAGAACGCTCTGCGATTGCAAAATTTAAAGTAAAAGGCGAGGACGCATACATTCTGGCATGGACGACAACACCTTGGACACTGCCATCTAACGTAGCGCTTTGCGTTAACCCAAATGAGACGTATGTAAAAGTAAAAACAGAGGACGGATTTACTTACTATCTGGCAAAAGAACTGTGCGATACGGTATTAGGCGAAGGAAAATACGAAATTCTGGAATCCTATGTAGGAACAGATTTGGAATATAAAGAATATGAGCCTTTATTCCCGTTTGTGGAACTGAAGCAGAAAGCGTACTACGTCGTATGCGATACATACGTTACGCTCACAGACGGTACAGGCGTCGTACACATTGCGCCGGCATTTGGTGAGGACGACTCCAAAGTGGGAAGAAAATACGATCTGCCATTCTTACAGCTGGTAGACGCAAAAGGTGAGATGACGAAAGAGACGCCGTGGGCAGGAACATTCTGTAAAAAGGCAGATCCTTTAGTTTTGAAAGATCTGGAGGAAAGAGGACTGCTGTTCTCAGCGCCTCTGTTTGAACATAGTTATCCTCATTGCTGGAGATGTGACACACCACTGATCTACTATGCGAGAGAATCCTGGTTCATCAAGATGACTGCGGTAAAAGAAGATCTGATCCGCAACAACAATACGATCAACTGGATTCCGGAGAGCATCGGAAAAGGACGTTTCGGCGACTGGCTGGAAAATGTTCAGGACTGGGGAATCAGCCGAAACCGTTACTGGGGAACTCCTCTGAATATCTGGGAGTGTGAGTGCGGTCATATGCATTCCATCGGAAGTATTGAAGAGCTGAAATCCATGTCAGATAACTGTCCGGATAACATCGAACTGCATCGCCCATATATTGATGCAGTGACAATCAAATGTCCGAAGTGCGGAAAAGAGATGCACCGTGTACCGGAAGTCATTGACTGCTGGTTTGACTCTGGCTCCATGCCATTTGCACAGCATCATTATCCGTTTGAAAATAAAGAATTATTTGAACAGCAGTTCCCGGCAAACTTTATCTCTGAGGCAGTTGACCAGACAAGAGGATGGTTCTATTCTCTTCTGGCAATTTCAACTCTGATCTTCAACAAAGCTCCGTACAAAAACGTAATTGTGCTGGGTCATGTGCAGGATGAGAACGGTCAGAAGATGAGTAAATCAAAGGGAAATGCGGTCGATCCGTTTGAAGCGCTGGAGACATACGGCGCAGATGCGATCCGTTGGTATTTCTATATCAACAGCGCTCCGTGGCTGCCAAACCGTTTCCACGGAAAGGCAGTGCAGGAAGGTCAGCGTAAATTTATGGGAACGCTTTGGAATACTTATGCGTTTTTCGTACTGTATGCAAATATTGATCAGTTTGATCCGACAAAGTATCAGCTGGAATATGATAAACTTCCAGTTATGGACAAATGGCTGTTATCGAAAATGAACACACTGATTCAGGAAGTGGATAACAATCTGGGAAATTATAAAATTCCGGAAGCAGCAAGAGCACTCCAGAATTTTGTCGATGAGATGAGTAACTGGTATGTGCGCAGAAGCCGCGAGCGTTTCTGGGCAAAAGGAATGGAACAGGATAAGATTAATGCGTATATGACTCTGTATACTGCACTGGTAACAGTGGCAAAAGTAGCTGCTCCTATGATTCCGTTTATGACAGAAGATATCTACCAGAACCTGGTAAGAAATATTGATCCGACAGCACCGGAGAGCATTCATCTGTGCGACTTCCCTACAGCCAAGACAGAATGGATTGACAAAGAACTGGAAAATGATATGGAAGAAGTGCTGGAGATCGTAGTCATGGGAAGAGCGTGCCGTAATGAGGCGAATATCAAAAACAGACAGCCGATCGGCAAGATGTTTGTGAAGGCAGAAAAAGCGCTTCCGCAGTTCTTTGCAGATATTATCAAAGATGAATTAAATGTGAAAGAGTTAGATTTCACAGATGATGTAAGAGCATTTACTTCCTATAGTTTTAAACCACAGTTAAAGACAGTCGGACCAAAATATGGAAAACTGCTTGGAAAAATCCGTCAGATGCTGCCGCAGCTGGATGGCAATGCAGCGATGGATGAATTAAAAGCAGACGGAGCAATCAAACTGATGATTGACGGTCAGGAAGTTCGACTTGAAGAGGGTGATCTTCTGATTGAAACCGCTCAGGTAGAAGGCTATGTTTCTCAGACAGAAGGAGATCTGACGGTCGTTCTCGACACAAATCTGACACCGGAATTGATTGAGGAAGGTTTTGTCAGAGAGTTAATCAGTAAAATCCAGACAATGAGAAAAGAAGCAGACTTTGAAGTGACAGACAGAATTCGTATTTATGTGCAGGGCAATGAGAAGATTGCTGAGATCTTCAAAAAATATGAAGACAAGATGAAGGACGAAGTCCTTGCTGATGAAATTATATTTGAGTCAACTAACGGCTATGTGAAAGAATGGAACATCAACGGCGAGACAGTGACCATGGGCGTAGAAAACAATCATAAATAGGAGGTTCTCATGAACAAGTTATTTAAGAAAGAGGCTTTTAAACAAAGTGTAAAAGACAATGTCAGAACATTGTACAGAAGAACACTTGAAGAAGCAACCCCACAGCAGATTTTTCAGGCTGTTTCGTATGCGGTCAAAGATGTAATCATCAACGACTGGATGGCGACACAGAAAGCTTATGAAGAAAAAGATCCAAAGACCGTTTACTATATGTCAATGGAATTTTTAATGGGTCGTGCTTTGGGAAATAACCTGATTAATTTGACTGCTTATGAGCCGGTAAAAGAGGCATTGGCGGAGATGGGACTGGATCTGAATGTGATCGAGGATCAGGAGCCAGATGCGGCATTAGGAAATGGCGGACTTGGAAGACTTGCAGCGTGCTTTTTGGATTCCCTGGCTACACTGGGATATTCTGCATATGGATGCGGCGTACGTTACCGCTATGGAATGTTTAAACAGAAAATCGAAGACGGTTATCAGGTAGAAGTACCGGATAACTGGTTAAAAGACGGAAATCCGTTTGAACTGCGCCGTCCGGAGTATGCAAAAGAAGTAAAATTCGGCGGATATATCCGTGTTGTATATAACGAACAGACAAAGAGAAATGAATTTATTCAGGAAGGATATCAGTCAGTCAAAGCGATTCCATATGATATGCCGATTGTTGGATACAACAACCATGTGGTAAACACACTGCGTGTATGGGATGCAGAAGCAATCAATGAATTCCATCTGGATTCTTTTGACAAGGGAGACTACCGCAAGGCAGTTGAGCAGGAAAACCTTGCCAAAAATATCGTAGAGGTACTGTACCCGAACGACAACCACTATGCAGGAAAAGAACTTCGCTTAAAACAGCAGTATTTCTTTATCTCTGCGAGCGTTCAGGCAGCAATCGAAAAATATAAGAAAAATCACAGCGATCTTCATAAATTCTATGAAAAGGTGACATTCCAGCTGAACGATACGCATCCTACCGTTGCAATCGCAGAGTTGATGAGAATTCTTCTCGATGAAGAGGGAATGGAATGGGATGAAGCATGGGAGATCACAACAAAGACTTGTGCTTATACAAACCATACAATCATGGCAGAAGCTCTGGAAAAATGGCCGATTGAGCTCTTCTCCAGACTGCTTCCTAGAATCTATCAGATCATTGAGGAAATCAACCGCAGATTCATCATTGAGATTCAGAAGAAATATCCTGGAAACCAGGAAAAAATCCGCAAGATGGCAATTATTTATGATGGACAGGTAAAAATGGCTCATCTGGCTATCGTTGCCGGCTATTCTGTAAACGGTGTGGCACGGCTTCACACAGAAATTCTGAAAAATCAGGAATTAAAAGATTTCTATGAGATGATGCCTGAGAAATTCAACAACAAGACAAACGGCATCACACAGAGACGTTTCCTGCTTCACGCAAACCCATTGTTGGCAAGCTGGGTGACAGACCACATCGGAAGCGAGTGGATCACTGATCTGACTCAGATGTCAAAATTGAAACTGTTTGTGGATGACAAGAAGGCACAGCAGGAATTTATGAATATCAAGTATCAGAATAAGATCCGTCTTGCAAAATATATCAAAGAGCATAATGGAATTGATGTGGATCCGCGTTCTATCTTCGATATTCAGGTAAAACGTCTTCATGAGTATAAACGCCAGCTGTTAAACATCTTACATGTGATGTATTTATATAATAATATCAAAGATCATCCGGAGATGGACTTCTATCCAAGAACATTTATTTTCGGAGCGAAGGCAGCAGCAGGATACAGAAGAGCCAAACTGACAATCAAACTGATCAATGCAGTAGCGGATGTAATCAACAATGATAAATCCATCAATGGCAAACTGAAAGTCGTATTTATCGAAGACTATCGTGTATCAAATGCAGAGCTTTTGTTTGCCGCAGCTGATGTTTCTGAGCAGATTTCTACAGCAAGTAAAGAAGCATCCGGTACAGGAAATATGAAATTTATGCTGAACGGCGCTCCTACACTGGGAACTATGGATGGAGCTAACGTAGAGATCGTAGAGGAAGTAGGAGAAGAAAACGCATTTATCTTCGGTTTAAGTTCTGATCAGGTTATCAACTATGAACAGAACGGAGGATATCGTCCAATGGATTATTTCAATAACGATCAGGATATCCGCCGTGTGCTGATGCAGCTGATTAACGGACAGTACGCTCCTCAGAATCCGGAACTGTTCCGCGAAATCTATGATTCTTTATTGAACACAAACAGCAGCGACCGCCCAGATACTTACTTTATTCTGGCTGATTTCAAATCTTATGCAGAAGCGCAAAGACGTGTGGAAGAAGCATACAGAGATGAAGCAAGATGGGCTAGAATGGCGATGATGAATACAGCTTGCTGCGGTAAATTTACAGCAGACAGAACAATTCAGCAGTATGTGGATGAAATCTGGCATCTGGATCATGTGGAAGTAAACGTGGATGATACGGAATTAGCATAAAAATACAGGACAGCTTTCATGGAAAGGAAAATTCCATGAAGGCTGTTTTTTTATTTCCTATAAAAAAGCCCGGTCAGGATCGCGCTGGGGCAAAATAGAAATATGTCGCTGATGCGATCCGACGCAGTTAAAGAATCTCGCAGGCGCGATTCTTTGACTGAAAACGCTGTGTAAAAAAATAGAATAAATTTCACAAATCTGGCAATGATATGACTAACCCAGGAATAAGTAAAGTAATCAAAGCGTGAGGTGAAAAAAATGAAAGATTTTTTTAGTAAGAAAGGCACGATCTGGGCGCTTAGCCTGTGTCTGATGGGTGGTCTGGCATTTGCCGGCTATTATTCTGTAAATCAGTTAGAGCAAAAGAGAGAAGAGCAGGAGAACAAGATCATTGATTTAAACCAGGAGGGAACACAGGGGATCGATACAGCACAGAAAGAGACGGAGAAAGAAGCCGTAGATGTCGCAGATCAGAAGGTAGACTATGAATTAGAAAAAGAAAGCGAGACACAGACAGAAAAAGAGACCGAGAATGCAAAAGATGTCGCTTCCCAGAATGCTGACGCTCACATTCAGCCGACATTAGATTTTCAGGAGAACGATGTTCTGATCTGGCCGGCAGCCGGAGAAATTTTGCTGGACTACAGTATGAATGGGACAATCTATTTTCCTACACTAAATCAGTATAAATACAATCCGGCGCTTGTGATTGGACAGGAGGTAAATGCTCCTGTTGTGGCAAGTGCAGAGGGAATTGTCAAATCAATCGGTATCAGTGAGGAGACAGGAACTACTGTCACAATGGACATCGGGAACAGTTATGAACTGATCTATGGACAGTTAAAAGAGCTTGCGATTCAGGAAGGCGACTTTGTAGAACAGGGCGAGATTATCGGTTATGTCAGTGAGCCTACAAAATACTACTGCGTGGAAGGAAGCAATCTCTATTTCCAGATGAAGAAAGACGGAGAACCCGTTGATCCTGTTTTATATCTGGAAGGAGAATGAAAGAGGAACACTTTCTGAAAAAGAACGTATATTATATAAAGAACAAAAAACAGAAATTAGATTGTTCAAAAATCGCAATCGATTTTTCTATCCTACACAATCAAAATTATGCTTCATGGGAATCCGTCCCACAGAGAGCGATACTGTTTTGTCGATTGCTTCCTAATAAATATGGAACTGATAAATTTTGTCAGTTCCTTTACATAAATCATAATATTCAGGGAAAAAAGAATCATGTGTGATACATGAGATGGCTTCCTGTGGAGATGAAAGGAAAATGCAGACAAAAAGAAAAAATAGAAAAAAATAAGGGACAAGCAGGAGAAAAAGAAGAGGAGCAAATGAGAGAAAACGGAATAAAAAAAGAGAAGATAAAAGATAAAGGAATGAAAGATACTACAATAAAAAAGAATAGAATAAAAGAACAAAATTATACATATATTGTACAGTGCAGTGACGGAACGTATTATACGGGATGGACAAACAATCTGGCAAAGAGAATAGATACGCACAACAGGGGAAAAGGGGCAAAATATACGAGGAGCCGCGCACCGGTTCAGCTTGTCTATGTTGAATCGTTTGAAACGAAAGAAGAGGCTATGAGTCGAGAATACAGAATCAAAAAGATGTCCAGGAAAGAAAAAGAAGAGATGATCCGCACATCCAATCTGAACGAATGGGTGCAGACATCTCTTGAATAATCATTAGATTAGATGCGCCATAAAATCTCCCGTTCCAGCGATAGGAGTATCACGCTACGAAAACATACATTACAATAAAGTGACAGATACTTCCACCCATCACAAAAAGGTGGAAGATTTCATGTGATCCGAAATATTTGTGCCGGTTATTAAAAACAGGAAGTTTCAGGGCATAGATGATTCCACCTATTGTGTAGATAATACCTCCTGCAAGCAGCCAGGCAAATGCAGCTGGGGGAAGCGAATTTAAAATCTGTGTAAAGGCAAGAACGCAGGTCCATCCCATTGCAATATATAATAAGGAAGAAAACCATTTCGGACAAGTAATCCAAAAAGCTTTTATGATGATTCCGACGATGGCGATTGCCCAGACGAGTGCACACAGATACAGTCCGAGAGGACGTTCCAGCACTACAAGACAGATCGGTGTGTAGGAACCAGCTATTAACAAAAAGATCATCATGTGATCCAGTTTTCTCAGGCGGCGGTTGATTTTTTCAGAGAGATCCAGAGAATGATACAGAGTGCTTGCTGCATATAGTAAAATCATGCTGCCGATAAAGATAGCAAGCGAGATGACATGGATGTGGTCAGGCTCTCTGGCTGCCTTGATCAGAAGCGGCGTCGCAGCAAAGATCGTCATCAGCATACCGATGAAGTGTGTGATAGCGCTTCCGGGATCTTTTAATTTATGTTTCATAAAAAAACCTCCTTTTTATCAGAAAACTGATTTATATAAATATTATATGATTGGTGATGATATATGACATAGTAATGAAAACTATGTATTGATATGAATATATTACATCAAATGATAAAAGAAATCAAGTGATTGTTCCTATTTTTTTATAAAAATATTTGACATTGCTCTACTTTTTCATTACAATTATATCAGTAACTATTATTGTTATTATATGAGGAAAGGAGAAAGACGATGTCAGGTTTAAAATACAGCAAACAGCGAGAAAGTATCAAACTATTTCTTGCGGAAAGAAAAGATCATCCCACAGCTGATGTTATATATTTAAATATTCGTGAACAGTTTCCGCATATCAGTCTGGGAACCGTATATCGAAACTTAGCGCTTTTATCAGAACTTGGGGAAATAAAAAAACTCACAACAGGAGATGGAGCTGATCATTTTGACGGCAATGTCTCGCCGCATCAGCATGTGATCTGCAAAGAATGCCATCGCATTCTTGATTTGGAGTTAAATAATCTCGATTACATGAAGCAGGCTTCCAGCCAGTTTGATGGAGAGATTGACAGCTGTACTTCTTATTTCTATGGAACGTGTGCAGACTGCTTGAAAAAATAAAAAGATTTATAAAAAAAGGCTTGACGAGCGTAAAAAAATATGATAAATTAATATCAGTAATTATTACTGATATACGAACTTAAAAATAAATATTAAATAAAGAAAAGGAGATCTATACTATGGCTAAATTTGTATGTAATGTATGCGGTTATGTTTATGAAGGAGATGCAGCTCCAGAGTTCTGTCCAATCTGTAAAGCACCAGCTTCCAAATTCACAAAACAGGAAGAAGGAATGACATGGGCTTCTGAACACGTTGTAGGTGTTGCAAAAGATGTTCCAGAAGACATTATCGCAGATTTAAGAGCAAACTTTGAAGGAGAATGTTCAGAAGTTGGTATGTATCTGGCTATGGCAAGAGTTGCTCACAGAGAAGGATATCCAGAAATCGGATTATACTGGGAAAAAGCTGCTT
>ERZ506350.100-NODE-100-length-14007-cov-5.1202_pt1 | contig 14007 bp, 8 predicted proteins | sample MGYA00512373_ERZ506350 | MGnify/ENA metagenome assembly ERZ506350 | reverse complement strand
ACAGGCTATGAGCTGGTGCTGGACGGGGAGCCGGTGCTGCCGGACAGCCGCTGTCTTACAGAGTTTGAGAGGAAATTCAATATCCACACAGGAGAGCTGGTGATCACATCTACCTATGAACTGGAATCAGGCGCAAGCTTCTGCCTGACAGACCGCCGGTTTGCCTCCATGGAAAATGAGCATCTGTTTGTACAGAGTATCGGAATCACCATGCAGAAGGGATGCATAAAGAACGGCGGAATCTGTACCGGAATCGACGGACAGCAGACCAACAGCGGTGTGTCCCACTTTAAGAAGGTGAACTGCCGGGTGTACGACAGAAAGTATCTGCATGTGGAGGGATATCTGGAGGAGGATACACTGAGTATTCTGGAAGGGGTAAGTTATACCGGAGAAGAGGAGGAGGCTGTGTTTACCCTGAAACGAAGAGGGATCACCGGCAGATATTTCTTCAGTATTCCGGATGGAGGAACCTGGGAATTTACCAAATATGTCTATATCCAAAATGAAAAAGACTCTCTTGGCCTGGACAGGCAGAAGAAGCTGCTGGAAAAATGCAGTGAGGCAGGGTATGCAGATGTCTTTTTAAAGCATAAGAAAATAATGCAGGATATCTGGAGACAGGCCCGGATTGAGATTGACGGGGCCAGTCCGGAGGAAGAGGCAGCAGTCAGTTTTGCCCAGTATCATCTGCTGGGAATGATGCCCTGGCACAGTACAGACTGCAGTATTGCGGCAAAAGGACTCACAGGTGAGGGGTACAAGGGACATGTGTTCTGGGATGCGGAGATTTTTATATTACCGTTTTTCCAGTATGTATTTCCGCAGGCAGCCAGAAATCTGCTGGAATTCCGGTATAAAGGTCTGGACGGAGCCAGGGAAAAGGCAGAGGCATATGGTTACAAGGGCGCCATGTATCCCTGGGAGGCAGCCGTAACAGGGCGGGAAGAGACACCGCTCTACGCAGCGCTTAACATACATACAGGCAAGGCCAACAAAGTGTGGTCCGGGATCAAAGAGCATCATGTGACAGCGGATATTGCCTATGCGGTATGGCAGTATTACAGTGTTACCGGGGACAGAGCATTTATGGAGCGGTTCGGTTATGAGATCATTTTTGAGACGGCTTCTTTCTGGGTATCCCGGGGGCAGTGGGATGAAAAAAGACAGGCTTATGTGATCTGTGACATTATCGGACCTGATGAATATACGGAACACGTGGATAATGACGCATATACCAATTATATGGCGCGCTACTGCTGCAGACTGGCCTCTGTTCTGGCTGAAAAGCTCTGTGCGGAGAGTCCGGATCTGTACCGTGAGCTGGACCGCCGTCTGGGGATGGATAGGAACAGAAAGAGCTGGGAAGAGTTTGCGGACAGGCTGTACGTTCCTGTTCCCAATGAGGAGCTTGTCATTCCCCAGGATGACACATTTCTCTCTAAAAAACGCATCCCGGATATTGAAAAATATAAAAAGTCTCAGATCAAACAGGCAGTCCTCCTGGACTACTCCAGGGACGAGGTGGTTGATATGCAGGTGCTGAAGCAGGCGGATGTGGTTATGCTCCTGAACCTGTTTCCATACATGTTCTCTAAAGAAGTGGTAAAAAAGAATGTTCTCTTTTACGAGGAGAGGACTATACACGACTCTTCTCTGAGTTACTGTGCCCACGCACAGGCCTGCGCTGCCATCGGTGAGACGGAACTGTCCTGGGAGTTCTTTAAAAAGTGTATGGTCATTGACCTGGATGACAATCCAAATGATACAACGGATGGTATCCACGCTGCTTCCCTTGGGGGAATCTGGAGTTGTGTTATCTTTGGATTTGCAGGCATCAGTTTTTCTGACGGAAGGCTGAATGTTTCTCCGCGGCTGCCAAAACACTGGAAGGAGATGCGTTTCTCTGTGAAGGTATATGGGCATGAAATAGATGTGAAAATAAACCGCCGGGAAGTTCTGCTGGAAAGCCGTGAGAAATTTGTGCAGCCTCTGTCTGTGCTGGTGAATGATGAAATATATACTCTGACAGATACCCTGTCAGTGAAGTGCAAAGACAAAGAGGAGGACATATGCGCATGAGAGCAGTGATTTTTGATCTGGACGGTGTTGTAGTGGACACCGCAAAGTATCATTATCTGGCATGGAGAAAACTGGCCGCAGAGCTGGGCTTTGTATTTGACGAGGCAAATAATGAGCGTCTGAAGGGGGTCAGCAGAATGACATCCTTGGAGATCGTGCTGGAGACCGGAAAGATACAGAATCTGTCCATGGAGGAGAAAATAGCGCTGGCGGACAGGAAGAACGGGTACTATCTGGATATGGTGTCCACTATAGATGAATCTGAGATACTGCCGGGCATACCTGCGTTTCTGGAAAGACTGAGAGCGGAGGGTTATAAGATCGCCCTGGGCTCCGCCAGCAAAAGCGGCGGCATGATCCTGAAAAAGCTGGGTCTTATGCCATTCTTCGACGCAGTGGTGGACGGAAACCTGGTGGAACGTGCAAAACCGGACCCCCAGGTGTTTACAAAAGCGGCTGAAATGCTGGGCGTACCTTGTAAAGACTGTGTGGTGATAGAGGATTCGGCGGCAGGGATCGCTGCAGCGGCAGCAGGCGGAATGAAAAGTGTGGGAATCGGCAGCAGTGAAATTCTGGGAAATGCGGACATCGTAGTGCCGGATACGGCAGAACTTCCCGGATTAGACCTGCCGAAATAGCCAAAATCACAGAAAATCTCCCATATCCCTTGACATTTTCTTCTCTATCTATTTATAATGAAATTTGATAAAGACAAAGACGATGATGGAGACAGTATTCTGCAGGAGAAAACCACAGCGAGCCGGGGAAGGTGCAAGCCCGGTATGAGTATCAGCAGAAGAATATCACTCCGGAGCCGCTGCCTGAAATATAAGTAAGGGATGCCGGATTTCCCCCGTTAAAAGGAACGCGTATGATAGTATGTGTAAGAGGTGGTTAAACGATAGCTGAGGCTTTCGTCCTGTTGCAGGGCGGAGGCCTTTTTTATATCCCCCAGGCACAGAGAAAGGAGAATAAGACATGTATCAGAAAGTCCCCACAAACATGAATTTTGTGGAAAGAGAAAAAAACATCGAGAAATTCTGGGAAGACAATGAAATTTTCAAAAAGAGCATGGAACACAGAAAAGAAGGTGAGACCTACACTTTCTATGACGGCCCGCCCACAGCCAATGGCAAGCCTCACATCGGCCATGTTCTGACACGTGTTATCAAAGATATGATCCCGAGATACCGCACCATGAAAGGCTGCATGGTACCGAGAAAGGCAGGATGGGATACCCACGGCCTTCCGGTAGAGCTGGAAGTGGAGAAAATGCTGGGTCTGGACGGCAAGGAACAGATTGAAGAGTACGGTCTGGAACCATTTATCAACCACTGCAAGGAATCTGTGTGGAAATACAAGGGAATGTGGGAGGATTTTTCGGGAACTGTAGGCTTCTGGGCAGATATGGATAATCCCTATGTCACCTACCATGATGATTTCATCGAGTCCGAATGGTGGGCTTTAAAACAAATCTGGGACAAAGGCCTTTTGTATAAAGGATATAAAATCGTTCCCTACTGCCCGCGCTGCGGAACCCCGCTTTCCAGCCATGAGGTAGCCCAGGGATACAAGGACGTAAAAGAACGCTCCGCTATCGCCCGTTTTAAAGTAAAAGGCGAGGACGCATATATTCTGGCATGGACCACAACACCCTGGACCCTTCCGTCCAATGTGGCACTGTGTGTGAACCCAAATGAAACCTATGTAAAAGTGACATCCGGGGAATACACCTACTATATGGCAGAAGCACTGCTTGATAAGGTTCTGGGAGAAGGAAATTATGAGATCCTGGAGCGCTATACAGGAAAAGAACTGGAGTACAAAGAGTATGAGCCGCTCTTCCCATTCGTAGAACTGAAAAAGAAAGCATACTATGTTACATGCGATACTTATGTAACGCTGACAGACGGTACCGGTGTGGTTCATATTGCACCTGCCTTCGGTGAAGATGACAGCAAGGTGGGAAGAGCCTATGACCTGCCGTTCTTACAGTTAGTAGATGAAAAAGGTGAGATGACCGCAGAGACTCCGTGGGCAGGTACTTTCTGCAAAAAAGCAGATAAAGAAGTGCTGATTGACCTGGAAAAACGCGGCCTGCTGTTTGATGCGCCTGTATTTGAGCACAGTTATCCCCACTGTTGGAGATGTGACACTCCGCTGATCTATTATGCAAGAGAGTCCTGGTTCATCAAGATGACAGCCGTGAAGGAAGACCTGATCCGCAACAACAATACGATCAACTGGATTCCGGAAAGTATCGGCAAGGGACGCTTCGGAGACTGGCTGGAAAATGTACAGGATTGGGGTATCAGCCGTAACCGCTACTGGGGAACCCCGTTGAATGTGTGGGAATGTGAATGCGGACATATGCACTCCATCGGAAGCAAAGAAGAGTTAAAGGCAATGTCCGACAACTGTCCGGATGACATTGAGCTGCACAGGCCATACATTGACAATGTCACCATCCGCTGCCCGAAATGCGGCAAAGAGATGCACCGTGTGCCTGAGGTGATTGACTGCTGGTTTGACTCCGGTTCCATGCCTTTTGCACAGCATCACTATCCGTTTGAAAATAAAGACCTGTTTGAGCAGCAGTTCCCGGCAGATTTCATCTCCGAGGCTGTGGACCAGACAAGAGGATGGTTCTACTCTCTGCTGGCTATCTCAACCCTGATCTTCAACAAGGCTCCGTTTAAGAATGTAATCGTGCTGGGCCATGTGCAGGATGAAAACGGACAGAAGATGAGCAAGTCAAAGGGCAATGCCGTTGATCCGTTTGAGGCTCTGGATACCTACGGGGCTGATGCCATCCGCTGGTATTTCTATGTAAACAGTGCGCCCTGGCTGCCGAACCGTTTCCACGGCAAGGCTGTACAGGAGGGACAGCGCAAATTCATGGGTACCCTGTGGAATACCTACGCGTTCTTCGTGCTGTATGCAAATATCGACAACTTTGACGCTACAAAATACAAACTGGAATACGACAAGCTTCCTGTTATGGATAAATGGCTGCTGTCCAGGCTCAATACCCTGGTGAAAACCGTGGATGACAACCTGGCAAACTACCGCATCCCTGAGACAGCCCGCGCGCTGCAGGATTTTGTGGATGAGATGAGCAACTGGTATGTGAGAAGAAGCCGTGAGCGTTTCTGGGCAAAAGGTATGGAACAGGATAAGATCAATGCTTATATGACTCTGTACACAGCCCTTGTGACTGTTGCAAAAGCAGCAGCACCTATGATTCCGTTCATGACAGAGGATATTTACCAGAACCTTGTGAGAAGCATTGACAAGAACGCACCGGAAAGTATCCATCTGTGTGACTTTCCGGAATGCAATGAGGCGTGGATCGATGCTGAACTGGAAGAGAACATGGAAGACCTTCTGGAAATCGTGGTAATGGGCCGTGCATGCAGAAATGCGGCAAATATCAAGAACCGCCAGCCGATCGGCAAAATGTTCGTCAAGGCCCCGTTCCAGCTCTCCGACTTCTATAAAGAGATCATTGAGGATGAACTGAATGTGAAGAAGATGAACTTTACAGATGATGTGAGAGACTTCACATCCTACAGCTTCAAGCCTCAGTTAAAGACCGTGGGACCAAAATACGGCAAGCACCTGAACAGCATAAGAGCAGCCCTTTCCTCCATCGACGGCAATGCAGCCATGGATGAGCTGAAGGCCGGCGGCGAGCTGAAACTTGACATTGACGGTCAGGAAATAGTATTATTAGAAAGTGACTTACTCATTGACACTGCGCAGATGGAAGGATATGTTTCCGAATCAGACAATGACATCACGGTTGTACTCGATACAAACCTGACTCCGGAATTAATTGAAGAGGGCTTTGTGAGAGAGATCATCAGCAAAGTCCAGACCATGCGTAAAGAGGCTGGTTTCGAGGTAATGGATAAAATCAGAATTTCCCTTACAGGAAACCAGGTGATTGAGGGCATCTTCCGCGCTCACGAGGCGGACATCAAGGCAGAGGTACTGGCAGAAGACGTCAACTACAATGAAGTAAGCGGCTATACAAAGGATTGGAAGATCAATTCTGAAAGCGTGACATTAGGTGTGGAGAAGATTTCATAAGGAATCTTCCCGGCCGGTCAGTTCCGGAGGAGGAGAAAATGTTAGATAATAATTTCAAAAAAGAAGAGTTTAAGAAAAGCGTCAGGGAAAATGTAAAGATGCTTTACAGAAAGACCATTGAGGAGGCAAGCCAGGAGCAGATTTTCCAGGCAGTTTCCCTTGCGGTCAAGGACGTTATTATTGACAACTGGTTATTGACACAGAAGCAGTATGAAAAAGATGACCCGAAGATTGTATACTACCTGTCCATGGAGTTCCTTATGGGCCGTGCGCTGGGCAACAACCTGATCAACCTGTGCGCATACAATGAAGTGAAAGAGGCACTGGAGGAACTGGGATTTGACTTAAATGTGATCGAAGACCAGGAGCCGGACCCGGCCCTTGGAAACGGTGGTCTGGGAAGACTGGCAGCATGTTTCCTGGATTCCCTGGCAACTCTGGGCTACTGCGCTTACGGCTGCGGTATCCGTTACCACTATGGTCTGTTCAAACAGAAGATCGAGAACGGATTCCAGGTGGAAGTACCGGATAACTGGCTGAAAGACGGATATCCATTCGAGCTTCGCCGTCCGGAATACGCCAAAGAAGTAAAATTCGGCGGATATGTAAAGGTAGTATATGACCCTGCCACAGGCAGAAACAATTTCGTACAGGAAGGTTACCAGTCTGTACTGGCTATTCCATACGACATGCCTATCGTGGGTTACAACAACAAGATCGTCAACACCCTGAGAATCTGGGATGCACAGGCCATCAGTGAATTCCAGCTTGATCTGTTTGACAAGGGTGACTACAGAAAAGCAGTTGAGCAGGAGAACCTTGCAAAGAATATCTGTGATGTCCTTTATCCCAATGACAATCACTATGCAGGTAAAGAGCTGCGTCTGAAACAGCAGTATTTCTTCATCTCCGCAAGTATCCAGGCTGCCATTGAGAAATTCAAAAAATCTCACAGCGACCTGCATGAACTGCCGAAGAAAGTTACCTTCCAGTTAAATGATACCCATCCGACCATGACTGTGGCGGAGCTTATGCGTATCCTTCTGGACGAGGAAGGCATGACCTGGGAGGAGGCATGGGAGATCACAACCCATACCTGCGCTTACACCAACCATACCATTATGGCAGAGGCACTGGAAAAATGGCCCATCGAGCTGTTCTCCAAACTGCTTCCCCGTATTTACCAGATCATTGAGGAGATCAACCGCAGATTCATCCAGGAAATCAACAATAAATATCCGGGCAATCAGGAGAAAGTCCGCAAAATGGCTATCATCTATGACGGCCAGGTCAAGATGGCACATCTGGCTATCGCAGGCGGTTACTCCGTAAACGGTGTTGCAAGGCTGCACACGGAAATCCTGAAGAAACAGGAGTTAAAGGATTTCTATGAGATGTATCCTGACAAATTCAACAACAAGACAAACGGTATCACACAGAGACGTTTCCTGCTCCACGGCAACCCGCTGCTGGCAGACTGGGTAACAGACCATATCGGAGACGGATGGGTGACTGACCTTTCACAGCTCTCCAAGCTGAAAGTATATGCAGATGACAAGAGAGCACAGCAGGAGTTCATGAATATCAAATATCAGAACAAGGTGCGTCTTGCAAAATATATTCTGGAGCACAACGGCATTGAGGTGGATCCGCGTTCTATCTTCGATGTACAGGTAAAGCGTCTGCATGAGTACAAACGCCAGCTTATGAATATTCTGCATGTGATGTATCTGTATAACCAGATCAAAGAGCATCCGGAAATGGATTTCTATCCGAGAACCTTCATTTTCGGCGCAAAAGCCGCAGCGGGATACGTGCGTGCAAAACTTACGATCAAGCTGATCAACGCAGTTGCAGATGTGGTGAACAATGATAAATCTATCAACGGAAAACTGAAAGTAGTATTTATTGAGAACTATCGTGTATCAAATGCGGAGATGATCTTCGCTGCAGCCGATGTGTCTGAGCAGATATCTACTGCAAGTAAAGAGGCGTCAGGAACCGGTAACATGAAGTTCATGCTGAATGGTGCGGTTACTATCGGTACTATGGATGGTGCCAATGTGGAGATCGTGGAAGAAGTGGGCGAGGAGAATGCGTTTATCTTCGGTCTGTCCTCCGACGAGGTTATCAACTATGAAAACCATGGCGGATATGATCCCATGCAGTATTTCAACAATGATCCGGATATCCGTAATGTGCTGATGCAGCTGATCAACGGAACGTATTCCAATGGTGACTTTGAGCTGTTCCGGGATATCTATGATTCACTGCTGAATACAAAGAGCAGTGACAGGGCAGATACTTACTTTATTCTGGCTGACTTTAAGGCTTATGCGGAAGCACAGAAGCGTGTGGAAGAGGCTTATAAGGATGAAGCGGGATGGGCTAAGAAGGCGCTGCTGAATACGGCATGCTCCGGTAAGTTCACGTCTGACAGGACGATACAGCAGTATGTGGATGAGATCTGGCATTTGGATAAGGTTACGATTGATAAATAGAGATAGTGTTATCCTGGTGAGTGCAGGGTGATGAGGTGAGGGGGCTGTCCTGATGAATTGAGAGGTTCATGAGGGGCGGCTCCTTTTTGTGTGGGGTAAAACCGGACGCCGGGTCTGGCCATAAGCTTCCCTGTACGGACGGGAGCAGAGAACTTCCGAGCTAACACGCAACCCGCACTAAGTTCGTCGCCTTAGGGCTCTTCACTAAGTGCTTGCTAGCGTGTGGATCTCGTAAGATTCTCTAAGCGCTCCTAAACGCCCGTACAGGGAATCTTATGACCAGACCCGCCTGTTTTTCAATATGGGAATATACCTCCAGAATAACTGTGCCACGAAATAGATTATAAACTGCATGAAAAAGAAATTTCCTGTATTTACCTATAAGTTCAATAGAAATATCAGGGCTATATGTAATAATAAAGAGGTTTTGACAAGAATCATAATAATTTACCCATAATTTTTGTCTTAAGTAAAAAAATCATATGCAATATCTGGAATTACATTTTAAAAGTCTCTTATATTTACCTATAATTTCTTAAATGATAAACTCATTTATTTGTAGCAGCTTAAATTCGCCATTAAAATGATTCCGAATTTACATACCATATCATATCGAAATACCAAACTTATATGAAGTCATAAAAAAGAATGAGCATTATTCTGTCCTGTTATCAGGAATTTATCCGGCAGGATCTCCAATGCAGTTCGCAACATTTTTCGTGTTCCAATTATTTCCCACTTATCAACTGTTCCACATACAAAGTCAGCCGAACCTGGCCGCAGGCTTCCCCGCACGGGCGTTTAGGAGCGTCCAGAGAAGCTTACAAGATCCATGCGTTAGCAAGCACTTAGTGAAGAGCCCTAAGGCGATGAACTTAGTGCGGCTTACGCATTAGCTTGTAAGTTCTCTGCTCCCGTCCGTGCGGGGAAGCCTGCAGCCAGGTTCGGCGTCCGGGTATATATCCCTTCTAACCGGCAGTCAACACAGCACTATTTACCACATAAAAAGCATCATGCCGCTTGCGTTTTCCACGGCGAAGTGATAAAATTTTCAACAATAACATCTGCAGTGCAATATAACATAAATCACGATCCCACAGGAATAGAATGGGAAAAGCGGAGAGGAGAATAACATGAGAACTTTTGATAAATCTTCAAAATTAGACAACGTCTGCTATGATGTCCGGGGACCGGTGCTGGATGAGGCCAACCGGATGCAGGAGAGCGGCATTGATGTGCTGAAATTAAACATAGGAAATCCGGCACCCTTTGGTTTCAAAGCACCGGAGGAAGTGATACTGGATATGATCTACACACTCCGGGACTCTCAGGGATATTCAGATTCCCATGGGATATTTGCTGCCAGAAAAGCGATCATGCAGTACTGTCAGATCAAGAACATAAAAGACGTGGCCCTGGAAGACATCTATACAGGGAATGGTGTCAGCGAGCTTATCAACATGGTGACTCAGGGGCTTATTGATGACGGGGATGAGATTCTGGTACCTTCCCCGGATTACCCGCTGTGGACCGGCTGTGTGACGCTGGCAGGAGGAAAGGCTGTGCATTATATCTGTGATGAACAGGCAGACTGGTATCCGGATATTGAGGATATGCGCAGCAAGATTACGGATAAGACAAAAGCCATTGTGATCATCAATCCAAACAATCCGACGGGAGCTGTCTATCCCAAGGAAGTGCTGGAGGAGATCGCTGCGCTGGCAAGAGAGCATGATCTGATGATTTTCTCTGATGAAATCTATGACCGCCTGACCATGGACGGGGTGGTGCATCATTCCATCGCTGCCCTGGCACCGGACGTGTTCTGTGTTACCATGAACGGCCTTTCAAAATCCCACATGGTGGCCGGATTCCGCTGCGGCTGGATGGTCTTAAGCGGGCCGAAAGAGAGGGCAAAGGGATATATCGAAGGGCTGAATATGCTGTCCAACATGCGTCTCTGCTCCAATGTTCCGGCACAGTCTATTGTACAGACAGCCCTGGGCGGTTTTCAGAGTGTACAGGAATACCTGCAGCCGGGAGGGCGCATCTATGAGCAGAGGGAATATATTTACAAGGCAGTCAATGATATTCCCGGTCTGTCGGCTGTGAAGCCAAAAGCGGCTTTCTATATTTTCCCCAAAATAGATACAAAGCGTTTTCATATTCTGGATGATGAGAAGTTTGTCCTGGACTTTTTGAAAGAGAAGAAGGTGCTTCTGACTCATGGAAAAGGATTTAACTGGGGAGAGCCGGATCATTTCCGTATTGTGTATCTGCCGAATCTGGAACAACTGAAAAGTGCAGCCAATAAACTGGCTGATTTCCTGGACGGTTATCATCAGAAACTCTGAAAGAGGCAGATAGAATGAAACAGAGACAAAAGGGAATTCTCTGCATTCTCATGGCAGCCTTCTGTTTTGCGCTGATGAACACCTTTGTGCGTCTGTCAGGGGACCTGCCGTCTGTGCAGAAGAGTTTTTTCAGGAATCTGGTGGCAGCAGCCTTTGCAGGTTCCATACTGATAAAAAATAAAGCCTGGTATTCAGGAAAAAAAGGAAATATGAAATATCTGCTGTGCCGTGCGGTTTTCGGCACAGCAGGTATTTTATGTAATTTTTACGCGGTGGATCATCTGGTGCTGGCAGATGCCTCCATGCTCAATAAGATGTCCCCGTTTTTTGCCATAATCTTCAGTCTGTTCCTGCTGAAAGAAAAACCGAATAAACTGCAGGTGGGAGCTGTGATCCTGGCCTTTGCGGGAAGTCTTATGATCGTTAAGCCTACGGGGACGGGAATGAGCTTTCTGCCTGCCCTTATTGGACTTGCAGGGGGAATGGCGGCAGGGTTGGCTTATACTATGGTGCGCGTGCTGGGAGGCAGGGGAGAGAAAGGGCCGTTTATTGTGTTTTTCTTTTCCTGTTTTTCCTGTCTGGTGACGCTTCCGTATCTGCTTTTCTTCTACCATCCCATGAGCCATATGCAGCTTTTGTATCTGCTTCTGGCGGGAGCAGCGGCGGCAGGGGGGCAGTTCTCCATTACAGCCGCTTATTGTTTTGCGCCTGCCAAGGAGATTTCGGTTTATGATTATTCTCAGGTTATTTTTTCGGCAGTTCTGGGCTTTATCCTGTTTTCACAGGTGCCGGACGTGCTCAGTATCCTGGGATATTTGATCATCTGTGCCATGGCAGTCTGGATGTATCTGTATAATACGGGAAAGCTGGGAAACGCAGGGGCTATGGGCCGTTCCCGGTGAAAGGAAGTGTAGGAAAGAATGCAATGGATAAAAAAACTGCATGAGGCACATAATGAGGAGCATGATTTTTCCCGGGGCAGTATCCCCGGGAATATTTTAAGACTTTCTCTGCCGCTTATGGTGGGGCAGTTCATCAACGTGCTCTATAGTATTGTAGACCGAATGTACATAGGACGTATCCCGGGGGCGGATTCCTCGGCGCTGACCGGTGTGGGGGTTTCCTTTCCGATCATTACGGTTGTCATGGCATTTGCCTTTCTGATTGGAACCGGCGGGCCGCCGCTCTGCTCCATTGCGAGAGGAAAACAGGAGGATGACAAAGCGGAAGTGATCATGGGCAATGCGTTTGCCCTGGTGGTCATTGCCGGTATCCTTATTATTATTCTGGGGCTTGCGGTAAAACGGCCTCTTCTATATGCGCTGGGCGCAAGTGAGGCTACTTTCCCATATGCGGACGATTACATCAGTATATATCTGCTGGGCAGTGTATTTGTCATGATCAGTATGGGGATGAATGGATTTATCAACTGTCAGGGATTTGCCAGGATCGGTATGCTGACCGTGCTGATCGGCGCTGTGATCAATATTGTGCTGGACCCTGTGTTCATTTTTTTATTCCACATGGGCGTGCGCGGGGCGGCAATCGCCACGGTCATCTCCCAGGCGGTGTCAGCTCTGTGGATCGTTCGTTTCCTGACCGGACCAAGAACACTTCTTCGTCTCAGGGCAGGATGTATGAGACTGAAATTGTCCTATGTAAAGGACATTCTGGCTCTTGGGCTGTCCGGCTTTATCATGCAGGCTACCAACTGTATGGTGCAGATCGTCTGCAATGTCACCCTGCAGAATTTTGGCGGGGATATCTATGTTGGAGTTATGACCATTATCAATTCCGTGAGGGAGGTCTTAAGCGTCCCGGTCAATGGATTTACCCAGGGGGCCCAGCCCGTAATAGGCTTTAATTACGGCGCGGGAAAATACAGCCGGGTGAAGCAGGGAATCAAATTCATGTCCGTGATCTGTATCGGCTATACCACGGTGGTCTGGATCCTCACCATGCTGGTGCCCGGCGCCTTTATTGCTATTTTCAATGGAAGCGGGGAGCTGATGGAGGCAGGTGTCCATGCCATGAGGATTTATTTCTTTGGATTCTGCTTCATGTCCCTGCAGTTTTCCGGTCAGACTGTCTTTACCGGGCTTGGAAAGGCAAAGCAGGCAATCTTCTTTTCCCTGCTCAGGAAGGCAGTGATCGTGGTGCCCCTCACCCTCATTCTGCCCCACGTGGCAGACCTTGGGGTGAACGGTGTATTTTTAGCGGAACCCATCTCTAATTTTATCGGCGGTACTGCCTGTTTTGTTACTATGCTGTGTATTATGTGGCCTGCGCTTTCCAGAGAAAAAGCATGACGAAGAAAAGAGTGGCATTTACAAAAGTGCATCGTGCGATTGACGAAAAAGTCATCCGCACGGTGCCTTTTTTCGGCTTTTTTTAATTCTTCGGTGTAACAAAAAGATTAGCCGGCTAATAAAATAAGATAAAGAAATTATAAAAAAAGGATAAAATATAAAGCTTTATATTGAAAAATGATAAATGTTGGGATAAACTAAGTTAGTCGACTAACTAATGAGAAGGGAGGCGGAAGAAATGATGTGTGGTAATGAAGACAGCCTGCAGAGTCTGTTTATAAAAACAACCCATATGTATTTTGGCAGGGCCTATGAGGCGCTGCGGGAGATGGATGTGCATCCCAGGCAGGTGCCGATGCTTCATCTGCTGGGAAAAAAAGAAGGATTGAGCCAGCGGCAGATTTCGGAGGAGATGAAGATAAAACCTCCGACTGTGGCAGTCTCCATTAAAAGGATGGAGAAGTCAGGGCTTATTATCCGCAGGGCGGATGAGAAGGACCAGCGCATGAGCCGCATTTATCTCAGCCCCAAGGGACGTGAACTCAATGAAAATGTTCAGAAAATGGTGGAAGACAGCGAAAATGCCATTTTCCGCGGCTTTTCAGAGAGCGAGATTTGTCTTATGAAACGGTTTTTCAAGCAGAGATCGGAAGAGCGTCGTGTAGG
>ERZ506350.93-NODE-93-length-14938-cov-4.02063_pt1 | contig 14938 bp, 11 predicted proteins | sample MGYA00512373_ERZ506350 | MGnify/ENA metagenome assembly ERZ506350 | reverse complement strand
CTCTTCCGATCTTGCGCATAAAATAATCATAGCTCTGATCATTCTCCTTCGGCAGTCCTTTGTACTCGTCCAGATTGACAGAAGTCACATCTGAAAAGTCCAGATCCCCTGCCTGATACCGCTTTACAAGTTCCTCATATGTTCCGATCGGTGTGGAACCTGTAGCAAGCCCCAAAACACAGTTTGGTTTTACAATCACCTGCGCTGCAATGATATTTGCAGCTTTTCTGCTCATTTCATTATAGTCTTTTGCTATAAATATTTTCATGATTTTTCTCCCTTCTCTTTGCTGTCATACAGCTTTGACCCATTTCTTATTTTTCACTGGAATGCCTAGAATTTCAGATCTATTTTATCATATTTACTCCAGAAATCACAGCATGTTCCAAAATTTATTTCTGCTGAATTATCTGCACATTTTCTAAAAATGCGCTATTCTCTTCTCATGCAAAAATCTGCTTGTATATTATCAATAATATCGAAGATAGTATTCATAACATCTATTGTTTCCTATATCTATAGACTTAATAGACTCTTCTGCTTCAGTCATGATATTATTATGCCATCTATTATTGTCTGTACCATCCGCAGAAGACTTTTATCCGCCATCACAGAAATATGATTACAATCTATTTTATTGTTTTTACTTTATGATATAGTTTGAAAAATAGTTCTGTTTTTATCACATATCTAATCAGGAGGAACAAAAAAATGAAAAATCATCTAAAAAATCAGGCAAGCCCCTATTTGATTCAGCACGCTGACAATCCCGTCGACTGGTATCCATGGGGAGACGAAGCTTTCCAAAAAGCAAAATCAGAAAATAAACCTGTCTTTCTCAGCATTGGATACAGTACCTGCCACTGGTGCCATGTCATGGCACATGAAAGTTTTGAAAATCCAGAAATCGCCGAAATCTTGAACACACACTTCGTATCGGTCAAAGTGGATAAAGAAGAGCGTCCTGACATTGACGCCATCTATATGACATTCTGCCAGGCTTTCACCGGAAGCGGCGGCTGGCCCTGCAGCATCTTTATGACGCCAGATAAAAAACCATTTTTCGCTGGAACGTATTTTCCTCCCAAGAGTCAATACAGAACAATCGGATTGCCAGATCTTCTTCTCACCATTGCCAGAGAATGGGAAACAAACCGTACAAAACTGCTGCGCTCTGCCCAGACACTGGAGAGCAGACTGAAAGCTATGCAAGACGCAGAGCAGACGTTTCACTCCGATTATATCTCCCCTGAAAAATCGGACGCTCTGTTTGGCGATGCCTTCTCCTTTTATCTTCAAAACTTTGACTCAAAATATGGAGGATTTGGAAAAGCTCCAAAATTCCCCACTCCTCACAATCTCTTATTTCTACTGCACCGCTATGAGATCATAAAAGACCGACAGGCGCTTGAAATAGTAGAAAAAACATTGATGCAGATGTACCGTGGCGGTCTGTTTGACCACATTGGTTTCGGATTTTCCCGATATTCCACAGACCCTTATTTCCTCGTCCCGCACTTTGAAAAGATGCTGTATGATAATGCGCTTCTTATTTTTGCATATGCCAGAGCTTTTGCTGTCACAAAAAAGTCTGTCTATAAAGAGATTGCTGAAAAAACAGCAGACTATATTCTGCGTGAGATGACACATCCGGAAGGAGGTTTTTTCTCTGCTCAGGATGCAGACAGTGAGGGAATAGAAGGAAAATATTACCTCTTTTCCCACCAAGAAATCATTGACGTGCTGGGAGAACAGGCTGGAGAATCCTTCTGCCGCCAGTATGATATTTCAAAACAAGGAAACTTTGAAGGGAAAAATATCCCTAACCTGCTTTATGCAAAATATTTTTCCGCTCCCCAGTCAGATCTTTCCAAACTGTACGAGTACCGCCGAAGCCGAATGGCGCTTCACCTCGACGATAAAATCCTGACGTCGTGGAATGGACTGATGATTGCGGCGCTTGCCTTCTTGTCAAAAGTTACAGGGGAAGAACAATATTTTCTCGCCGCAAAGCGAGCCAGCGCCTTTATCGAAAAAAATCTTTTGGATGATGGTGATACTTCTGTTTTATATGTGGGTTGCCGAAACGGCATACGGTTTGGCAAAGGCTTTCTCGACGATTATGCTTTCTACTGTATGGGATTGATCCATCTATACGACGCCAGTCTCGACACGCATTTTTTAAACCGGGCGCAAGCTCTGCTTGGGGCAACCATTTCTCAATTCTTTGATTTTCAGAAAGGAGGATTTTATTTTTCCGGTCAGAACAATGAACGGCTGATCCTTACGCCTAAAGAAACGTATGACGGAGCCATGCCAAGCGGAAATTCTGCAATGTTTTATAATCTTGTAAAAATCGCAAAACTCTCTGGCACTTCTGAGTTTGCAGAAATTTTTCAGAAACAGATGAATTTTCTATCAGATATGGCTTCCTCCTATCCTTCCGGCTCCAGTTTTTTTCTGTTCGCCCTCTCCCTTTTTCAAGAAGAACCTCAGAAGATCACTGTAGTTTTGTCTGGACAAGACTCAAAAAAATCATGCGTTCCTGGTCTGCCGCCTGATGCAGAACTTCATGTACTGCATAGTCCAACACCCGAATATCCTCTTGTGAATGGAAAGACAACGTATTATGTCTGCCGTAATCACAGCTGCCTGCCGCCTGTCAATCAGCCTCCCTCCGTTTTCTGATTCTAAAAAATGGTTTCCTTCCATTTCATTAATTAAAATTTTTAAAAATAAAAACGGTTTCCTATCGTTTAAAATCATTTAAAATTGTTATCCAGAAGCAAAAAGGGAGAGAATTTCCCAAACTGAGTCACTCTCTCCCTGTATCAGTTTATGCTATTTGATTATGCTTCTACTCTTTCAATGACAAGGTTGTCCAGTACAAGCTCTTTGTAACCGCCAAAGTTAGCCTGAGCTGCTTCCGGATCTACGCCCTGCAGATCAGGAGCTGTAGTTGTGGAATAAATACCAATCCAAGTCTGTCCGCTTTCGGATCCTACTACTTCACATTCATAGTGACCGTCTGCGTCTTTACCCATAGCCATCGGCAGCGGAACTACTTCCTCTGTTCCGTTAAATTCTCCATCGCCTACAACAACTCCGTAGATTCCATCGCTTCCTGCCTGATAATCAAAGCTTACTTTATAAGTTACGCCCGGCTCAAAGCGGAAGTTCTGAGGAATTGTCTGATATGCCAGAGTATCTCTTTCAGTCAGTCCGTTTATTTTTACAGACCAGTTGCCATCCAGAACATCGTCCATCAGTTTTACATCCCATCCAGCCTGTGTATATGGCTCATGCAGTTCAGAAAGGTGGATACGGTTGTCTTCTACATCTTCAATACCGCTTACAACAAATGGGTAGATTCCCTGCACGTTTGTCTCAAAATCCTGTTCGAATTTCACAACTTCGCCTGCTTCGTTGTAAGTCACATTATGAGAATCATTTTCTACTACTCGTACATCATCGAAGTATGTCTCTCCTTCTCCTGCTTCTCTCTCCAGTGTCAGCGTTACATTACCTGACTCCGGTGCAGTAAAGAATACATACATCTGCTGGAAGTAACTTGTTCCATCCACTGTTGCACTGCTGTTGCTGTGTGTATATGCTTTTACATAGTTCTTCGCAATGGAGCGAACCGTATAGTTGGATGCTAATACGTTATCGCCTTCTTTTACCGTTACGATTGCTTTGGAATCACTTCTGTTATCAACGCCAACCAGTACGGCATACTGTTTGCCTGCTTCCAGATCTGTCAGTTCCTGTGTCATAGCAGTTTCACCGGTCAGCTTCATCATTGGATTGCTGTACTGACTCTTTGCGATTGTTGCTTCGCCATCGCCTGTCTGCTCCCATGCATCGAAGTTTCCGCTGTTGAATCCTGCGTCTACGATGTGCATACCTTCGCTCCAGGTAATGTCCATATTTTCTTTCTGGCTCTTATATACCACATATGGAATCTCAGATTCTGCTTCCAGAGTGATCTTTCCGTCAACAACTTCTACCATCTGTTCCTCAGTCTTGCCAAGATCTGTCAGTTTATAAACTACTACATTTTCCAGTCCAGCCCAGGAATCCGGCAGTTCCCATGTAGTCGTTCCGCCCTGTGTATTCCAGTGATACAGTTTTTCATCTTCAGAAGCAACCTTTTCTCCAGTCTTAGGATCCCAGTTCCAAGGAAGCAGATAACTTTCTGTTCCTTTCAGGTTGCCCTGCTGAATATCTTCGTTTGTACGATCTCCTCTGGAAGGCGCTCCCTGAGAAATCACCTTGCCGTTGAGAGTCATGGTTCTGTTTCTGTAACCTTCAGATTCCGGATCGTTGGATTCTCTCGTGATCACAAGCGTATCACCATCTTCATCTTTCAGAGTGATTTCCATTTCCGGTGTCCAGTTCACTGCATCTCCTACTGTAACCGGTTCTCCGTCTACCCATTTCACGATTTCATAATGCTGGATAAATTTCGTTGTCAGATCATGTGTATACAGGTTAGTGATATAGGTATCGTAGTCGTTTCTTCCCTGCCATCCTTCAAAGTCCTTCATGTTGTAACCGCCAAGCAGTGGCATCACAGCTGCTCCGCCGTATGCCGGATAATCGCCAACCCAGGAGTCTTTCTGATGGTTGCGCAGGAAACGGATCACTTCACTGTTCTGTCCTTTCTTTTCAAAACCGCCATATGTAAGGTCAGTAGCCCAGTGCTGGAATGTGGAATCGTATTCGTTTGCAGATCCCCACTCATTAGCCATACGCCATCCATTATCGTTGATCTCTTTGGATAACTTACGGGTCTGCCAAGAGTCATCCGTTCCACCAGTACGGTTGCCCCAGATATCTACATAGACAAAGTCCAGATTCTGTCCTACCAGTTCTTCCAGAGCGTCAAATCTTGCCTCTCTTTCTCCGGTTGCCAGATCATAGATACTGTCCAGACCGATACCCTGATCGATCCAGTTCCATCCATAACGCAGAGTTCCGTCTTCCAGACGACGAACATTGTCATCCTTGAATGCTTTTGCTTCCGGATACATTTCACCTGCATTTACATGAATACCAAATCTTGCGCCATACTCCGCGCCTTTTTCCATCAGGATATTCATTTCTTCTGCGCCGCCGATTCTCTGTCCGATGTCAGCATAATCCGGATGTGCAGAATCATGTCCTTCATTTGCGTAGCCTTTCAGCAGTACGGACTGTCCCAGTCCATCTGTATGCATGGCAACGCGTTTTACATTGTCAAGCGTTGTCAGGAACGGGTTCTGTGCATGTCCGCCAAAGTTCATGGCAATACGATATGCAACAAGTTCAGGTACCTCTTCGCTCTTGTACGGGTTGTTCATAATCTCGCGGAATGCAATAGCGCCATCCTGCCAGTCAATCTGTTCATCCTCGTTTCTATCACCAGTGATGATAACCTTAGTCTGAGGCATTTCGGTCTCTTCTACCATGTAGCTTCTGCCGTGGGAATCTGTCACGATTCTGTGGTAGTACCACTGGCTGCTGGAAAGACCTAAGGAAGTTCCCTCATCTGTGCTTTCAGCCGCAGCTGTCACACGGTAGTTATGGGATCCTCCATGAACTTCTTTCGCATTAATATCGCATCCGTCATTCTCAGAGTTGCTCCAAAGCCCTGCACTCATTTCATCATTGGAAACAAACGCATAAAGATAGCTCTTGTTCAGATCTGTGCTCTCTTCCAGCTCTACATACTCGTCGCCGCTGACCGTTGTATTGGAAGACATCACAGCGCCTTTTAAATTTGCGTCGTTCTGATCGGTATTTACCGATACCAGATTGTGGTTAGGAATCTCCACTGTCTGAATCGGATTGCCGTCCACGCTGTCTTCCAGATTGTTTTCTATCTTTATAATGTTAAATGCCATGGTGTTCGCATCTGCTACCAGTTCTGCAGTGATCACGGCATCAATTCCTTCACCTTTCACCGTCATCACATACTCTGCACGGTTGTTTTCAAATGTAGCTTTCACATCCTCTGCTGTCAGTTCTACATCCACTCCGTTGATCCGAATCGTATGAATAGGCTGTGTCTGTCCATAGAAGGTTTTTCCTTCCAGTTCTCCTTTCATTTCATATCTCACAACACTCGGGAAATCTTTTGCCACATATGCGTCCATATTATCTGTGGAAAGAACTGCATAATTCTCTGCTTCAGCTGCTGTTTCCTCTGCGTTGATTACCGCTCCTGGAAGCATACTGCCCGATACGGTTGCTACTGCCATGGTTGTGGCTGCAACTGCACCGATCCATTTTTTCATATTTTTCTTCATTGTCTCACGTTCCTCCTTATTAAATAAAATTACTTTGTGTTACCCCTGTCTGCCCTTCCTTCTGCTGTAACGCAAATTGATTGCTGCGTGTAACATCTCGTCAGTCTGTCACTCTTCTCAAATCCTTTTGCGTTATCATTTTATACTATATTCCATGAATTGTCTATCGTCTTTTATACATAATTTTCACATATTTTTCGTGTAATATGCCAAAAATTTGTGATAAGAAACAATTTTTCTTGACAAAACTTTTCTTTTATCTTCTTTCAGATTCCTCTTTACAAAGACAAAAAAACAGCTGGGTGGATCAATTTCTGATACATCCAACTGTTTTTTTATTCTCATGTACTTTTCTTCTGCACCATTCTTTTGCTGAACCCCTGTCTCAGATTTTTTTAAAAAATTGGTGTAGATATGGTATAGCAGCCTGTTTTTCTATTTAAAACATCGCTCTGATTTTTTGTTCTTAGTATAATTTTGCACCTGCTGGAATTCTGTTATCCACCATTAAAAGATTCAATCCTTCATGGCCATCTTCTTCGTGAACTGCTGAAATCAACATACCGCAGGAATCAATTCCCATCATCTTTCTTGGCGGCAGATTCACGATTGCAATACAAGTCTTGCCGATTAATTCTTCTGGCTCATAATATTCATGAATTCCACTTAAGATTGTGCGGTCTTCGCCTGTTCCGTCATCGAGCGTAAACTGTAACAGTTTTTTGCTCTTCGGAACAGCAACGCAGTCTTTTACTTTCACAGCTCTAAAATCAGATTTGCTGAATGTCTCAAAATCAACCGCTTCTTCAAACAGAGGTTCAATTTTTACGTTAGAGAAATCGTATGTTTCTTTCACTTCAGCGATCGCTTTTTCCACTGTTTTTTCAGCCGGAACTGCCTGTGCCGCATTGTTTGCTTCATTCTTAGAAGCGCCCTGTGACTTCATTGTCGGGAATAAGAGCACGTCTCTGATTGCAGCGGAATCTGTCAGCAGCATCACCATTCTGTCGATACCGAATCCGATTCCTCCTGTAGGCGGCATACCGATTTCCAGTGCATTTAAGAAATCTTCATCCGTATGGTTCGCTTCCTCATCTCCCTGTGCAAACAGTTCTTCCTGTGCGCGGAATCGTTCTCTCTGATCAATCGGATCGTTCAGCTCAGAATATGCGTTTGCCATTTCCCATCCGTTCATAAAGAACTCAAAACGCTCCGTATACTCTGGATTTTCCGGTTTTTTCTTTGTCAGAGGAGAGATTTCCACTGGATGATCCATTACAAATGTAGGCTGAATCAGATGTTCTTCTGCAAATTCTTCAAAGAACAGATTTAAGATATCACCTTTTTTGTGACGCTCTTCAAACTCTACATGATGTTCTCTTGCAGCTTCTCTTGCCTCTTCCAGTGTATGAATCTCATTGAAATCTACTCCGGAATATTTCTTTACTGCATCGACCATTGTGATTCTCTCAAAAGGTTTTCCGAGATCCATCTCAATGCCATTGTACACAATCTTTGTTGTTCCCAGAACATCCTGTGCCACGAAACGATACAGATTTTCTGTCAGATCCATCATGCCCTTGTAATCTGTATATGCCTGATACAGCTCCATCAGAGTGAATTCTGGATTATGTCTTGTGTCCAGTCCTTCATTACGGAATACACGGCCGATTTCGTATACTCTCTCCATACCGCCTACAATCAGTCTCTTTAAATACAGTTCCAAAGAGATACGCAGCTTCAGATCTTCATTCAGTGCATTGAAATGTGTCTGGAATGGACGTGCTGCTGCACCGCCTGCATTTGCAACCAGCATAGGAGTTTCCACTTCCATAAATCCCTGTGCGCTCAGATATTTACGAATACTGCTGATGATCTGAGAACGCTTGATAAAAGTATCTTTTACTTCTGGATTCATGATTAAATCTACATATCTCTGACGATAACGGATATCCGTATTTGTCAGTCCATGGAATTTTTCAGGCAGAACCTGAAGGCTCTTTGAGAGCAGAGTCACGTTTGAAGCGTGAATGGAGATTTCCCCTGTTTTTGTCTTAAACACTTCACCTGTCAGACCAATGATATCTCCGATATCTAATTTTTTAAATTCTTTGTATGATTCTTCTCCGATGCTGTCTCTTGCGACATAAGACTGAATGTTGCCTTTTAAGTCAGCAACATTGCAGAAAGACGCTTTTCCCATCACACGTTTTGACATCATACGTCCTGCAATCGTGACTGTTTTGCCTTCCAGCTCCTCGAATCCTTCTTTGACTTCTGTGCTGTGATGAGTCACATCAAATTTTGTAATCTGAAACGGATCTTTTCCGTTTTCCTGCAGTTCCGCCAATTTTTCACGGCGTACCTTTAATAACTGGTTAATATCCTGTTCCTGTACCTTCTTCTGTTCAGCCACTTCTTACTCTCCTTCACCTTTTAATCTGCCCTAATCTCTTCGATCATCTATTTCATTTCTTACTTAAATAGATCTCTGAATTCCCAGTACACGATACTGAATTGTACCTGCCTGTGTCTCAACTTCAACGGAATCGCCGACTTTTCTTCCCATCAGCGCTTTTCCCACTGGAGATTCATTGGAAATTTTTCCCTGAAGACTGTTTGCCTCAGATGAGCCGACAATTTTATATTCCATCTCTTCATCAAACTCTACATCATACAGTCTTACTGTACATCCTACATTGATTTTCTCCAGATCCACTTCATCTTCCACAACAACTTCTGCATTTTTCAGAATTTTCTCAATTTCTTCAATTCGAGCCTCGATATCTCTCTGCTCATCTTTTGCAGCATCATATTCAGCATTTTCAGATAAGTCTCCCTGTTCTCTAGCCTCTTTGATTTTTCCTGCAACTTCTTTTCTCTTTACTACTTTCAGATCATGAAGTTCTTCTTCCAGAGCCTTTAAGCCTGCATAAGTCAACAAATTTTTCTTTTCTTCCATAATTCTTTTTACACCCTTCCTGATTTTCCATCATATAGATTCTGATGATTTTTTTATATCTTTTAATCTTAATCTGACTCACATCAAAGACTTTTGATGCGAGTCCGGTTTTTTCTTTTACTGGCAATATTCACTGATTATAGAACAACATCTGCCACTTGTCAAGAAGTCCTCTGTATCTGACTCTTTTCCCTAATTCTTATTTAAAAATCCGCCCTTTTTCTCTCTGATTCCAGATATTGTGCCGGGCTTCCAGATACTTTTTTATTAGGAACAATTTGACACTCCCCATAGCTAAAGCAAGGGGTTTTACGACACATTTGATAAACGCATACCTCTTATTATCTGCCATATTTTCCAGATACTGTTGTGCAGAAACAGTCAGATTCTCAAATGCTGTTTATCAGTTCTTCTAGTTCTTCTATGCTTTCTGCCTGATTGACCAGATTCCTCAGTCTTGCCGAATGCGGATATCCTGTCGTGTACCATGCAACATGCTTTCTCATCTCCCGAATTCCTGTAAATCCGCCTTTATACTCCATCTGCATTCTGGCATGGCGCATCATCATCTGCTTTACTTCCTCAATATCAGGTTTTTCCAATTTTTCACCGGTCTCCAGATAATGCGCGATCTGTCGGAAAATCCATGGATTTCCTTTTGCTCCTCTGCCAATCATCACCGCGTCACAGCCGGTCTGTTCCAGCATCTCCTTTGCTTTCTCAGGCGAAGTCACATCGCCGTTTCCAATCACTGGTATATGCACCGCCTCCTTTACTTGACGAATGATATCCCAATCCGCTTGTCCTGAGTAATACTGCTCTCTCGTCCTTCCATGAACGGCAATGGCCGCAGCGCCGCTTTGTTCTGCAATTCTTGCAACTTCCACCGCATTCACCATGGAATCATTAAATCCCTTTCGGATCTTCACTGTCACCGGTTTTTTAATGGCTTTTGCTGTTTTTTCAATGATCTCCCCTATCAGCTTTGGATTTTTCATCAGAGCGCTGCCTTCCCCATTGTTGACTACTTTTGGAACAGGGCATCCCATATTGATATCTAAGATATCAAAAGGCCGTTCCTCAATACTTTTTGCAACTTCGCTGATCAGATTGGGATCTGATCCAAACAGCTGCAGAGCAATCGGATGTTCCCTTTTATCAATCTCCATCAGACTCTCTGTATTTTTATTGTGGAAAGAAATCGCTTTTGCACTCACCATTTCCATGCTCAGCAGCCCTGCTCCCTGCTCATGGCACAGCAAACGAAACGGCAGATCCGTCACGCCGGCCATCGGCGCAAGAACTGCCTGATTTTTCAACTCCACATTTCCAATCTTCCATTTCATGCTTTTTCTCCCAGAAAAAAGACTTTATAGTACATCTCCAGCGCTTCAAGCAGTTCCCTTTTTTCTCTCTGCAGCTGTTTAATTTTCAACACACTTCCTATGTCATCATACATAAAATCATTTTCTGCTGCTTCTGTTCGGAAACACAATGTTCCATCTTCCTCAAATTCCAGCGTTAAGATTCCTCCTATTTCATTTACATATAATACACACATGATTTTCAATTCTTCTTTTATGCTTTCCGGCAAAGCTGAAAAGCTGTCATTCAGATAAAACTTTTCCTCATATGCGTTTGCCCCGCAAAGTACAATTTTTCCTGAATACATTTCTGTCCTCCCTATCTCTCTTTATACATATCCATAGACGCCGCGCACAGATACTTCTCCTGCATATACAGATACGATTTCTCCATCGTCTTTTCTAACAATCAGTTCACCATTTTTATCAATGCCAAGCGCCGTGCCGGTGTACTGTCCCTTCGGTTCCAGAACACAGACTCTTTTATCTCTGTTAATCAGAATTTCATTATATTCATCCATTAACCATGTCATGTCTTCTGTCTTTAAAAATATTCCATAACATCTCTCAAATTCTTTCATACATCGACTGATCAGCTCTGCCCGATGAAATTTTTTCCCTGTCAGAATCTGAAGAGAAGTTGCGGCTGTCTTTAATTCTTCCGGAATCTCCTGCAGATTTACATTGATCCCCGCCCCGATCACAACATAGTGAATAGCGTCAGGATCTGCGCTCATCTCTGTCAGGATTCCGCAGATTTTCTTTCCGTCTGCGACAATGTCATTTGGCCACTTGATTTTTGTCTCAATCCCCGTCATCTGTTCACATGCTCTTGCAACGGCAATTCCCATCACCAGTGTCATCATCGATGCATGGTTAGGTGCAAGTTCAGGACGCACAATCAGCGTCATCGCCACAGAAGATCCCGGAGGATTCAGCCAGGTGCGCCCTCTTCTGCCTCTTCCTCCATACTGGTTCTCTGTAACCACAAGCGTCCCTGACGGAGCGCCTTCCTCTGCAATCTTTTTTGCATAAGTATTGGTAGAATCCACTTGTTCCAAAAATACTACCTTTTTTCCAGCCCATTCTGTCTCCATCCGGCTTGCCACTTCTTCTTCCGTAATTTTATCAGGATAGCTGACAATGCGGTATCCTTTGTGAGATACCGCCTCTATTTCATATCCTTCTTCTTTTAACTGATTCATCACTTTCCATATTGCTGTTCTGGATACACCGAATTTTTTACATAATTCCTGTCCTGATACATAGTCTTCTCTTCCCAGAAGAGCATTTAAAATTTTTTCTTTCACTTTATTCCCTCCATCATATAAATGACCTGATAAAGAAAAAGGCAAAGACATCCTGCCGCGCAAAGCAGAAGAGTGATTCCTGCTGTCTTATGTCCGCGTGAAAACGAGACACCTGCCAGTGCCCCGTTTAAAATTGTGCCGCTCCCCACAGCGATCCAGAAAAAATAAGAAGCATTCACCCAGTCAAACAGTCCCAGACCGAAGAACAGCAAAATCACAATTCCTGCCACACAGCCAATGACCGTATATTCTGACTCTCTTTCTTGTTTTTTCTTCATAAAATTAAATCCTTTCATTTATCCCAGACAGATATCATACTCCTAGTTTCCCAGTGTTGCAACCATAACCGCCTTAATGGTGTGCATTCTATTTTCTGCCTCGTCAAACACAAGTGAATTTTCTGATTCAAATACTTCTTCTGTCACTTCTTTTCCTTTTACAGCCGGAAGACAATGCAAAAAGATCGTCGTATCTTTTCCTGTTTTTTTCATCAGTTCACTGTTGACCTGATATGGACTTAACAGAGCGATTCGCTCCGCAGCCTTATCTTCCTCGCCCATGGAGCACCATACGTCTGTATAAATTACATCCGCGCCTTTCACTCCATCTGTCGATTCTGTCAGTGTAATCGTGCTGCCTGACTCCTCTGTATAACCTTTGCACAATTCAATCAAATCTTCTTGCGGCCAGAGAACTTTCGGCGCAGCGATTGTAAAGTTGATTCCCATCTTTGCACATCCGATCATCAGACTGTTTGCCATGTTATTTCTTCCATCTCCCAGATAGACAAAATTTAAGCCTTTTAAATAGCCAAAATGCTCTTTCATTGTCAGCATATCTGCCAGAATCTGAGTCGGATGATATTCATCAGTAAGCCCGTTCCATACAGGAACACCGGAATATTTTGCCAGTTTTTCTACATTTTCATGTGAAAATCCCCGGAACTCGATTCCGTCAAACATTCTTCCCAGAACTCTCGCCGTGTCCTCTACACTTTCTTTATAGCCAAGCTGGATATCTTCCCGACCCATATATTCCGCATGGCCTCCTTCATCAATACATCCAATCGTAAAAGCGCTTCTCGTTCTGGTGGATGGTTTCTCAAAAATCAGCGCAATATTTTTTCCTTTCAGGCTGTTTCCTAAAATTCCCTGTTTCTTTTTCGCTTTCAGTTCAGCTGCCAAATCCAATAAATATTCAATTTCTTCACTTGTAAAATCTTTTAATGTCAAAAAACTGCGTCCTTTTAAGTTCATACTTCTACCTCCATCTGTCTTCTCCGAGTTAAATTTTCTTTTGTCGCTTTATATGGCTTACATCATACCACTGTTCCGTGATTTCTTCAAGAATTTTTATGTAAAGAATTTTATAAAAATATGAAAGAGCAAAGACTATATTTACTTTTCAGTCTTTGCCCTTCCTTATAAAATACAATATTACTATACGTTCTGTTCAGGTACTGTCCGTTTTGAAATTTTATGCAATTAATATGGATATCTATTCATCTTTTGCAACTTCCACAACTGATTTCACAAGCCCGGCAATATTCTGTATCTCAGAAGGAATAATAATCTTCGTAGCCTTTCCGTCTGCTACCTGACTCAGTGTCTCCAGACTCTTCAGTGCAAGCACCGACTGATCCGCTCCTGCTTCTTTTAAGAATCGGATACCGTCTGCCCTTGCCTGCTGCACTTTCAGAATCGCTTCCGCCTGACCTTCTGCCTCACGGATCATTTTTTCTTTCTCTGCCTCTGCTCTTAAAATTGCAGCCTGTTTCTCTGCCTCAGCATCCAAAATCGCTGATTCTTTCTTTCCTTCTGCGACAAGAATCGTAGATTTCTTTTCACCTTCTGCTTTCAGAATCGCTTCTCTTCGTTCACGTTCTGCCTTCATCTGTTTTTCCATCGCATCTTGAATTGCAGCAGGAGGGATAATATTTTTCAATTCTACACGATTTACTTTAATGCCCCATGGGTCTGTAGCAATATCAAGAGATGCTCTCATTTTTGTATTAATTGTCTCTCTTGAAGTTAGCGTCTCATCCAGTTCCAGATCGCCGATGATATTTCGCAGTGTGGTTGCAGTCAGATTTTCAATCGCCATGATCGGATTTTCCACACCATACGCAAATGCCTTAGGATCTGTAATCTGAAAGAATACAACGGTATCAATCCGCATTGTAACATTATCTTTTGTAATCACAGGCTGAGGATCAAAATCAACTACCTGTTCTTTTAAATTAACTCTCTTTGCAATGCGGTCCAGGAATGGCCATTTCCAGTGAAGTCCTACACCCCATGTAGCACGGTAGCCTCCCAGACGTTCAATAATCATCGCATGTGCCTGCGGCACAATCTTAATGCATGACGTCAAAATCATCAAAAAAACAATCACTGCAATCACAATCAGAACCATCTCTGCTGCATTTGACATATCAAAAAACTTCCTCATAGTTTCTCCTCCTTTTTCCAGCTCATTTACTCTCTTCTCACAATCAGTTTTACTCCTCTGATCTCTTCAACCACCACTTTTTCTCCCGGTTTCATCGTTACTTCTTCTTTTACCGAACGTGCTGTCCAGATCTGCCCCTGAATCTGTACCTGCCCTTGGCTTTCCAGATTCGAAATTTCTTCTGTCACAATCCCGGTTTTCCCAATCAGGCTGTCCGCATTCGTCCGAGCCGGATTTTTGTTGATATAGTGGACAGCAAACGGTCTTGTGAAAATCAGCAGAAGAATGGATACGCCAAAAAACAAGATAATCTGGAGCCACAACTGTGCGCTCGCCATCGAAGCGATAAACGCTGCCAGAGAACCGCCTGCAAACCAGATGGTCGTCAGTCCCATCGTGGCAAGTTCAATTACCAGAAGAACAATCATAAGACCTAACCAGAAAACAGATTCCGCTTCCATATTCTTTCCCCCTATCTTATTTATTTATCTTATTTTTCTCATCTTACTATATTATTCATAAGAATACAAGAATTTTAGATAGTATTACTTCATGCAA
>ERZ506350.92-NODE-92-length-15008-cov-3.97452_pt1 | contig 15008 bp, 10 predicted proteins | sample MGYA00512373_ERZ506350 | MGnify/ENA metagenome assembly ERZ506350 | reverse complement strand
GACGGCGTACATGCTCATATGATCGCCGTTGTAGGTGCACCAGCCGAGGGCAAGCTCGGAGAGATCGCCCGTACCCACGACGATGCCGTTCGTATCGTTGGCGATGTCCATCAAAATGAGCGTGCGCATGCGCGCCTGCGCGTTCTCGTAGGTGACGTTCCTGTCTTCGGGGTCGTGCTCGATGTCCTTGAAGTGGCGGTTGACGGCGGGGCCGATGTGCACGGTGCGGATGGTAACGCCCGTCGCCTGCATGAGGGAGAGCCCGCTCATGCGCGTCTTGTTGGTGGTGCCGAAGCCCGGCATGGTGACGGCGATGATGTCTTCGCGGGGTTTTCCCAAAAGGTCGAAGGCGCGCACGGTGACGAGAAGCGCGAGCGCCGAATCCAGCCCACCCGAAATGCCGATGACCGCCGTCTTGCTGTGCGTGTGCTGTAAGCGGCGCGCAAGGGCGCTGCTCTGCATGGAGAGGATGAGCCCGCAGCGGCGGTCGAGCTCCTTCCCTTCGGGGACGAAGGGCGTGGGGTCGACTTTGCGCGTGAGCTTCCCTTCCGCAAGCGGGAAGGAGAAGGCAACCTTCGTATAGCCCTCCCCGCCCCCCGCGAAGGTATTCATGGCGCGGCGCTCGTGCTCTAAAAGTTCGACGTCGATCTCCCCCGTCGCCGTGCCGCCCAGAAAGGGTGCGCTCTCGGAAAGGAGGCTGCCGTTTTCGGCGATCATATCGTGCCCCGCGAAGATGAGGTCGGAGACGGACTCCCCCTCCCCCGCGTCGGCATAGACGTAGCCCGCAACGCACTTGCCCGACTGCGCCTTGACAAGCAGGCGCCTGTATTCGAGCTTACCCACCGCTTCGTTGCTCGCCGAGAGGTTGACGATGATGTTCGCCCCCGCAGCGGCGTGCCCTTCCGCAGGGGAATGTGCCGCCCAAAGGTCTTCGCAGATCTCCGCCGCGACGGAAAAGGCGGGCATTTTTTCGTGATATAAGACGATCTCCCGCCCGAAAGGGACGGAAAATCCCGCGTAACCGATCACAAAGACGCCCTCTTTGGCGGGCGTAAAGTGGCGCAGTTCGTAAAATTCGCGGTAGTTGGGGATATGGCTCTTGGGGATGAGCGCCAGAAGCTTGCCTTCCGCAAAGGCGGCGGCGCAGTTGAAAAGCTCCGCCCCCACCGCGACGGGCACGCCCGCGAACACGAGCATATGCTTGCCTTCGGAGGCGGAAACAAGCCCCTTCAAGGCCTCCTCCGCCGCATTCAGGAGCAGCTTCTGCCCGAACAGGTCGCCGCAGGTATAGCCTGTGACGCTGAGCTCGGGGAAGACGAGAAGTTCGACGCCCTCTTCCGCCGCCTTCTCCATGCCCTCTTTGAGTTTTTTTGCATTATAAGCGGGATCCCCGGGCTTCAAGTCGGGGGAAAGCGCCCGCGCCCGCACGAATCCGTATTTCATACCGTAGGCTCCTCTTCGCCCGAGACGGTCTCCACAGGGCTCCCTTTGGCTGCCGCGCGGATCTTCATTTCGATCTCTTTGGCAAGTTCGGCGTTGTCCTTCAAGAACTGACGCATCTTTTCCTTGCCGTTGGCGATCTTGCTGCCCTCGTAGCTGTACCATGCGCCGCTCTTGCCCAAAATATCGTACTGCACGCCGAGGTCGATGAGGCAGCCCTCCTGCGAGATGCCCTCGCCGTACATGATATCGAACTCCGCCTGACGGAAGGGAGGCGCGAGCTTGTTTTTGACGACCTTTGCGCGCGTGCGGTTGCCGGCGGCGCCTTCGGTATCCTTCAGGATGTCCGTCTTGCGGACGTCGATGCGGATGGAGGCATAGAATTTGAGCGCCTTGCCGCCCGGGGTGACTTCGGGATTGCCGAACATGACGCCCACCTTCTCGCGCAGCTGGTTGATGAAGACGACGCACGTCTTGCTCTTGTTGACGATGGCGGTGAGCTTGCGGAGCGCCTGGCTCATGAGGCGCGCCTGAAGACCGACGTGGGAATCACCCATATCGCCCTCGATCTCCGCCTTGGGGGTGAGCGCCGCGACCGAGTCGACGACGATAATATCCACCGCCGAGGAGCGCACGAGATGATCGACGATATCGAGCGCCTGCTCGCCCGTATCGGGCTGGGAGACGTAGAGATCGTCCAAATTGACGCCCAGCGCCTTCGCATAGACAGGGTCGAGCGCGTGTTCCGCGTCGATGAACGCCGCGATGCCGCCCAGCTTCTGCGCTTCGGCGACGGCGTGCAGCGCGACCGTCGTCTTACCCGAAGACTCGGGGCCGTAGATCTCGATCATCCTGCCGCGGGGGAGCCCGCCGATGCCGAGGGCGAGATCCAGAGAAAGGCATCCCGTGGGGATGACTTCGATATCGGTATTGCCCGCCTCGTCGCCGAGCTTCATGATGGCGCCCTTGCCGTACGCCTTTTCGATCTGCGTGAGGACGGCGTCCAGCGCCTTGCGTTTTTCTTCGTTCATATGTTGTTTCTCCTTATCCCGGGATATTTTCCTATCGTTTCGGCAGAGCGGAAGGCTCAGCCGTTGACTTCTTTATAGGCGAGAAAGAGCGCCAGATTGGTCGCCCGTTTGGTGACGGCTTCCCTGTCGCCGTCCAGAAGGAAGCGGAAGACGCGCACTCTGTCCATCGTGCCGACGGCGATATAGCACAGCCCCACGGGCTTATCGGTGCCGTCCGCATCGGGGCCCGCGATGCCTGTCGTCGCGACGGCGAGATCGCACTTCCCCTCTTTCAGGAGCCCCGCCGCCATCTCGTAAGCGGTCTCGTTGGAGACGGCGCCGAACTTCTTCAAGGTATAGTCGGTGACGCCGAGCCGCGCCATCTTCGATTGGTTGCTGTAAGCGTTGATGCCCTCGTAAAAGACCTTGCTGGCGCCCGGGATCTCCACGACGGCATGCCCCACGCCGCCGCCCGTGAAAGATTCCGCCGTCGCAAGCTTCATGCGGTGGAGCTTCAAGACGGTAAAGAGGCGATGGGCGACGCTCTCGTCCTCATGGGAATAGACGTAATCGTTGAGCTCCGTCGAAAGGATGCGCACCGCTTCGTCGACGGAGGTCTTGGGGGTATCCTGATCGTACACGAGCTCGATGCGCCCCGCGCCGAATTCTTCGGACGTATGGATGGTGACGCGGTCGCGGCTCGCCTCCCGTGCGGAGGCGATGGCGGAAAAGACGCGCTCTGCGGGGGCCGCCACCGTGCGCAGCACCAGCTTGTAATAGGTCACGCCGCGGCGCTTATCGACGGCGGGGATGCACTCCTCTTTCACGAGCGCGCACCCGTTGGGGGAAGCGGGCAGCACGCCGAAGAGGGTGTTTTCCGTCTCCAGCAGGCATTCGCCCGAAAAGTTGCGCCCCGCGAGCCCCGAAACTGCATCCTTTGCAAAGGGCATGAGCACGCGGTCGCAGATGAAGAAGACGCCGTCGCACTCCGAAGCGAGGCGGGTGAGCGTCACGGTGATGGCGTTTCTATCGGCATAAGAGAGCACGGCGACTTCGTCGAGCGGCACCCCGCCCGACAAAAAGGCATCCACGACCTCCCCGTAACGCACGGTGGAGATGGGACTGTTCGTATTTCTGAGTACGATCGCCGCGTATTTCATCGTTTGCTGCCCGCCGGTTTAATCGCTCTCTTTGAGCACTTGCTTGTTTTTGACGATATAATTGACGCCCGAAAGCACCGTGAAGAAGGTGCAGAGGAAGAAGAAGACAAGGCCGATGAGCGCCGCGATCTGCCCTGCTTTCGTTTCGAGGAAGCTCATGCTCGCAAGCAGGACTGCGATGGAAACATCCTGGCAGGTCGTCTTGATCTTGCCGAGCTTATCTGCCGCGATGACGAGCTTGCGCTCTGCCGCCACCATGCGGAAGCCGCTCACGATGAGCTCGCGCGCCAAAATGAGGGCGACGCACACCCCCGCCGTGATGCGCATGGCGGTCTCGGCAGAGATCGCCCCGTTGAAGAGGAGGAAGGGCGCGGAAAAGACAGCGGGCTCTGTGAGGAGCAGGATGAACGCCGTCGAAACGAGCACCTTATCCGCAATGGGATCGAGAAATTTGCCGAGATTGGTGACGAGGCCCCGCGAGCGCGCGATGTGGCCGTCGAGGGCGTCGGTGAGCGCCGCCAGCACAAAGACGACGGCGGCGATCAGATAGTTATAGGGGATGACGGGAAGATAAAAGATGACGACAAAGAGCGGGATCATGAAGATGCGCGCCAGCGTGATCTTGTTGGGTAAATTCATTTTCAGACCTTCTTATGAAGAGAAAAGTTTCTTATTTTCGCCCTGCGGCAGCAAAATTATTCAACATGGCCGAAGAGGTCGTACTCCTCCGCACGGTCGATGCGAACGGGATAGATCTGCCCTTCCTTCGCCTCGCTCGCCGTGAAGTAGACGACGCCGTCGATGTCGGGCGCCTGGAAGTACGCCCTTCCCACAAAGCAGGAGCGCTCCATGTCGATGCCGTCGCAGAGAACGTTCAGCTTCTTGCCGACGAACGCCTGCATGTTGGCGCGGGCGATCTCCTTCTGCGCGGCGTAAAATTCCTTCACCCGCCGCTGCTTGGTGGCGTGATGCACCTGCCCTTTGAGCTTGTAGGCGGGCGTGTTGGGCTCGCGCGAGTAGGCAAAACAGCCGCAGTTCATGAACTTCGCTTCCTTCAGAAAGGCGAGGAGCGCCCGATGCTCTTCCTCCGTCTCGGTGGGGAAGCCCGAAATGAAGGTGGTGCGGAGGGCGATCCCCGGGATCTCCTCACGAAGCCGTGCGAACAGGTTGAGGTACTCCGCCCTCGTTCCGCGGCGGCCCATGAGCTTTAAGACGCGGTCTTCCGAATGCTGCAAGGGGATATCGAGGTACTTCAAAATTTTCGGCTCATCCCGGATGAGAGCGATGAGTTCTTCCCCGATCTTTTCTGGATAGCAATAGAGAAGGCGGATGTGGCGGATGTTTTCGAGTGCGGCAAGCGCCTTCAGAAGGAGCACGAGCTGATTTTCGCCCCCGTCTTCGCCGTAGCGGGTGATGTCCTGCGCGACGAGGATGAGCTCTTCCGTCTCCCCCATCCCCTTCGCCTCTTCGAGGAGCGACTCCATCGGGTAGGAGAGATACTTCCCGCGGATGGAGGGGATGAGGCAATAGGTGCAGTGGTTGGAACAGCCTTCGGAAATTTTCAGGTATTTGTAGTGATCGGGCGTCGAAAGGACGCGCGGCAGAAGTTTCCCTTGTTCTGCGGGAAGACGGGAGGCGGGTCCCACGGCGCTCACCCGTTCGCCCGCATAGGCGCGTTCGAGGGCGGGGAAGAGCTCCTTTGCATCCGCCGTGCCAAGAAAGACGTCCGCTTCCGTCAGGGCGGGGAAGACTTCCTCCTCATATCCCTGCGGCAGGCACCCCGTGACGACGAGCTTTTCAAGCTTCCCCTCCTCTTTGAGGCGGCTGCCTTCGAGGACGGATAAAATCGCCTCCTCGCGCGCCGCCGTGAGGAACGCGCAGGTATTGACGATGAGCACCTGCGCCTTGTAAAGGTCGGTCGTGATCGGGCAGCCGTGAGAGGCGATCTCGCCCAAAAGCCGTTCGCCGTCCACGCGGTTCTTGTCGCACCCGAGCGAAATGAGCGCGAATGTTTTGTTGAGCATCTGTGTTTGCATGAAAGTCAGCCGAGATCTCCGTACTTGCTCTCAAATTCTTCCTTGGTGAGCAGCACGGTGCGCGCCTTCGCCTTGCCGTCGAAGGGAGAGATGTAGCCCATGAGCTCCATCCATTCGATGATCTTGCCCGCGTGGTTGTAGCCCACGGCGCACTTGCGCTGGATGAGCGAGATGGACGCGGAACCGAGCTTCACCACGATGGCGAGCGCCTTGATGTACTCGGGCCCCACCGTGCCGCCGTCGCCGTCCGCATCGTCGTCATCGCCGCCCTCCTCGGGCGCGGTGCGGTTGATGTAGTCGGAAACTTCGGGATCGAAGTAAGCTTCGTTGTTTTCTTTGATGTTCGCGACGACCGCCGCGACTTCGGCAGAGCTCAAAAATGCGCCCTGCACGCGCAGGCAGTTGAACATGCCGCCCGTCTTATAGAGCATATCGCCGTTGCCGAGCAGCTTTTCCGCGCCCGATTCGTCGAGGATGGTGCGCGAGTCCACTTCCTGGATGACGCGGAACGCCATTCGCGTGGGAAGGTTGCCCTTGATGACGCCCGTGATGACGTCGACCGAAGGGCGCTGGGTGGCGATGACGAGGTGGATGCCCGCCGCGCGCGCCTTCTGCGTCAGACGCTGGATGCGCTCTTCAATGTCCTTCTTGGCAACGGACATGAGATCGGCAAGCTCATCGACGACGATGACGATCTTGGGAAGTTTTTCCTCGTCTTCCGAAAGATTCGCGTTATATTCGTTGATGTTGCGCACCGCCGTGCCCGAGCGCGTCTTCTGCTCGAAGAGCTCGTAGCGGCGCTCCATCTCCTTGATCGCCCAGTTGAGCGACATGATGGCCTTCTGCGTATCGGTGATGATCTCGTTGATCATGAGATGCGGCAGGCCGTCGTAAGGCGTAAATTCGATCTTCTTGGGGTCGATGAGGATGATCCTGAGATCTTCGGGCGAATACTTGCAAATGAGGCTGACGAGCAGCGCGTTGAGGCACACGCTCTTACCCGAGTTAGTGGCGCCCGCGACGAGGATGTGCGTCATTTTGACGACGTCGCCGCAGACGGCGCGGCCCTCGACGTCCTTGCCGATGACGAACATCAGCTTGGACGGATCGTCGTTGCGGTAGTCGGGCGAGGTCATGATGGAGCGGATGCCCACCATCGCGCGGTGCTTATTGGGCACTTCGATGGAGATGGCGCCCACCTCCGAATTGGAATACATATTCACGCCGTCGCGCGCATGCAGGCGCATGGCGATCTCTTCGTCGTGGCGGATCACGGAACGCACCGAGATGTTGCGGGGGATATCGATATCGTACCGCGTGACGGCGGGACCCGACGTCACTTTGACGACCTCGGCATCCACTCTGAAGCCCGCGAGCGTTTCCATGATGACGGAAGAGTTGTATTCGATCTCCTCGGGGGAGACGCTCACCGCGTCGTCGTACGTCTGGAAAAGATCGAGCGACGGGCGGCGGTAGCGCTTATACACATGTTTTTTGGGCTTGGGCGCGGGCGGCGCGGGAAGTTCGGGGATGCTTTCCCCTCCCCCACCGAGGCCGCGCTCTCTCGTATTTTCCCTTGCGCTCTCCCTTGCACGGGGCAGGGAGGGCACGTCCTCTTCGGGGAGAAGATCGTCGTCAAAGAGGTCGGAGGCGGAAGTGCGCTCTTGGCGCAGCCCGCGCACGGCGCGGCTGTCTTCCGCAAAGGGCGAAGGCTGCTCTTCGAAGGGAGAGGCGGAACGGCTCCCGAACGCGGGCGCGGAAGGCTCGGGCGGTTCGGGTAAAGTACCGCGGCCGGAAACGGGCGGTTCGGGAAGGGGGCTGCGGCCGGAAACGGGCGGCTGTTGTTCGGGAACGCCTCTCCGTCCGTCGGAAAACTCGCCGAAGTCCGTCTCTCGCGCGGCGGAAAGGTCGCTGCCGAAGCCCGCCCTTCTTGCGGGGGGGTCGTCCGAAAGGCCCGCTCCCCGTTCGTTGCGGGAGAAGCTGTCGCCCACATAGTCGGTGCCGTCGTCTTTGAGCTGCACGCGGTCGGGCCCGCGGCTCGAGGAAAAGAGGCTCCTGAATCCGCGTTCGCTCGCACGGGGATCGTACTCGTCCTCTGCGGGCGCGTCCTTTTTCCCGCGATCGGGCGTGCGGACGGGGGGCTCAGGCCCGGAAGACGTATTGAACGAGCGCTCACCCCTGCCAGGTTCCCTGCCGCGCGAAGAAAGTCCGTCTTCCTGCGCCGACGGCGTATCGAAGGGGTTCGCGTCCTCGGGCGTCACATCGCGCGCCGTGAGGAAGCCGTCCGATTTGACGGGTTCGGGCTCGGGTTCGCGCGCCGCACGGCGGATATCCTGCGGCTTTTCGGGCACTGCGGGGGCGATGTCGTCCACGCTGGGCGCGGAGGAAAATTCCGTGTCGTCCACGTCGTTGGCGTAGGCGTCGCGGCCGATGTCCTCGGGCGGCGTCTCGGGCGACTTATACGCGGGCACGCGGGGATAGTTGAGGTCTTCCGCGCGGAAGGTGTAGCCGTCGCGGCGTTCGGGGCGCTGCTCCACGATCTTGCGCGGGAGCGGCGTGCGGGGTTGGTTTTCCGCCTGCTGAGAGAAGGCGCCGTGATAGCTCGAAGGCGCGGGCGCATCGTTTTTCGCGCTGCTTTGCGAAACTCCGAACGTGCTGCCGCGCGCAGCATTCCCGTCGGAAGCGCCGCTCTGCCCGCCGCGGGTGAAATCGGGGCGGAGGAAATCATCCGGTTTGCCGTTTTCGGCGCCGCTCCTGCCCGTATCGGCGCGGCGGTCGGAACGGGGAAGATCCTGAAAGCTCGTATATTTGGGCACTTCGCGGGATGCTCCGAGCGTCCTGCGCTCCGAAAGGCGTTCGCCGCGGTCCACGGGTCGTTCATAGGTCGCGGGGATGGTATAGTCGGGCTTGCGGGCGGGCGAATCGTCGGGCTCGACGCTGCTGCGCCGCACGCGCGAATTGAAGTAAGAATCCTGATTGTAGATGAGGTTCTTGGTATAGTCCTGCGCGGGAGTACTCGAAAAGAGGATGTCTCTCCCCGAATAGGAGCGCGGCGTTTCGGGCTCCTGCGGGCGGTCGGTGCCGTAGTAACCGACGTGGCCGTTCCTGCCGTAACCCTGCGATTCGCGGTCCTGCGGGGCGTAGTACCCCTGCACGGGGCGCTGCGGGCGGGGCTGACCGTAATAGCCCAAAAGCCCGTCCTGCCCGTATCCGTAATTCGGATACTGCGGCTGCTGCGGATACTGCGGTTGCTGAGGCTGCGCGGTCTGCCGGGGGGCGTACTGCTGCTGAGGGGCATAGCCGTACTGCCCGTTCCCCGCATAGCCGCCGTAACCGTTCTGATAACTGTCCGGATATCCGTTCGGATAGCCGTTCTGATAGCCGGCGGGCGCATAATAGCCCTGCTGCGCGTAAGGATCGGCATAGGCCGCGTCCCGATAGCTGTCCGCCGCGTACCCGTCGGGCTCCGCATACCCCATCATGGGTTCGGGGTCGGGCATCGGAAGGGGCTGAGCCGCCTCGCTCTTTTCCTCTTTCTGCTGTTTTTTTGCGGATTTTTTGACGTTCTGCCGCTTGGCGGAGCGTTCGGGCTTCTCCCCGCCGAGGACCGCCGCCTTCAGGGGCGTGCCCCAGAGGAACACGAAGAGCGCAAGCGCCGCAAGCAGCGCAAAGAGCACATATGCCCCCGCCGTCGAAAGGAGCGAACGGAGCGGATAGACGACAAGGCCGAAGAGCGCGCCGCCCGCCGTCGCGGACGAGAGCTCCCCTGCCGCCGTATAGCAGCCCGAAAGGTAAGCGCCGAAGCCTTCGCCGAAGAAGCGGGTGCTCGTCGCAAGCTGCGCGATGAGAAAAGCCGCGCAAAGGAGCGCCGTGAATTTGAGCGTCCATTTTGCGGGGATGAGACTGCGCCCCGCGACCATGCACACGGACCCGTAGAGGATGAGAAGGAGCAGCGGATACACAAAATAACCGAACGTCCCCAAAAGGAACGCCGTGATGCTCACGCCGATCTCACCGAAGATAAAGCGCCCGACCGTCGCAATGACGAGCAGGATGATGCCGAAAATGAGAAACGTCATGCCGAACGTTTCCCGCGTGACGACGCCCCTGCCGCGCTCCTTGTTGTCTGCTCCGCGCCCGTAGCCGTTCAAATCTAACTCCTTTTCAAGGAAGAAGGCGCCCTTCTTCCCTGTATTATCGCCATTATGTCACTTTGCATTATATCATTTTCGGACACATTTTTCAACAATATCGGGCGGAAAATTTTACACATTTTGTTTTTTCTTCCGCCCGCACCCCCAAAATAGCCGATATTGCCCCCTTTTGCCCCCGCCGCGGGCAAAAAAGCCGCCCGCGCTTGGGGGAGAAGCGCAAATTTTTGGGGAAATTTATTCGTAGCTCTTGTATTTTTACAAAAAATGTGCTAAAATGACGGGGAAAGCTCCCGCATAAGGGATGAAAGATCATATGGAGGACATCACATGCAGTATTCACTCGAAGTGGAACAGATGATGTGCGTTGCCAAGGGACCCAAGCACGATCCCGCACCCATTCCGGAAGAGGGCAAGTGGGTATGCGCAAAGCAGATCACGGACATCAGCGGTTTTACGCACGGCGTGGGCTGGTGCGCACCGCAGCAGGGCGCGTGCAAGCTGACGCTCAACGTCAAGGAAGGCGTCATCCAGGAGGCGCTCGTCGAAACGCTCGGCTGCTCGGGCATGACGCACTCGGCGGCAATGGCGGCAGAGATTTTGCCTCATAAGACCATCCTCGAAGCGCTCAACACCGACCTTGTCTGCGACGCCATCAACACCGCGATGCGCGAACTGTTCCTGCAGATCGTCTACGGCCGCACGCAGTCGGCGTTCTCGGAAGGCGGCCTCGTCGTCGGCGCGGCGCTCGAAGACCTCGGCAAGGGTCTCCGTTCGCAGGTCGGCACCATGTACGGCACGGCGCTCAAGGGCGTGAGATACCTCGAGATGGCGGAAGGCTATGTCACCCGCCTCGCACTCGACAAGGACGATCAGGTGATCGGCTATGAGTTCGTCGCCCTCGGCAAGATGACCGACTTCATCAAGAAGGGCATGGAGCCCAACGAGGCTTGGAAGAAGGCGATGGGCCACTACGGCAGATTCGCCGAAGAACAGGGCGCGGTGAAGTACATCGACCCTCGTAAGGAATAAGGAGGACCAAGATGGCTCTGTTTGAAGGTTATGAAAGAAGGATCGACAAGATCATGGGCGTACTCAAGGAGTACGGGATCAATTCTGTCGAAGAATGCAAAGACATCTGCCTTTCCAAGGGCGTAGACTGCGACAAGCTCGTGCGCGGCACCCAGCCCATCTGCTTTGAGAACGCCGTCTGGGCATACACCGTCGGCGCGGCGATCGCCATCAAGTCGGGCTGCACCAAAGCAGCAGACGCGGCAGCCGCCATCGGCGTCGGCCTGCAGGCGTTCTGCATCCCCGGCTCCGTCGCGGAAAACCGCAAGGTCGGCCTCGGCCACGGGAATCTGGGCAAGATGCTCCTTTCCGAAGAGACGGACTGCTTCTGCTTCCTTGCAGGTCACGAGTCCTTCGCGGCAGCGGAAGGCGCCATCTCCATCGCCATGAACGCGAACAAGGTGCGCCAGAAGCCCCTCCGCGTCATCCTGAACGGCCTCGGCAAGGACGCGGCGTTCATCATCTCCCGCATCAACGGCTTCACCTATGTCGAGACGGAGTTCGACAACAACACCGAGACGGTCAAGGTCGTCAAGGAAGTCCCCTATTCGGATGGTCCCCGCGCCAAGGTCAAGTGCTACGGCGTCGACAACGTTCCCGAAGGCGTCGCCGTCATGAAGCTGGAAAAGGTCGGCGTCTCCATCACGGGTAACTCCACCAACCCCACCCGCTTCCAGCACCCCGTCGCAGGTACCTACAAGAAGTGGTGCGTCGAGAACGGCGTCAAGTACTTCTCCGTGGCATCGGGCGGCGGCACGGGCAGAACGCTCCACCCCGACAACATGGCAGCCGGCCCTTCCTCTTACGGCATGACGGATACGATGGGCAGGATGCACTCGGATGCGCAGTTCGCAGGTTCCTCCTCCGTGCCCGCGCACGTCGAGATGATGGGCCTCATCGGCATGGGCAACAACCCCATGGTCGGTGCGACGGTCGCAGTCGCGGTCGCCGTGCAGGAAGGCATGACGAAGTAATTTTCTCCTCATCATAGAAAGCGGCCCCGGCAGTACGCCGGGACCGTTTTTTTATTTGACCGATATCGTTACACGGGCGCTTTGTTTGCGTTCCCCTCCCCTGCCCTCTCGGGAACGGCAGGCGCGGGGCAGGGCGCCCTTGCCGTGAGCGCGACGAACACGCAGAAGACGCCGAGATTGGAGAAAGAGACCATCATGGGCAGATTGAAGCTTGCGATGAGGAAGGCGATGAGATACCACTGCATGCCGGTGTAGAGACGGCGGCGGACCGCGTCGCCGCGGTGCACTTTGGCGAGCCGCCCCGCGCGCACGGCGCAGCAGATGCCGAGGCCGTAGAAGAGCAGCACCTGCACTACCCCGCCCCTCCGCAGGAGCACGATGAGCCCCACTTCGGAAAATTCCATATCGGGATACAGCCCCAGAAAGTTCCAGAGGGTGAGCCCGCTCAGATCCCAGCCGTCGAGATGCCCCTGGATGCTGCCCATCTTGGAAGCGACAAAGGCATGGATGGCATCGCTGTTGAAGTAGAGCACGAGCCCGAACGCCCCCAAAACGCACAGCCCCGCCACGCAGGCGGTGAGCGTGTGGAGCGCGTTCCTGCTCCTGAGAAAGAGTTCTTTGAGCCCGACGACAACGGCGATGAGCAGGATGGTGGCGATGCCCGTCAGAGACCACGACAGGATGAGCATCACGATCAGGACCGCAACATACAGCACCCGTCTCCATCCTTGGTACCGAAGCGCCGCATAGGGCAGAAGGAAGGCGAGCAGCAGGGCAAATTCGTTGGGCGCATCCCACGGGCCGCCGAAGCGGACATCCGTCAGGTTGCCCGTATCGTACCCCAGCGCCGGCAGGCGGCCGGCAATGAAATACAGGGCGATCTGCACGCATTCGTAGAGGATGGCAAAATGCAGGAAGAAGGCAAAGAGGCGGTCAACGGCGTCAAGGCTCGTTTCCTCCGCCGTAAAATGGATGAGCAGCGCCAAAAAGAGGCAGCAGCACATTGTCACCGCATCGGCATCGCCCGAAACGAGGAAGATGTAGACGTTCTGCAAAATGAGCAGGCTCGCCGCGACAAAGAGGACGTCTATCTTCACGCCCCGCCTGTGCCGCAGCAGGACGTGTACGAAAAAGGCGCACAGAAGGAGCAGCAGAAGAAGATATTTTGCCGCCTGGAAGAGGAAGGGCGTATCCGAATAGGTGGGCGACGTCTCGTCGTCGTTATACTGCAGGACATAGCGGTAGATATAATAATACAAAAACAGGACGAGCGCCGCCAGAACATACCGCGTCGCCGTATTGTTTTTTTGTTTTACCGCCTGCATCCGCATCGCTTCCTCCGCTCTCTTCGGGCTGTCCCGAACACCGAGCTCCATTATAGCACCCCCGCTTCAGACTGTCAAATCGTTTGCGTCCGCTGTCCGGATGTAATAGATATCTTCGAAGGAGAGAACGCCATCGCCGATGCGGATGGTGCGGCGGATGAGGTCGATCTCCTCGATGACGCCGCGCGCCTGCAGATAAAAGCCGCCCTCATAAAAGAGCACTTCCGCCCTCTTCCCGCGCGAAAGGAGGGGCAGCACGCGTTCCAAGGCCTCCGTCTCCTCCTCCGTGCGCATACGCTTTTCCTGCCGCTCGTGTTCGCGCTCCTTCTTTTCGAGCGCTTCCCTCAGGCCCCGCAGCGCGTCAAAGGGCGCGAACTGCTTCGCCCGTTCCGATCTATCCATCTGCGTTGTGCCCTCCGATGAGTTTGTTGCGTTCGAGGAGGGTCGCCCCCTCCTGCAGGTCTGCCGCCGTGACGAGCGCGTTCTTGCCGAACTTCTTCTGGATCTCCAGCGCCGCACGGTTGACGCGCTTCTCCTTTTCCACCTCCTCCCAATTGGTGAAGAGGTCGTAGCCCTCGCAGCTCTCGTCGCTCAGGAGCTCGAACCCCACGCCGAGGCGGCGGATGGACACGCTCTTCAGCGTCGTCTCCTCAAAGAGCGCCATGAACGCGGGCACCATCTTTTTGGGGAGATTGCTCGAAAAGGGCAGCTTGCGCGAACCGCCCGTGGGCGCGTGGGCGTCCTTGGAGTAGCCCACGAAGAGGGAGATGCGCCCCGAGATGAGCTTGCGCCGCATGAGTTCCAAACACCCCGTGCGCGCCATCTCTTCGAAGACGAGCTTCGCCTTCTCGTAGGGGTAATCGGAAAAGAGCACCTGCGAATGGGAGACGGAATGCGACTTCGCCTTATAGTTCTTGATGTCCTTCATCGTGCAGGGTTCCCTCCCCCACGCGTGGTCGATGAGGAGCTCCGCATTGACGCCGAATTCCTTGTAGAGCATCTCTTCGGGAAGGGAGGCGATGCCGCGCATCGTATAGACGCCCTTGCGGTCGAGCCGCGCCGCGATCCCCTTCGCGATGCCCCAGAAATCGGTGAGAGGGGTATGATCCCAGAGCGTCTTTTGAAAGAGCGCCTCGTCGAGGTACCCGATGCGGTCGGGCGACTTCTTTGCCGTGATGTCGAGCGCGATCTTGGCAAGGTACAGGTTGGTGCCGATGCCCGCCGTGGCGGGGATGTGCGTGCGCCGCGCGATCTCTTCGATGAGGAAGCGGACGAACTCTTTGGGCGTCTTTTTATAGACGGAAAGATAGTCGGTGATATCCAAAAAGCTCTCGTCGATGGAATAGACGTAGATGTCCGACTTGTCCATATAGTCGAGGTAGATGCCGTAGATCTCGGCGGCATAGTCGATGTACTTCTGCATCCTCGGCCTGGCGACGACGTATTGGAGGTTTTTCGGCACTTCGAACATGCGGCAGCGGTTTTTGACGCCCAGCTGCTTGAGCTTGGGCGAGACGGCAAGGCAGATGGTGCCCTCCCCTCTCGACTCGTCGGCAACGATGAGCTGCGCTTCCATGGGGTTGAGCCCGCGTTCGGCACATTCCACCGACGCGAAGAAGGACTTCATGTCGATGCAAGCGTAGATCTTTCCTTCCATGATGCCCTCCTTTTGCGCGGGAAGCTCTTTCGCGGCCGCAAAAAAACAAACGTTTGTTTATGGTACTATCATACTCCATTTTGCGCCGTTTGTCAATGAAAAATACGGAAGCCGCGGGCAGGAAATTTTTTCCTGCCCGCGGCAAATAAAGGGGCGCCCGCCGCGGCTTGTTCCGCGGCGGGCG
>ERZ506350.80-NODE-80-length-15772-cov-3.91894_pt1 | contig 15772 bp, 9 predicted proteins | sample MGYA00512373_ERZ506350 | MGnify/ENA metagenome assembly ERZ506350 | reverse complement strand
TTCCGATCTATTAAAAATTTCGTCCCACAGAATACTGTTGAGCTTTTGCGAGAGGTTGACGATCTCGCCGATCTTGTTGACGCTCGTCTCGTGGTCGAGCTCGGCAAGCGTCTGCTCCGTCTTTGCCTCCGCTTGGATATTGCACACGGGAACGCGAAAAAAACCGTTATATCGCTCGGCGGCGTTTACCAAGAGCGCGTCGTCCGTTATAAGCATGGTATCCGAATCGTAGTCGCAGCCGTTGAGCCGCTGCTGGATATTTTCGCCGATGGCATTGACGCACACGATATTTTCGCCTAAGTCAAAATAGTTCCATATCCCGCCGCCGAGGGCGTTTTCCGCGCAGTACAAGTTGCCCATCGTGATATGCGGTGAGCGGGCACAGAGCAGTTTCGCGCCGTCCGCAAAGCGTTCGCTGCGAACCTGTCCGGGCTTTAACTCGGGGATCATCTCCTCGCCTGCGAGATATTTCAATAGCTCGGGGCCGTTGCCGAAGAGGGTAGCGTTGGTGCCGTTCAGAAGGATATGTCCGCACTTCAACCGCTCTTTCAAACTGCGCACGACGTCAGAGCGGAAGTTGGCATAGAGCGCTGTTTCATCAAAATACGGGTAATTATGCAGAAGCGTGAAGATGACGTCTGCGCGCTCCGCAAGCCCGTCCTGTTGCTCTTCTTCGCCGTCTTTCTCGCGGGCGAATGCGTCCGTAAAGTGATAGCGCATGAAGTCGGTATCCTTCCGCAAAAGGGCGATATAGTCGATGCTCGGCTGCAAAAGAGTACGCACTTCCTCTTCCGTGAGCGGGAGCGTATTCAGAAGTTGATAGCTCGACTGCACCATCTTTCCGTGGAAGAAGCGCGTAGGTTGATCCCACTTGACGACGCCGAACGTGCCGTCCGTATGCGCCGCCCATTGTTTTATGTTCTTCTCCGAAAGCCCGCCCACGAATTTGAGATATTTCAGACTGTTGGGCGTCGTAACCATCACGATTTGGGCTATATCTTCCGCAAGCGTGACAAAACCGCGCACTTTCAGATCGCTTAGAGTGATATGTTTATCCGCAAACCATTTCTGTAATTTTGTGCGGAAAGCGCACGATTTGAAGAACTTGTTGCGGAGCAAAAGCATATGCTTGTCCGCATAGTTTCCCGCAAACAAGCTCTCGTCCAAAAGGCTTTCTCCGTCACAGATGTCGTTCGTGATCTGAGCTTGCTTCTGCTCGGCGCAGAGGCTGCCGTCTTTGATCTCCACCGATACGACCTCTTCCGTGAATGTGCTTTTGTAATCGGGCACAAAGAGGATGCCCTCGAGCGGGATCTCCACCGTGCCTTTGACGGAGGAAAGGGAAAGTGCCTTATACGATTCCCACGAGGCAAGGTCTTTCTGTTCTTTCAAGCCGCAGTCGCTCCACTTGTTCATGGCGCGGAAGAGGCGTTCGTCGATAAACAGGCATCTGCCTTCGCGCGAGCTGCCCGCGCTGCGCTTGTATCTTACATAATGCACGCCGTTCACGCAAAAGCCGTTCGTGTAAAAATGCTCGCGCAGAGCTTTGAGGTTGACGGGCTTGCCGCCTTCGGACTTAAATATATAATTGAACTTGACGTTGACGACGGCAAGGGTGTAGGCGTTGCCGTACTTATCCGCAAAGGAGAATTTCTTGCGGCAGACGCGCGTGTATGTCTTTTCCAGCGCCGCGCTGTCCAGCGAATGATCCAAGAACACCTTGAACAACCGAAAACAGGCGTCGCTGCTTTTTTCGGGCAGTTGAACCCCGACCGCGGCGCCGTTTTCCTTTTCCGCCTTATAAATATCCGCCCCCTCGACAGACAAAATGCGATATCCTTTGTGCATGGGTATAGTATAGCATAAATGAATGGGCTAAATCAATCTGCCTTATAAATTTCCGTACATTGATTGGATGCAAGATATGCTTCCTCTACTTTTCGCGTGATAGCATGAAACAAAAAGTTAAAAGTTTTTTCAGAAATGGTATTGACAAAGGACAAAATGTATGATATACTGCAATTACTTAATAAGTTAAGTTATGGAGGTGTCTGATTTTAAGAGAAGAGGGGTAGGTGTCATAATGAATAATGCTGTGAGATATTCTTAGAGAATGGGAGAAAAATGATGAGAACGTTAAAGAAATTTGTTTTGTCTGTTAGTGCTTGTTTTGTTTCCTTTGTATTTCTATTTTTGCTGCTTCCAAGATTCTCTTTTAAGGCTTCTGCTGCGGATGTTGACGTTGAAAATTCTGCAAGTTTTTCTACGGATGTCATTTATCAAATTGTTACAGATCGTTTCCGTGATGGCGATCCTACCAACAATCCTACAGGATCGATTTATGATGACAGTCAGTGGGCAAGTAGTTCACGAAATAATAGACTATATCATGGCGGAGACTGGGCGGGGATTATTGATAAGATTGAGGATGGGTACTTGACAGATTTGGGTGTATCTGCATTGTGGATTTCGTCCCCCGTGGAAAATTTACATTTATTAGATCCCGCCGATGCAAGTGAGACGTGGACAAGCACGTCTTATCATGGATATTGGGCTCGTGACTATTTTAGGACAAATCCCTATTTTGGGACGATGAGTGAATTTCAAGAGTTGGTTAATGTCGCCCATGAAAATGATATTAAAATCGTTATAGATTTTGCGCCAAATCATACATCTACGACAAGTAATTTTGCAGAAACGTGGAATCAATCGAGATACCCTGATGATGGAGCTTTATATCGGGATGGTGATCTTATCGGTAAGATGCATACTGATGCGGCAACAAATTATTTCAATCATGAGGGGTGGATAGAAGATTGGAATTCAATGGAGTCCATTCAGTATCAGTCGATGCTTGGATTAGCTGACTTAAATTTAATGAATCCTACAATTGATGACTATATGAAGGATGCGATTGACCTTTGGTTGGACATGGGGGTTGATGGTATCCGCGTTGATGCAGTAAAGCATATGCCATTGGGTTGGCAAAAGAATTGGGTGAGTCATATTTATGAGGAGCATCCTACATTTATTTTTGGAGAATGGTTTTCGGGGGGTATTACACCGGATTCATATATGAGCGAGTTTGCAAACGAGAGCGGAATGAGTTTGCTGGATTTCAACTTCGCCAATGCAACGAGGAATGCGATAGGCTCATTGACCGGTACGATGTATGATGTACATAATTCGGTTTTAGGTACAGCTAGTAGTTTCAAACAAGTAAATAATCAGGTTACATTTATTGATAACCATGACATGTCGCGTTTTATGACGTTAGCAAACAATACAAGCAGTAGTGTAGATACGGCATTTGTTTTGCAATTGACACAGCGTGGAGTTCCTGCAATTTATTACGGAACAGAGCAATATCTTGATGGTGCGGCGGATCCTGACAATAGGAAGGATATGCCTTCATTTAATCAAAATACGACTGCATATAAGATTATATCTGAATTAGCTCCTCTAAGAAAAACAAATCCAGCTCTTGCCTATGGCACATATCAAGAGCGTTGGATAAACAATGATGTGTATATTTACGAACGTCAATTTGGTGACAGTGTGGTCTTGACGGCAATCAATCGAAACACTTCTCAAGGATATAACATTACCGATCTTTTTACAAATTTACCTGTTGGTACATATCAGGATGTATTAGGTGGACTGAAAAATGGATCCCCGTTGACCGTAAATGAAGGGGGAAGCGTTCCTCAGTATTATTTGGGTGCCGGTGTATGTGCGGTGTGGGAATATACTGCTTCAACTGAAGATGAGCCCATCATTGGAAGCGTCGATCCTTTAATGGGTATTGTTGGGAATGAGGTCACAATTACAGGTCGAGGCTTTGGGACGGTAAACGGAAATGTAAAATTTGGGACAACGACTGCAACAGTTGTCAGCTGGTCTGATAGTTGTATTACCGTGATTGTTCCTGACATTGACGCCGGTGATTACGAAATTACTTTGACTCGTGGAGATGGTAAGCTAAGTGGGGTATATCCCGGGTTCAAGGTTTTGTCAAATAGCCAAACGGCAATTCGGTTTAAAGTCAATGCAACTACAAATTATGGCGAAAATGTATACTTGGTGGGCAGTGTTTCTGAATTAGGGAACTGGTCTACAGAATTCGCGATAGGTCCATTCTACAATAATACCGAAACAATTGCTACTTATCCAACATGGTTCTTCGACGTAAGTGTTCCTGCTAACTCAACTATAGAGTATAAATTTATAAAGATAGATGGGACCGGTAATATAGTATGGGAGGGCGGTATGAATCATACGATTCTCACCGGATCTTCAACGGACGAAGTATTTGTAAACTGGCAAAATTAGCGCACAGCGCGATAAAAATGAAAAGATAAGGAGGCATTATGAAAAGGAAACTGCTGCTTGGTTTGACTGCGCTTCTCGCGGTATCGGCGTTAAGCGTCGGTCTGGTCGCTTGCCGTCCGACAGGGGATGTGGATGACGGAAAACTCACCGTGACATTCTATGACGGCGAGACTGTCTTAAAGGAAGTCGAAGTGGACGAGGGCTCGACGGTGACGGAATATACGCCCGAAAAAGAGGGTGGATATACGTTCGTCGATTGGTTTGCAACGCCCAGCTTCAATCATCGCTTTGACTTCGAGGAACCGATCACCGAGGATACGAGCGTCTTTGCGGGTTTCTCGCTCTACGAAGAGGATACGCGCGAGTTTTACATCGTCGGTACGGGAACGAGCAAGTATCTTCTCGGGCAGGATTGGGGTAAGAACCTCACGGACGAACACAAACTCACCCGCGTCGAGGGCAAAAACGAATACACCATCACCACCGATCTGATGGAGGGGGATGAGTTCCAGTTCGCCATCAACGGGCTTTGGCACAACAAGCGCGGATACGGGTATCTTGCCGACAACAAGCTTGAGGACGGCACGCAGGTGTTCAACGGAACGGGCGGCGGTCTCGGCGAAGTGACGTCCAAAGGGCAGAATATCCAGGTACTGCACTCGGGCAACTATACGCTGACGCTCAAGACATATCCGCATGAGGACTTCTATAATACCGACGATCCTTCCTATTCGGACGATCAGAAAGAAGTTTATAATTTCGGTCTGTTCGATCGGATCGAATGGGTGCGGAACGGCGATCCCGTCGATCCGCCTACGGTCGTTGTCGATTATTACATCAAGGGCGCGAACATCACCGGATGGCAGGATATGTGGAACAACGCCACCAAAATGACGAATACGGACGGCGTCTATACCCTGACCGTCTACCTGGAGCAGGGCGAGGAATTCATGTTTGCCTCCACGAACACGATCGGCAGCGTGACTTCGAGCGGTACGGCTTCCGTTCTGGCGTCTGCGTTGGATGATGCAAGCAAAGATCTGTTTACGGGTGAGCGCAATATGGTCGCCGCCAAGACGGGGATATATACCTTCACCTATACGGAAGCGACGGGCGTTCTTTCGGCGACGATCGACGAGGCAGCCGTGCCCGAGGCGCGCGATTATTATCTGGACGGCACGTTTGCGGGCGCTTGGGGCGACACGCTGTACGGGCCTGAGGCAGACCGGCAGCCCGGACCGAACGGAAGTTCCCTGTTCATCGACGACTATAAACTGACCGAAACTGCACAGGGCTCCGGGATCTACCAGATCCTCGGCGTGGAACTTCCCGCAGGGGCAGAGCTCATCATCCAGTCTTATAAGGCGGGAGCGGCGGAGCCCGGACAGTGGAATACGGAAAACTATGCGCTGCTCGGGACGTACAACAGCACCTATCTGCTGCCGAAGCTTACGGATACGAGCGATTTCGGCGCAGTGAGCGCCACCAATAAAAATATTTTGGTCAAGACGGCGGGAACATACAACATCACCTTCGACAGCTATTCGCAGATGATCACCATCAACGACGGCTTCGATATCTATCTCAAAGGTGCCATGAACAACTGGACGCATAACTATGCGGACGAATGGCGCATGACGCAGAATGCGGAAAACGAGATGCTGTATGAGATCACGGTAGAGTTTACGGCAGGGCAGGAGTTCGGCTTCGCGCAGTATAACAAGGGCGAGGACGCTCCCGAACTTGCAGCATCCGGCGGAACGTTCCTCAACAAGACGAAAGCCGGCACCGCCGAGGATACCGCAGACTTTGTCCCGGACGAGGGTACGAACAACTTTAAGGCAAACGTTTCGGGAACATACCGCGTCGTCTATGACGCAGAGAAGGATACCATCGACTTCTACGAAGTAACCGAGTGACAGAAAGATCCCCGCCGCCCATATCCGGCGGCGGGGAGAACTTTTTTGGGTCAGATGCGGATAAAGTGATCGCTGTCGGCGACGACGGTGTGGTCGATCGCCTGCAGAACAGCATCCATGATCTTAGGCAGATATTCTTTCATCTGCTTTGAATAGTCGAAGATGTTCAGCCGATCCTCCAAGACATTCAGGATGCGCAGCAGAGAGGGCTGGGAGACGGCGACATTGTTCAGCTTCGGCAGTACTGCGGGCAGCTCATCGGGCTCGGAAAGAAATATCGTGCCGGGGAGCGCGGAAAGAAGCTCTTCTTTCAGCCGTTCGTTTTCGGGAGAGATGGCAAGATAGGTAAAATCATCCTGAAAGTACGCGGCTGCTGCTGCCTTGAGTTTTTGATAGTCGGTCGAGATCTGATAAAAGAACGGATCGTCGATGAGGCAGTCGAGGGCGAGCACGGGGATATAGTTTTCCTGAGCGAGCGCATGGAAGTCTTCATCCGACATATTCAGGCACAGGCAGGCGGAGGCGGGCAGGCGCACGTTGCGCTTATCTTCCGAATAGGAGAGCAGGAAGTTGTTTGCTTCGCAAAGAGGCTGAAAGGCGCGCATGAAGCATAGCGTCTCCATGCCTTGCAGCCAGGAAACGTGCTTGGATGTGCGCAGCAGAATGGTGTTCGTGCGCAGCATATTCAGCTCGGAAGCATAGGGATTGGGCGAATAATTGAGATAGTTGATTGCCTGCAGCACCTTTTTCTTCGTCGCTTCGCTGATGTGTTGGTCGGGACGCTGGTTGATGACATAGGAGACCGTTGCCGTAGAGACGCCGGCGAGCTTGGCGACATCCCGCATATTTGCACGGCGGTGCGTTATTTTTCCATCCTGATCCTTAGCAGCCATGAGAATACCGTTTTTTTCTTTAGTGTAACAGAAAAGAAAGGATATGTCAAGACCAATCATCGGAGGGACAATTTGAACCGGCAAGCAATTTTACACATTCCCGACAGTCAATACTGCTATGCTTTGGCGTGCGATCGGGTAGAGCTGCGCCTGAGGACGTCGAGCGAGGACGTGTTTTCCGAAGTCGATGTCGTTTACGGAAATAAATACGATTATCACCTGAAAAGAGAGCGTGCGGTGATGCAAAAGCAATTTTCGGACGGGACATTCGATTACTATTTCGTCCGCCTTTCGCTCAAAGACGTACGGTTCGTCTACGTCTTTGAACTGCACGAACGGGAGAAGATATATTATGTTTCGGAGGACGGGGTGAGCGAAAGTTATGACTTCAAGCTTGCCTACTACAACTCCTTTCAGCTGCCGTATATCAACCGATCGGATGTCATGCCCGAAGTGGAATGGATGAAGAGCGCGGTGTTCTATGAGATCTTCATCGATCGGTTTTTCCGCGGCGACACCCAAAAAGAGGATGCCTATATCAACCTGAAATGGGGCGATCTTCCTCATCCGAAGAGTTTCGCGGGGGGAGACCTCGCGGGCATCCGTCAGAAGCTTGGCTATCTCAAAGGGCTGGGCGTCACGGCGCTCTATCTGACGCCCGTATTTTGCTCCGTCTCCAACCACAAGTACGATATTTACGACTATTACGAGATAGATCCGCAGTTCGGCACGAAGGAAGAATTGCGCGGGCTCGTCAAAGAGGCGCACGCGCTGGGGATCCGCATCGTGATGGATGCCGTGTTCAACCATTGCAGCGAACGCTTCCCGTATTTTCAGGATGTGCTCCGCAACGGGAAGGACTCTCCTTATTTTGATTGGTTCATCATTCGTGGGGAGAAAGTGGACGCGGAAAAGTGCAACTACGAATGTTTTGCCGCCTGCACTTATATGCCCAAGCTCAATCTTTCCAACGAACAGGCCAAGGCATATTTCATCGATGTGGCGCTGTATTGGATCAGAGAATACGGCATCGACGGCTGGCGGCTGGATGTGTCCGACGAGATCTCCCACGATTTCTGGCATGATTTCCGCAAGGCGGTCAAGGCATACGATCGGGATATCGTCATCATCGGGGAAAATTGGCATGATGCGCGTCCCTATCTTTGCGGAGACGAGTACGACGGGATCATGAATTATGCCGTGACCAAGGCGCTGCTCGACTTTCTTGCAAAAAAGACGCTCGATGCGAAGCAGTTCGCCGAGCGGATGAGCGCGCTGTATGTGCGGAATACCCGTCAGGTCAACAACATGATGCTCAACCTGCTCGACAGCCATGATACGCATCGGTTTTATACCGAGACGGGAAAAGATAAGGATGCGCTCCTCTGCGCGCTCGCCGTGATCTTTCTGCATACGGGCGCGGCGTGCCTCTATTACGGTACGGAGATCGCGCTGGAAGGAGGCTACGACCCCGATTGCAGGCGCACGATGGATTGGGAAGCGGCAGGGAAGGGGACAAAGATACAAGAGCTCGTCCGCAGATTGGCGTCCCTTCGCAGGAAGGAAGCCGTTCGCAGCGGAGAGATCGCCTTTTCCGGGGAAGACGGCATCTTTATTCTGGAACGGAGAGGGGAGAGCGTCCTGCGCCTGTATGTCGACCGATCGGGGGGACACAGATGCGTGCCGCAGGGCGAAGTGCTCCTGGCATACGGCTGGGAGGGCGGCGTGTTCACGGGAACGGGATTTATGATCGAGGAGGTCGCGTATGAATAAATTTATTACAGCATTTTCCGTCCATATGGCGGTGATCCTCGCGCTCATCGTGTCCATCGGCACGGTCGCGACCCTGTCGAAAACGCAGGGGGAAGGGGCAGAAAAGTTTACGGGAGAGCTGGAACGCAACGTCACCATCCGCATCCTGGAGAACGATACCGCCATCAAGCAGGGATACTTGAAAGAGCTGCTCGACGCGTTCAATGAAGCATACGCCGAGTACGGGATCGTTGCGGAAGATGCGAACATGGATCAATACAGCGATCTCGAAAACGACGGGCCTTACGGCAAGGGGCCGGACGTTCTGTATCAGCCCAACGATCAGCTCATGCGCTATGTGCCGGACAGGCACATCCTCCCGCTGCCCGTGGAAGAGCTCGACTGCTATGAAGCGGTGGGACAGGCGGCTTGGGACGCGTATTACACGAAAGTCGGCGCCAACGAGTATTATTTCGGGGTGCCCGTCAATGTGCAGGGTCCGCTTCTCTATTACCGCAAAGACCTTCTGCCCGAAAACTGGCAGGAAGAGTGGGATGAAAACGACAACGATATCCCCGATATGGTAGAGAGCTGGAACAAACTGTACGAGTTCTCTCTGGAACGGCGGCAGGGAAACGAGAAATTCGGATATATGCGCTCCTTCCTGGAGCCGTACTTTTCCGTGGGCTATCTATACAGCTACGGCGGATATTCCTTCGGGAACAACAACACCGATCCCACGGACATCGGTTACAGCGCGGGCGAGGCGGAAAAGGGCGGCTGGGTGATCCGTCAGCTCGCTTCCGCCATGAACGAGTGGTGCATCGACGACACGATCACCGTCAACGCCTATTCCAAGCTGGGGGACGGCAGTTACTTTGCGACGATGACGACGCCGGACGTCTATACCATGTTCATCGACGAGATGATGAAGAACGGTATGACGCGCGCCGAAGCGGAAGAAAACCTTGTTACGGCACCCATCCCCATGCTGCCGAAGAGCGGGGATCTCACGGAAGAAGATCCCGAACTCATCCCCAGCAAGATGATGGGCGGCGTCAACGGGTATGCGATCAGCTCTTATACCAAAGCGCCCAACGCCTGCCTTGCCTTTGTCGATTTTGCCACGAATTACGAGATGATCAAGCGGCGCAACGAGCTGTTGGGCATCGCTCCCGCGAGAGCGGACGTCGCGCAAGAGATCGGCGGGCTTTCCGAAGTCATCCAGAACAATCTCGAAGAAGGCAATATCGTCATCATGCCGTCCATCCGCGAAAATGCGCAGATGTGGACTCCTTTGCAGACGCTCTTTACCGATCTTGCCAAGGACCCCTTCCGCGATGCGGACGAGATGAAGTATGACAGCCTGGATAAGATCAAAGCGGCGCTGGAACGGGTAGACCAACAGGTGTATGATGCGATCCATACGCTGAAATGACGGAGGGAGAAGACATGACGCATCCAAAAGTCAGAAAGCAGCATTTCAAAACGGTCAAAGAGATCGTGAAGCGTGCAAACGGAAAGGTGGTTTGCTCTGCCTGCATCATGGGGCTCGGGCAGTTCCTGTATCGGCAATGGGCAAAGGGGATCTTGTATCTTCTCATTCAGATTGCTGCCATTTGTTTCTTTGTGTTCGTCGGGGCGGAAGCGATCGCGGGATTCTTTACGCTGGGGACCATAGAGTCCAATGCGTGGTACGGGATCGAAGGAGACAATTCCGTCATCATGATGCTGATGGGGATCCTCGCCTTTATCGTGCTTGCGATCTATCTCTATTTTTACTATGCCAACATCAAAGACGCATACGCCATGCAGTGTGCCGTGGAGCAGGGCAAAAAGCCGAGGACGCTCAAGGACGAGATGCGCAGTATGCTCGACGATAAGTTTTACAAGACGGCGCTCTTTGTCCCGATCATCGGCGTGTGCATCTTCAACGTGCTGCCCATCGTGTTCATGATCCTCATTGCCTTCACCAACTATGGCCCGGACGTCAAACCGCCCGTGCTCATCGACTGGAAAGGGTTTGAAAGTTTTATCAAGGTCCTGACGCTGGGGCAATTCGCTCCCACGTTTTTCAAGATCCTGCTCTGGAACATCGTATGGGCGGTCTTGTCCACGGCGCTCAACTATTTCTGCGGGCTCGGGATCGCACTGCTTTACAACAAGAAATGCGTCCGCGGGAAGGCGTTCTGGAGGATGTTCCCCATCCTCGCCTACGCGGTGCCGGGGTTTATCACGCTGCTCGGCTTTAAGTTTATGTTCTCCTACGGCGGGCCCATCAACCAGATGATCGTCGAGGCGGGCGGAAAGGCGATCGGCTTTTTGGATCTCGACGCCAAGTGGTCGGCGCGCGCGATCGGCCTCGTCGTCAACTGCTGGCTGAATATCCCGAGCAGTATGCTGCTGGCAACAGGCATCCTGAGCAACATGAACCGCGATCTCTATGAAGCGGCAAAGATCGACGGAGCAAGCGCGTTCAAGCAGTTCACGGCGATCACCCTTCCGTTCGTGGTATTTGCAACGACCCCGATCCTTATCTCGCAGTTCATTGCGAATTTCAACAATTTCGGCATCTTCTATTTCCTGCGCGGCGGCGGTCTCATTGCAGACGGGTATTTCCTCGCAAGCGATACCGACCTGCTCATCAACTGGCTGTATAACTTGTCGATCTCCAACGACTATTATTCCATCGGCGCGGCGATCAGCATCATCATCTTTTTGTTCACGTCGGCGGTCTCTCTGGCAGTCTATGTGCTGTCTCCCAGTTACAGACAGGAGGATACTTATCAATGAAGCATATCAAGATAAGACATACGGTCGATACCGTCATCACGTATATCATCATATTGGCGATCAGTCTGGTGTTCCTCTTTCCCATCCTGTGGCTGCTTCTGGCATCTTTTTCAAGGTCGGGCTCGCTGTATTCCTTCGACGGCTTTTTCCCGACGGAGTACAGCCTCGACAGCTTTAAGAAGCTGTTTACGGATACGGCGCTGTATAATTATCCGAGATGGTTCGGCAACACGCTGTTCGTGGCCTCGATGAGCTGCCTGTTCGGAACGGCATTGACCATCCTTACGGCATACTGTATGTCCCGTTATCGGTTCAAGAGCCGCAAAGCGCTCATGAAAACGACGCTCGTTCTGGGGATGTTCCCTTCCTTCATGGCAATGACGGCGGTGTATCTTCTCATGACGCAGTTCAACCTCATCAACAGCCATTGGGGACTCATCCTGATCTACTCCGCCGGTGCGCCGATGGGGTATATGACGCAAAAAGGCTTTTTCGATACCATTCCCAAATCCATCGATGAGGCAGCGCGGATAGACGGGGCGACCAATGCGCAGGTGTTTTTGCGCATCACCCTGCCACTCGCTTCTCCCATGATCGTCTATACGCTGCTCTCCTCCTTTGTGTGGCCGTGGAGCGACTTCATCCTCCCTCAGCTTCTTCTCAAAGAGAAAGACCTCTATACCGTTGCGGTGGGCTTGATGTCTTTGGGCGACGACGAGTTTGCTCGTTTCGCGGCAGGATCGATGTTTATCGGGGTGCCGATCATTGTGATGTATTTCGCACTTTCTAAGTTCTTGATCAGCGGCCTTTCGGCGGGCGCGGTCAAAGATTGAGTTGGTTTTGCCGAAACGATCGGTGCTTTGTGCCCGCCGACAAGGAGAAGCGGACAACATTCAAAACGTATTAAGACTTCATTCTATTCCCCCCTATTGCAAAGTGCCGCAGCGAAAGCTGCGGCACTTTGCAATAAGGGGGGGCAATCGGAATTTATGTCACTTGTTACAAAAGTTCCGATTGTATTCTTGACTTTTATCGGGGATCCTGCTATACTGTTGGTCGGAAGTTGCGTCACGAGATACAAAACTTCCGATTGAGGTGACTATGTATATCCAACGCGAAAGGTATCTGAACCGTCTGATCGCAAAAAAAGACAATGGGCTCATCAAGGTCATTACGGGCGTCCGCCGGTGCGGCAAGTCCTTTTTGCTGTTTACGCTCTATCGGGAGCACTTGCTGCGGTCGGGTATCGCATCCGACTGCATCGTCACGCTTGCGCTCGACAACGCGCTGAACGCCAAATACCGTGACCCGCTCGTGCTCTCGCAATATCTGGGATCTCGTATGGCGGATGAAGGGAAGCGATATTATATCTTTCTCGACGAGATCCAATTTGTCGGCAGGAAAAAGCTGCAGAGCGACCCCGACATTTTTATCACCTTCTACGACGTATTGAACGGTCTGCTGGAAAAGGGGAATGCGGATATCTATGTCACGGGCAGCAATTCCAAGATGCTGTCTCATGATGTGGCGACGGAATTCCGCGGCAGAGGGGATGAACTTCGCCTGCAGCCCCTTTGCTTCAAAGAATACTTTGATCACGTCGGCGGCAGCAGAGAGGAAGCGCTTGCCGATTATATGCTATACGGCGGAATGCCGCTCGTTTTGTCCAAGCAGACCGATGCGGAAAAGCGGGAATACCTTTTAGGACTATTCGCCGAGACCTATTTCAAGGATATCGTGGAACGGAACAAGATTGCCTTCCCCGAGGTGCTGGGGATGCTTGCGGACGAGCTGTGTTCTTCCGTAGGCTCCCTGACCAATTCGAGCAAGATCGCCGATACCCTTCAAAGCGTGCGCAAACTGAAGATCGACAGTGAGACGATCGGCGCTTATCTGCGATATCTGACCGATTGTTATCTGTTTTCCGCAGCGCGGCGCTACGACGTGAAGGGCAGGAAATACTTTTCTTATCCGAACAAGTATTACTGCGTTGACCCGGGGCTCTGTAATGCGCGGCTGAATTTCCGTCAGATCGAAGAGACGCACCTGATGGAAAATATCATTTACAACGAACTCGTCCGCCGCGGTCTGAGCGTCGACGTGGGCGTCGTGAATGTGGTGGAGAGGTCTTTAGGGAAACAGACGCACACTTCGTATGAGATCGATTTCGTCGTCAATGCCGAGCGGGCGGGGGAAAAGTATTATATCCAATCGGCGCTGCGAATGGATGATGAAGCGAAGCGGGAACAGGAAATACGCCCGTTTTTGAAACTTCGGAATGATTTTACCAAGCGGATCGTCATCACAAAGACCATGATGAAACCGTGGACGGACGAGTACGGCATCCGCCATATCGGGCTTTACGATTTCTTGCTGGATGAGGCTGCGCTCAATCAATGAGCTTTCGGCGAAGCATGGGTCGAGACCTGCGGCTCGCCCGTGGAACGGGTCGCATCGACAAGGTGAACGTGTCCGACAATGCTTTTGTGGGGTAAATTGTGGGGAAGAAGGTCAAAACCCGGCGATTTTATAGGTTTTTTCGGCTGTTTTCAGCCGTTTTATGGGTTTTCAGAGTGCCTCTGACTCCGTCATTCGTTGGTTCGAATCCAGCTACCCCAGCCAATTTATGCACGATTTTGTGAATAAACAGCACAAAATCGTGCATATTTTTATTTTTATACATTGTCCCTTCGCCCGATTTTGGCTGAAAACCGGCGATTGGGGAGAGATTGGGGAGTAAAAGGGGAGCAAAAAACGCCTGCCATAGGCTACAAGGCGTAATTTACTTTTTCCGCTTCCCTTAGTTGAAACTCCTCGGAATAGTGCGTGTAAACGGTGGATGTGATCGTACCCGTCAGAGAATGCCCCACCCAGATGCTGACGACTTCGCCGGCTACGCCGCACTCTTTGCAGCGGCTGACATATGTATGGCGCAGTTCGTGAACATGGTGATCGGGCAGTACCCGTTTGATGGTCGAGGCGATCGTCCGCGTGTTGGTGGTGCGCGCCTTTTCAAGGTCGATGTACGACAGAACTTTCCGCACCATCGGCGTAAAGGGCGCCCGCCGCAAAACGACGTCCTGCCCCAGCCGCTCTTTGCTCGTTTCGATCTCCAGCCACTTGCCGTCTGTGACGCGCATGGTCGCAAGCTCGCTCTGCCGCATGCCGAAGTAAAGGAGCGCTAAAATCGCGTCCGTAGCTGCGTTATCCGCGTTCTCGCGGCAGTAACGCACCAGCTTCGTCTCTTCCTCGTAGGTGAGCGCGCTGCCCTTCTTGGTCTGATAGCGGGGCAATACGACCTTCGCCATCGGGGAGGGGAATTTGTAATCGTCCGCCGCCACGTCGAAGATACAGCGCAGAAGGTCTGCAAGTTTTTCCGCTGTGCGGTGCTTGCCCTCTTTGACAAAGCCGAGAAGATACGATTGCAGTTTGTCGCGGTCGATCTGCGAGAGGGTGTATTGCCCGAACACGGGGATCAGGTTTTTGCGGCAGAGCCTGTCGTACTCTTTGAATGTCGAAGGCTTGACGAGCGCTTGTTTCACTTCCAGCCATTGCAGGGTGAACTCGCCGAAGTTTGCCGCCGCAGGGTTTTTTACCGCCGCGGGCGCGGGTTCTTCCTCTTTGTGCAGTGCGCGGATGAATTTTTCTTTCAGCGCAGCGAAGTCCCGCGCGGATACTTCGATGTGCAGGTCTTTTCTGCGCACGCGCGCCTCGTACACGCCGTCCTTTCGGAGGCGGTAGGGGACGATGATATCTTCGTGCGCGAAAATTTTACGGTATTTCATTGGCATCTTTTTCATCTCCTGTTTTGTGAATCGGATGCCTGTCTTTTGCCTGCCCCGCTGCTGCGGGGCTTTTTCTTCTTCTCCCTTGATTTCATTCGGCTTGGCATTCAGAAGCGAGGTGAATACCTGCTTGGTAAAGGTCTCGGCAGCAAGCTGTAAAACGTCTGCCGTTGCCGAGCCTTTCTGTTCTTCGCTCACGTTCGCCGTGCCGATCACTCGTAAAATATTGCTGATCTGTTCTTCTGTCATTTTCCTCCTTCGGTTGGTCTATCATCGGCTGAACGGGCCGATGAATTGG
>ERZ506350.78-NODE-78-length-15937-cov-7.16755_pt1 | contig 15937 bp, 16 predicted proteins | sample MGYA00512373_ERZ506350 | MGnify/ENA metagenome assembly ERZ506350 | reverse complement strand
ACGCCGCCAGCGTTAATCCTGAGCCAGGATCAAACTCTCCATTTGTATCCTTTTTTATTCTTTAATTCTTCTTCGCTTCCGTCATATATAGTTTTCAAAGACTAAATGATAAAGCATTCATTTTTTAAAAAAATGAACACGCTTGTTTAGTATATCATCAATAAAAACCGTTGTCAACCTTATTTTTCAACTTTTTATCAATGAAATGGTGGTTGGGGACGGTTTCGAACCGCCGAACCCTAAGGAGCAGATTTACAGTCTGCCGCGTTTAGCCTCTTCGCTACCCAACCATATATTTTTCCTTACACTCATAGTGCTTTTTTATTATAATACAACCCCAAAAATAAATCAAGAACTTTTTTTATTTTTTTATCGGGATCCTCCGGCTTAAAAAAGCACTAGGCGTTTTTCTTGATTTTTTTATCCAGTTCATAAGAAGGCATCATGATAACCCGCTTGCAACCGCAACATTCCAGTTTCAAATCGGCACCCATTCTTACAATTTTCCATTCATTACTGCCGCACACATGCGCCTTTTTCGTTTTGACAATTTGGTTTAATTCATACATCAGACAATCGGCCTTTCTTTGATCATCGCAAAACGTCGCGGATAACAAGCAGGTGTTTTGCGTACTTTTCGAATAACAATAATTTCCCTTTTTTCATGTTGTTCGGGCAGTTCGATGGAAAGTTGTTTTTCCAATTTACCACCCAGTGCTTCCATGGATTTTTCAGCCTCCCTCACCTCTTCTTGAGCAGACGCTCCCTTCATAGCAATAAAAATACCGTTTAGAGCCACCAGTGGCAAACACAACTCACAAAGTACATTTAATCTGGCAACGGCTCTGGCCGTCACCACAGAAAAAAATTCTCTTTTTTCTTTCGCATAATCTTCTGCCCGAAAATGATGTACTTCGACATTGGTCAGTCGGAGTTTGTTTGTCAATTGTTCCAAAAAACGGATTCTTTTTTGAAGCGCATCGATAATCGTTACTTTTGTATCGGGACTGACAATCGCATAAGGAACGGATGGAAAACCGGCACCGCTACCGACATCCAGCAGCGTTATAGGACTTCCGACCGGTAAAATGCGACTGATTTCCAACGAATCCAAAAAATGTTTGCGGTAAACTTCTTCTTGTTCGGTAATAGCCGTCAAATTCATTTTTCGGTTTTCTTCTATCAAAAATCGATAGTACTGTTCGAATTGATCCAGTTGCCCGTCTTTTAATTCAATGCCCAACTTTAAAACTTCTTCTTTAAAGTTCATTTGCTTTCCCTCTTCATCTTTTCAATATAAACGACTAAAACCGAAATGTCCGCCGGATTGACACCGCTGATTCTGGAAGCCTGACCGATCGTTTGCGGCCGAATTTTTTCAAGTTTTTCTCTGGCCTCCAACGCAATATTATCCACTTCCCGATAGCAGATCTCTTTGGGAATCACCCATGCTTCGTAGTTTCGCATTTTTTTAGACTGCTCCAATGTTTTGCCGATATACCCTTCGTACTTGATTTGGATTTCGACTTGCTCAAGAACTTCTTCTATGGATGGAAACGCACAAGAAAGAACGATTTGACACGCTTCGCACAATTCCAAAATACACCGAAAAGACACTTCCGGCCGTTTTAACAACGTATAGAAACTAGTTCCTTCTTGAATCGGAGCCGAATGATACTTGGCTAATATACTTTGTACGGTCTCACTCGGTTTGACTTTAATCTGTTTGAACGACTGCAAGAAAGAATCGATGGCTTGTTTTTTGGTGTTGAGCAGTTGAAGTTGATTGGCATCAATCATACCGAAAGAAAAAGCATACGGTCTCAAACGTAAATCCGCATTATCATGCCTTAAAAGCAACCGGTATTCCGCTCTTGATGTCAACAAACGATACGGTTCTTTCGTTCCTTTTGTAACCAAATCATCGATCATAACACCGATATACGCTTCATCTCTTTTCAAAACGAACGGATCTTTCCCTCTTATTTTCAGCATCGCATTGATCCCCGCCATCAACCCTTGAGCGGCGGCTTCTTCATAGCCACTGGTTCCGTTAATTTGTCCGGCCGTAAACAAATTGGCAATTTTTTTCGTTTCCAAATTTGGATTCAACTCCAACGGATCGATTGCATCATACTCAATCGCATAAGCGTATTTGATAATTTCGCAATGCTTTAATCCCGGCAATAACCGAATCATTTGTTCTTGCACCTCCATCGGCATGGACGTTGAAAAACCTTGGATATACTCTTGATCCAACTCAAGCGATTCCGGTTCATAAAAAATCTGATGGCGTTCTTTATCGGCAAACTTAACGATTTTATCTTCAATCGAAGGACAGTATCTCGGTCCGACGCCTTCGACAATCCCGCCGTACATAGCGGATTCCTGCAAATGATCGCGGATCAAATCGTGAATGGCTTGATTGGTATAAGTCAAATAACAAGGAACACGGACCGCTCGCAAAGCCGAATACCCCGGATCAAAACTGAAATGCCAAACTTCCTCATCGCCTTGTTCTTGTTTGACCTCGCTGTAATCAATCGTCGAGGCTTTGATACGGGGCGGTGTCCCTGTTTTCAAACGCTGAATTTCAAATCCCAATTCCTTCAGATTTTGCGATAATGAAACGGTTGTCATTTGACCGTCCGGACCTTCTTTTTTCGTCTGATGCCCCCGAAGAATCCGACTGTCCAAATAAGTTCCGGTCGTCAATATAATCGTTTTTGATGCAAGAACGGTCCCGTCTTTTAAAACAACACCGCAAACCGCTTGATCTTGCGTTACCAATTTTTCTACAATCGCTTCTTTCAACGTTAAATTCGGGGTTTGTTGCAAATGACGAAGCATTTGTTCTGAATACAACAATTTATCAATTTGAAAGCGCAAAGCCCGCACCGCCGGTCCTTTCGACCGATTCAGCATCTTGGTTTGAATTTGACACAAATCGGCGTTTTTGCCCATATAGCCACCCAACGCATCGATTTCACGAACCACAACGCCTTTTGCCGGGCCGCCGATGGAAGGATTGCAGGGCATAGAGGCAACCATTTTCAAATTTCCGGTTAAAAGGAGTGTTTTACCGCCCATTTTCGCTGCGGCAAGAGCGGCTTCACAACCTGCATGACCACCGCCTACAACAATGACATCATACATATTTTCTCCTCCTTTCTTTCCCTCCTGATTGATTCTTTTTTTATCTTATCACTTTTTCTACGGTCAAACAAGAAAAATCCATTCAAACCGTTTTCCAAAACTTGTTTTGTTAATGGTTTTATTATACCACAACAAAAGAAAAATAGAAACTGAAGGTTTCAGTTTCTATTTAACGGAAACAGCGGCAATCCGATCCATAAAAAATTTCTTTTTAGGCAACAGAATGATTTGGCCGTTTAAAACATCAATATTTTCAATCACACCGCTGTAAGATACAAACGTACCGTTTTCGTAATAAGAAATCAAAATCGCTTTGTTCTGGCTGTAACATTCGAACAGCGTCACATCCATTTGATCTTTTTGTTCATCGCTTAAAATCGGAAACGGTTGTTTTTCCATATCCAGTTCTTTTTGACGTAATTCTTCTTTCCAACCTTTTAAAGAATCAAACGGCAAATACTTTGCTGCCCGACAATCTTTTTCATTCATCACTTCTGTTCCCCCTTTTTGTTGAACTTATTATTACTATACCCTATTCGGTCTTGATTTATTAAACTTTATCCGATAAGGCTTTCGACAAAAAGAGTATATCGTTTAAACGAACATAATCGGTGGAACATTTGAAATAAAATTATAAAACTTTTTCTTTAAATTCCCGATAAAGATTTTCTTCTGTAAATCCGTATTGTGTCGGAATATCTTTTAATGCCATGGATTGACCGAATACATCAATGCCGAAAACGACAGACGCATACTGATACCAAGGCTGACTGACACCCATTTCCACAGCCATTCTTTTTTGGATTCTAGGCGGTAAAACATGATTTTGATAGTCAATCGATTGGCGTTTGAACAGGTCCATAGACGGCATGGAAACGACACGAACAAACACATTTTCCGCTTCAAACCGTTTTGCCACACGAAGACACAATTCCAATTCGCTACCACACGTGATCAACAAAGAAGCAGGCGTTCCTTTCGGTTCAAACGCAATGTAGGCGCCATGGGCCACTCCGTTAAAATCAGTACAGGATAGAACCGGTAAATTTTGTCTAGAAGAAACGACAATCGTCGGGTTTTTTCGATTTTCAATCGCAAGAAGCATGGCCGATGTCATCTCCACGGCATCTGCCGGACGAAATAAATGAAGATTGGGCATTGCCCGATACATAGCCAACTGTTCGACCGGTTGATGTGTCGGACCGTCTTCGCCAACACAGACCGAATCATGGGAAAACAAAAATAACGATGGAATTTGCATAATGGCCGCCAGTCTGATCGCCGGCTTTTCATAATCGGAAAAAACGAAGAATCCCGAGCTGAAGCCATGCAAACAACCGTGTAAGGTGATCCCGTTGGTAATGGCTGCCATCGCATGTTCACGGACACCGAATTTGATATTTCTGCCCAGTCGATTAACCGAACTGAAAATACCATCGGCCCCCTTGATCATCGTCGATGGGGTAAGATCGGCCGATCCACCCATCAAAGTCGGCAACTTCAAAGAAGCCCAGTCCATTACTTTGCCCATGACAACCCGGGTGGACACACTGCTTCCGACTTCATAAGAGGGAAGTCCTTCATAATCGTCAATGTGAAAATCATCGAACATATAATGATTGAATAAATCATATTCCTGCGGATATTTTTTAGCATACGTCGATAACAAATAGTTCCAAGAAGAATTAGCCGAACTACCCCGATCGGCAATACTTTTTTGATAAAATTCCGAAACATTTGCCGCAACCGTAAACGGCGGTTGTTTATAGTCTAGATTTTTCCTCAGCACTTCCAAATCTTCTATAGACAACGGTTTTCCATGGACCGTCGATTCCCCGCAAGAAGGGGCCCCGTAACCAATCAAAGTTTTAATCTCGATCAAAGTCGGTCCGTCGGAATGCGATTTGGCCGTTTTAATGGCTTCATCGATCGCTTCGACATCATTGCCGTCTTCCACTTTCAAATAGTTCCAATTCATGGCTTTTACTTTTTGTTCGATTCGATCGCCGCTTGCCAGCGACACATCCCCATCCAATTGGATATCGTTTGAATCGAAAAGTACGATCAGTTTATTCAAATTAAGGCGTCCGGCGAGCGACATCGCCTCCATTGTAACGCCTTCCTGCAAATCGCCGTCACCGCACAATACGTATGTATAATGATCGACGATCGCAAAATTCGGTTGATTGAATTTAGCCGCCAAATGACTTTCCGCAATCGCAAATCCAACGGCGGTCGCCATTCCCTGACCCAAAGGACCGGTCGTCATTTCAACACCGGGTGTATGACCGTATTCCGGATGTCCCGGCGTCAAACTGCCTTTTTGACGAAATTGTTTCAAGTCTTCCATTGTAATCGGATAACCCGCAAAATGAAGCATCATATAAAGCAATACCGACCCGTGTCCGGCCGAAAGAATAAAACGATCGCGGTTTAACCATTTTTCATCGTTTGAATCCAAATGAATATGTCTGGTAAACAACGTATGTACAATCGGAGCGGCTCCCAAAACAATGCCGGGATGACCGCTTTTGGCATTCGTAATGATCTCCGATCCCAATACCCGTAGTGTATTGATACAATCCCGATCGATGGTATGACTCATCCTTATTCCTCCTTCTTATCTTCTAAGTCAGAAGAATGTTCGCTTTCGATGGTTCCTTCTTCTAACGAAGGTGTTTGTTGTTCTTCTTGGTTTTCTTCTTCCGTATCTTCGGGATATAAAGCATCATAATAAGAATCCATATATTCTTTTTGACGGTCTAACAACACATCAAATTGTTTGGATCCGATTTCTTTTTTGATATGATCGACGCTTTGTACATTGGCTTCATAAATCTTTTTCTTCGTCAAACGGTTAAAAAACAACATCACACCGAAAACCAAAACCACAATCGCGATCATAATATACATGGATATGTTCCGATCAGGAATAAAGGAAGTGGCAATGCAACCGCCGATTCCGATGATCGTTGTCGGTAAAATTACCCGAAACGATGTTTTTCTGGAAATATTCTCACAAGTATCCCAAAAATCCACCCATATTTTATTGACCGGCGCCGTATATAATTGCTTCAGTTCCTGATAGTAACCTTCTTCGATAAATACACGATAATTCGTACCGTCGACCGAAGACCAAACAGCGAATTTCCCTTTATTGATAAATTCTTCTTTGACGCCTTCAAACTCGTTCATATTGTATAGTTCGATTTTTCTTGAATCAAATTCTTGAACATCTAACGGTGTCGCTTCGGCTGCAACATCAAATAATTTTGGATTAATTCTCAAAATAACCACCTTTTACCTTTCTAATCCTTAAATTTCTTACAGTATCATTATACCATAGCTTTGTTCAAATACAAATACAAACCGGACATGGTTCCGTCCGGTTTTCTTTCCTTCATTTAAAAAAGAATATGAAAAATATTATACAACACGTTGTGTTCGTAGATGTATTTGGAAAGTCTGAATACATCCGGTTCATCTAATTTCATATCTACCGTTAAAAACGATTTGGCTCCTGCAAACCAAGAAGCATCCATCGAATAGCGCAAGATCATGAAAACCAAATAAACAACCACTAAAAAGATACAAGCGTAAAGAGCTATTCCCAGCAAACCGTCCACAAAACGAATGATGAAATTTCCTCTTAATACATTGGCAATGATCTTCAAAATAAAAGCAACGATAAAGACGCCGACCAATAAAATCAAAAAACAAATCGCATTCATGGCCATATCGGTAATATAGGTCGAAATGCTTTCGGCCATTTGCGCAACACCGATATTTTCTCCGATCGCTTTAGCCAGTAAATCGGCAATAAACCCCGGCACATCCATTCCCTTTAAGACATCGGCAACCGTCGCATCCGGATTCATAAAAGCCTGAGAAGACGACACATTTTCAAAAACCGATTCGTAAATAGACGGATAAATGACATCGTATTGTTTCAAAAGACCGGCCAGTTGACTGCAGAAAACAAACGCCACAATTAAAGCAACCAAAAAACTGACAAGCCCGATGGCTTTTTTTAAAAATCCTTTTTTATAACCGATAATGCAGGCGATCAGCAGAAAAAAAACGATTAGAATATCCAATATTCCGCAAAATTTTAAATCCATAAATAACCTCCTTCATAATCTATTATTCATTATACACGATTCGAATCCGAAGTTAAAGATTTTCTTTTCATCCCACCGAAAAAGCGCTATAATGAATACGGGTGAAAAAAATGGATATCATTGAACAATGTCAACAACTGTTAAAAACAAAAAACTTAGATGCCTATCTTATTCCGACTTCCGATCCGCATCAAAGCGAATATATCAGCGATCATTTTAAAACAAGAGCGTTTTTAACCGGATTTACCGGTTCGGCAGGAACGCTGTTAATCACACAAAAAGATGCTTTATTGTGGGTCGACGGCCGCTACCATATCCAAGCCGAACAACAAATCAAAGACCGACCGATTCGGTTGATGAAACAAGGACTGACCACAACCCCTTCAATCGAAGAATACTTGAAAAAAGCATTTCAAGGTCCGTTCCGATTGGGCTTTGACGGACACGTTCTATCTGCTTCTTTCGTACTTAATTTATGCAAAAATGTCCCGAATATACAATTAAACGATACCGGCGATATCATCGATCCTCTTTGGAACGATCGGCCGCCGCTTCCTTTTTCGATGCTATATTACTACGATGTTTTTTTCAGCGGAAAGACGTATCAAGAAAAACGGACCGATGTCAAAACCGCAATGAAAGAAAACCATTGCAGCATACATATTCTGAGTTCTTTAGAAGATCAGGCTTGGCTTTACAATTTAAGAGCCAACGATATTGTCCATACCCCGGTTTTTCTTGCCTATACCGTTTTAACCGACGACGACTGTCATCTGTTTGTCGATCCCGATAAAATCGATAAAACCGTCGAGTTGTATTTAAAGGAAAACGAAATCAACGTCCACCCTTATTCCGGGTTTTATACCTTTCTTTCCAAATTAACCAATCAAACCATTTTGATGGATGATCAAACGATCAATTATACCATCTATCATCAGCTTAAGGACCAAAACAACCTAGTTTTAAAGCCGAATCCGACATTAAAACTTAAAGCCATCAAAAACAAAACGGAAATCAAACACACAAAACAGGCTCACATCAAAGACGGCGTGGCCTTTACCAAATGGATGTATTTGATCAAAAACAAGATCGGCACCATTCCCTTAAGTGAGCGATCCGCCGCAAAAATGCTAGAAGAACAACGCAAACAACAAGAAGGGTTCATCGATTTATCGTTTGATACGATTTGTGCGTATCAGGCAAACGCGGCGATGATGCATTATAGCGCAACCGATGCATCCGATGCCTCTTTAAAACCGGAAGGCTTTTTATTGGTCGATTCGGGTGGACATTATTTGGAAGGAACGACAGACATTACCAGAACGATTGCGCTAGGTCATTTAACCGATGCGATGAAACAACATTTTACAACCGTTTTAAAGTCGGTGATCGCCTTATCGGAAGTTGTTTTTCTACAAGGTATGCGGGGCGATCAATTGGATATCCTCGCCAGAGGTCCGATTTGGAAACTTAGAATCGATTATCAATGCGGCACCGGTCACGGAGTCGGTCATTTACTGTCCGTCCATGAAGGCCCCAACAGTTTCCGCTTTAAAAAGACAACCCGGGAATCGGCCGTTTTGGAAGAAGGAATGATTACCACCAACGAACCGGGCATCTATTTAGAAAACGAATACGGTATACGAATCGAAAACGAACTTCTTTGTGTCGCCAAAGAAAAGAATATGTACGGTCAGTTTCTAGGGTTTCAAACCATCACACTAGCCCCGATCGATTTGGATGCCATTTGTATGGATCGGTTGACCGAAGATGAAAAAAACTGGTTAAACGATTATCATCAAACCGTTTACGATACATTAAAGCCTTACTTGACGGAAGATGAAAAAAACTGGCTCAAAAAATATACCGCCAAACTAGAATAAATCCGTTTTTAAGATATCCTTATTTAAGAGGGTATCTTTTTTTTATTAAAAAGTTTACAGTCTTCTTCTAGGCATTTGGCTTAAAATAGCGTATAATAAAAACAGCAAAAACGATACGGAGGTTGTTTATGAACAAGAACAAGAAAAAGAAAAGACTGGACTCTTTTTTTGAAATCACCAAGTATCAGTCCAGCATCAAATGCGAAATTTTAGCAGGGATAGCGACTTTTTTCGCCATGTCCTATATTTTGACCGTCAATCCCAATAATATTTTATATGAAACCTCAACCGCCGATGCCCGTTGGGCTTCTATTTTTATCGCTACGGCGTTCGGTGCGGCATTCGGAACACTTTTAATGGCTTTACTGGCAAAAGTACCACTGGCCATTGCTCCCAGTTTGGGACTCAATTCCGCTCTCGGCGCTTTAATCGGCGGCGGAATGGGCGCAGCCGCCGGCGGAACAATGCCGCTATCGACGGCTTTATTGCTGGTCTTTCTATCCGGTGTTTTATTCTTTTTGCTTTCCGTAATCCCGGGCGGAAAAAACGCAAACGGCACATGGATCAGTTTACGGGAAAAAGTTTTTGACGGAATGCCCAAAGCCATCCGAACGGCCATTCCGGTCGGAATCGGGTTATTCATTGCGTTTATCGGATTGCAAAAATCCGGTTTGATTACCGACAATGCTTTCACCCTAGTAGGGCTGGTCGATTTTTCCGATCCTTCCAATTATCAAAACGGCGGTCCGGCGTTGCAAGCCTTTGTTTGTCTGTTCGGTCTTTTCGCCATCGGTATTCTTTCTCATTATCAAGTCAAAGGTGCCGTCATTTTAGGCGTTTTGGCGGCGACGGTGCTGGCTATTCCGCTTCAAGTGGCCGATTTTGATATCCTATTAGGTAAAAGCGACGGAATCACTTGGCGATTTTGGACCAATTTCCAGAACTTCTTTTCTTTCAAACCGGAACAAGGCGGGTTGTTTTTAGCCGCATTTACCGAAGGCTTTGACGCCTTTGAAAAAGCCGATGCTTCTTTTTATATGACCGTAGGCGTCACCGTTTTATCGTTTTGTATGATCCAAATGTTCGATTCAATGGGAACGGTTTTAGGTTGTGCCACCAATGCCGGTTTATTGGATGAAGACGGAAAACCGATCCGTTATTCTAAAATCATGGTCTCCGATTCAACGGCCAATATGGCCGCTTCTTGTCTTGGAACATCGCCGATGACGACCTTTGTCGAATCCGGCGTGGGAATTGCCGCCGGCGGAAAAACAGGATTGACAGCCCTTACAGTCAGTTTGCTGTTTATTGTATCCATCTTCGTTTTACCGCTTTTTGCCTTTATTCCCGCCAGTGCGGCTTCAAGCGCACTGATTTACGTCGGTGTTTTAATGATTTCCAATGTCACCGACATTGATTTCAAACAAGTCAAAAATGCCATTCCTTCTTTTTTGATTTTGATCATGATGCCGCTGACCTACTCGATTACAGAAGGCATCGGAATCGGATTATTGGCTTATTTATTGATTGATTTGATTCAATATTTCATCGAATGGATTTTATTTTGGTGCAAGAAAAGACAAGCCGCCCCGAAATGGGATTTATCGGTTGCTTTTATCCTTGTATGTATCTTTTTCTTGCTTTACTTTTTCCTTCCCACGGCATAAAAAAACGCCTTAACCACATTACTTGCAAGCTTAAGGCTGCTACCTTCCGATCCTGACCTGGTTCACCGCAAATAATTGATTAAGGACGTTTTTTATCTTATCATAGTTTTAATACAATTGCAAGCCTTTAGCCGTTTTTGCCTAAAGGCTTTTTTTCACGAAGTTCTTGAAAAAAATCGGTCAAGATTCGACTACATTCGACCTCCAAAATACCGCTTGTAACCGAAACTTGATGATTAAACGGAACATCAAATAATCGAATGGCGCTTTGATGACACCCGAAACGATGGTTTTTAGCCCCGTAAACCACCCGCTTGAGCCTAGACTGAATGATCGCACCGGTACACATCACACACGGTTCTAATGTCACATACAAACAACATTCTTCCAAACGCCATGCTCCCAGTTTTTTACAGGCTTTGTTCAATACCGAAATTTCCGCATGGGCCAAAACATTTTGTTTCGTTTGCCGCTGGTTGTAGGCTCTGGCAATAATGGTATCTTGATACACCAAAACCGCTCCAATGGGTGTTTCTTTTTTCAAATAAGCCTTCCGCGCTTGCTTCAGCGCTTCTTTCATGTAAAACTCATCTTTCGTCACGATACAAAACCTCATGGCAATGACGACATCTCGGCTCATAACTTTCGCATTCTCCCACCAAAATCGTCGGGTCATCAAAATAAGCCGCTTTCCCATTGATAATACGTTGCGTTCTTGTTGCTTCGTTGCCGCACACGGCGCAAATTGCGGTCAATTTCGTCGTTTTCTCGGCAATCGCCAATAAATCGGCGACAACCCGAAACGGACGCCCCCTGAAATCACAATCCAAGCCCGCGCAAATCACCCGAAGACCTTTGCTTGCCAACCCTTCGACAAGCGAGATGATTTCCTCATCAAAAAACTGAACCTCATCCACCACAACCGCTTGGATATCCTCCGTTATCCATTTTTCCACATCGGCAATAGAATCCAAATGAATGGCTTTAACTTTTCGTTGATTGTGCGATACCACCTCTGTTGTCGAGTACCGATTGTCAATCGACGGTTTGAAAATAAGATATTTTTTCTTTGCGAAATCCATTCTTCGAACCCGTCTGATTAATTCTTCTGTTTTACCGGCAAACATCGGCCCGCAAATGACCTCGATCCAACCGCTTTGTTCCTTGTTATACTTCATTTTCACACCTCATTTTAAGAAAAAAAGCCCTCTTTAAAATGACAATTTATCGGGCATTTTCTTTCCTTACTATTTATTTTTCAATCACTAATGTTTCCGGATGGGAATACACCAACTTAAAGTTTTTATTAGGATTAAGGATAAGATTTAAAATTGTTTGTTCTTTTGTGCCGAATGTTGTTTCCGATTCGATTTTTCTGTAAGGCTTAAATCCGTATTTTTCAATACCCAATGAACCGATTACTTTATGGTTGCTTTTTAAACAAATGGCAAAAGTTTTGTCTTCAAGAATAAATAAATCCAGTATTTTCTGACTGATTTCTTTATTCTTATGATGCACCCAACCGGCCATCTCATCAACGCCTTCAACAGAAGCGTATTCAAAAAAAATCCTCTAAATCCGTTTGTCTAAACGGTCTTAAAATCAAGCGTGCCGTTTCAATTTGTAGGCCGTTAATTTTAAATTCCGCATTCACTTTTTTCCTCATTATCAGTGATCTAATTGTTTTATTTTCCTGAAATTAAAATAAATAAGCGCACTGATCTTGCATGCAAGGTATCGTGCGCCGTATTTATATTCCCATTGACGATAATCTTCTATGAAATTACCGAAAAAGGCATTTTTTTACGTTTTAGTTGCTTTTTACGCCATAGCGCTTGTTGAATTTTTCAACCCGACCATCTGCCTGAGTAAATGCTTGTTTACCCGTATAGAACGGATGACAGTTTGAACAAGTATCCACACGAATCTCGTCTAATACCGAACCGGATTCAAATACGCTTCCACATGTAGTACAAGTAACCTTTACAGTTTTATATTCTGGATGGATTCCTTTTTTCATGCTACATACACTCCTTCCGCCATGAACCATGTCATAGTAAGTTTCCAAATAATTCTAACATACTTAAAATAAGAAATCAAGAGCCTTTTTTCTTTTTTATTGATTCATCAAAAAGGTACGTTCATCCAAAACGATATGTTCCACTCCCGAATGATCTTTTTTAAAATAATCTTTTAAAAAAAGCGGGTAAAGCGGATATTGATCCAACTCTTTTATCGGAAGCCAGTGCATCTGTTCTGGTACACCACCCGATAAACTATGGCTGTTTAACTGTCGACTATGGCGCGGTTTCATATAAAAATAAAAACTGATTTCATGACAATTGATTCCTTTCAGCGGTCCGGAACGCGGTATAAAAAAATTTTCCAACACAACCGCCAAATGATCAATGTCGTAATGTACACCGGTTTCTTCAAAGACTTCCCGTTTAACGGCATCTTCGGCTTGTTCCGATAATTGAATGCCGCCACCGATGGTATAATAATATTCTGCCAATTCATTTTTGGCAACCAATAAAAAGCCATCTTCAACAATAATTGCCGCCGAGCGAAGTTTAAAACAGTGACCGTCTTTTTTAAATTTCAAATCCACGTTTTCGCTACCTCTTTTTAAAAACTATTCGATGTTACAACGCCGATAAATCAAATCCACGTTTTTCATATAATATTCCAGCGTAAAACATTCTTTTAATTCATCGTTATTAAGATACATTCCAATATCTTTATTTTTCGCCAACAATTCAAAATAATCTTTTTTCAAATTATAAGCCGTCATGGCCAAAGGTTGAACCAAATCATAAGCCTCTTCTCTGGAAAGTCCTTTGTCGATTAAAGCATTCATCACCCTTTGAGCGAAAATAACGCCATTGGTCTTATAGATGTTTTCAAGCATGACTTCCGGATAAACGACCAATTGATCCAATATAGACGTCAAACGATGCAACATATAATCCAGCAACATGGTTGCATCCGGCAAATAAATCCGTTCGGCCGAAGAATGAGAAATATCCCGTTCATGCCACAATGCAATATCCTCATAAGCACTGATCATATACCCACGTAATATTCTGGCACATCCGCAAATATTTTCCGATCCGATTGGATTTCGTTTATGAGGCATGGCCGATGAACCTTTTTGTCCCGTTGTAAAAGCCTCTTCGGCTTCATGGACTTCCGTTCGTTGCAGATGTCTGATTTCCGTTGCCATTTGTTCTAATGTACTGCCAATCACCGATAAAGTTGCCATATAATACGCATGCCGATCCCGTTGTAAAATCTGAGTGGAAATGGCAGCCGATTCGAGCCCCAATTCTTTACATACCTCATCTTGAATAAACGGCGGAATATTGGCAAAATTACCGACGGCACCGCTGATTTTCCCTGTTTCCACATCTTTTCTGACCTTTTGGAAACGCTCTAGATTACGCTTGGTCTGTTCATACCACAGTGCCCATTTTAATCCGAATGAAGTAATATCCGCATGAATCCCATGCGTCCGACCGATACAAGGAACGGATTTAAAACGAAGGGCTTGTTTTTTCAAAACCGTCAATAAGACTTGCAAGTCTTCTTCAATCAATTGATTGGCTTCTTTCAGTAAATAACCTTGCGCCGTATCGACCACATCCGTAGAAGTCAATCCGTAATGAATCCACTTTCTTTCCTCGTTTAACGTTTCGCTGACCGCCCTTGTAAAAGCAACCACATCATGTTTGGTAACGGCTTCGATTTCCCGAATGCGGTTTAAATCGAAGGAAGCGTTGTTTTTGATTTTCAAAGCATCTTCTTTCGGAATAACCCCCAATTTGCTAAAGGCTTGTACCGCCAATATTTCCACTTTCAAATAGGCTTTGAATTTATATTCATCCGTCCAAATTTTTCGCATCGGCAAACGACTATAACGTTCGATCATGGTTCATTCCTCCACATGTTTCAAATAAGTTTCAATCGTATTTTCCAACAAACAGCAAATCGTCATCGGGCCTACTCCGCCGGGTACTTTCGTCACATAACCGGCTTTTTCGACAACGGAATCGAAATCGACATCGCCGCAAAGTTTATTGGTCAGCGGATCCCGGTTAATTCCCACATCAATCACCACGGCACCTTCTTTAACCATATCTTTTGTAATCAAACGACTTTTTCCGACCGCGACAATTAAAATATCCGCCTCTTTCGTATAGGATGCTAAATTTTCGGTTTTACTGTGAGTCACTGTTACTGTTGCATTTTGATCCAACAACAATTTAAATATCGGTAATCCGACAATGTTGCTGCGACCGACCACACAGGCTTTTTTTCCTTGCAGTTCGATCGGAATACTTTTTAAAATCTCCATAATTCCTTTCGGGGTACAAGGAATCATACCCGGTTGCTTTAAAAACAGCGACGCAACATTTTCCGTATGGAATCCATCCACATCTTTATCATGACGGATTGCATGGATTACTTTTGTTTCATCAATATGTTTAGGAAGAGGCAGTTGAACCAAAATACCGTCTACCGAATCATCTTGATTCAACGTATCAATCAACTGTAAAAGCGCATCTTGTTCAATCGTTTCCTCTTTACAAATGGTGGTATTGATTATTCCGACTTCCAAACAGGCTTTTTCTTTTCCCCTTACATACGAAATCGAAGCCGGATCTTGTCCGACTAAAATGACAGCCAAATGCGGTCTTCTACCATATTTTTTTTCAAGTTCCGTAACTTGTTCTTTCATTTTTAGCCGCTTTTCCTGGGCCAGTTTTTTGCCGCTGATTACTACTGCCATTTTCTTATATCCTACCTTTTTTAACATCTTCGCATAAAATTATTATACTTCATCAGGACTGCTTTGGCAAACTTTTCTAAAGATAACGAACATAATTTTTTGTTTCATACCGCACATAAAGTCAGTCAATCGTTACATTCCGATTTTTACATATTGATTTTTGTAAAAAAAAATTATATAATCAAAAAGCACGGAGAGTTATCGAAGCGGTCATAACGAGCCTCACTCGAAATGAGGTGTACCTCACGGTACCGTGGGTTCGAATCCCACACTCTCCGCCAATAGGTAACACAGTCGAACACCCACAGATTTTTGAAA
>ERZ506350.70-NODE-70-length-16325-cov-4.47191_pt1 | contig 16325 bp, 7 predicted proteins | sample MGYA00512373_ERZ506350 | MGnify/ENA metagenome assembly ERZ506350 | reverse complement strand
GTCGATATCAAAGACAAAGGATTTAAGACATTTGAAACATATGTAGGATTAGATCAGAGTGAAATGAGACACAATAAAGCATTTGTGAAGAGCTTTGATTTCTATGTAGATGGCGAATTAAAAGCAAGTACAGGCGTAGTAGAGCGCAATACTCCTATGCAGAAAGTTGTAATTGACGTGGAAGGCGCAAGTGAACTGAAAATGGTATCTGTTCCGGACAGACAGGATGAAAATGAGAATTATCAGTATTCAGATGCTCCGGCAGTTTGGGCAGATGCTAAATTTATTCGCTGATATGTAAAAAAGATATATCTACCCCCCCTATTGTTATAACAGACAGAAACGGCCAGCCAATTTTGGTTGGCTGTTTCTTATAAAAAAATACTGGATAATGCGACTTAATTAGAGAAAATATGATAAAATTCGCAAATAGATATTGTGCTATTATAAAAAATACATAAAAAGAAAATATGATATTATAAAAATATGTACTTTTTCACTATGATAATTAAAAAGTACATATTTTTATGTTTATGACAATAATTTTTTTAAAAAAGACAAAAAATTGGTAAAAAATGATAATTTTCAGGATTTTATTTTGATGAAAAACAAAAAATGGTTTGATAGAATGTACCCGATGATTAAGAAGAGAACAAATCTTATGAGGAGGTAGAAACGATGCATAAAAAAAGATTGATAGCAAGTCTTTCTTTAATGGCAACAGTTATGGCTTTTGGTGCACCAATGGGGATGGTTTCAGCAGAGTCACCAGAAGCAGCAGCAGTAGAATTTACAGGAGACGAATGGGATGGACATCCTGAAATTGTACAGGTAAATAAAGAGAGAGCGAGAAGTACATTTTATCCGTACGAATCTGTAGAAGCAGCAAAAACACAGAAAAAAGAGGATAGCAAATATTATAAATTATTAAATGGTACATGGAAATTTAATTTCTCTGATACAATCGAAGGAAAACCTGTTGATTTCCAGGGAACAGATTTTGATGACAGTGCATGGGATGATATCGAAGTTCCAAGCTGCTGGCCAGTAGTAAGAAATGAAGATGGAACTTTCAAATATGAAAATCCAATGTACACAAACAGTACATATCCATGGACATATACAGAAGCTCTGGAACCAGGTCAGGCAATGAAAATAGGCAACTCTGTTGGAACATACCGCAAAGAGTTTGAATTAGGAGAGGACTGGAAAGATCGTCAGGTATTCTTAAACTTTGAAGGTGTAGAATCTGCATTCTATCTGTGGATTAACGGACAGCCTGTAGGATACAGCGAAGATACATTTACACGCGCAGAATTTGATATCACACCATATCTGCAGGAAGGTGAAAACACAATCGCTGTTCAGGTATATCGCTGGAGCGATGGAAGCTGGCTGGAGGATCAGGACTTTATCCGTCTTGCAGGAATCTTCCGTGACGTATATCTGACAAGCAAGGATGCAGCAGAGATTCGTGATTTCAAAGTTGAGACAGACTTAGATGAAGAATATAAAGATGCAAATCTGAAAATTACAACAGACCTTCGTAAATTTAAAGATGTAGAAGGCGCAGATTATAAAGTAAAAGCTCAGTTATTTGACGCTGATGGAAACGAAGTGGCAGTAGACGGACTGGAAGCAGCCGTTGCATTTGATGGAGAAGAAGCAGAAGTAACTCTGGAAGGAACTGTTGCTGATCCTGCAAAATGGTCCGCAGAAAAACCAAACCTGTATCAGCTTGTATTATGCTTATATAATGGAGAAGCAGAAGTAGAAGCTACATCTATTAAGATTGGTTTCCGTGAAATCGAACTGGTAGATGATGGAACAACAAATGCAAGATTATTAGTAAACGGACAGCCAGTCAGCCTTCGTGGTGCAAACCGTCATGAGATGGATCCATCTGTTGGACGTGTTCCTACTGAAGAAATGATGCGTAAAGATCTGGAACTGATGAAACAGAACAACTTAAACGCAGTCAGAACTTCTCACTATCCAAACGATCCTCGCTTCTATGAACTGTGCGACGAATATGGTATCTATGTAATGGACGAGACAAACAACGAGTCTCATGGTCTGTTCGGAAATGATGTTCATATTCCTGGAAATAACGTAGATGGACAGGATTGGAAGAAAAATCTGTTATACCGCGTTGAGAATGTAGTAGAAAGAGATAAAAACCATCCATCTGTTATCATCTGGTCTCTTGGAAACGAAGCTGGTTTAGGACCAAACTATGGTGCAGCAGCTGATTGGATCCATGAAAATGATACAACAAGAATGGTTCACTATGAATGTGATAACCAGTATGCTGATATTCATTCTGAGATGTATGCACGTCCAATGACAGTAGAAATGTTCGGAATGAACGGAACAAAACCATTTGTTCTTTGCGAATATGCTCATTCTATGGGTAACTCTACAGGAAATATGAAAGATTACTGGGAAATCATTGATAAATATCCAAACCTGATCGGTGGATTCATCTGGGATTGGGTAGATCAGTCAATCTATACAAACACAGAACCAATCGTAAAATATCCAGAAGCATCTCTGCAGGATATGCGTTATGAAGTAACCGGAAATAAAGATGCAGAAGGAAAAGAAGGTTTAGGATTATACGGAAGAGTACAATTCTATGAAAATGACAAACTTCGTCTGAATGGACCGTTTACATTAGAGTTTGCATTTAAAGAAGATCATAACATTACATCAAACAGAATTATCGGTATTGGTGATGGCGTTGTAAATATTAACTCTGTCAACAGCGAAGAATCTCCATGCGGAAAAGCATTAAGCGTAGCTTTCAATGCAGGAGAAGGTGTAAAACTGATGGCAAATCTGCCAGAGAACTGGTTTGATGAGTGGCATAAAGTATCTATCGTTTATGATGGAGCACAGCTGAAAGTATATATTGATGGTGAAGTGGCAGCAGAAGCTCCTTATGTAATCCCAGAAGGAAGCTTTGATAAGGGAACAATGACATTAGGAGGAAGCAGTCTGACAAGCGCAAGCGTTATGTTAGGTACTCTTGATGAAGTACACATGGTATCTAAAGCATTGACAGATGAAGAAATCGCATCTGATAGTGCAGATCAGGCAGACGCTATTATTTGGCTTGATTTTGAAAACCGTGAAGAGACAGAAAGAGAACAGGAAACATACTTTGCTTACGGCGGTGACTGGCTTGAAGCTCCAAACGCCGGTAACTTCTGCCAGAATGGTTTAATCTTCCCAGACCGTACAATTCAGCCAGAACTTCTGGAAGTGAAGAAAGTATATCAGGGCGGAGAAATGACATGGAAAGGTGACAATGTTGTTTCCATGAAGAATGAAAACCTGTTCACAAACCTGAACGAATATAACTTCAAATGGACACTGACAGAAGACGGTGTTGCTATTCAGGAAGGAACAGCAGATGTAAATGTAGAGCCACAGACAACAGCAGATGTGACATTACCAATCGAACCTGTAGAAGCAAAAGCAGGATCTGAGTATCATCTGTACTGTGAATTTAGTTTGAAAGAAGATACAATCTGGGCAAAAGCTGGTCATCCAGTGATCCAGGAACAGTTTGAACTGGATTTCAATCAGGGAGAAGCAGCTCCAGAAGACTTAAGTGCAATGCCAGCAGTGACAGCACAGGAAGATGAAACAGCAGTTACTGTTTCAGCAGAAGGATTCACAGCAGTTGTAGATAAAGCAACAGGCGCTCTGACATCCTATAACTTCAACGGAAATGAACTTCTCGATGCTCCATTAGAGCCAAACTTTACAAGAGCAATGAACGAGAACGATAAAGAAGCAGGCCCTCTGGCAGATTTCTCCGAGACATGGGAAGCAGCAAGAGAAGACCGCAAAGTGGAATCTGTAACAGTTCAGCAGATGGCAGAAGGCGTAGTACGCGTGGACGTTAAGGGAGTTCTTGGAAATGAAGTTCCATATGCAACAGGATATGTAATGTATGGAAATGGAGATATCTCCGTAGAAAACCAGATCATGCCGAATGACAATTATGATGTTATTCCATTGGTTGGAACAAGAATGAAAATTCCGGCAAAATATAACAACGTTACTTTCTTCGGAAAAGGACCTCACGAGAACTATTCTGATAGAAACACAGGAGCATTCAAGGGAATTTATGAGACAACAGTAGATGATCTGTTTATTCCATATGAAACTCCAAACGAAACAGGAACAAGAACAGATGTAACATGGGTAGCTTTGACAGATGATGAAGGAAATGGTCTGATGGCAAGCACAGGAAAAGAAATGGAATTCAGTGCACTTCGTTACACAGATGACGAAATCAGACAGAACAAACATGTTTACCATATGCAGAAAGATGACAGCATCAATCTGAAACTGAACCTGACACAGCAGGGTGTTGGTGGAGATACAACATGGGGAGCATGGCCACAGGAAGAATATCTTGTGAGAGCAAATCATTCCTATGAATATGAATATCGTCTGCACCCAGTAACAGGATTTACAAAAGAAGCAGCAACAGAAGAATGCAATAAAGTATACAGTGATGGAACACTTCAGGATATCTTAATTAACGGAGAATCCATGAAGGCAACATACCTGGATACAGATTACAATGAATTCTTCTCAGAAAAATATGAATATGATGTAAAACTTGAAACAGCAGAATTACCAGAAATCACAGCAGTTCCTCTGAACGATCAGGTAGAAGTATCTGTTACAATGCCGGAAGCAGTTCCTGGAGATGTAACAATCACAGCTAAGAACGGCTTAGGAAGAGAGCAGACATATGTTCTTCATCTGATGGAAGAAAAAGAAGTTTATGCAAGTGATCTCGAATACACAGACGCAACAGCATGGGGACAGTGTGTACGCGACCGTGCTCTGTACAGAAATCCAATCAGTCTGTTAGATGAAAACGGCGAACGTGTAGCATTTGAAAAAGGTATTGGTTCATCCAAGACATCTATCATCACATTTGATATTAAAGACAAAGGATTCAAGACATTTGAAACATATGTAGGTCTGGATCAGGATAGCCTGGAAAATGATACAACATATATCAAAGCATTTGAATTCTATGTAGACGGCGAACTGAAAGCAACATCAGGAGAAATGCATCCAGACACACCAATGGAAAAAATTACTGTTGATGTAGAAGGCGCAAGCGAACTGAAACTTGTTGCTGTTCCAGACGAGCAGGTTGAAAATATCTATCTGGTAACTAATGCTCCAGCTACATGGGCAGATGCAAAATTCATCCGTTAAGAAACAGCAAAAGTACAGCAAAAGGCTGCTGTTCAGAACAGACAGATAGAATAAGAGACAAATAAGAGGGATTCCCGGCAAAATCGAAAAAGATTTTGCCGGGAATCTTTTTTGCGTTGAAATGTGTAAAAAGATGAGAAAGATGATACGGGTTTTCCTATCTGTTTTAAAATAAAAATGATATAATATGCGATAAGTGTGAAAAAAGAGAGATTTTTTTAATAAACAGACAAGAGGAGAAATTTGAGAATGGAATATATGTTTGATTCCGACTTTTACCAGAAAGTTTTAAATCAGACTCATATAAATATTTATATCACAGATATAGAGACAGATGAGATCGTATACACGAACGATTATATGAAGAAAACATTTCAACTGGATGATAAAAAAGAAAAGATATGCTGGAAGGTGCTTCAGAAAGGCAAGACAAAGAGATGCGAATTCTGTAAGATTGATCAGCTGGTAAAATCCAGGGATAAAAAAATTTATGTGTGGGAACAGAAAAATGCAGTCACGGGAAGAACGTATATCAATTATGACAGTGTAGAAAGTTGGAACGGGCGTATTTACCATATCCAAAATTCGATTGATATCACAGATAAAATCCAGCTCTCAAAGGAGGTCTCTATTGATGAGCTGACAGGCGTATGGAGCAGAAATGCAGGGAAAAGACGTCTGGATGAAATTTTAAGACAGATGGGAAAGGACGATAAATTTACTGTTGCATTATATGATATCAATGGCTTGAAATGGGTCAATGATACATATGGTCATCTGGAAGGAGATCGTCTTTTGCAGTTTGTAGCCCAGAATATAAAAAAAGAACTGGAAAAAGGTGACTTTATCTTCCGATTGAGCGGGGATGAATTCATTGTTGTGTTTGTGGGCAAAACAGTGGCGCAGGCAGACAGCTGGATGAAAAAAATGCTCGATCTTCTGGAGGAGAGGAGTATTGCAAATGGGATAAGCTACGGAGTGGCTTTCAGCTATGGCTTTGCGAGCATCTATGCAGGAGGCAACTTGAGCGTCTTTGATGTACTCTCGATTGCAGACACGCAGATGTATATACAAAAGAGAAACTACCATATTATGAAAGGGAAAAAGCGTTTCCTAGAACAAAAGACGAGAATGATCAGCATCCCTCCTTTTCAGTACAATAAAGATTATTTATTCGAGGCATTGTCAGAGAGCATTGACGGCTATATGTTTGTGGGAAATTTAAAGACAGGGGAATTTATGTACTCCTATAAAATGGTAGTTGATTTTGGACTCCCGGGGCAGGTCGTGCCGAATGCTGCTGCATTCTGGGGAGAAAGAATCCATCCTGATGATGAGATGATGTTCACTAGAAGCAATCAGGAAATTGCCGACGGAAGAGCAGAACGCCATACAATTGCGTACAGAGCAAAAAACGCAGACGGGGTCTGGGTATATCTTTTGTGCAAGGGAAAAATGATCCGCAATGAATGGGGAGAGCCCGATTTATTTGCCGGGGTGATTCAAAATCTGAACAGAGAAAATAAATTAGAAGAAAGAGGCGCCAGCCTGACACTTTCAAAGAAAAGCGATCTGGAATTGTTTATCAATTCCATGATTTATACGGAGTATTATTCGGGAAAGAGAAAGGTGATAGAAAAGAAAGAGAAAGCCGCACAGTCAGATCGGAATAAAGCGTTTTACTTTGCGGAGGAGATGGAAGAAGAGAAAAAGGTTGACATAAAAGAAAAGCTTTTAGATTTCTTAAACCAAAATATTCCAGGCGGGATTCTGGCTGTGTATGATGAGCCTGGTTTTCCTCTGTTTTGTCTGGATCATGCCATTCTGGAACATACACAATATAATACATTTGAAGAATTTTATGAAACGACAGGCGGAAACTTCGGCAGCCTGATTTACCCTGATGATCAGAAAATGGTAGCAGAAGAGATTGCAGGACAACTGCAGACAAAAGAAATCTATGAAATACGATATCGGATTTTGTGCAATGGGGGAAGTGTGATTTGGGTTTATGAGAAAGGAAAATATATTACAGCCGATGACGGGCGCAGAATGATTTTATCCTTTTTTGTAGAGATTTCACATGAAGTTCAGGATGAACAGGAACTGCGATTTATCAAAAAAAACAGCATGGATGGTATTTTTAAAGCTTCCATCACAGAGAGTTTTCCTCTGATATATGCGAATGAAGAATATTATAAAATTCATGGCTATACAAAAGAGCAGATGGCAGATGAGAGAAATAATCTTGTGATGATGCTGGTGCATGAGCCTGATAGAAAAGACCTCCAGAAACAGATCGAGGAGTGGATTCAGCATAAGGAACATGAGATTATGCTGGAATATAGAATAAAAAAAAGGGATGGCATGATTGCGTGGGTTCATGTGGATGCAGAGATAACAGCTCTTCCAGATGGGTCCTTTGCGATGATTGGAATGGTGACAGACATTACAAAACGAAGAGAGTTAGAGGAATGTCTGCGCCGCACGGAACAGCTCTTTTCGATTGCAAAAAAGCATACACGGCTGAATCTGTGGGAATTTGATGTGAAAAACAGCAGAGTCATTCAGACGAATGACTCACAGGAAATTCACGGATATGGAAAGGTCGTAGAAAATGTTCCGGAAAGTCTGATAGAAGGGGGATATGTGCATCTTGACAGTATCTCCGCCGTGAGAAGAATGTATAAAAGAGTTCGGGAAGGAGAAAAAGAGGTAAGCGCAGTAGTGCGGGTCAGGGTAAACGGTTCTAAGGATAAATACTGGTGGGAAAAGATTACTTATACATCCACTCAAAGTGAGAACGGCAGGACAATCTGGGCAATCGGAGCTTCCGAGGATGTGACAGCGCAGAAAGAAGCAGAGATCGGTGCATTCAAAGAAGAAATGATGAGAGAAATGCTGGAGGAGGATCTGCTCTTTAGTTTTCGGATAAATATCAGAAGAAACTATCTGGAAGAAGCATGGGAGTGCAGCAAGCAGAAAATGAAGGAAGAACTTCACGATCTTGGATATCACGAAATTTTCAAAAAAATAAAAGAGACGATTGCGAATGAAGACGACTGCAAACGATTCCAGGCGTATTATACATTAGACAAAATCTATGAGTATGCACAGACGATGTATCCGATTCCTGATTTTGAATTTCGCCAGAAACAAAAAGACGGAATGATCCTGTGGGTGATGCTGAATATGAGAATTATGAGATCGCCGAACGGGGAAGAACCGATTTTGTTTGGATATGCCCGCAATATAGATCTTCAGAAAAAAAGAGAGCTTGCCCTCCGAAAAAAAGTGGAGATTGACGAGGTGAGCGGATTCTACAGTCATGCGACAGCGAAGCTTCTGGTTCAAAATATATTGAAAAATGAGAAAGAAAATAAAGGGATCAGCGCTCTTATGCTGTTGGATGTGGACAACTTTAATAAAGTAAACCGCACGGGAGGCTATCTGGCAGGAAATACAATTTTAAGGCAGATGAGCCAGGAGATCAGAAGCAGAATACCGGCATCATGCATATCAGCGCGCCACAATGGAGACGTTTTCTCTGTCTTTTTCTATAACATGAAATCAGACCAGGAGATCTATCGCCTGGCTATGGAAATCAGATCTGCTCTGTGCCGTCGATATACCGTAAAGCAGTATGAGATTAATCTGACGGTATCTGCCGGGATGGTTTACCATTTCGCAGATGATATGACGTATGACCAGATGTATCAGTGCGCGCTCCATTCACTCGACACCGCAAAACGGAATGGAAAAAATATGATGCTTTTTTACAGAGAAATCGAAAATCTGGACTCTGGAATAGAGATTGAATTTATGGTGGAGATGAAAGAATATAACATTATCTACATGAATGTGACAGGACAGATTGCTTTAGGCATGAAGGGAACAATGAGGACGGACTTAAAGTGTTATGAGCTGCTCTATAATCGAAAAAAGCCGTGTCCATTCTGCAATGCGAGAGTTCATTTTGAAAAAGCATGCGCGTGGGAATGTTTTATTCCACGATTCAATAAATTGATGTATGTGCAGGAGAGACTTGCCCTGAAAGAGGGAGAGATCGTGAGAGAAATCCGTCTGCGTGAAAGGCTATTTGAAGAGAGCCGTGAAAGTCTGGATACAAATCTGTATACATTTATGGAAGAGTGTTACAATAACATCGAAAAAGGAGGAGACTTACAGTCTGTTCTTCGATCGTGCATTGCTTACGTTGGGAAATTTTATCATGCCCAGCGCGTTCTCTTTTTCACAAAAGGAGAAGAGGAGGATGAGCTGGAAGAGATGATGATCTGGGGAATGGACAGCTTTTGCACGGTGGATAGTCAGGAGAAAAAGCGAGAAAATGGATGGCTGGAAAAAGTGTTGGAACTGGCGCTGCCAGAAAACAGTATTTTAATTGATACGGAGGAAAGCCTGGGGTATTTGCAGATTCAGAATTATTACGGGAAGGGAAACGTTCCAGGCGTTGTCCTTTTGATAAAGATTCTGAAACAGGAAAGACTGACGGGCTGTCTTGTGCTTGAGAATGTATGCTGTAATAAAAATACGACGAAAACGCTGGAAGCAGTTGCAGCAATTATCCGCCACATACAAAGTGTCTTTGAACTGAAGAAAAATTATGAAAATGCTGTCTGTCGTGACCAGAAGACAGGACTTTTCAATTATAATTATTTCAGACAGAAGAAAGAGAACATAGATGCAGATGTGTGTTCCGCTCTGGGAATGGTCGGCGTTCACATTGTAGATCTGAAGAGATACAATCAAAAATACGGAGTTCGGCGCGGAGATGAACTTGTGATTTTTGCGGCGGAACAGATGGCAAAAATTTTTGGAAAGAATTCATGTTATCGGATCAGCGGAGCATCTTTTTTAGGAATATGTCCTGATATGACATATGAAAATTTCCTGCATCGCTGTGAACGTCTGGAGAAAGAGATCAAGAGGCTGTATCCGAAATGGATTGTCATCCAGAAAGTATGGGAACAGCACACGATATCTGTAGAGCGGCTGCAGCGGCAAATAGAGGAAAAGATGATGGTTGCTGTCAACAAGAAGCGAAATCAGGATTACAGCAGTAATGATAAGACGATGCTGGAGCTTGCAAAAGGGCTGAAAGATTCGATTGGAAATGGAAGGTTCTGTACGTTTCTGCAGCCGAAAGCCACAGCAGGAACAAATGAGATCTGCGGTGCGGAAGCGCTGGTTCGATACGAGCATAAAGAAAAAGGAATCATATCTCCAGGACATTTTCTGCCTGGAATTGAAAGAGCCGGGCTGATCCGGCATGTAGATCTGTTTGTGCTGGAAGATGTGTGCCGGATGATCAGGAAGTGGATGGATGCGGGATGGAAACCATTTCCGATTTCATTGAATTTTTCCAGGACGACGATCTTGGAACCGGGGATTTTAGCGGAGACAAACTGCATCACAGAACGTTTCGATATTCCAAAAGAATTGATTGAAATCGAAGTGACGGAGACGATCAGTTCCATTGACAATGCCAGTCTGCAGGATATTGTAAATCAGTTTATCACAGAAGGATATAAGATTGCATTGGACGATTTTGGAACAGAGTACAGTAATATCTATGTTTTGTATTCTTTAAATCTGACTTCATTAAAATTAGACAGACGGATTGTGAGCGATATTTATCATGACAGCAAAGCCAGAATGGTTGTGGAAAATATCATTGATCTTTGTAAAAAACTGGATATCATCTGTGTCGCAGAAGGAGTAGAGACAGAAGAACAGCTGGATGTACTTAAAAGCATGAACTGTGATACCATTCAGGGATATTATTTAAATAAACCATTGCCGGAACGTGATTTTGAGGCGCATTATATCAAATGTACGATCCTTTGATTGACAAATAAAACGGAAAAAGATAGAATAAATATAGAATTTAAATTTTGCGATAAAATGGGAAACAGGTGCAAATCCTGTGCGGTGCCGCCGCTGTAAATGGAGAATACTTTTCAAAAACCACTGGCGAAAGCTGGGAAGGGGAAAAGTGTGGTGATCCATGAGCCAGAAGACCGGATTGTGAAATGGGAAATGCGATTGATGCGGGTCACGTCAATACATTTGCAGGCTTGCTGTAGATAAGACTATGGGAGGCTTTTTCCGTATACAACAGGAAATGGCAAAACTTTAAATTCGCTGTTTCCTGTTCTTTTTTTGAATATATGGATCGTGAAATAACTATATTCGCAAAAAAGCAGGAAAAGGGCAGACAGGTAAATTGAAAGGAGAGAAAAATGATGAAAAAACACATCAAAACATGTCTTGCACTGATTGCAGCAGGCAGTATGCTTCTTGCTGCAAACGTATCTGCACAGGAGGGGTCTCAGGGAGATTTGACATTTCCATTTACAATCGTCACAAAGAATGAGGAAGAAGTGACATTCGATCATGTACCTGAGAGAGTGCTGAGTACGAACCCAAATACGGGAGAACAGCTGATGGCTCTGGGACTTGGAGATAAAATTATTGCAACGTGCTACAATAATGCCCAGGTTTCTGAGGAATACAGAGCAGAGTATGAGTCAAAGCCTGTGATTGCTGAGAAATATCCAAGCCTTGAAGTCGTTTTGGACCTGAATCCGGATTTTATTTATGGAAGAAGTTCTGCTTTTGGGGATTCCGACAGTAACATTGCTACCCACACGGAGCTTCAGAATTATGGCATTATGTCCCTTTCTTCAATAGAGGGATATAAACTGGGATGTGATCTGGAAGATGTATATCAGGATTTTTACAATCTTGGACAGATTTTTCAGGTACAGGACCGCGCCGAAGAGATTGTGAGCGGAATGAAAGAGAAAGTGGCGGCGGTAGAAGAGAAAGTAAAGGTTCACTATGATGATCCGATTCGTGTCTTTAATTTTGACATGGAGATGGACGGAGGGGCATATACACCTGGAAATAATTTCACATCAAAATTAATCCGCCATGCAGGAGGCGTCAACATCTTTGAAGATCTGGAAAAGACATGGAACACGGTAAGCTGGGAAGAAGTTGTTGCAAGAGATCCGGAAATTATTATCATTAATGATTACGGCGATACAACAGCGGATGAAAAAGTAGAATTTTTGAAAAACAATGAGGCGCTGGCAGACGTGACAGCAATCAAAGAAGACCGCTTTATCATCATCACACTGCCGGAGGTGTTCGCAAGCACACGCGTGGCTGACACAGTTGAGAAATTTGCAGAGGGATTCTATCCAGAATTATTTGAATAGAAATTTGAATAAAAATGAAGAAATTTTGTAATTTTGTAAAAACCCATATGGTATTTTCATGCGTCGTTCTTTTTATCGTACTGCTCCTGTCTGTTGTATTATGTATCGGAATCGGACCAGTCAGTATTCCGTTTGAGACGGTATGGAGAGTGATGTTTTATAAGATGTTTGGAATCGGTGACATCTCGGATATCTCAAACAGCACACAAAATATTGTCTGGTTTTTGAGAACGCCAAGAGTGCTTCTCGGTGTTCTGGTCGGTATCAGTCTCAGTGTTTCAGGAGTGGCAATGCAGGCTTTTACAAAGAATCCGCTGGCAAGCCCGTATGTTCTGGGAATTTCTTCCGGAGCATCGTGCGGAGCGGTGCTGGCGATGGCGACCGGGGCATTGTCATTTTTAGGAGAGTATGCGACATCTCTCGGCGCATTTTGCGGAGCGATGGTTTCGATTTTAATTGTATATTACCTAGCAAAGACAGGGCGTGATATTGCACCGATTAAACTGGTGCTTGTCGGAACGGCTGTCTCTGCGATGTTTACTGCTTTTTCAAACTTTATTGTTTACAAGACGCCGGACGATTCTAAAGTTCGGGAGGTGACATTCTGGATGCTCGGCAGTGTGGCAGGAGCGGAATGGAAAGACTTGATACCGCTTGCGCTGATTTTTATACCTGGAATTATAGTTCTGTATGCAGCGGCAAATTCTATGAATGCGCTGATGATGGGAGAGAGCAGCGCAGTCACATTGGGAATCAATGTAAATCTTGTACGCAAACTGAATGTATTCGTAGCTGCGCTGATGACAGGCGTCTCTGTCGCTGTTGCAGGTTCTATAGGATTTGTAGGATTGGTAATTCCGCACATTGTCAGAGCTATTGTCGGAGCAGATCATAAGAGGGTGATTCCGCTTTCTGTGCTGACAGGAGGAATTTACCTGATCTGGGTCGATGTGGGGGCGCGTATGTTTGATGCGCCGGGAGAGATTCCAATCGGAATTATTACCTCCATCATAGGAGCACCGTTCTTCTTATGGATGATTAAAGTGCGGCGATACTCCTTCGGAAGCAAATCTTAGGAGGAAAAAAGATGCTGAATGTAAAAAATCTGACATACAAGGTGCGCCATAAGACGTTAATACAGGATATTTCTCTTGATGTAAATGACGGAGAGTTTGTCGGAGTGATCGGCCCAAACGGAAGCGGAAAATCGACGCTGCTGAAAAATATCTATAAAATGCTGACGCCGGACTCCGGGGAGATTCTTCTGGACGGAGAATCGATGATCCATATGAGCAATCGGCAGATGGCGCAGAAAATTGCTGTGGTGTCACAGGAAAATAATGCAAACTTTGATTTTACAGTGGCAGAGGTTGTGCAGATGGGACGGTATCCAAGAAAGAAGCTGATGGAAGGCGCAAACGATCAGGACAGGATCATTGTAAAAGAATCGCTTGAAATGGTAGGAATGGAGACATTTCACGACCGCAGTTTTTTAAGCCTGTCCGGGGGAGAAAAACAGAGAGTTTTGATTGCACGGGCGCTGGCGCAGCAGACAGAAATGATTATTCTGGACGAGCCGACGAATCATCTCGACATTGGAAGCCAGATGAAAACGCTGCAGCTTTTGAAGAATTCCAAAAAGACAGTGCTGACAGCGCTGCATGATTTGTCTTTTGCCGCAAAATTTTGCGACAGAGTATATGCTCTGTGTGAAGGGCACGTTTACAATTTTGGAAAGCCGATGGAAGTAATCCAAAAAGAGATGATAAAAAAGCTGTATGGTGTGGACGCAGAATTATTTGAGCGTAAGGGGAAACTATATATTGATTATATATAAATAGAAAAGGACAGATAAAAAGAGGAGCATTGTACAGCGGCCAGATCGTTTGATCTTTGACTGCGAGGCAATGCTCCTTTTTGAAACTATTTAAGAAAGACGCTAATCGCGGTCGTTTGTCAGTTTCAATTTATCAAAAATATAAAACAGAAGGGAGAGAATCATTCCCACGATGCAGGCGAGCACCATTCCTTTCAGCTCTACGTCTCCCAGTGTGATGGCTGCACCTGAAAGACCTGTGACAAACACAACTGAGGTCAGCGTCAGGTTTCGGCTCTTGCTGTAATCCACTTTTGCATCTACCATAATTCGGATACCGGATGTTCCGATCATACCGTAGAGCAGAAAGGAGATTCCTCCAATGACAGGTCCTGGAATGGTATTGATTAAAGCAGACATAGGACCGATAAAAGAGCATAAAATAGAAAGTATGGCTGCACCTGCGATGACGCGGACAGAATAAACTTTTGTCATTGCCATGACGCCAATGTTTTCGCCATATGTCGTAGTTGGGACGGAGCCCACCAGCCCGGAGAGCATCGTGGAAAAGTTATCTGCGAACAGAGAACGATGCAGTCCCGGATCTTTTAAAAGATCACGTCCGACAATTTTGCTGGTGACAACCTGATGTCCGATATGTTCTGAGGCAATCACGAGGATGACGGGCAGAATAATCAAAATGGCGTCAAGCTGGAAGTGCGGAAGCTGAAATTCAGGAATGGAAAACAGTGGTGAGGAAAGAGCTTCACGGATTGTATCCATACTGATGACATCCAGAAATATGGCTGACACATATCCGGCGATGATGGCAACCAGAACCGGTATGACAGACAAAAATTTTTTGAAAAGTACATTTCCAAAGACTGCGACACAAAGGGTAATCAAAAAGACAAGAAAAGCATTCATTGCCACAGGAGTTACCGTCTGGCTGTACAGCCCAGTCGCCTTATCGAGCGTGTAGGAAGTTGTCTTTAAGATTCCGGCTGTGGATGCGGCGCTTCCAGCCAGCTCCAGTCCGATCAGAGCGACAACAGGTCCCATTGCCGCAGGCGGCAGAACGATATCAATCCATTTTGTGCCGAATTTATAGATGATAAAAGCAAGAATACACCCGCACAGACCGACAACGACAAAACCGCCCAGCGCATAAGAGTATCCCCATTTTGCGATGACGATTCCAGCCGGAGCAAGAAATGCAAAACTGGACCCCAGATAAGCAGGGGCTTTTCCTTTTGTGATCAGAATAAACAACAGCGTTCCCACACCATTCGTAAAAAGAACGATTGCCGGGTTGATTCCGAAAATAAAAGGAACAAGAACAGAGGCGCCGAACATCGCAAACATATGCTGGATACTGAGCGGCACCAAGAGACGAAACGGGACTTTGTCCTCAACTTGAATAATTTTTTTCTCCATGAAAAATCCTCCTTTATTAGTGTATTATAATACTACCATAGCTTTCGGAAAGAAAAAAGGAAATTGCAAAGAAAAATGATGAAAAAATTAACAAATTTCCATAGATTTTTTTGCGAAAAATTAATAAGATAGAGGGGAGAACATGGATCAGAATCCATTATAAAAAAATAGAACAGGAAAGGAAGTGTCATATGAAAACACTGGGTATTATGTTTGAACAGGCACAGGATATTGTGAATTTTGTGGATGCCATCAACCGGTTTGACTGTCCGATTGATTTAAAAACAGAAGACTGTCTTGTGGATGCCAAATCCATTATCAGCGCATTCGCTTTATCTTCAACTCCCAATATTGAGATGCAGATTCATTCAGAAGACTATGAAGATATTATTGACAGTGTCAAGCCATTTGTGAAAATTTATGAAGAATAAAAGAAAGACATAAAACTGCCCTGTTTCCATCTGAAATGACAGGGCAGTTTCCAATTATTCTGCAACGTGTTCCAGTCCTTGATTCAAAATAGTGATGACATGATCGTCTGCTAGAGAATAGAAAATCAGATCGGAAGA
>ERZ506350.35-NODE-35-length-24948-cov-4.00044_pt1 | contig 24948 bp, 24 predicted proteins | sample MGYA00512373_ERZ506350 | MGnify/ENA metagenome assembly ERZ506350 | reverse complement strand
TTTCCCTACACGACGCTCTTCCGATCTCGCAGCCAATATTTTCAAACAGCTTTACCAGGATGAGAAGGTTCTGGAGTCGGACAGCTATACGGTTTATACGAACCTGATGACAGGCGGTGCCATGCGCGGATATGGGATTCCCCAGGGGGATTTTGTGACAGAGTGCGTGGCTGACGATCTGGCCCGCGCTGTGGGTATGGACCCCCTTGAGTTCCGGTTGAAAAACTGTGTGAAGGAAGGGTATAAAGATCCGCATCTGGGCATTGCCTTCCACTCTTACGGGCTGAAAGCCTGTATAGAAAAAGGGAGGGAATATATCCGCTGGGAGGAAAAACGAAAGGCATATGAGAACCAGTCCGGGCCCGTGAGAAGAGGCGTGGGTATGGCAATCTTCAACTATAAGACAGGGGTTTATCCCATTTCTCTTGAGACGTCATCCTGCCGTATGGTTCTGAATCAGGACGGCTCCATGCAGCTCTTTATGGGGGCAACTGAGATCGGCCAGGGAGCTGACACGGTGTTTACCCAGATGGCAGCAGAGATCACAGGCATAACGGAGGACAGGATACATATAGAGACCGTACAGGATACAGATACCACGCCTTTTGACACAGGAGCCTATGCTTCCAGGCAGACTTATGTGAGCGGAAAAGCTGTGAAAAAGACAGGAGAATTGTTTAAGCAGAGGATTCTGGAGTATGCGGCATTTAAGCTGAAGCTGCCCTGCGGTGATATGCCTTTGGGAGCGGAAAAAAATGCAGAGGCAGGCGCAGGTGTTTCTGAAGCTGCGGAAGCATGTGCTGAATCGTCAGCGTGGAAGAGGCTGGATATCAAAGAGAATCAGGTGATCGACAAGGCCTCAGGGGAGGTGCTTCTTTCCCTGGCAGCCCTTGCGGAGGAGGCATTGTACAGCCTGGAAAAATCTGTGCATATCACTGCTGAGACGACCAGCCACTGTAAGGAAAACTCCTTTGCCTCAGGTGTCTGCTTTGCAGAAGTGGAGGTGGATATGCCGGTGGGTAAAATCCGCATACTGGATATCATCAATGTCCATGACAGCGGAAAACTGATTAATCCCAGCCTTGCCAAAGCGCAGGTGCACGGGGGCATGAGCATGGGCATTGGTTATGCGCTGAGTGAAGAACTGCTGGTGGATGAAAAGACAGGAAGGCCGCTGAATGCCAACCTCCTTGACTATAAGATCCCCACAGCTATGGACACACCGGATCTGCATACGGATTTTGTGGAGATGGATGACCCCACAGGTCCTTTCGGCAACAAAGCGCTGGGAGAACCTCCCACTATTCCTGTGGCTCCGGCTATCAGAAATGCCGTGCTGCACGCCACCGGAATTGCTTTTGATTCCCTTCCGCTGTCACCGCAGAAACTGGTGGAGCGTTTTATGAAAGAGGGAATGATCGGAGCCAAAAGCGGGAAGTTAAAAGGGGGTGAAACACATGTATGACATTGAAAAATATTATCAGGCCAAAGATGTGGAAGACGCTGTGAGAGCACTGGAGGAAGACGCGGATGCGGTGGTGATCTCCGGAGGAAGTGATGTGCTGATCAAGATCAGGGAAGGGAAGCTTGCCGGCTGTTCCCTGGTAAGCATACATGGGATACCGGCTCTTGAAGGAGTCAGGATGGAGGCGGACGGCACCATTGTCATAGGTCCTGCCACTACATTTTCACACATCACCTATGACCCTGTGATACAAAAATATATCCCTGCACTGGGATGGGCAGTGGATCAGGTGGGAGGCCCCCAGATCCGCAACATAGGAACCATCGGGGGAAATGTCTGTAATGGCGTGACGAGTGCAGACAGCGCGGCTCTGCTTTTTACTCTGAATGCGGTGCTGGAGCTGACAGGTCCCAAAGGCACAAGAGAGATACCTGTTGCTGAGTTTTACACAGGTCCGGGCCGGACCCTGCGGGAACATGCAGAGATTCTGACTGCCATAAAGATCACCAGGGAGAATTACCAGGGATTTTACGGACATTATACAAAATACGGGAAAAGAAACGCTATGGAGATTGCCACTCTCGGCTGTGCGGTACATGTGAAATTAAGTGCTGACAACATGCGGATTTCGGAGTTCCGGCTGGGATTCGGCGTGGCTGCGCCTACCCCCATACGCTGTTTTAAAACAGAGGAAACGGTAAAAGGAATGGCGGTTACAGACCCGGAACTGTATGAGAAGATACAAGAGGGAGCAGTCTCTGAAGTGACACCCCGTTCCAGTTGGCGTGCATCCAGGGAATTCCGTCTTCAGCTGGTGCGGGAGCTGTCCGTGCGGACTGCAAAAGAAGCCATAGAAAAAGCTTCAGGAGGTGAGGCAGATGCTTAAGATCATAACCGTGACCGTCAATGGAAAAGAGACAGAACTGGCAGTGGATGACAGGGAAGCCCTGCTTGATACTTTAAGAAACCGCCTGGGACTTACCAGTGTGAAACGCGGCTGTGAGGTAGGGGAATGCGGCGCCTGTACGGTCCTTGTGGACGGCGAAGCCATTGATTCGTGTATCTATCTGACCATGTGGGCGGAGGGAAAACACATCATGACCGTGGAGGGCTTAAAGGGCAGAAACGGGGAACTTTCCCCTATCCAGACAGCTTTTGTGGAGGAGGCTGCAGTCCAGTGCGGCTTCTGCACACCGGGTCTTATTATGAGCGCAGTGGAGATTGTGGGCACAGGGAAGAGATACAGCAGAGAAGAACTGAAAAAATTGATCTCCGGACATCTGTGCCGCTGTACAGGGTATGAGAATATTCTGAATGCCATGGAAAGGATTGTGGAGGAGACTTACCGGACGGTAAACCGGGAATAAACACAATAAAATAAGAATCAGTCAGCGGGATACGTTTGCTCACAGGCAGCGTATCCCGCTTTTTGTATCTATAAGAAATATAAATCAGGTAAGATTGATTTTTTTCTGATGGAATGCTTTTCGGTACTGGGTAGGCGTGATTCCTTCATAACGCTTGAAAAGCTTCATAAAATATTTCTCGTCCGAAAATCCGCACATATCCGCAATCCGGTAGATAGACAGAGTCCGGTTGGTAAGAAGATTTTTGGCAACAGAAATTCTGGTGCGGTTCACGTATGTAAGAATAGGATATCCGGTATATTTTTTAAAGATATTGGTCAGATAAGTAGGGTGGTATCCGAATTGCGCCGCTATGGATGCCACACTGAGCGGCTGGTCATAATGGGTCCGGATCCATTCTATGACATCAAGAACATGGATCGGCACACCGGAATCCAGAAAACGGTTGATCTGGAAAGACTCGTCTGTCACTTCCATAAGCAGCAGATTTAAAGCATAGTGACATCTCCAGGTCGGCACATAATTTTCCCTTTTGGCAATATCAAGAAGCTGCACAAAGAGAAGTCTTGAACGTCTTTCCACAGATAACTCCCCGTATTCGGGGAGCAGAAAATTTTCCCTGGGGGGGGGTAGAAGTGATATCAGCAGATTCTTTGAGGATGGGCCGGTTTCGCAGAAGACTTCCCCGATTATAGATGGAATAATCCGGGTCTTTTACATAGAAATGCACCCAGTAATAAGACAGCTCCCCGTCTGTCTGGTGATATCCGTAATGAAGGGTATTGGGAAAAAGAAGAATAAATTCATTCTCCCTGACATCGTAATTGGTCATGTTTTGTGTAATGTGTAAAGTTCCTTTAATTACAATGATCAAAACAAAAGAATCAATATTTCGTTTCGGATGTACAAAGCCATCTTTGCTTGCCAGGTTGCCGCAGGATATATACTCTACCGGCTTGCTGGCATCGGAAATAAAATAGAGCATGGCATTCCCTCCCATCTTAATTCTATGGTATATAACGATGCAGTCTGAGTTGCTGTGAAGCCGTAAGGCGGAATAGTAACGTCTGATGAACAGTTACTATAGTATCACAAAAACAGAAACCCCGGACAGCGATTATGGCAAATAATTGGAAATGACCACTTTTTCTTGTGTATTGTACGTTGTTTGAGATTTTCAGTATGGTAACATAATGTCATCAAATAAAAGTGCTTGCAAGCAGAGTAACTGATAATAAAGATTGATAGATCAGGAGGGTTTATAACATGAAAAAGAGACAGATTTTGGCGTTGGCTCTGGCAGCAGCAATGGCTGCAGCCGCAGTAACAGGCTGTGGTGCGCCGTCCAGGCCGGACGGTTCCGGTGAGACAGGGGATACAGATTCTTCAGGCGGTTCAGGGGAAGAATCAAAAGACGGAGTTGTGGAATTGACCTTTATGGGATGGGAGGCATCCCCTCTGGAAACCCAGGCTGTGAAGGACGGAATTGCAGCTTTTGAAAAAGAAAACCCAAATATAAAGGTGAATTATACACCTGGACTTGCCGGCTCTGAGTACAACGCAAAATTACTCTCATCCGCGGCGGCGGGGTCTCTGCCCGATGTAATGTTCGTGGCAGCGGAGAGCTATCGTGCCATTGTCTCAAAGGGAGCATTGTGGGATATCACGGATCAGTTTGATGAGAGCTATCCGTTGGATGATTTCATAGATTCCTCCCGTCAGATCATGGAGGTGGACGGACATGTATACGGTATCTCATCCTGTACCGTATCTCCAATCGTTTACTACAATAAAGACGTATTTGACGCAAAGGGTATTGAGTATCCAAGCGCGGACCCGGAGAACTGCTGGACTATTGATGAGTTTCGGGATATTGCAAAACAGCTCACATCAGATGATATTTATGGCGTGTACGGACTGGAAACTGTGGCAGATACCTTAAATGCACAGTTACTCTCCAACGGCGGAACAAGATACAACGAAGACTACACAAAGAGTACAATGAATTCCCCGGAGAACAAAGAAGTATTTGAGACGATCAAGGCAATCCGTACAGAGGATGGTTCCGCACCGGATGCCTCCACATTAGACGCGGTGGGAATGTCCGCAAAACAGATGCTGCAGACAGGAAAAGTTGCTATGCTGGTGGACGGCTCCTGGTCGCTTCAGGAACTGGCTGCTTCCGGAATGAATATCGGGATGGCTCCGCTTCCGTCTTACGGAAAAGTGCTTACCACAGGACAGGCACATCTGCACTGTATTTCCGATACCAGCAAACACAAGGATGAGGCATGGAAATTCCTCCAGTTCCTGTCAGGAATGGATTACCAGGGTGCTCTTGTAAAGAGCGGACTGTGGATGCCGAACCGCTATTCCATGTATGAAGATGATGCAGTGGCACAGTGGTATGATGAAAAGGTGCACGGAGACAGCTACAAACAGATGCTTACATATTTTAAGGACGCAGTTGTTGATCCTACAGCTTTACAGCTTACCTCACAGGCAAGAGACATAATTGCTGAGGAGACGGACATGTATTTTAAACAGGATCAGGATATTGATACAACATTACAGAATATGGATACCAGAATCGATGAGGCAATTCAAGACGCATTACAGCAGTAAGTGGTAGAAAACGATGCACCCTGCACTGCGCGAGCTGTGCAGGGTGCATTTCCATGCAGACAGGTATCCGGTCTGGGACAGGAGGGTAAGAGTGGGAAATAAAAAGAAGATAAGCAAGTTAAAGGATGACAGCAAATGGGCCTGGCTCATGCTGGCTCCCAATGTCATTGGATTTTTGTTATTTATGCTGATACCGGTGGTGGCAACCCTGGTTCTCAGCTTTACCAAATATGATATGCTGACAACCCCAAAGTTTATAGGTCTTCAGAATTACATCAATATGGCAAAAGACCCTATTATCTGGGAGGTTACGAAGAACACCATCATTTATACGGTTATCACGGTTCCGATTGGTATGTGTTTTTCTCTGCTTTTAGCGGTTATGCTGGATCAGGAGATCGGATTTAGGAGATTTTACAGGGCAGCGTTTTTCCTGCCGGCCATAACATCTATGGTTGTGGTTGCGATTGTATGGCAGTGGATTTATAATCCGGATTACGGTATTTTGAATTATGTGCTCTCTCTGTTTGGAATTCAGGGGCCAAAGTGGCTGTTAAACACATCTACGTCCCTGGTATCCCTGGCAATTGTAGGTATCTGGAAAAATGCAGGTTATAATATGATAATTTTCCTGTCAGGGCTTCAGGGAATTTCCACCAGTTATTATGAAGCTTCTGAGCTGGATGGGGCAAATAAATGGCAGCAATTCAGATATATCACAATCCCCATGTTGCGTCCCACAACCTTCTTTATTTTTGTCATGTCCATCATCAGCTCCTTCCAGGTATTTGACCAGGTCATGCTGATGACAAAAGGCGGCCCGGGGCGTTCTTCCTCTGTTCTGGTGCATTACCTCTATCAGAATGCATTCCAGTATTTTAAATTGGGGTATGCCTGTGCGATCGCGTATCTGCTGTTCTTCATTGTTATGATCATAACAGTGTTCAATATGCGCATGGAAAAGAACATGCGTGAAATTTATTAAAGGGGGAAACGGGCAATGAGCAATAAGAGAAAAAAGTTGATTGGTAAGATAATAGCCCATGTGATTCTGATTCTGGGATCAGTGATCATGCTGGTTCCCTTTTTCTGGATGCTGTCTTCCTCTTTTAAAAGTCTGGGAGAAGTGTTTGTGTTTCCGCCGACTTTGTTTGGAGAGCGGCTTGTGTGGGAGAACTACACACAGATCTCCAGCAGATTTGATTATTTCGCATATTTCCTGAACAGTGTAAAGGTTTCCGCCTGGGTTGTATTTTTTCAGGTGTTTACCTCTGCTACGGCAGGTTATGTGTTTGCGAAAATGAATTTTAAGGGCAGGGATAAAATATTTACCCTGTATCTGGCGACTATGATGATTCCCTTCCATGTGACGGTTATCACAAACTTCCTGCAGATGTCCATGTACGGGCTGGTAAATACCCTGTGGTCCCTGATGCTCCCTGCTTCTGTATCCGCATTTGGAACATTTCTTATGAGACAGTTTTTCATTACCGTTCCCAATGAGCTGGTGGAGGCAGCCAAAATTGATGGCTGTAATCCGATCGTGACCTTTTTAAGGATTGCATTTCCCATGGCAAAGTCAACGATTGCAACACTGTGTATTTTCTGCTTTATGAATGTCTGGAATGATTATTTCACACCTCTCATTTATATTAATGATGCGAGAAAGTATACCCTCCCTCTGGGGCTTGCCAGTATGAAAGGGATGTATTCTACGGACTGGCCGGTACTTATGGCTTCTTCCGTAATTGCGGTACTTCCGGTGCTGATCGCATTTTTATGTGCTCAGGATGCTTTTGTAAAGGGTGTTATGATGTCAGGCATGAAAGACTGATTTATATGGAAACGGAGATGATGGAATGCGTTTTATGGAATATGATTCACCGATCATGTGCGGAATAGGGAAAGTGATGGATATTCTGTGGCTCAGCACACTGTGGTTTCTATGCTGCCTGCCTGTAGTGACCATAGGTGCATCCACCACGGCACTTTATTATACGTCGGTGAAGGCGATCCGCAGGAACCGGGGATATGTGACAAAGACCTTTTTTCACGCTTTGAGGATGAATTTTTTCCCGGCATTGGGAATATGGATTCTGTACATGGCAGGGATAGTATTGTTTTATATAAACTTTGTTTTCGCGGCAGCACTCAAGGATGACAGTTTCCGGTTTTTTACCGTAGCTGTCTATGGATGCCTGGCATTTGTTGTTCTGTCTGTTGGATGCTATGCATATCCCGTTCTGTCAAGATGCAGTATGAAATGTTTTGAAATTCTGAGGTTTTCAGCGGGATTGATGGTGAAGCATTTTCCCTATACGTTTCTCATGGTTCTGACGGTAGTATTATGTGCAGCGGCTATGTGGTATGTTCCTTTGTTTACATTTTGCCTGCCTGTTGTCGGAACATTGTTTTTCTCCGTTTTTATGGAAAAAGTGCTGATACGCTACACGCCGGAAACGGAAAAATGTGGATGGTATGCAGAAAAATAAAAAAATAAGATGGGAGATGAAGTATGAGTAACTTAAAAATGGCAAAAGGCCGGCAGGTTAAAATCCTGGACCCGGAGCTGATACGCCGACGGGAAGAAAATAAAAAATATCTGCTGGAGCTGGAAAATGAAAATCTGCTCCTTCCATACACGCTGGAGGCCGGCCTTTATAAAACGTCAGAGCTGCCCACAGGCATCCACGGAGGATGGGAATCCCCCCTTTGTGAACTGCGCGGGCATTTCCTGGGACATTGGCTTTCGGCAGCGGCAATGCATTACGAGGCTTCCGGGAACCGGATGGTAAAGGCAAAGGCGGATGAAATTGTGGACATCCTGGAGAGATGCCAGAAGGAGAACGGAGGCAGATGGGCAGCTTCCATACCGGAAAAATACTTTTACTGGATTGGAAACAAAAAGCGGATCTGGGCGCCGCAGTATACGGTTCACAAGACCTTTATGGGTCTTATTGATATGTACGAGCTGGCAAATAATGAAAAGGCTTTAGAGATCGCCGTACGTTTTGGGGAATGGTTCTATGACTGGAGCGGCCGTTATACAAAGGAACAGTTTCAGGGAATCCTGGACGTGGAGACTGGCGGTATGCTGGAAATCTGGGTTTTGCTGTATAAGATCACAGGGAAGCGCATGTTTCGGGAACTGATGGACAGGTATTACCGCTGTGATCTGTTTGACGGTCTTCTGGAAGGCAGGGATGTGCTGACCAATATGCATGCCAATACGACTATACCGGAAGTTCTGGGAGCGGCCGCTGCTTATGAAGTGACAGGGGAAGAAAAGTGGCTGGAAATTGTAAACGCCTACTGGAATATGGCAGTCACCAAGCGGGGCACATATGCTACCGGAGGACAGACCTGCGGGGAGATCTGGAGTCCCAAGATGCATCTGGCCAACAGGCTGGGGGATAAGAACCAGGAGCACTGTACGGTTTATAATATGATGCGGCTGGCTGACTTTTTATTCCGCCGCACAGGAGATGCTGCCTATATGGATTACTGGGAAAGAAATCTATACAATGGCATAATGGCTCAGGGATACTGGAGGGGAAGCTTTACCCACGGCAGGAAATCCATGTATCCGGAAGAAGGGCTGTTGACGTATTTCCTTCCTCTGCGGGCAGGAGGACAGAAGGGGTGGAGCAGCAGAACCCAGGATTTCTTCTGCTGTCATGGTTCCCTGGTCCAGGCAAATGCCGCGCATAATACAGGGATGTACTACGCAGGGGAAGACAGTCTGTATGTATGCCAGTATTTTGATTCGGAATACAGAGGGAAGATTGGGAATACAGCGGTTATTGTACAGGAAAAGATCAATTCGCTGAGCGGAAGTGAACATCTCTCCAGCGATTCGCCCGGCCGGCAGAAGATCACAGATGTCACAGCCAGGCAGCCGTTTCACCCTGACAGACTGGTATTTGATCTGGAGATTGAGGCGGAGGGAGAAAAAGAATTTTCCATTTGTATCCGGATACCCTGGTGGATACAGGGAAATCCTGTTATCCTTGTGGACGGGCAGACTGCAGATGTGGAGGCAGAAAAGAGCAGTTTTGCCAGGATAAAAAGGGTCTGGAGCAGAAACATCATTCATATTGAGCTTCCAAGGGGAATCCATGTGGAGTATCTGCCGGGCAGGCCCGATATGGCGGCCTATCTGGATGGGCCTGTAGTGCTGGCCGGACTGTGCGGGGAGGAGCGCACCCTGTATGGAGATCTCCAGGAGCCGGAGAAGATTCTGGTATCCGACAACGAGAGAGAATGGGCTTACTGGCAGAATACATATAAGACCATCGGGCAGGACAGGGGAATTCGTTTTGTTCCGCTCTATCAGGTGGGATATGAGGAATATCAGGTTTATTTTCCGCTGAAGGGGAAAAATCATGATCTCCCACTTGAAAAGTAGAAAACCTTACGGTATAATTTCAATGATATGGGGTATTTGGCCGACAATGTCCATGTACCCCTTTTTCGTGGAAAAACCAGGAGAAAAAAGGAACCGATAAGGAGATTGATAATATGAGTACCGTAAGAACAAGATTTGCCCCAAGCCCCACAGGAAAAATGCATGTGGGAAATTTGAGAACTGCTTTATACGCGTATCTGATCGCAAAGCATGAGAACGGAAGCTTTATGCTCCGTATTGAGGATACAGACCAGGAACGTTTTGTGGACGGCGCGCTGGAGATCATTTACCGCACACTGGCAAAGACGGGACTGGTTCACGACGAAGGCCCGGATAAGGACGGCGGCTACGGCCCTTATGTCCAGAGTGAGAGAAACGCACAGGGCATTTATCTGAAATACGCCAAACAACTGATCGAACAGGGAGATGCATATTACTGTTTCTGTACAAAAGAGCGTCTGGATTCCCTGAAAGCCAGCGTGGGAGAGGACGGCAAGGAAATTGCGGTCTATGACAAGCACTGTCTGCATCTAAGCAAAGAGGAAGTGGAGGCAAAGCTTGCTGCAGGAGAACCCCATGTGATCCGCTTCAATATGCCGGCAGAGGGAACCACAACCTTCCATGATGATATTTACGGTGACATCACTGTGCCGAACAATGAACTGGATGACCTGATCCTGATCAAATCAGACGGCTATCCCACCTATAACTTTGCAAACGTGATCGATGATCATCTCATGGGGATCACCCATGTGGTGCGCGGAAATGAATACCTGTCCTCCTCACCGAAATATAACAGGATCTACGAGGCATTTGGCTGGGAGATTCCCACGTATATACACTGTCCGCTGATCACCAATGAGGAGCACAAAAAGCTGAGCAAACGCTCCGGCCACTCCTCCTATGAGGATTTGCTGGACCAGGGATTTCTCACAGAGGCAATTGTAAATTACGTGGCGCTGCTTGGATGGTGCCCGGAGGACAACCGTGAGATCTTCAGCCTGGAAGAGCTGGTGAAAGAATTTGACTATCATCATATGAGTAAATCCCCGGCTGTGTTTGATATGACAAAGCTGAAATGGATGAACGGAGAATACATCAAAGCGATGGATTTTGACAAATTCTATGACATGGCGCTTCCGTTTGTGAAAGAGGCAGTCAAAAAAGATCTGAACCTTGAGAAAATAGCGGGCATGGTAAAGACAAGGATTGAAGTTTTCCCGGATATCCCGGCTCTCATTGACTTCTTTGAGGCAGTACCGGAGTATGATGTGTCCATGTACACACACAAGAAAATGAAAACCAACCCGGAAATCTCACTGGAGGTTCTGAATAAGGTCATACCGGTTCTGGAAGGTTTTGACAATTATACAAACGATGCGCTGTATGAACTGCTCTGCGGTTTTGCAAAGGAAAACGGCTATAAAAACGGACAGATCCTCTGGCCTGTACGCACCGCCCTTTCCGGCAAGCAGATGACACCTGCCGGTGCTACGGAGATTCTGGAAGTGCTGGGAAAAGAAGAGTCCATGAAACGTCTGCATGCTGCAGTGGAAAAACTGGAGCAAGCATAAACAAATACTATTGGAGTAACCCATATATGCAGAAAAATTCCTCACAGGAACGAGCAGTATCCCACAACCGGGGCCCCATGATGCTTCTTGCAGGCCCCGGTTCCGGGAAAACAACCACCATCACCATGAGGGTGGCTAACTTAATAAAGGAATACCAGGTAACTCCTTCATCCATTCTGGTGGTGACGTTTACAAAAGCGGCTGCCAGGGAGATGAAGGAGCGTTTTTTACGCCTGTGTGATAAGGAAGGTATGACAGGCCCTTACAGGGAGGTGACCTTTGGTACGTTTCATGGCATTTTTTACGGAATCCTGCGCCATGCCTATCGTCTGTCCGCAAAGAACATTCTTGGGGAAGAGCGGAAATACGATATTTTAAAGGAAATCGTCTACCGCCAGAGAATGCGGATTGACGACGAGAAGGAGTTTTTTGAGGGGCTGGTACAGGAAATCTCCATTGTAAAAAATGGCAGGATGCCCATAGAGCATTATTATTCCGCCAACTGCCCGGATGACACATTCAGAAAGATTTACCGCTCCTATGTGGACGCCTGCAGACAGTCCAGGCTTCTGGATTTCGATGACATGCTGCTGTACTGTTATGACCTTCTGACAGGAAGAAAAGATATCCTGGCCGGTTGGCAGAATAAGTTCCGGTATGTGCTTGTGGATGAGTTCCAGGACATCAATCAGCTTCAGTATGACATTATAAAGCTGCTGGCAGCGCCCCAGAATAACCTCTTTATCGTGGGGGATGATGACCAGTCCATCTATGCGTTCAGAGGTGCAAAGCCGGAGATCATGCTCCATTTCCCAAAGGATTTTCCGGATGCAGAGACAGAACTGCTGGCCTGTAATTACCGCTCCACAAAGCAGATCGTGGAGGCCTCCAAACGTGTGATCGGGAGAAACAAGAACCGCTATCCCAAGGAGTTTTTTACAGAAAACGGAGAGGGAAAACCGGTGGTGGTGCGTTCGTTTGAGGATGGCAAGGAGGAGGAGCTTTTCGTAAAGGAATGTATAAAAAAGGCAGTGCAGGAGGGGGAAGCCTACGAGGAGACAGCTATTCTCTACCGCACGAATCTGGGGGCCAGGTTCCTGGTGGAGACATTGATGGAATACCAGATTCCCTTTCAGATGCGGGATGCCCTGCCGAATCTGTATGAGCACTGGATATCCAGAAATATCATTTCCTATATAAAGTTGGCCCAGGGCGACAGAAGCCGCCGGGAATTTCTGCAGGTTATGAACCGTCCAAACCGTTATATATCCAGGGACGCGCTGGACGATGCCACAGTGTCCTTTGAGGGGCTGCGCTGGTTTTATGAGGGAAAGGACTGGATGTGCGACAGAATCGACAAGCTGGAGGAAGACCTGACAACACTGAAGCGCATGACACCCTATGGGGCAATCAATTATATCCGGTATGGCATCGGGTATGAAGAGTATCTGAAGGATTACGCCTCTTACCGGAAGATCAAAGTGGATGACCTGTACGAAGTCATGGAGGAGCTGGCAGAGAGTGCCAAAGGATATAAAAGCTTCGGTGAATGGTTTGCGCATATTTCCGACTACACGGACAAGTTAAAGGAACAGGCAAAGAAACAGGATATTGAGAAGAAAGGCGTCACAGTGTCCACTCTGCACAGCATCAAAGGCCTGGAATTTGACCGGGTGTTTCTCATGGATGTGAATGAAGGGACTATTCCCTACCATAAAGCTGTTTCAGACAGCAGCATAGAGGAGGAGCGGCGGCTCTTCTATGTGGGCATGACAAGGGCCAGAAAAGAGCTTTACATACTTTATGCAAAATGCAGGCACGACAAGGATTTGGAAGTGTCAAGATTTCTCAAGGAAAGCGGGCTTATACCGGAAAAGAAGGAGTAACGGCTGTGGAAAAGGTTTGGGTTTTTTACGGAAAAACAGAGAGACTGACAGGCAGAGCAGAAGAAAAAGGTGAAAAAGGAAGGCTGGAAACACGGGCCGGACGTGTTCTTCTTGCCCATGCCTTAAAAAAGCTGTACGGACTGTCCGTTCCGGATGGAGAGGAAGGGGCAGCCCAGCTTGAAAAGATGCTTGCAAAAGGAGAAAACGGAAAGCCATATCTCCACGGATATCCTGAGATCCATTTTAATATCAGCCATTCCGGCGCATATGCGGTCTGCGCTCTGGCAGGGATTCCGGTAGGGATTGACATTCAGATCCGTCAGCCGGTGAGAGGAAAAAGGCTTCTGGAGCGGACTATGAATGCCCTGGAACAGGAAGTGATCCAAAACGCCAAAGACCCGGAAATGGCATTTGCGTTTTTCTGGGCCAGGAAGGAGAGTTATCTCAAATGGAGCGGGGAGGGAATCACCAGGGACCTTTCAAAACTGTCCATGGAAGATGCTGTCATGGAGGAAATTCCGGTGGAAGAGGGATACGTCTGTCAGGTATGTACGGCAGTTCCGTTTTCCTTTGAAAAAATAGAATTACCGTTACAGCTTTGAAGAAAGGAAAGTCCGTTCAGCAAAAGACAGCAGCAGGCGGCACGCTTCGGTGCAGGAAGACTGCGGCGTGGAATCCTGAATTACTGTATGAAAAAGTCCTGCGGGCAGAAGACGGCTGCGTTTCGACGCAGAACCCCGGCCGGCAGGACTTTTTTCAAATATGGCCATACTTTGTGAAAGTACAGGGGATGGATTGAAACAGCTTAAAGTGCCATAGAAAGCTCGTCGATCTTTTTCAGCTCTTCTTCCGTAAACGGAGCACTTTTGAGTACTTTCAGGTTATCAAGAATCTGTTCTGCCTTGGAGGCACCTACAAGTACACTGGTCACTACGTCATCTTTCAATACCCATTTCAGCGCCATCTGCGCAAGACTTTCTCCTCTTTCGGATGCAATCCGGTTCAGACCCCGGATGCAGTCAAGACGGCTGTCTGTGAGCTGTTCTGCGTTTAGGAAACGTCCGTCTGTGACTACCCGGCTGTCCGAAGGGATTTCTTTTAGATAGCGGTCCGTCAGCATGCCCTGGGCCAGCGGGCTGAAGGAGATGATCCCTTTTTTCTCCTCCGCGCAGGCTTTCTTCAGACCGTTGTTCTCTATGGTGCGGTTGAAGATGTTGTAGGAGTTCTGGTTAATGACAAAGGGGCATTTCAGTTCCTTTAAAATAGCAGCCGCCCTCTTCATAGTCTCCCCGTCGTAGTTGGACAGTCCCACATACAGGGCTTTTCCGCTTCTCACTGCCTGATCCAGGGCACCCATGGTTTCCTCAAGGGGAGTTTCAGGGTCCATTCTGTGATGGTAGAAAATATCCACATATGCAAGGCCCATGCGCATAAGACTCTGGTCCAGGCTGGCAGTCAGATATTTTCTGCTGCCCCAGTCCCCGTAAGGACCCGGCCACATATCATAGCCGGCCTTGGTGCTGACGATTATCTCATCCCTGTAGGCGGATAGATTTTCTTTTACGATCCTGCCGAAATTTTTCTCCGCGCTTCCCGGTTCGGGACCGTAATTGTTTGCCAGGTCAAAGTGGGTGATGCCGTTGTCAAAGGCAGTAAAGCACAGCTTTTTCATGTTGTCATAGACTGCGGTGTCACCAAAATTGTGCCATAGTCCCAGGGAGACTGCAGGAAGCTTTAGGCCGCTGTATCCGCAGCGGTTGTATGTCATGGTTTCATATCGTTTGTCATCTGCTCTGTACATAAGTGATCTCCTTTTGTAACTGTTCAGTGTCCTCACAGTTACAGGCAAAAATCCATACAAAATCGCCTTTGGCGATGGGATTTTTACTTGGCTGTGAAACATTTTCTTACGGTCAGCGCAGTAAATGCGCAGACCTGCTGAATAATTGTCATCTTTTCTTGTTTCTTTACAAAGTTTAGCACTTCAAGTATACTTGAAGTCAATAAAGGACCTTAACTTTGTTATATACGCCGAAAATAAGGAGGGTATTATGACAACATACACAATAAAACAGGTTTCCCAGATGTTTGGGCTGCCGGCATCCACGCTCAGGTACTACGAGGAGATCGGTCTTTTGCCTGCAGTGGAAAAGACAAAGGCAAATCAGCGCATTTATACCGAAGAGCATATCGGCCGTCTGGGCGCCATACGCTGTTTTAAGGAGACGGGCATGTCCATGGCAAAGCTTCTGGAGTTTTTTACATACGAGGAGGAGGAACAGGAGCATATCGAGGAAATCCTCGCTCTGCTAAAGGAGCAGGACCGGCATGTGGCAGAGCAGATTGAGAAACTGCAGTCTGCCAGAAAGCAGATAAACCGTAAACTGAGATATTACAGTGACATTAAGGCGTCCATGGACAGCGGGAGTGCATATCCTTTCTGGGGTGACTACTAAAAAAGGCTGCCGCTGCTTCCGAATGCGCGTCATAGCGTGTGAGTCTTCTCATGACCGAAAAACAGCTCTCCCTGCCGCTGCTTCCGGGTGCGTATCAGAGTGTGTTGATCTTTTTCTGGTCAAAGGCTTTCCGGTACTGGGTGGGAGTCATGCCTTCAAACTGCCGGAACAGTTTCATGAAATGCTTTTCATCCGCGAATCCACACATGGAAGAAATCTGCCGAATGGTCAGGGAATGGCTGTTCAGCAGATTTTTTGATACGCTGATGCGTGTGCGGTTGATATAGGTGACAAGGGGATAACCGGTGTACTGTTTGATCAGTGCAGACAGATAGGTAGGGTGGTACCCGAATTTTTCCGCCAGGCCGCTGACTGTAAGGGGCTGGTCAAAATGGCTCTGCACCCATTCTATGATATCCTGCACGGCAGTCGGCAGAAGATCCTGTCCAAAGTGCTCTGCCTGCAGATACTCACGGCTGATCTCCAGAAGCAGCAGATTCAGCGCATGGCGGCAGCTCCAAGTCCTCTGATAGCTGCTGCGCTTAGCCAGATCCAGAAGCTGGAGAAACAGGAGCTGGGAACGTTTTTCCATGGAGATTCTGCCGTGCTCCGGAAGAAAAACCTGCTCGGCAGAGAAGGCATCTGTGAGGGGAAAGCCCCGGGCCTGCTGATAGATTCCGACAGAATGAGGCAGATTTTTGACCGTATCCGCAGGAGTGCCCGGCAGTGCAAAATGCGCCCAGCAGTAGGAGAGATATCCATGGGAGGGCTTATAACCATAATGGGTGATGCCGGGAAACAGGACGAAGAATTCCCCCGGGCCCACATCGCAGGCCCTGTCGTCCTGGCAGATGTGCAGTGTTCCCTCCTGCACCAGGATCAGAACAAAGAAGTCCAGGGTCCTGCTTAAATGCATAAATCCGTTTTCACTTATAAGGTTGCCGCAGGTCAGGTATTCTGCCGGCTTTGAGGCATCACAAATACAATGCAACATCTGGGATATGACCACCTTTTCTTTTGATTTATATGTTGTTTCCGAAACTGTAGATGATACAATCATTTCATAAGATAAAACCTGATAAACAAAGGGAAAAACAGGAATCCGGCTGCTGCCTTATAAAGTTTTCCATATCTTTATGGTAGCACGGGGAATCTTGGAATTCAACATGAAATTTAGGAGGTATGGCATGTTAGAAAAGAAAGTGAAAATGATGCCGCTGGGCGATGTGTCGATTCAGGATGATTTCTGGAAAGAGTATATGGAGCTGGTGAGAAACCATGTGATCCCTTACCAGTGGGAGGCATTAAATGACAGGATCGAGGGGGCGGAGCCCAGTTACTGTATTCAGAATTTCCGTGTTGCCGCTGGTATGGAGGAAGGCTGTTTTCAGGGAATGGTATTTCAGGACAGTGATGCCTATAAGTGGCTGGAGGCTGTGGCCTACTCTCTCATGTGGCATCCGGACAAGGAGCTGGAGGCAACGGCGGATGAGGCCATTGATATCATCTGTGCGGCACAGCAGCCGGACGGGTATCTGGACACCTATTATATTCTGAATGGTCTGGAAAAACGCTTTACAAACCTTATGGATCACCACGAGCTCTACTGCCTGGGTCATATGGTGGAAGGTGCTGTAGCCTATTATAAGGCAACCGGAAAACGGAAATTTCTGGACACAGCCATTGGCTATGTAAATTGTGTTTATGAAAATATAGGAAATGCGCCCGGTAAGAAACCCGGATATCCCGGTCATGAGGTAGCGGAGATGGCCCTTGTGGGACTCTATGAGGTGACAAAGGATGAAAAACATCTGGAGCTTGCCAAATATTTCATTGACCAGAGGGGGCAGGCACCGCTGTATTTTGCAGAGGAGAGGGAAAAAAACGGCAATGATTTCTTCTGGAAAGACAGTTATTTCCAAGACCAGTATTATCAGGCCGGCAAGCCGGTCCGCCAGCAGGACAGGGCAGAAGGCCATGCGGTGCGTGCCGTATATCTCTATACGGGAATGGCTGAAGTGGCCAGTGCAGCCGAAGACCGGGAGTTATTTGAAGCCTGCCGGAAAATCTGGAATAATATTGTGGAAAAGCAGATGTATGTAACCGGTTCTATCGGTTCCTCGCAGTACGGTGAGGCATTTACCTTTGACTATGATCTGCCAAACGATACGGTTTACGCGGAAACCTGTGCTGCCATCGGATTTATTTTCTTTGCCAGAAGGATGTTTGAGATCACAAAGGACAGCCGGTACACAGATGTGATGGAGCGCTGTCTCTACAACGGAGTGATCAGCGGCATGTCCCTGGACGGTAAGAAATTCTTCTATGTAAATCCTCTGGAGGCCGTGCCGGAGGCTTCCGAGAAAGATTATCACAAAAAACATGTGAAAGTGGAGCGTCAGAAATGGTTCGGATGCGCCTGCTGCCCTCCCAATGTGGCCCGTCTCCTCTCCTCCATCGGGGGATATGCTTATGAGTACAATGAGAAAGAGATCTATATGAATCTGTTTATCGGCGGCAGTATGCAGGCTGTTCTGAACGGGAAAAAGAATCAGTTCCGAGTGGAGACTGATTATCCGTGGAGCGGTGATGTGAAGATACAGGTGGAAAATGAGGCGGATACGGCGTTTACATATGCCATCCGCGTGCCGGGCTGGTGCCGCGGCTATAGCCTGAAACTCAATGGGGAAGCGGTGGATTGTCCTGTGGAGAACGGATATCTGCTTTTAGACCGCTGCTGGAAGAACGGGGACGTGCTTGTATTTTCCATGGAAATGCCGGTGGAACTGGTGGCAGCCAATCCAAAAGTCAGGGAGGATGTCGGTAAGGTGGCAGTGATGCGCGGTCCGGTTGTGTATTGCCTGGAAGAGGCGGACAACGGGGACCAGCTCCAGGAATTATACCTGGATGAGAATCCACAGTTTACAGTGAAATATGAGAAAGATCTGCTGAAAGGGGTTGTGACACTGACCACAGAGGGAAAACGCCTCTCAGAAGATGAGTGGGACGAGAAAACACTATATAAATCCTATGCGGGAAGAAAATTTGAGCGCCAGACGCTGAAATTCATTCCATACTATGCCTGGACAAACAGGACAGTGGGTGAGATGCTTGTGTGGGTGAGGATTTGAGATACAGACAGAGGCCATAAATAGGAAACGCCGGACTGCGCGGGATCAAGGGTATCCCGGGGTCCGGCGTTTTCTATTCACTGCCATTTGGAGCAGGCTTTTTTAAATTTACGGCAGATGCTTCTTTGTCTCACTGTCCAGCACATTCCGCATTTTCTCCAGCAGGGTATCATCGGTAAAATACGATTTTCCGTACTGAAGATTAAAGTCGTAGTCAAAGTCCGGCGGATTTTTTCCTGTATTATGCTGGATGATCGTCTCCGCCTTATCCAGAGCCTTTACCAGACGGGCTTCGGGCGTTTGGCCGTCCTCATACTCCTGCCAGACGGCCATGAAATCTTCTTTTTGTTTTTCGGGCAGCAGGGAGAAGACACGGCTGGCAGCACGGTACTCCTCCTGGTACTTGCGGGAGCTGTCCGGGTGGAGTGCGGCGGAGATATCGCCTTCATAGATTTCCCCTATGTCGTGGAGAAGACACATGAGCAGCGTTTTTCGGGCGTCCAGCCCGGGGTACTCTTCCAGCATGACCGCGGCAAAGAGCGCCAGGTGCCAGGAATGTTCCGCGGTACTTTCCTGTTTCCCGGAACCGGTCCAGGCTGTCCTTGTCACGGATTTCAGCAGTTCCGTCTCTTTCATAAAAGCCAGATAGGCGTCTATGGTTTCTTTCATGATCTCTCTCCTTTTTAAAATGAACCGCGTCCAAAAGCGTATTGGAAAATTTTCAAGCGCTTACATGAACTGCTGCAAAAAAATGCAGTTTCAGGACTTGCGGAGATAGTATCAGCATAAGATAAGAAGAAAAAAAGGTCAACAGAAATCTGCGCAAAACCATATATACTCTGCGTCGAGATATTTTTCGTATGAAACAGGGATTGTCCTCATATATTATCTTAAAGAGGTGAGACAATGAGAGAAAGGGATATTATACGGTTATTTCCCCAGAAGATCAGGGCAGCCCTGGAGCATGCGGAGTTTGATATGGAGCACTTGTATGAAATCAGGCTGAGGGTCAACGCGCCGCTGATCTTAATTTACAAAGGGAATGAGTATTTTCTTACAAAAGAAGGAAAACTGACCAAGCAGATGCAGGGCGTCTGCCAGGTAGAGGCAAAGGACCTGCGGGAGACCATGGAGTATGTGAGCAATTATTCCATGTACGCATTTGAGGAAGAGATCCGGCAGGGATTCATCACCATTCAGGGAGGCCACCGTGTGGGAATTGCCGGTAAAACGGTACTGGACGGAGCAAAGATCAAAAGCCTGAAATACATATCTTATATAAATCTGAGACTTTCACACCAGATAAAAGGATGTGCCAACCAGATCCTTCCCTATGTGGTCAACAAGGGGAATGTCTGCCACACCCTGATTATTTCCCCGCCCATGTGCGGGAAGACCACCCTGCTGCGCGACCTGATTCGACAGGTCAGTGACGGCAATACCTATCTGCCGGGCATGTCAGTGGGGGTGGTGGATGAGCGTTCCGAGATCGCCGGTTCCTATCAGGGGATTCCGCAGAATGACCTGGGAATCCGCACGGATATTTTGGACTGCTGTCCAAAGGCGGAGGGTATGATGATGCTGATCCGCTCCATGTCACCGGAAGTGGTGGCCGTGGATGAGCTGGGGGATTATGAGGACATTCATGCCATTGAATCCGTTATCCACTGCGGATGCAAGCTGTTTGCCACGGTTCACGGAAGCTCCATTGAGGATATCAAGAGGAAGCCCCTGATGCAGCGTCTGGTGCAGGAAAAGATATTTGAGAGGTATATTATTCTCCACAATAAGGACAAGGCAGGAAAAGTGAAGGCCGTGTTTGATGAGAGGGGCACCTGCCTGTTTGATGAAACAAGGAGGAGAGGAACTTTATGCTGAAAGTGCTGGGAGTCTGTCTTGTGGTGCTCTCCTGTACGGCTCTGGGCTTTGAGAGAAGCCTGAAGCTTACCAGAAGACTTTCCGGTCTTCGGGAGCTTCAGCGGATGGTCCTGCTTATAAAAGGAGAGATCAGCTACCGCAAGGAGGCGCTTCCGGAGGCTCTTATCCGGGCAGCAGGCAGACTGACCCCGCCGTTTTCCGATTTTTTGAGAAATGTGGCAGAGCGGGCGGATGCCTATGACGGAATCTTGTTTGCCGATATTTTTATGCAGGAGGCGGAAACCGCATTTGGAGACAGTGCGCTTACAAAAGAAGACAAGGAGGAGCTAAGACAGCTGGGCCAGTATCTGGGCTATCTGGATATTTCCCAGCAGGAAAATGCCATGGCTTTGTTTCAGCAGGAATTGGAGCGGAAAATTCAGGCAGTGCAGGCTGAGATTCCTGTGAAAAAAAGACTTTATCAGAGTCTGGGGGTGCTGGGAGGAATATTTCTTGCCATTACGCTGATCTGAAAAAAAGGCAGGGCACGCGGGACATGAAATCCAGGAGGAAGGGAGGAAGATAAGTGGAGGTAACAATTTTATTCAAAATCGGCGCAGTGGGGATTCTGGTCTCTGTGCTGTGCCAGATTTTAAAACACAGCCAGCGGGAAGAACTGGCTTTTTTGACAAGCCTTGCCGGACTTTTACTGGTGCTGTTCTGGGTGCTGCCTTACATTAACGATTTATTCCAGACCATACAGGAGTTATTTGCGCTGTAGAGGAAAGGAGGGCTTTGGATGGAAGTGGTGAAAATCGTCATGCTGGGCATGACAGGAGTGGTGCTGGCGCTGTTTTTAAAAGAGACAAAGCCGGAGTATTCTCTGTATCTGAGCCTGGCAGTGGGAATCTGCATCTTTACCTTCATGGCGCAGAAGCTCTCCTACCTGCTGGACTCTGTGCTGAAGATCCAGGAGTATGTGCCTGTGGATACAAAATATCTGACCATACTGCTGAAAATGATAGGGGCTGCCTACATCGGCCAGTTCTCCGCCAGCATCTGCAAAGACGCGGGATACGGGGCTATTGGGAACCAGATTGAGATCTTTGTCAAACTTTATATCATGGTATTGTCCATGCCGGTGCTGCTTGCACTGATGGAGGCCATCTACGGGTTTCTGGTATGAAAGGGGGGATAGGAAAAAGAGTCAGGGCAGCAGGATGCGTGCTGGCAGTGCTGTTTCTGGTATTGGCTGCGGCAGTGGAGGTGAGAGCCTCTTTTTTTTCGGCAAATGCAGGACAAGATGTGATGAAAAACCAGCCGCAGAATACCGTAACGCAGGATGGGCAGCCAAAAGATAACGGGGACGGAAAAGCGGCGGAGAAGGGGAATGCGGCGGAGAACGGGAATGCGGCAGAGAACGGGAATGCGGCGGAGAACGGGAATACGGCAGAGAACAAAGACGCAGCAGATGAAAAGTCAGAGGAAGAGATCCGTCAGGACACACAGAGTGCCACAGAGGAAAAACTCATGGATGACATGGAGTTAGAGCAGATGCAGGATGCCATCAATGAGCTTCTGGGGGAGGAAAGCTTCAGTCTGGAGGACGCCCTGCATAAGATTTTAAGCGGAGAGAAGCTGTTCTCAAAAGAGTATTTTTTTGCGCTGGCCAAGAATTTTCTGCTGGAAAACCTGGCGGCGGAGAGGGATACCATGATCCATGTGGTGCTGCTGGTGCTGCTGGCTTCTCTGTTTTCCAATTTTTCCAATGTATTCAACAACGGACAGATGGGGGAGATCAGTTTTTACATTGTATACATGCTTCTTCTGGCAGCTTTGGTGCATTCCTTCGGTACACTCAGCATAGAGATAAGTGAGGGGCTGACAGGCTTTGTCACTTTTATGAAAGCGCTGATGCCCTCCTACTTCCTGGCAGTCACTGCGGCTACGGGGAGTGCCACAGCCATGGTCTTCTATGAAGTGGTCCTGGTGCTGGTGTATGTGGTACAGGTTATCTTTTTAAAAGGTGTTCTGCCGGGTATCCATATATACGTGCTGCTTCAGCTTGTAAACTTTCTGCACAGTGAGGATTTCCTCTCCAAAATGGCAGAGCTTGTGAGGACCATAGTGGAATGGGTCATGCGGACCTGTATAGCAGTTGTGATCGGAATGCAGATCATCCAGAACATGATAAGCCCTGCCATAGACACGCTGAAGCGGGACGTCATCGGCAAGACGGCGGCAGCTATCCCGGGCATCGGAAACGCCATAAACGGCGTGACAGAGGTAGCCCTCGGAACCGCTGTCCTGGTGAGGAACGGGCTGGGAGTTATCGGGATCATAGTCATCCTGTGTGTGGGACTTCCCCCTGTCATCCGGCTGGGGATGACGACTCTGCTCTACAAGCTTTTGGCAGCCATTGTCCAGCCTATTTCGGACAAAAGAATGGTGGGGGCTCTGGCTACCATCGGGGACGGCTGTATGCTGCTTTTAAAGGTGCTGCTCACCATGGAACTGCTGTTTTTGATCACCATTGCAGTACTCACCATTTCATTTATCGGACATTAGGAGGCCGGCAATATGACAGATACCCTTTACGGCTGGATGCGGAACCTGGCGTGCTACTTTATTTTTTTATCCGCAGTGATGCATTTTCTGCCGGACAACAATTATAAAAAGTACATTCAGTTTTATATGGGACTGCTTCTGATACTCCTATTGCTCTCGCCTGTGCTGGATTTCCTGCAGCTTGAGAATAAAATCGACGCGGGTGTGGACCGGTACATGGAAGAGGAGGAGCGGGACCGGGAGGAATGGGAGAACTATGCAAGGGAGATTGAGGAGGAGTACGGCTGGAATAAAAAAAGTGAGGATACCGGGGATACACAGCCGCAGGATGAGGAAGATTCCCTGCAGGAAGGAGCGGTGGGACCATGAAGCCATTTCCGGAAATGCTGAAAAAGGAGCAGATTGTGGTAGTGCTGCTGGCAGGCATCCTGCTGCTTATCATTGCCATGCCTGTGAAGAAAAAGGATACCGAGGAACAGACTGCCAAGAGTACACCCACAAGCGAAGCAAGCCAGAAAACCAATTATGAGGACCAGCTTCAGCAGCGGCTTAAGGAGGTGCTGGCTGAGGTAAAGGGAATCGGAAAGACAGACGTCTTCGTCACATTTGAGGACACAGGAGAGAGGGTGGTGGAAAAGGACGGCACAGACACCGTATATTCCAAGGATTCCAAGGGCAACCAGGAGCCGTATCTGTCAAATGAGCGTTACCCGAAAATAAGCGGCGTAGTGGTTGTGGCCGAGGGCGGGGAAGATCCCCATGTAATTCAGAATATTCAGGAGGCTGTGCAGGCATTATTTCAGGTAGAAGCCCATAAAATTAAAGTAATGAAGATGGTGACTGACCGCTGACGCCCAAAAAGGCGTTCTTTCGGCAGGGCAGTTGCTAAAATGAATTAAAGGAGTAGCTCGCATGAAAAAAATCTTTAAGAAGAATCAGGTCATTATCACCGCACTGGCAATCATGATCGCGGTTGCCGGGTACATCAATTATTCAGATAACCATCTGGGGATTGACAAGACACTTAAGAAAGCCAGCACAAACACAGCGGATGATAAGAGCAAAGAGACAGCGGACGCAGACGGAATCGTGGAGGATATTGACAGCCTGGATTACGACCTTACAGACGAGTCCGCTTTACTTGAAGAGAATGCAGCGGCGGAAAACGGGGATACCGGCACCACAGAGGACAATAATACAACACAGGATCAGAGCTCCTCATCCACAGACGGCACAGCCACTGGGGAGGACGGAAACACCACGGACAACAATGCAGACAGCAAAGACGCGTCCGCTGAGACACCAGGTGAGGCAGTTCTGACAGGAGCATCCAATTTTGTGGCACAGGCAAAGGTCAGCAGGGAACAGGTGCGCTCCGCCAACAAAGAGACCCTTCTTGAGATCATCAACAATGAGAACATTGGAGACGAGCAGAAACAGGAAGCCATTGCATCCATGGTGAAAATGACAGATCTGGCTGAGCAGGAGGAAGCTGCGGAGCTGCTGCTGGATGCCAAGGGATTTGAGAACGTGGTAGTGAATCTGACCAATGACTCCGCGGACGTGATCGTTCCCCAGGAGTACATGGCAGATGATAGATCGGAAGAGCAC
>ERZ506350.9-NODE-9-length-63351-cov-7.12721_pt1 | contig 63351 bp, 64 predicted proteins | sample MGYA00512373_ERZ506350 | MGnify/ENA metagenome assembly ERZ506350 | reverse complement strand
CAATATCCATATCGTGCGAAATCAAAACGACTGTCTTATGATACTGTTGCTGGATTTGGTAAAATAAAGCCATGACTTGTTCGGCCGTTTCCGGATCCAATCCTCTGGTCGGTTCATCTAGTAAAATAATTTGCGGATCGTATGCCAAAATCCCGGCAATAGCCACTTTACGCATTTGACCGCCGGAAAGATGAAACGGTGATTTTTCGAGCAAAGAAGCATCGATATCCAATAACTTAGCGACTTCTTCGGCTCTTTTTTTGGCCTCATCTTCGGAAAAACCGAAATTTTTAGGGGCAAACATAATATCCTTTAAAACCGTTTCCTCAAACAACTGATATTCCGGAAACTGAAAAACGAATCCGACTTTTTTGCGGATTTCTTTTAATTTCGGGTTTTTGTTTTTAAACGGCGTAATCGTTTTACCAAAGATTACCACGTTTCCGGATGAAGGCAACAACAAAGCATTCATATGTTGCATCAACGTCGATTTCCCGCTACCCGTTTTCCCCACCAACGCAATAAATTCACCGGAGGATGCAATATTCAAATGGATATTCTTCAAAGCGACCGTTCGTTGTTTTTTCGTCGGTCCCTGATAGAAGTGACTTACTTCTTGAAATGATATTCCCATAGTGCCTCCATTAATGCCGAATCGTTTTTTAAACAGGTCTTATGACTGGCCTCATCCAATATCCGTAACGAAAACGGCATATCCAAATTGGAACTTTTTAAAATTTCTCTTTCCCGGAATACGTCTTCCGGTTTGCCGTCTTTGATAATACAGCCTTCTTTTAATACCACGATCCGATCGCTTTTTTTAGCCAAATCCAAATCATGGGTAATGGTGATAACCGTTTTATGATACTTCTGTTTTAATTCCACAATCAAATCAGAAATTTCTTCGACCCCTTCCGGATCCAACATGGAAGTTGCTTCATCTAAAATAATGATATCGCAATCTAAAGCCAAAATTCCGGCAATGGCAACCCGTTGTTTCTGTCCCCCCGATAACGTCTGCGGTTCCCGGTCCAACTCGTTTTCCATTCCCACTTTACGCGTATATTCATCGATCAACCGAATCATTTCCGATCTTGGCACTTGATGGTTTTCCAATCCGAACGCAATATCGTAACGAACGCTGTATCCGACAAACTGATTGTCCGGATTTTGAAAAACGATTCCGACTTTTTTTCTGATATCGTATACGGTATTTTCATTAAGAGGTTGATCATCGTAATAAATTGTTCCCGAAGACGGTTCCAACAATCCGATCATCAATTTGGCAATGGTTGACTTCCCACTTCCGTTATGGCCTAAAATCGAAACCCATTCCCGATCGTGAATCGTTAAATTAACTTGGTTCAAAACAGAACCTTCCGATGGGCTATACTGGAAGGTAACATGGTCAAATCGAATCAATTTTCAACACCTCTTTTTATGATTTACGGTATGATTATACCCCTTTTATTCCAAAGTTAAAAGATTTTTATTTTTTAAGTTATTCAAAACAAACCGAAAATGTTCGATCAACCGTTCATTTATAGGGTAAAGAAAAAAACATTGCCATTTAGCAGCAATGTTGTTACAATGACAAACTGATTTTTCTATTTTCGAAAAAAGCAACGATTAAAGAAAAGATTCCCGAAACAAATAAAAAAACAAGGCCAATCCATCCAATCTTTTCATAAAAGACAAGATTGACTCGGTAATTTAAAAACAAGCCGCCTAAATAACTGGTTGTCATGACCAAAACAAACGCGACCAACCAATAACCGAAAAATAATCCCATCATACCCCAAAACAGATATTGAAAGGATTGTTGCTTCGACATTTGAAACAACCTTCTGATTCGAAGATCTTTTAATTTGTCCGCAATAAAAATCATCAACACCAAAACATTAAATCCCAATGAAAAAAGTAAAAAAAGAAGGCTGAACCAATCCATAAACGCAATAATCGTCCCAGTTGAACGAATATTGCTGTCAATCAGACGATATTGGGATAAATAATCCGGCGACTGAAGTGTTTGGTAATCGATTCCCACAATTTGTTGAATCAACGAATCGGTTTGTTCATCGATTTTTTCCTTAAATCGGACAATCGTATGCAAAGACAATCCGCTTGGACGATAGTTTAAGTGTGATAAATAATCCTCGTGGATATAATATGTGATTGCATCATCCAACTGATACGAAAAAAAACTGAAAAACTGAAATCCGTTATCAGGATAAGCCAAATTGACGATCGGAATTTCAACCGCCTCATTGTTAGAATCAAAAAGCGTTACCGTTGTTCCAAGAAGTCCTTTTATTCGGCTAAGATCGCCGCAACTGACAATAATGCCATGAAAATCATCCGTCAAAAATTTTTTGCGTTGGTACATTTGAATATCTTCGGGTAAAGAAAAGTTTACCATCGGCTGCGTGGATACCGTTTCTGCTTCCATTCGCTCAAAATAAAGATTTTGCGTTTGATACAGCGAATCAAACGTCGGGATTTTTTTAATTTCTTCTTCCTGTTTTTCGGTAAGTTTATAAAAATAAGCCATTGTATCCGGAAAATAAGCCGCTGTTTTTTGAATATTGGATACGTAAATGGAACCAAACAGCGCTACCATCACAGAAAGAAAACAAGAACAACCGCAAAAAAGCAACGACTTAAAAAAACGAGACCAATCGGATACCAAGAAAAAACGAAAAAAGTGTTTAAGCGCATTGAATTTTGCAATCATCGATCGTATATACCTCATCAAAATCCTTTATAATATCTTTGCGGTGGGTTACTACAATAATCGTTGTACCATACCGCGCATTGATCTGTTTGAAAAGCCGCATCGTTTGAAAAGTATTTTCATCATCCAACGATCCGGTCGGCTCATCGGCCAACAATAAGGCCGGTTTTGTAATCAATCCTCTGGCAATGGCAACGCGCTGTTTTTCTCCTAAAGAAAGTGTTTGACTTTTCTGTTCCAATAAATCTTTAATTCCGAGCAATTCCGTAATCTCCTCCAAATAAGTTTGGTCCACTTTCTTATGGTTGTAGTCAAACGGCAATAAAATATTATCTTTGACACTCAAATACGTCAAAAGACCGATATCCTGTAAAACAAAACTGATCTCTTTTTGAACTTTTTTATGAATTTCACCGGCTTTTACGGCTTCTTCTTTCCAAAAATATTGTCCTTTAAAATCGGTATCAAATCCGCTGATGATATTGAGCAAGGTTGTTTTACCGCAACCCGAGACACCTCTGATCGCAATCATTTTTCCTTCCGGAACGGTAAAAGTGGCATCGTTGAAAAGAATTTTTTCATATTGTTTCGTTAAATGTTTCAGTTTTATAAGTGACATGAGCGAATCCCAACCTTCTTCTTTTGAATCAAACTCAAAATAAAATAAACGAAAACCGTAACTGTAAATCCAAATAAGTAAAACAGCGGATAAAGGTTCAGTCCCAATCCCTTAATAATCGAAAGACTGACAATCGTTCCGAGCAAAGACGGAAATAAAAACATCAGCAAATAATCCAAGAATCCATCCCGCTTTAATTTTCGTTTTTTTTGATAAAATAAATATTTAATCCAGGCAACCGATCTGTTCTTTTTATAAAAAATCGAAACAATCAATAAGACGATAAGAACAACAAGCAGATACGGAATAATCATTAAACACGATAACAACACGCCCATTTGATCTTGAGTTGCTCTCATTTGATGTTTATACGTTTCTCCGGATAAAAAGCCGTTTTCCAATAATCGATCCTTTACGGTAGGATCGACTGCCGAAGAAACGATGATCATTTGATCGAGACATTCATAGGAATAAGAATCATCGACAAGAACCATATAATTCAAACTTTCTTTTTTCAAAGAAGAAATCGCATAAGGAATTGCGATTTTCAGCCTCTCTTTATTTTTAACAAACGTCCGGTCATGATGAACAACCGTTTCATACGGATAATCGAAATTCGTATAAAAAAAACGGTCTTCTAATGTTTGATTGTCGATATCAAAATAAAACGATCCCAAAGAAGGAAGATAAAAATCAACCACATTGGAATGAACGATATAACATGTATAAGACGGATAACCGTACTGCAATAGTTCTTCGTAGATGTGATAAAAAGAAGGATCCACTTGAGTTAAAATCGATTTCGTTGTTGCCTGATACGTTCCGATCAAGCACTCATCGTCGATGTTTTCCCAAGGATCATGGATGGATACCGCCAATGAATTAAACAACGGCAAACAGGAAAATGTCAAGAACATCATCAAAAAGGCGGGAATAAAAAACAAAAGATTGCGGTGGGTCAATGCTTTCCATTCAGCTAGAATAGGACGAAACATACCTTAAAATAGATACGGCCTTGTCGGTTTGGAAAGGTGCGTCCCGTCACTAAAAGCATAACTGTAATAATGAAACGTATAAATTCTGCATTCTACTTCCCATGGACCGGCATCAACGTAAGTGCCCCACCAATAATATTTTTCCTCGTAAATTTTGGCTTTAAAACGAAAATAATCGCCAATAGATGCCAAAGCAAACGTACTGTTTTCGGGAACATCGATTTCACTTGGATTATACACAAGCGTATACGTGTAAGAATTGGAAAAAGACGAAGAGTATTCCCTTCTTTGCGATAAACTTTTTTCAACCAACGCTTTTTTATCGGTTGAAAACGAGAATCCCGGAACTTCCAATCCGGCACCGACGGTACTTTCACCGGCCACTTTCACATCTTCCGTCGTAGAGATTAAAATCGTATCCGTAAAAACAGAGGTTGTTGTTATTTGGATTTGGCCCAATCCGTCCGGAGAACGAAACGATGAGTCCAAATTCAAAACCTGATCAAAGACAAATTCAAGGGAATCGGTATCGATTTGTACGACATAGCGATGTTCAATCATAAATTCACGCCATTTTGTACCGTTGATTTTCGTTGTATTTTTGATATTTTGACGAATTTTATTCCAAGATGCCGTATCCAACATAGAAGATTTCATTTGCTTTTCAAAATAAGTTTGAATGGAATAAGTCGCAGGTGATTCTGCTGTTTTCAATTCTTCTTTTTTAAATGAACTTAAGGCCATAACTGTAAAAATGCAAAGCAAAATCATACAAATTCTTTTCATTTTATCCCTCCTGCAAGTACTAATTATAGTATTTTATAAAATTGATGTCAATATTTTACCATGAAAACAGGCTTTAACTTCTTTTTGAGAATAGTCTTTTCTTTTATAATCTTTTAATAAAATCTCAATAATTAAAAAATGGGATTTTGTGTCATTCATTAATGTTTTTAAACCAAACGGACAAATCAAGTATTTTTTTTAAATTATCGTTTGTTTATGATACAATAAAAAAGGAGGGATACCATGATTGAAACAAGATTATTATATTATTTTTTGGAAGTAGCCAAAGAAAAAAGTTTTTCAAAAGCCGCCTTCAATCTTCATATTACACAGCCGACATTATCCAAACAAATTCAAGATTTAGAACATTATCTGAACAAGAAATTATTTATACGGGGAAAAGAAATTACTTTAACAGACGACGGACTGTATTTAAGGGACAACGCATTGGAAATCATCAGTTTACTGGAAAAGACGGAATCCAATTTTTCCGCTAACGAAGAAATTACCGGGGATGTTTTTTTCGGTTTGGGAGAAACGTTTTATATGCGGTTTATCGCCGAAAAAATCAAAAAAGTGAAAGAAAAACAACCGAAAATTCGAATTCGGATTTTCAGTTATGATTTTGATCCGATTCATGAAAAATTGCAAAAAGGCATCTTGGATATCGGTCTTTTTATCGGTCCGATTTTCTACGATGATTTCGAATATTTTAGACTTCCTTACGAAGACCGTTTTTGTCTTTTGGCACCGAAAGATAGTGTACTTGCCCAAAAGAAAACGATCTCGATCCACGATTTACCCGACTTACCATTAATCGTGTCCAATCAAATGATGGAAAACAAGCACATTTTCGATGAATTTTTCCCAAATAAAGAAACATTAAATATTGTAGCGACTTATAATTTAATTTATAATGCCACCCATTTGGTTCAAAACGGATTGGGGTATGCTCTTTGTTTAAAAAATCTAGTCTGTGTAGCAGATTGCGATTTGGTCGAAGTCGATTTTAAAGAAAAATTGACGGTTCCTTTATTCATTGCCATCAAAAGAAACCGCCAACAATCCAAAGCGACAAAATATTTTTTAAATACTATTTTAAAATAAATCCGTATCTTTTATTAATAATTTCGGATAGAAACAGTCCATTAAAATTCCTCCGACCGGTGCCGTAAAAATAATGGCGATCACCGCCCCTGTTAAGATAATTTCGCCACACGGCAATCCTTCTTGCAAAGCGATTCCGCCGATAGAGGCTTGCACAGTCGCTTTCGGCAAATACGAAAGGATGATAAAAAGTTTTTCCTTTACGGTATATAACGTCCGTATCACGCATACGCATACACCGATACTTCTAAACACCAAACCTATTAAAATCAAACCGAAAAGCATCGCCCCTTCTTTGCTGAACGCATAGTCTAAACTTACGATGGCGCCAACTAAAACAAATAAAAGAATTTCAAATCCGTCCCATAACCCATCATAAGCTTTTTTTATCTGTTTGGCATCTTCTTTTCTAAAATGATACAACACCATACTAAACCATAAAATTCCCAGCAAAGAAGAAACGGAAACGTAAGGTTTTAAACATTCTTCTATTCCCAACATCAAAAACGACATTCCCAACATCAAAATCGTTTTGAACGAAAAACTGAGTTTTATTTTTTTAAAAAGAAACCACATAAAAAGAGCCAGTAAACTTCCCAACAACAACCCAAGCCCAATACTTACGGGAATATCCAAAAACCGCATCAAATCCAGCGACGATGTAGATATCAATCCTTTAAAAGCATAGAAACAAACAATGACAAAGACATCATCTAAACTGGCTCCTGCCATAATCAATTCACATACATGATGCTGTTGCCCGTACCCCTGTTTCTGTAAAGATATCATTCTGGGAACAACAATCGCAGGAGAAACCGCTCCTAAGACACTGCCAAGTAAGAGCGCCTCTTCAATCTTAATCCCCAAAAGCAGCGGCGCAAATACGGCAATACCGATTATTTCAAATACGGCCGGTACAAAGCACATTAAAACCGCACTTCTTCCTATTTTTTTCAATATACTGAAATCTAGGGACAGACCGCTTCTTGTCAAAATGATTACCAAAGCCATCTGCCTTAAATAGGAACTGATTTGTAGCAGACTTTCATCCCAAACAGCCAATAAAGACGGCCCGAACATAATTCCCAAAAGCAGATAAAAAATCAATCTCGGCAAGCGTATTTTTTCAAAAAGCCACCCACCAAACCAACCGATCAACAAAAGAATACCCAAACTGAAAAACATCTAAATTCCCCCTTATTCAAATAAAAAAACCAATAACGACCGATGACAAAAAAATCATCAGAAGTTATTGGCATACTTGCGGTTCAGTCTTCTATACAATAGACTTGGATAACTTCACATCCGTTATTATAATAGCAAAAATATTTTAATAAATCAAGCCGCCGTTTTAAAGACGGTTAAACAATCTAAAAGAAAAGAATTGTTTTATTTTTGATTATAGAATGTAGTCTTTGACATATCGAATGGTCTGTAGGATAAAAATCAACGACCTGAATGCCAATAACAAAATTTCAAAATGGAATCACCGTTTAATCGTGCGAATAACGATTGCCTTTAAAACTTTAAACATAGTATTTATCTCTAGAAATATTGTTCTTCGGCTATCGTATCATACAAACTGAATCCAATCAATAAAAAGATCTTAAACAAGTAAAAAAGGTCGATCAAAAAACGATTTTGATCGACCGACTCGTTTTTCGTGAATAGAACGGCTTATCTCCACTTGCCGAAATGCAATTGTTTGTCTATTTCCGGTTGATATTGTTCCAACACTTTTTCATTTGGATCGGCATACCCGATTCCGATAAATACCGGAATCTTATAAGTCGGCGGAACATTTAATTTTTCTTTGACAAGATCGTGTTCTTCATTGAGCGGGATTCTCATAGAACATGCCAATCCCTCGGCCGTTGCCGCTAAAAATATGTTTTCTATCACGCACCAAATGGTTGAAAAAGGATTTAATTTCGATACATATTCCCCGTTTAATTCTTTTGCTCGAAACACCGGAATGATCACATAGGGGGCATCTTTTAACATGCTATACTGTCTTGGCATGGCATAAGCATACATTTTTTGCCCGAGTGTAATGGGATACGGTCTTGGGGCATGAAGATATTTTTCCGCATCAAAACGATCGGCGATTTTCTTTGCATAATCAAAAGCGTATTCCTTTTCTTCATCTGTTTTTAAAATAATGTAACTCCAATTGCGATTGTGATTCCACGTCGGCGCTTTGTTTCCCGCTTCCAATATGCGTTGAATCACTTCAAAGTCCACTTCTTGATCTAAGAACGCTCTAACCGTTCTTCTTTTTTCGACTGCTTCATAAAATTCCATTTTTAATTCCTCCGGATTCTATTTTTTTCTTCTTTTAATTGTATCTTCATCCCGTAAATATCCAATCAACAAACTGGAATGTGCATCATGGTTTTTCATATTTTTTTCTACTTCCTGTTCATCGTAATTCGCATAGCAGTATTTACAGCGATGTGGACAAGTATTATAAGCCCCTACATCCACCATTTGCACACAATTGCATTTTTGTTCTTTTCGGGCTTTCCAATTCGGAAATTTCTTGCCGGTTATTTGATAAGCCAATTCATGCGACAGACACTCCCCCTTTATAAATCCGTATTCAACCAAATTTATCTCTTCAAAACAAGTTTGTACCGTCATACGATGTTTTTTTGCGCTTTCACTAAAACTTTCTCCGATTCCTTTATAATCCCTGTCGGTGAATCCGCTTTGTCTTAATACACTTGCATTTTTTCTGACATTTTTATAATCATCGATAAAGGATACGATTATTTTATTCACATATCCTTCTAATAAACCGCACATTCTCTCAAAGGCTTTTAAATGATAGGCCAAATTATATTGATGATTTAAAAAAATCGGATCATATCGAATAGATACATGATCGATACCTATGATATCGGAAATTTTTTTTATGGCTTCGATGATCGTTGTTTTGTCCGGCACATTCGGTTCGATATCTTTTTTGTAAGGGGTCAACGTAACGTGAAACAAGATCGGTTTCGTAATTTCTTTCAAATACGGAAGGATCGGAATCGGATTTTTAGTGCAAAATAAAATGACATCAACATCTTCAAAATAGATTCTCGATACACTGTTGGGGTTAAACGGGTTTCGTACATCAACAAATCCTTCTTTATATCGGTTCATAAACCATTTCGAATAAAACGCAACGATATCGGTTCTTCCCGATACATTCAAGATCATTTGATAATCTCCTTTCTTTATCGTTTTTTAATGTCATTGTGATAAAAGTAATTGACTACGATCGGCGGTTCGTTGATTCCTCTTTTTAAAGAATCGTCGTTTCTTATATATTCGAGATTTTGCTCGTTACAAAATTCGGCAATTTCAGCATTTAATTTCTCCCAGTAATCTTTCTTTCCTTTGTGATAGATTTCATCGTAAAGAGGATATAAGTCGGGATATTTTTCTTTTATGTAGTTTAAGATTCTATTCTTGTAATCTCCTCTTAAATTTAAATTTTCAAGCCAAATCAAATTACAGTGATTTTTCGTTTTTAAGATAATTTCCTTTACATCGGTTATTCCTGGAAAGATGGGAGATATAAAACAAGTTGTTCGGATGCCTGCGTGATGAAATTTTTTCATGGCCTCTATTTTCCGCTCGATTGATACCGACTGGTCCATTTCTTTTCTGAATTCTTCATCTAATGTATTGATAGACCAAGATACTCTTGCTTCCGGAAAAGTTTGGATCAATTCCAAATCTCTTACAACTAAATCCGATTTGGTTGCAATACTGATTGTACAAGAACTTCCTTGCATTTCTTCAAGAAACGTTCTTGTTCTTTTATATTTTTCTTCCAGTGGCATATAAGGATCTGTTACGGATCCGATAAATAAATCTTTGCCGGCATATTTTTTCGGATTGCTGATTTTTTCCCAATACTTAACATCCACAAATGTTCCCCACGGTTCTAGATGATTGGTAAATCGTTTCATAAAAGAAGCATAACAATATTTACAAGAATGTGTGCATCCCACATACGGATTGACAGAATAATCCGACACCGGAAGATTTGATTTTGTTAAAACGTTTTGAACGTGAATTTCTTTTATAATCATGTTTATTTTTGGCAATGAGGACAATAGACCGTTCCACGGGAGGATAGTTTCGTTCTTTCCAATTCTTTATTGCAGATAGGACATCTTTGACTGTGATACAATCTCAATACGTGCATATTCGCAAAATCTTTGCCTTCTCCTTTCAAATATTCGTCATATCCGACAGATTCATTTAATTCTATATATCGATCCAATACTTCTTTGATTGCATGAAATAATCGATTGATTTCTTCATTTGACAGTTCTTGTGCTTTTTTATTTGGCATGATTTTGGATACAAACAGTATTTCATCTGCATATATGTTCCCGATTCCCGCGATAAGAGATTGGTCCAATAAAGCATCTTTTACCGTTTTTTTATAATTTAATAACCGTGATTTCAAAGTTGCCACATTTAAACTCTCATCGTTATATTCTACCCCTAATCTATTAATTCCCGTATAGATATCTTCTTCGTCTTTCTTGATATAATATAATTTTCCCAATCGTCTGACATCAATATAGCGAAATTCTTCATCATTATCAAATTCCATTATAAAATGAGTGTGTTTGATTTCCGGTAAATTTTTAGGGCAAGTCAAAAACTGTCCTACCATTCTCGGATGTATATACAATTTCGACTGGTCATCCAGTAGAAAACAAACCATTTTTCCTCTTCTTGAAAAATGAATAATTTCACGATGAAGCAACCCGTCGATTAATTCTTCCTTGGTTGGATGGACCAAAATACTTTCTTTTTCAAGTGTTACTTTTTTGATTGTTCTGTTTAGCAAGTGAGGTTTTAAAAAGTAAACGACACTTTCAATCTCCGGCAATTCCGACATCTGTTACCTCCTGCTTTTATGGACTTCGTTTTTATCAAATTCCATTCGGGTTCCCTTCTTCCAATCGCCTTAATACCTCTTTAAATTTAGAAAGCATTTCTTCCACACTGGCATATCCCAACGTTTCTGCCATCAATTCTTGCGTTAGATCCTTTCCGAAATCCAACTTGTTTAATACCTCTTCTCCTTCTAAGGTTAAAAATAATTCGCTGTATTTTGCATTATCCTCGTTTGTACCTCTTAAAACCAACCCTTTTCGTTCTAATATTTTAAGAATATCCAGTAAAGAAGTGTGTTTTATTTTTAATTTCTTTGCAATGTCTTTTTGGCACATTTTATGATGATCTTTAATAATCAATAATACTTGCAGTTGCGAAAAAGTAATCCCGTATTTTTTTAATCTTTGATTTAAATCATTTATTAACCTATTCGATATTTGTTTAATCAATTGCCCGATATTATCCACTTTGTTATCTCCTTTAAGTAGGTTCCTACTTATTATACCATAATTCATTGTTAAAAACTACTATTTTAAAAAACTGTTCGGAACAAAAAAGTTGCCAATATCAAAATACATCAATTCACTCAAAAACTTTGAATAATTTCGATACCGTTCAGGGGTCGCTCCGTATATGAAAAATGTTATTTTCAGAAAAGAAAAAAGGTTGACGGAAAAGACAAAATTATCTTGTTCTATCAACCTAATTTCCTATTTAAAATTTAGAATTTGACCGTCCTAAATTTTACATTTTTACTGGAGCCACAGGTCAATTGGAGAGAATTTATCTTTCAAACAATATTTTATCCTATTGGTCTATTCAATTTTCAAAGAACTCAAAAAAGAATAAGGAAATTATAGTTTTGTTAGGTATCCAAATTAAATAATTTATGCTATAATCAAATTGCGAGTTTAATTATAATAATTATTATTTAGATACCGTCGGTCTAGTAAAGAAATATCTTTACATAAGTGATTATAGCATAGTGCTTCTTTTTTGTAAAGATAATTATTTACAAGGGGGGAGTTTATGTACTTTAATCAAAATGTAAGATATTTATGCTCAGTGAATCATATAAGTCAAGCTCAATTAGCCATTTTACTGAAAACCAGTCGCCAAAGTTTAAATAGCATCTTAAAAACAAATAACCCAACTGCAAAAACTATCATTGAAGTATCTAAAATATTTGATATACCTATTGATGATCTTTTACTTAAAAACTTATCAGACCAAAATTAAAAACTTTCCTCCTTATTCAAAGCCATTATACTTATTCATTGTATATAAAATATGAACATGTTTAAATTTTATGAACACCATAATAATTTTTTTAAAAAAATGAGATTGGATTCATTCCTAATCTCGTTTTTTTATTTCGATTCTTCCTCTAAAAAGTATTCTTTTGTTTCGTAATCATACGATATTGTTAGAGTTACGTTAGTTACCTTAGCAAGTTCAGCCAAAAAACTCTTAACCTCCGATATGTAATTATAAATCGTGATCCGATTATCTAGATCTAAGTAGTATTCGATTGTTTTTTTTAATTTTCCCTTCCGTGATCAGAAAATGAAAGATAAACAGACAAGCTGATGTTTTTGAGAATTTCGTTTTTTTTTACCCATAAATTACCTCCCGAAAAAGGAATCGGTCCAATCTCATGGAATCTATTATAGCATTGATTTTAAATAAGCAGTTGACTTTTATTGACAATATGATAAAATTTATGTACGTGGAAGGACCTAAACCAATATGGCATGGCTACCTTGAATCGATAACATTTAAAACGACGGTTTTATTTCTGTTACGGTTCTAAAGAGTTCTTACGACGGTAAGAGTCTGCGAAAGCAAAGATCCACTGATATTTAAAGGGTACAGTAATGCACCCTTTTATTTTTCTTGCTAGTATTCCCTCCTTGATTTTTATAATTTTGCAAAAAATGCATAAACTACTATTGACTTTAATGATATTGAATAATACAATTAAAGCACAAATGGAGTGAATAGAGAAGTTGGCATCCCCTCCTCCGCCATTTAAAACATAGTTAAGATTAGAAATAATCTTGTATGCAAAAGCATACGATGCCCGACACTCAAGTTTTGAGTGTCGTTTTTAATTTTTCTTACTATATTCCCTCCTTGACAATATTTTTTTTATGATTTAAAATGAAACTACGAGGTTGGGCTAAGAACGGGGATCCGGGTCGCCCGTAATCTCGGCCATGTGCAAGGCTTGTTCCTTGAGAGTGCCGAGTCCTTTTTTTTATTTTGTGATTAGACTATACGCTTTTGGTGTATATACTTTATAAACATGTTTAAATTTTATGGACAAAAGAATAGATTTTTTTCTATCCTTTTGCGGTAGTAGGCTGTTCTTTCACTTTTTTAAAAAAATGAAAAAGTCTATTTGACAAAATAATAAAAATATTATAAAATGCTTTTGTCATCTCTGAAGTGAGTAAATTCATTTACTCGAGTGGAGCGTTCTGACAAAACGATTAAAAGGTGTAAGCTTACCGCTTACACTTTTTTTTATTCCTTAGAACTAGGTGTTTTGGTGCTTCGATTTCAACTTAATTCCATTTTTCTATTTCCTGTTTAAAAAATCATTTTAATAAGACTTGATATAAGATTGATGAGCAGACGAATAATGGCCGGAATCAATAATAAACCAATAAAACAAACGACTGCTCCGACGATTGTTTGGACAAAAGACGGTGCGGATAAATTAAATAATTCTAAGACCCACGCACCGACGATTCGAAATACTTCAAAGATCTGTTCCCACCATTCTTTTTTAACACCGGGATTAATAATATCTGGATCAATCGGTTCGGAAACAATCTGACATCGATACTGAACATCATCTTTGGTGTACCACAACTCCAAAAACTCAATATTCTCAATGGAAACATCTTTTGTTTCCGTTATCGGAATCATTCCCAACCCCTCTACATCGACAACCGTATTTTTAATACCCGTTGCATATGAATCCAGTAAAATCGATGCGTCGTAGTCAAATTCTCTTTTTTCTTCTTCGGAAAAATCAATGTAGCCGAATTCCCCTTTATCAATTCGATTTCCCAAGACAAAAACATCAAAGTCCAATTCAACCGAATACTTGTTATTTTGAAAGGTTTTCGTGCCGGGAAAATATTCATTACTAACGCGCTCTTGATTCGTTTCATCCAACGTCGTTATTCCGTTTCTCATGATAGTATGCGAAGTGATAACATCATAATTGAATTTGGCATAGTCGATCGTGTCCGGTTGGATATTATTCGGAAAATTGAAGTTATAAAACGTCAAATACAAATCACTGATTTGCCCTAATACGATATTTTGCCAAAACGTGTTTTCCCAAAACGAAAAGAAACCGTCCAAAAGCGTTTGACTATGAGGCGGAATCCTCACCGATACACTTTCCATTTCCTCAATGATCAGTGTACTGTCAAAACTTAAAGTTACGGTTTGATCCGTCCCGTTATGAAAGACAGAGGCTTTAAAAGTCGTTTCCGTTTGTCTTTGATAGAAATGTTTGCAATCCATTTTGATCGCCGTTACGGTTATTTCGGCCGTTTCTGTTAATTCATAAACAAAACCTTTTACTTTATACAATCCTCTGGAAGCAATTTGATCTAGGATCTGGGCATTTGTTACCTGAATCTCTTTTTGATTCAACCGGCAGTTAAACGAAATCGATCTTAAATAGTCGATTTCCTGATTATCGGCAAGTTGATGCGCGATCGGATTGAATAAATAAAAATAGGTCTGTACTTCGTTTTCCGTTAATTTTTCCGAAACCCCAACGACATAAAATCGATCCCAATTATTTAAGCTGTCAATATAACTTTGACTGTCTTCATAGTCTTGAATGCGGATAGTGTGCAGATAATAATTCTCTAATTCCATATCCAAAACCTGAAAATCTTCTTCAATCGATGTCTGGTCGTCAATCGGACGATCCACTTCATCGGCAAAGGCCGATACAGGAAGAAAGAAGATCAACCATAAAAGAACGTATATCAACCCTTTTTTCATCGTATTTGTTCACCCCCTTAAAAAGAGGGGCGCTAAAAATCAAGCGCCCATTAACGTCTGCGTACCTTTAAAACGCCTTTAACCACCAAAAGGATCAACAGGACACCTACAACTACAAACGTCCAAGAAAGCCACGTATAACCACCGAAATCAAACGGATTTTTAAACGAGCGAACCGTTTGTTCCCATAACTCGACAAAGTAGTTCTTGTCCGATTCTTCTTCATCATTCATGCTTGAAACTTTGACTGAAAAATCGTAATCGCCGGAGGTCGTTTTTACCGATAGTGGATAGGTGCCAACCACATCCGTGTCATACGTTCCGCTAATTTCTAAGATCTCGCTTTCTGCTACTTTCAATACACGAGCCACTTGAGTCTTTAACGTGGATTCCGGAAAACTTTCACCGACTTTGAGTAAAATGAAATAATCATCGAAGTAAATGCCCGGAGCCAGTTGATCGGATGTTACAATCGAAATGGTTGTCGTTGCCTGGTTACCGCCTGAGTTGGTATAGGAAATCGTGATCGAATAGGTACCGACTTCCTGATAATGGCTTAAATAATTGTCATACCCACTGATCTGGTAATCGGTAATCACACCATCATACCCATCATTGACCGAGATTTTTTCTTTTAACTCTTCCAACGACAACAATTGAGAGGTTCCGATCTCAATGGTACCCGGCGCCGTTATCGTCGGGGTGCCTTGATTTTCTACTGTAATATTTACCGTGAAAACATCGGATTGGATCCCCGATAAATCCGTTGTCTGGAATTCTAACTGATAAGTACCGATTGTATGTTCATGACCGCTAAAGGTATCAGCAACACAAGTAATCGTCAGTCCCGAATCCACATTATCTGCCACACTTAAAGAGGCTAGGATCGAGTCTTTACTTACGTCATGATCGTAATTCAAGACATACGAGTTCTGGCCCGAAATAACCGGTTTCGTATCGTCATAACGATGAACGTAGATTATTTTATTCGCACGGTTCCCGGCTTGATCTTGAGCATAGATATGGATCTCATAATCGCCAACAATCATTTGGCCCTGTGTATAGGTCGATGATTCAACCAATACCGGTACCACCCCATCCGTTTCATCAACGGCCGTTACATGAGATAGAATTTCATCGATCGAGGGTTGATTATCTACATTCACACTTACATGAACCGTCGCATTGATCGTCGGTGCCACCGCATCGATCAAATCGTATCGCGTAAACAAAATCGATTCATCCCGATCATCCGTTGCGGCTTGAACATCGGTAAAATAGATCTCGAAGTTGTAGATACTTCCACTTGCCACATAGAACCATTTTTCCGTATCGGAATTATTGATGCTTACCCCACTTAGATTCGTAATCGTATCGCTTCGAATTTCCGCAAACGACCAATCGGCCCAGTAAGAGTTGGCTGAAATCAAATTGATTCGGTATAAACCCGAATTGATCGTCAACGATAAAGCCGCTTCCGCTGATTCCGGCCAATTGCCCTGGTCGTGGTACTGGCAAAGTTGATCACCATCACAACTGCACTCGTAGGATTCCGTCGTAAACCAATCCGCATCGGTTACCATCATCTCACCCAGATACAACCGCTCATCCAATGCCGCTACTTTTCCGCTGAAATCATAGGACGATCTGGTTTCGATCAGTTCTGTCGGTTCGCTTGATGCCGATACCGAAAGGTTTTCCATCCCTACCGCAAGCCCGCTTAAGGCAACACTTGCCAATAAAATTACTTTCTTCATTTTTTCTTTTCCTCCTTAAATAAAGTTAAGCCAACAAAAAAAGCGCACGAAAAACGAACCATTTTACGTGCGCTTAAAAATCGCGTCTTTAATTGTTGACCGACCTCAAAGTAACAAAATTTAAAAGAATTGTCAATCCATTACCCCTAGACTTTTTTTTGATTTTTTTCTTTAAACCGCATTTTTTTCATATCGTCCGCACTTAGCCCGAATAACTGAGCTCCTTGAACATAGGCCATTTTGGCGACATGTTCCGGCCGCATTTTTAAACTGGCATCCCAACAATCGACCTCACTTAAAGAAAGTTCCGACCGCTTCGCCCGCTCATTTTTACTGCTGGACAAATAGTGCGTATCATAGCGCCAACAATCGGACGCTCGGAAAGTCGTTTTGACGGCATAAGAACTTCTTAATAGATCCGGATTGTTTAGAATATCGCCTGCCGTATGGACGACTAAGGAATCGCCTGTCATCGGCTTTGGACTGATGATCAAGATTTTTTCAATGTAAGTATGCTCGTATTCACAACGCTTTTTTTCCGATTCCAGCCCGGCCGCCTTTTCTTCTAACAACAAAAGCTTTTGTTCCTTTGAAAAAGGACGCAGTCTTTTTTCCCGGAGTGTAAGCATTTTTTCCCGGTACCGCAACTGAGAAGATACCTCAAAGTATCGGCCCAGTTTTTTCTCGCGCTCGAGTCTAGCCTCCTGTCGTTTTAAAAAGCGATCCTTTTTTTGAAGAATCCGTTCTTTTTCCCGACAAATTCGCCCCAATTTCTTTTCCAGAAAAAACAGTTCGTAACAAGGCGCCTTGATGACCGTTCTTGTTTTCGGGAAGCAATAGGCATGATCCAGTTCTCGAAACAGTTTGGAAACCCGATCGGGATCCTGATCGATTTGGTACCAGAAAAAATTGGGGAAATAATGACGGTTGAACGCTTTGAAATCTCGGATTCCCAGGGCTTGAATCAACTGTTGGATCTTCCGATCTAAATTCACATACCAAGTCCCGACCTCTGTTTCGACGATGCCCATATAATCTTTAAAAGGGAACAAGATCTTTTCTTCGTAAATGCGGCCATCTACTTTCCAATCCTCTTGTTTTTTCGTGATTAAATAATTTAAAGAAAAGATCGCCGCACCTTGCCCGCTTTCCAGATCTTCCATAAACGGTTGATTGGTAAACAGAAAATGACCTTCTTTGAACCGGATCAACAGCTTCGCATACTCTTCCAGCAGTTCCAGATAGTGTTTTTTGTTGATTCCGCCAAAATCTAGGATAAAATCGCCACAGGCGATCACTCGTATTTTTTTTGCGAGCTGATACTCCTTAATAAATTGAGAAAAAGAAATGCTCTTTTGCCGTTTTTTCAAGATAAAGAACCGGTTTTTGATACAAAAATCAAAAAATACGTTTGAAAAAGTTTCGTCATCGTTGATTTTTGAGAAAAACGAAAAGGAAGAAAGCAGTTTTTCCGTGAAGATTTCAAAATCGAAACAATAGGCCAGTCGTCTGATTTCTTCCATCCGCTCGATAATGTCCTGCCGAAAGCCCTCTATTTTTAGTGTGGCAAACCCGGCTGCCGTTTCATCCTTGCCGGCACCGGTAAACCCATCGATTTTAACGATCGTCGGCGCCTGGTTTTTGACAAACAAAAAAGTTTCTTGCCGACGCTGTTCCAACTCCCAGCAATCGCCCCAGTTTTTTTGAATTCTTCGAAGTATTATCAAAAACACGGCATCAAAGATCAAGAGGATCAACAGCACAAGCCCATTATATAAAGCAACTTTCATGCCAAGCGGCTGAATCAAACCGATGCCGATCGAAATAATTTCTAAAAAAACAAGCATCATTCCGATCCAAACGACCTTTTTTTGGATCGAAGCTTTTCTTTTCATCAAAAAATCATAAAGAATTTGACCCTTTTTCTTTAAAAAAGCCAACACTTGGAAGAAGTGTTTTTTAAAAAACGAGCCAATCGGAATCGCTATTTTCTTAAAAATTTGAAGACCGGTCTTCAACTTCTCTTGAAATAAGGATCCCGGTGTTAAGATGAGGATTGGTTTTTCGCGCATTTTCGACGTTCCGCCACCATTTCTTTTAATTTTTCCACCCGAGCCGTTAGTTTGGCCTTAAACACCGGATCCAAACGGTTGGTTCGAATCGTAACAAACCCCGATTGATTCCCCGCGCCGGTTCCCTCATAATACTTTTTAATTTCGGTTTGAATGATTTTAAACTCCCGCAACGTTTTAAAGCGAAATTCGATCGTGGAAATCCCGACCATTTCCGCATCGGCAAAATATCGGTTGGATTCTTTAGAACCAGACGGCTGATTAAACAGTTCGAAATACCGTTTTAAAAACTCGGCAACCGACGGTGGTAAGTTTTTGAAAGCATCCATGCCACGAATCGCGACTTCATAGTATTTGTTCATTGTTCACCCTCCTTTTTCAAGCATAAAAAAACGGCAACAAGACAGTCTTCTGTCTTATTACCGATCTGTAATTTGATTATATCAAAAATCTTACTGAAATACAAGGAAAGACGATCCTTTTCTACCCTCGATAACGAAGCAGATCATCCATTTGGATAGACTTCGGGAACGGATATTCTTCTTTGGAAAAAACCAAGGGCTCATTGTATTAACAATTAAACCAACCAACGATGAACGTTGAAAGTTGAAAGCGAAGCCGCAGGCTACCGATGAAGAGCCCTACGGAGTAAGGGGCTCTTGTCCCCATTCATTTATTAATTTTTAATTTCAAATACAATTTTATTTTTCACGTAGTGAAAAATCATTATGTCCCGTTGTTTCAATTTTTGTTCCCATTCTTTTCAAACCGTGCCACATCGTTTTGAAAGCGGTCCTCGTTCTTTGGCTTTTCACGGCAAAAAAAAAGACCTTTCGGTCTTGAAAGCAGCACGAAAAGGGGTTTGTTAGACCCCATTTTTTTTGATTTTAAAAACCTTTCCCATTCGATACCCTTCATACTTCTTTTTTTGTTTATAATGCTTCATAAAACTGTTTGAAGACCGGCGGAATGATCCGTTCATCCTTTCTAAACGGATCCATCGGACTTCCGCGCAGTCTGGTGTCCGCTATTTGGATCCAAACTTCTTCGTCCTGTTCCTTTTGAATGTCAATGGTATGGTCTGGGATATAGTTTTTAATTAATTTGGTAACATCATAAAAATTCCGGCTTACGGTATAAAGAAAGCCGTAAAACATCTTTCTGGCACTGTTATAGCGTTCGATTTTAGCCTCTTTCATCGCCAGTTCAAACTGAGTCTGAAGTTCTTTCGTATAGGAAAGGGAACGACAGCGAACCAGTTTTTTCAGCCGGCTTTTCGGCGGTAAGTTCTTGAAATCTTTTCCTTCCGTTGTGAAGATGGAAAAGTAGCGATGGATCCGTTTCCAGTTTAAATACACTTTTCGGTACACCCATTTTTTCGGATTTTCACCGGAGTTTGTCCAGTCGCTTTTGGTAGTATCTGCATAAACACACTTGATTAGATTCACACCACCCTTATTTTCAGGCGTTTTGAGGATCCAAAACGCTTCTTCGATCATCCGTTCGTTGGTTTTAAACCCGCATTTGCCGAAAAACTTAACAATGGTGCTGTACTTCTGGAAAAAGACTTTGCCTTTGTGAGGTGGGTACAAATACCACTGAATGATATAGGTCAACACTTTGATCCAGGTCGATATTTCCGGATTATTAACATATTCTTGCAGTTTGATTCCGTGCGAAGAATATTCGTATTCTCTTCTTTCTTTCATCTGTACCCACTCCTTTCTTCTTAAATGAACAAAATCGGCTCATTTGTTGGTCAACTGTAAAATGGCAGACCGATTCTGTTTTATTTGGTATTTTCCTATGCTTCTTCCAGCATCTCCTCGATGCACTTTAACATTACTTCTTTTTTGATGATTGTTTGTGTATCCTCAAAATAAGTATCTATAAATTGAAGTCGTCTTTTGACTGCCTTTAGTCCCTCAATATCCAACCCATTTTCAATTAGATTATTATAAAAATCAAGTTTCTCTGATACTGAGTTCTCAGAAGGTGGTTTTGGTACCGTACCTTTATTCATTAGCTGGTTCCTCTTTGATAAAATCATCGATTGTCGTTTGATGAATTCCTATTATTTGAAGCCATAGGATAACTTCTTTGGCTTCTTCATCCGTCAAGCTGCGGAAATCTTCCCCATCCGTTCCGATGATTATTACCGTTCCGACTATAATATCCCCGCTGGGTAGGATCAAATTCGGTTCCAGGCCTTTGAGTTTTCCTTCTTCATTGCAAAGTAAGACTTGTCCTTTCTCAAAAGGAACCATTTCCATCATTCCGCCAAGAATTTCTTGGTACGTCGTTAGATCATTTTCGATTTCTTTGACAAACGGATCCTTTCCGGGTTCTTTAATGACGACATTTAATTTACTTTCCATGCTTCCAACCTCCCTTTATAGTTGATCTTCTTGAGGGAATTCATAGAATCGGCTGGTACCCTCCTGATGGCAATACCGTTCATACCACTGCAAAGCTTTTATCGCCTTTTCCTTAGTCGAGTATCTGGCGATACAAACACAAAGATCCTTTGACTCATAATAGACGATCCCCCATACCTTTCTTTTCTTACCGTATCCGATAAAAAAACAACCGTTACCACTGATTAACTCTTCTTTACTTTGACTCCATGCTGTTGTCATTCGTTTTTATTTCCTCCTATTTTTTTATTTGTTACTTTTGTTGCTCATTTGAATTTTTACTTATTTTATACCAGTTCTTAATTTGCTTTTTTAAGCTGCTTAACTCTCTTTTATTGATCAAGCTGAGCGGATCATTTGTTACTAATTCGCTATAATCGTAACTGGAATTACGTGTAACACGTCCGAAACCGCTTAAAATTGCCTCTTGTAAAATAACGCTTAATACTTTCAATGGATAATCGGTTAATAGTTCCCGAACCCCATTCATCGAAAAATTATATATTTTAAGGATTTTAACATTATGAATAATACAGAAATATTAAATGCATTTGCCAGCTTAATCAATAGCGCTTCTACCCAAAAAGGTATTGATTTAGATTTGGCGTATCAAAATTTCTACGACTTCAGCAAATTAAACTGCCGACAAGCGACATTGGATTACTATGCCAAAAATTATAAAGTGCTAAAAAGAACGATGAATGCTCTGGGTGTTTTCTATACCTCTGAGGTTTCGAAAATTGTCTATAAGCAGTTAGAGTCTATTTTGAGAAATCAAGGATACAAAAACTCTTCAATCAACAAGTATACTGACTTGCTTAAAATGATTTTCAAAGTAAATAACGATTTGGAATATATAGACTATAACCCCATCGCCAATATTAAAAAGCTTAAAGAGGATATTCCGGAAATTCAAACTATTTCTAAAAAGAATATGAACAAAATCATGAGCTATTTAGAAACTCTACCAAAGACTTACCATAACATCCGCAATACATCTTTTCTTCTATTGCTGAAAGATACCGGTATTCGTTTGAATGAATTGCTTCATTTAAAAACTAAGTATGTCGATATAGAAAATAATACAATATTTTTAGATTTCACCAAAACGCATGCCACTCGATATGTATTCTTTACAGATGATACAAAGATTGTGCTAAGAGAGTATATGAAAATCAAGAGGTATGCGAAAGAGCCTAATATTGATTATTTTTTCAACAACGATACAGGTACACTTCCCATGAACAGAAATGTGGTCTATCATTTTTTAGAAGATATTTCCAAAGCCTGCCATATCGATCAATCGATTACACCGCATAAATGGCGGCATACTTTCATAACGAAACTCGTTGAAAACAATGTCAACTTATCCAGTGTCATGAAAGTAGCAGGCCATACGGAATACAGCACGACACAGCGTTACATCCATCAAAATCTCAATCATTTGAAAGAGTCTATTTTGAGCATAAAAAAATAGGACTCCTCCAAAGTCCTATTTCCCGAGAGAAATTTCCGAAAACTCCCGTCTCTCTCTATTCCAAAATATCCAGCAATATCAAGATATTTTTCGCAAAAACTGGTAGGGGAGATGGGATTCGAACCCACACGCTTTTAATGGCAGTTGATTTTGAGTCAACCGTGTCTACCATTTCACCACTCCCCCATTTATCAAGGAAGATATTATCTTCCTTTTTGTTTACTTTCATTATATATCACAATGGCATCTTTGTAAACAGATTCCACATTCATAGCATACTGCTCTTTTGAAAATTTTGCAACAGATTTTTGCGTATTTGCTTTAATTTTTTTCAATGTAGAGGGCGCTTTTTGAATTTCTTCCATTTTTTGAGTCAATTCAAACTCCCCATCAAAGAAAATTCCATTGTAATAATCTTGAATAACATCTTCAATGCATTCATCTTTTTGCACTAAGACGGGAATCGAGGAGGCCAATGCCTCAATGTAAGTTAATCCCTGTGTTTCCGATTTGGATGCATTGATAAAAATATCACAAACTTGATAGTAAAGCGGAATATGTTCCCATTCGATAAAACCGGTAAAAATCATATCGTTTTCCACACCATATTGCTTGGCATATTCTTTCAGGTCTTCTAGTTCCGGACCACCCCCGACAATCAACAAAACCGTTTTGCCTCTGTTTGAAAGTCTAGAATAAGCCCGAATAATCGTTTCGATGTTCTTTTCCCCGGACGTTCTTCCGATATAACCGAAAACAAATGTGTCCTGCGGGATATTCAGCTTCGTTTTAAGTTCCACAATTTGCTGTTGTGTAAAATTCTTTTTGTAAAAACGTTCTAACGGAATGCCGGTCGGAATCACTCGAACATCGCCACTGATATAGTAACGATCCAAAACAGACAGCACTTTTTTCGTCGGAACAATTTTGACAACCGCCATATCGGAAATCGGACGAATAAACATCTTCGCCAAAACCGATAACATCTTATCATGAAAATGCTGATCGAAAAACGGAGAAACATACTTTAAATAATCTTCATACAACGTATGGAACGTATGAACAATGGGAATATTTAGTTTTTTAGCTACCATTCTGGCAATCTTGCCGACATTAAATTCCGTATGTAGGTGAATAACATCCAACTGATAGCTTGCAACTTGTTTAATGAATTTTTTGTGAAAGAGATTCCAACGATAATTTTTTAAATCTTTGAACGGATACGGTCTTCCGGGTAGATTGATAACGTTTAATTTTTCCAGCACATCGGGATTATCCACTGTTTTTTCATCGAAACTGGTAAAGATGAATACCTCATGTCCAAACGATTCCAAACCCTCATATAGCATTTTAATAGACGTTACAACACCACTGATATTAGGGTAGTATTGATCCGTAAACATTCCGATTCTCATCTTTTATTCCCTATCATCGAACCCTTGATCGAATATCAAAGTTCCCCTCTCCATATTTTCAATAAGTAGTTGCTAGTACATTGTACAACAATCCAAGAAAAAATGCAAGAAAAAATCTATTTTTTATCTACATTTCGTCAAGATAATGAATTCCCAGCAGACGCAACCCCTCATTTAAAACGATCCTGGTCGCTTTAGCCAGCATGAAATTCGAATTTCTTACCTTTTCGTCATCCGTGTTGATCTTTTCTACCGAATAAAACTTATTAAAACTTTGCGCCAATCCCAGCAAATACTTCGCTACAATCGACGGAGCATATTCCAAGGCTGCTTTTTCGATTGTCGTTTGGAATAGGGCAATCTGTCTTACCAAATCAAAATAATGCGGTTTGGCAAAAACGGAAGCATCGCAATCATGTTCATTCCATTGCTTGTCTTTCAAAATAGAAGCGATTCTTACTCCCGTATACTGTAAATACGGTCCCGTCTGTCCTTCGAATTTAACCGATTGTTCCAGATCAAATTCGGCATCTAGGCCGCGATAATTTTTCAAATCACCGAAAACAATGGCTGCAACACCGACCGCATGAGCAATTTGGTCTTTGTTTGCAAGCGTCGGATTCTTTTCATCAATCAATTCATAAGCCAAACCGATGGCCTTTTGCAAAACATCGTACAATTTAACGACTTTTCCTCTTCTGGTTGACATCTTTTTGCCGTTTGAAAGATAAAGACCGAAATTGACATGTTCGATTTGATCGGCGAAATCATATCCCATCTTTGTAATCAAACGTTTTAATTGCGTAAAATGCAGTTTTTGTTCGTTCCCGACAACATATAAGATTTTATCGAAATGATATTCTTTTTTCCGGTAAAAAACCGCTGCCAAATCACGGGTGATATAAAGGGATCCTCCGTCGCTGCGTTTGATTAAAGCCGGCGGAACATCTTCTCCCAAATCGACGATTTGCGCTCCTTGATCTTCTTTCAATAGGTGTTTTTCTTCCAGTTCTTGGACAACCGCATCCATTTTATCGTTATAGAAAGCCTCTCCGTTGTAAGAATCAAACGATACTTCCAGTAAATCATAAATTTGCGCCGATTCTTTTAACGATTCTTCTCGAATCCAGCGCCATAATTCCAAATATTTCGGATCCCCCAACTCCATCTTACGGAACGCTTCTCTTGCTTCTTCATCCAGTGCAGGATCGTTTTTTGCTTCTTCGTGAAAACGAACGTAAAGTGCCGTCAGTTGATTGATTGGATCGGCAAGAATGGCCTCTTTATCGCCCCACTTTAGATAAGCGACGATCATTTTTCCAAACTGCGTACCCCAATCTCCCAAATAATTAATCGAAAATGTCCGATAGCCGCATTTATTTAAAATCAATCGGATGGAATTACCGATCATCGTCGAACGCAGATGACCGACCGAAAAACTTTTGGCGATATTCGGTGCCGAATAATCCATCGTTACCTGTTGGCCGCACCCGATTGAACTATTGCCGTAAGCCGTATCTTCCGATATGGCTTTTTGTAAGACTTGTAAAGCCAAACGGATTTTATCAACCGTCAGATTCACAAAAGCACCAACGTGTTGAGCCGATACAACCAAATCGGTTTCCATCAATACCTTTTCCGCTTCCAAAACCAACTCCGGTAACGGTTTTTTCAATACTTTGACAACATTAAAAAGAGGAATCGAAATATCACCTAAAGAAGGATTTTTCGGTTCTTCCACAACAATTTTAATCGCTTGTTGATAGTTTTCTTGATAATAAGATTCCAAGCGTTCTTTCAATTGTTTTTTAATTGTTTCGATCATATTCTCACTTCTTTCTGTAAACGATAGAAAAACTGAGATTTTCGTCTCAGTTTCATGGATGATTTAAATAGAAAAAGCCTGGGAAATCATTTGATACCAGTTGTAAGAAGAATCCGATGTCACCGTCACGGAATTAAAAACGAGCATACCGTTTTTATAGACATAAAAAGCCGGTGTTTCCAGTAAATCCACTTCGTCCGTACCTTCTAATACGGAAACATTGAAAACTTGTTGATCTTGATCGATTTCTTCTAAAAAATCACTATCTTCTTTATCGCTTTGATTATCCACTTTTTCCGAACTGTAAAAATAAACCGTCTTCACTTCTCTTTGCTGTGCCTCATTATCGATCACCGATAAAAACTCCAAGACCGTGGCATTGGATAACGAGCCGTATAAAATATAAACGTATTCGGCATTTTCTTCTGTTCCGTCTGAAGTAGAAGAAATGGCTTTATCCAGTGTCTTTAAAGAAGCCTTTTTGTATACGTTGTCTTCTGCAAGCAAATTGTAGGAAGTGCTGTTGGCCGTATTATAAGAGTTGATTGCGTTATTCAGTTCTTCATAAGTCTTTTTGGCTTCGGATGGGATCGATAAGACGATCGTAACAACCAAAATGGCGATCAAGCCCAAAACCAAAAAAATCAATTCTTTATGCAAGACAAATTTTGTCTTATTCTTATTGTAAGATGTTCGTTTTTCCTTTTTTGCCATATGATGATAAAATCCTTTCTTTTAAAGAATTCATTCTTGACGAATTTGCACGTGTTTTATTATATCAAAGAACCTTGAAAATAGCAAGTATTTAAAATGATATTTTCCAACTTCATTGATTATGAAACGTTTTGAGGCTTCTTGATTCAAGGAAAGGCAAACCCCAATCGTTTCCTACGTATTTTTGTATTTTTTGTTGCTTTAAAAGGCTTGAGAAAACGTTTTACATGTGTTAAAATAAAACCAAGTAAATAAATTAAAACAAGAGGTGGCAAAATGAGAGTTTTATTTTGTGCAAGTGAAAGCGCGCCTTTTGCTAAAACCGGCGGTTTAGCAGATGTCATCGGCGCCTTGCCAAAAGCATTACTGAAAAAAGATTGTGATGCCCGCGTGATCATGCCATATTATAAACGCATTAAAGATAAGAATCAAGCCTATTACAAAGGTTATGCTTATGTGCGGATCAACGATCGGATGGAATATTTGGGGGTATTCCATGCCGAATACGAAGGCGTTCAATTTTATTTTGTAGACAGCGACCGATACTTCAATCGCGACGGTCTATACGGTTATGGAGACGATGGCGAACGATTTGCTTTTTTTTGTTTCGCCGTTTTAGAAGCGATGAAAGTCGTCGATTTTTTCCCGGACGTTCTTCATTGCAACGACTGGCAAACCGGATTGATCCCTTATGTTCTCAAAACCAATTATCACTACTACCCACAATACAATCGCATCAAAACGGTTTACAGTATCCACAATATCCAGTACCAAGGGATTTTCCCGATGGATATGATGCGCATTTTGTACATGCCTTATTCTTCTTCTTTGGAATTTGATAACTGTATCAATTTTATGAAAGCCGGAATCTTGGAAGCAAACATTGTTACAACGGTTTCCGAAACGTATAAAAACGAAGTTTTAACCGATCAATACGGTTATCGTTTGAATTCGATTTTAGGGCTGCGGTATTTTGATTTTTACGGAATTTTAAACGGAATCGACGTGGAAAAATACGATCCGTCGAATGATCCGAATATCTACCATCCTTATGACCAAGCCACGGTTTTGGAAGGAAAACCGGCCAATAAAAAAGCCTTGCTGGAAGAATTCGGACTCAATCAGGAGGATGTTCCTTTATTCGGACTGGTTTCGCGCTTAGCGGATCAAAAAGGAATCGAACTATTGATGCCGATCATCGAAGATGTCATCCATTACAGCAATGCCAAATTTATTTTAATGGGCAGTGGGGATGCCGTTTACGAAAATTTCTTCCGTGAAATGGAAGGCAAATACCCGGATCGTTTCAAATGTTATATCGGTTATTCCGATCGAATTGCTCAACGAATCTATGCCGGTTGCGATATCTTTTTGATGCCATCCAAATTCGAACCTTGCGGACTCGGTCAAATGATTGCTATGCGCTACGGAACGTTGCCGCTGGTTCGGGAAACAGGCGGTTTAAAAGATACCGTCATACCATACAATCAATACACACAAGAAGGAACGGGGTTCAGTTTTGCCCATTTTAATCCGATCGAATTGAAAGACGTCATGTTTCTTGCGATTAATACATATAATGAGCACAAAGACGCTTGGACAAACTTAATCAAACAAGCCATGGAAAAAGATTACAGTTGGTCCAGTTCTGCTGCCAAATATATGGATTTATATAAAAAGATAACGCTATAATAATTAGGAGGGAAATAATGGAAACGTTAGCTTTAATCTTAGCCGGCGGTCGTGGTTCACGTTTGGATATTCTATCCGAAAAACGCAGTAAACCGGCCGTACCATTTGCCGGAAAATTCCGAATCATCGACTTTGCACTGTCCAACTGTTGTAATTCAGGCATTTTCCAGATCGGTATTTTAACACAATACCTACCACTTTCGTTAAATGAACACATCGGTGTGGGAAAACCTTGGGACTTAGACCGAAGAGATTCGTTTGTTACCTTATTGCAACCGAACAATTCCTGGTATGAAGGAACAGCCGATGCCATCCGAAAAAATTTGGAATTCGTCAAACGATACGCATCAAAGTATGTACTGATTTTATCCGGAGATCATATCTATAAAATGGATTACTCCAAAATGATCGAACAACACAAACAAACCGGAGCGGATTTGACCATCGCTGCTAAAATCGTACCGATCGAAGAAGCCTCTCGTTTCGGTGTTTTGGAAACGGATTCCAATTTGAAAATCAATCGTTTTGTCGAAAAACCGAAAGAACCGAAATCGAATAAAGCTTCCATGGGTATTTACGTCTTCTCAACTCAAGCGTTGATTGATGCGATCGAATCTCATCCGGATATCAAAGATTTGGATTTCGGTATGCATATCATTCCGGACATGATTCAAACCAAAAACGTTTATGCCTATGAATTCTACGATTATTGGATGGATGTTGGAACATACGATTCTTATCTTGAAACCAATTTGGAATTGTGTCATGATACGGCACTTGATTTATACGATCCGAGTTGGAAAATTTATACCAAATCCGAAGATCTGCCGCCGGTAAAAGTAGGCGAACAAGCGACTTTGCGAGACTCTTTGATTTCCAACGGATGCCGGATCAACGGCGAAGTGGAACATTCCGTTTTATCTCCCGGCGTCATTGTCGGAGAAGGTTCCGTCATTAAAGATTCCGTTATATTAAACGACGTTGTCATCGGTAAAAACTGTCATATCGAAAAATCCATTATCGATAAAAACACCATTATCGGCGACAATTCCATCATCGGTACCGGCGAAGATTATACACCGAACAAAGACAATCCGAAAGTTCTTTCTTGCGGCATTAATGTTATCGGTAAAAAATTGATTTTACCGGAAGGTTTGATTTTGGAGCGAAACGTTCGAATCTTCTCATCAACCAATCCGAAAACCATCACCAAGAAACATATTGCTTCCGGTGAAACATTAAAGTAAACAAGAAAAAATCACTAGTTGATCGAACTAGTGATTTTTTTTGTAACCCGATTTAATTTGGTATAAATTTTTTGCATGTACGGTTCATTGGTATACAGCGGTGCTTCTTCGATGGGCACCCACTGTAAGGCACTGTTTTCATTCGGGGAAATCTTGAGCGGTTCTTTTTCATCAGCCTGAAACAGATACGTACAATTCAAATGAAGATGGGACGAAACGAACCGACCGTTTTTAAAATGAAATCCGACCGGTAACACTTCTACCGAAATCGCTTTTGGATCAAGCAATTTCAGCGTTTGCAACCCGCTTTCTTCTTCGGCCTCTTTGCATGCCACAATACTTAAATCCGTACAACCGTCGGCATGACCGCCCAACCAACCCCAATTTTGATAGATATTATGGAAACAAAGCAATACTTTGGTAGCATCGGCATTAACAATCCAACAAGAGGCCGAAAAATGAGCCACTTCATCGCTTCGAGAAAAACAAGTATCCTCATGCAGAGCCAGCCAAGAACGCATGAATGCCAAATCTTTTTCTTCTTGGGTATCAATCGCTTGATAACAAGTCAATTCTTCTTTTAAATGCACGGTTACCGTTCACTTCCCACAGAAGCGATTAATAACGTTTTCGGACCGGCATGAGAGCCGATCACCGGCCCGATTTCAATCAACCGAATATCGGCTTCAATTTGTTCGGCCGTAAGAGCTTTTGAAAGCATGGAAGAAAGTTCTTCCGCTTCATCCAGACTATCGGCATGACCGACAAAAAGCGTTTGCTTAAAACTGCGATCCAATGTTTTTATGGTGGAATCAACCAGTTGTTTTAAAGCTTGTTTGCGGCCTACTTTTTTGTAAACGGCCTGTAGGTGTCCGGCATCATCGACTTTTAAAACCGGCTTGATCCGAAGCATTTTAGCCACGGTGGCTGCTCCCATCGAAAGCCTTCCGCCACGGTAAAGTGTATCAATATCATCGACTGTAAACCAAGTGATCAAATGCGGTCTTAAGGCCAACATCGCCTGATAGTTTTGTTCGATGTCCATTCCTTTTTTCTTGTTTTCAACAGCATAATGAACGTAAAGACCTTCTCCTCCGGACGCACATAACGAATCAATCAACATAATTTTCGCATCTTTAAATTCTTCTTGTAACGTTTCTTTTGCCATCCGCATCGCATTAAACGAACCGGAAAGCCCGGAAGAAAAGCCTAATATCAATAAATCCTTTCCTTCTTCCAAATAGGGACGCCAAAAATTTTCAATATCAACGATATTCAGTTGGGCCGTCGTACCGATATTGCCCTGACGCATCAAATCATAAAAATCGTGGTGAGACTGTTGTCTTCCGTCTAAATAATTCTGGTATTCTTTTCCGCAGATTCGGTACGTAAGCGGTTGAACTTTCACACCTGCTTCGTCTACATACGCTTGCGGTAAATCGCATGTCGAATCGGTAATGATTACATAATCAGCCATTGTTTTTTCTCCTTTTCTTTTTCTTTTCGTTTTTCTTTAACTTGGCGGCAATTTCATTGATTTGAGCTTGCCGTTTTTTCTTGTATCCCGGTGAAACTTTTTTCGGCATCGGAACAAACTTACTGGCCATTTTCTGATAATCGGTTTGCGGTTTGATCCGATTTTGACGCGTAGCCCTTCCTTTGTAAGGAACAAGTTCGCTGTTTTTCAACTCATAATAAGAAAGAACGATTTTCTTCTTCGCTAAATTATCCAAATATGCATCATCGACATCTTCATAAAACGAATAGACAATACCGTCTTGATCCATTCTTCCGGTTCGGCCGCTGCGATGCAAATAAAATTCGTAATCGTATGGCAGTTCATAGTTGATGATATGACTGACACCTGAAATATCAAGACCTCTGGCGGCCAAATCCGTAGCAACCAAATACTGATATTTCAAATCGATGCAGTTTTTCAAAACCCGCTTTCTTTCCCGACTGGATAAATCTCCGTGCATGACCCCCACAAAATATCCGTTTTCGGTTAGACGGTTGGCCAAATCGATCACTGTTTCCTTCTTATTGGCAAAAACAATCGCCAAATACGGTTGTATGGTGGAAAAGAGTTCCGTCAAGCAGGTAAACCGATCGCGGTGTTTTAACGGAATCCAGATGTGACGGATTTTCGTATCATTGGTATTGCCGAGATCGATGATTTCCGGAGCAGATAAATATTTGCGGACAAAATGAAGGACGTTTTCTTCCATCGTTGCCGAAAAAAACATCATTTTACTGTCTTTGAGCAAATAAGCAAGGGCGTCGATTTGTTCTTCATATCCGCCTTCTAACATCATGTCCATTTCATCGACCACAAAAAAAGTCGATGTATAAATTTTAAGTACGTTCTCATCGATGGCCAAGTCTTTGATTTTACCAGGCGTTCCAATCACGATTTGCGGTGTGGATCCGTTTAACCGCTCGATTTCTTTTAACCGGTCGCTACCGCCGGAATAAAGCCTGATATCAATTCGATCTTTGGAAAAAGAAGCGATATGCTGGGCCATCTTATAAATTTGATAAGCCAATTCCTTCGTCGGAGCAACAATGGTTGCCTGAATCACGAATGCATCTTCTTTTAAATTCTGAAAAATCGGAATCAAAAACGCATGGGTTTTGCCACTGCCGGTTTTGGATTTGACAACTAAGTTTTTACGTTTTTTAATCGCCGCGAAAACTTCTTTTTGAACGGGTGTCCAATCCCGGAAAGAAAGTGCTTCAACGGCTTTGATAATATAATCTTTTAACGAATCATTATTTAACAATCGAAACACCTCCTCATAAATCGACCTTATCATAGCATTTTCAATCGAAAATAGCAAGACTAGGAGCGGTTTTTCTTTTGAAACAGCGCGTTTTTACCATATTTTTCCTGAAAAGTCTGAATCAAATTTTCGATCCGTTCTTCTTTTACATCCATAGCTGATACCGTAAATAAATTGTATTCTTTCGGCAAATCCTGCTGGCTTTTCAAATGAGAAACCCCAACACCGATCAAACGAAGCGGTTCTTGATGATAATGCGTTTCGACCAAATCGCTTACGCAATCGAAAATGGTTGTCACCTCGTTGCTGTAATCCTCTAATGTCATACTCCTTGTCATGGTTTTGAATGTCGTTGTCCGCAAAATGATGGACACGGTTTTACAAAAATAATGTTTTTCTTTCAACTTTAAAACAATTTCTCGAACCATTTTACGCAGTTCATACAAAACTTCACTGGTCGAGTCAATAATCCTTGAAAAAGTAACCGAAGTGGAAATGCTTTCGGCATTTTTTCTTCGATCCGGTTCGACGATATTACTGGAATTGCCCGATATTTCCTCGAAAATCGCCTCATACGTTTTTTTACCGATCAAATTAATAATTTTATCTTTATAGTCCGGATTCATAAAATCGGCAATGGTTTTGATTTGATGCTGGATCAACAGTGGATAAGTCTGTTTCCCGATTCCGAAAATTTCTTGAACCGATAACGGATAAAGCAGTTGTTTCACATCTCTTTTTCTTAAAACGGTAACGCCCAACGGCTTTTTCAAATCCGAAGCCATTTTCGCTAAAAACAATGTCGGAGCAATCCCAATGGAACAAGGCAGTCCAATTTCTTTTAACAGTCGCATTTGAATTTCTTTTGCCACCACGAATGGATGCCGTTTTAAAGATAGTTCGGTCACATCCATATAGACTTCGTCGATAGAAGCAACTTCGATCAAATTCGAATACTGATGCAACAACTGGATAAAAAGACGGTGATACTGTTTATAGTATTCATAGTCCAATGTGACAATTATCAAATCGGGAACTTTTTTATAGGCTTCGATTTGCGGCATGGCGGAATGAATCCCCAATTTACGGGCTTCGTAACTGGCGGAAGTAATCACACCACGATATGAATTTTCCCTTCCAATCGCAAATACCTTTCCTCGTAAAGAAGGGTTCAAAATACAGGCAACCGAACAAAAAAAAGCATTGATATCAATATGAAAGATAATTTTTGCGCGATTCGTTTTTTCGTTCATAAAAAAATCCCTTTCTTTTTTTTGTTTTTTGCGTTATAATAAATGCGATACGTTTAATTATAGCATTTTTTATAAAGTAGGTGAAGAGCATGACCAAAAAGAAAGATACGAAAATTCAAAGCAACAATTACAAAAATCCGACGAAAACACCGATCGGAAAGATCTTGATCTTAATTCTTACTGCTGCCATGGCTTTAGTATCTGTGGCTTTGTTAATCTATTATATTGTGATCAGTATCACCAATGTATAAAATAAAAAGCGGATCCGTCCGCTTTTTATTTTACCGTAATCCCCATATCTTCCAGCATAAATTCCAAATAGATGCCATATCCTTTTTTACTGTTGTTCAAAAGAACATGGGTTACCGCACCGATAATTTTATTATCTTGTACAATCGGAGATCCTGACATTCCCTGAATAATTCCTCCTGTTTTTTCCAAAAGTTCTTCATCGGTTACTTCAAAACTGATTCCTTTGATTTGTTTGGAAGATTGCTGTTCCAATTTAGTAATCGAAATGGAAAATTTTTCGACTTTTGTACCGGAAATACATGTCCAAATTTCCGCATCGCCCAAACGCACCTCTTCTCTTGTTTTAAACCCCAATAAAGTCATGTTGGAGGGATCAAACTTAGAATTCGTTGTTCCGTGCACACCTGTATCGGTATTCTTTTCGACATGTCCGATAACGCCGGAATCGATGGTGGCCTTTTTTTCGCCGGCTTCCCCTCTGGATGGTTTTACAATATCCGTAACTTTAGCCTCATAAATTTCACCGCTGTAATAAGAATCGTTGGTAATGGAATGGCCCAAACTGCCGAATGTATGGATTTCTTCAATATAATAGGTCATCGTTCCCACACCCAATATACAATCTTTCACATACAAACCTAGGGAATAAGCATCTTCGGAAAAAACCGGTTGAATCCGACTCGTTTTTTCTTTTCCAGAGCGAATATACTTGATTTCAACTTCGTTGCCCTGCGTTGTTTTTAATGCTTTCAGTAAACTTTTAATATCGGTAATAGCCATCCCGTTTAACGATGTGATTTTATCGCCTTCCAAAAGTCCGGCATCTTCCCATGGTTTATACAGTTTTCCGTCGCAAAAAACACCGTACGAACCGACGATACTGACTCCGTTATTCAGTTTGATTCCAATGGGTTGACCCCCTACATATATTTCCGTATCCCGATCGATTTCATATGCTTCGGCCGAAAAAAAACGAAAACAAGCCAGAAACACGATTAAAAACAAGATGAATTTCTTCATAATTCCACCTCCCTCAACAATAGTTTTGTCAAAAACATATTTTTCATATATCCATTTTTTCCCAACTATGCTATAATAATTCGGGTGATGAAGATGATAAAACTTTGTACGATTGATTTAGACGGAACTTTATTCGATTCGCAAAAAAGAATTTCAGATGAAAATAAAAAGGCCATTTTAGCGGCCAAAGAAAAAGGGTGCAAAATCGTCATTGCTTCCGGCAGACCGATCCACGGGATTGTTACGGTATTAGAGGAATTACAGTTATTCAGGCAAGACGATTATGTGATTTGTTATAACGGAGCTAAGGTATTCACCACATTAGACGGCAACTGCATCTACGATTCCGTCATCAGCGGAAAAGATGTCAAAGAACTCTATCAAGAGGCCAAACGACTGAACGTTTTTATTCACGCATTTCGGAAAAACGAACAATTGATTACCCCGCAGCACAATCCATATACGGACGTTGAAATGAAGATCAATCACATCGATGCCGTACTTTACGATTTTGACGCCATCAAAGATGACGATGAATTTTTAAAATGCATGCTGGTCGCCGCTGAACATGACATTACCAGAGCCATGAACGAATTGGATCAGAAATTTTACGATCGGTATTCGGTTGTCCGCAGTTCAAAAATCTTTTTGGAATTTTTAAATAAAACAACCCATAAAGGATCGGCTTTGAAAGCCTTGGCGAATTATCTGGATCTTGACATCCAAGAAACCATGGCAATTGGCGATGCTGGAAACGATTTGGAAATGATCAAAACGGCGGGAATCGGCGTGGCGATGGAAAATGCGTTTGAAGAAGTAAAAAAAGTGGCGGATTTTATCACCACTTCCAATGAGCAAGACGGCGTTGCCAACGCCATCAAACGTTTTATTTTATGACCTATTTGAGGTCATTTTTTTCTTGTAACAACGCTTTGGCATGTTCTAAAGCATAAACTGACATCTTATCTCCCGATAACATCAAAGCCACTTCTTCCATTCGAGCCTCAAAATCCAGTTCTTCTATATGCGTTGTTGTGCGGCCGTCGTTTCGTCTTTTATAAATGCGAATATGCCAATCTCCTATAGCGGCAACCTGCGGCAAATGCGTGATACAAAGAACTTGCGATCCTTTGGAAATCTGCAACAATTTCAAAGCGATTTTCTTTGCGGTCGCCCCCGATACACCGGTATCGATTTCATCAAACACCATCACAGCATACCGATTCTCCGCCGCAAAATAACTTTTAAAAGCCAGCATCACTCTGGACATTTCTCCGCCGGATGCGACTTTATGCAACGAATGTTTGGGTTCGCCGTCATTGAAACTGATCAAAAAATCCACGCGATCGATGCCGTTTCCATCAAACTGCTCGGAATCGAACGGATCTTCTTTCAATGTCGAAGAAAAATGAATGGAAAAGGCAGTTTGTTCCAAATCCAACGCCCGACACTCTTTTAAAATTCCCGCTTCGATCTTCAAACAATGTTTTTTTCGATAGTCCGAAAGCAACAGGGCGTTTTTTTTCACCTGTTCGTATAATTGGATAACGGTTTTCTTTTGCGTATCTAAAACAGCATCGTAATTCTCGTTTAACGCAATTTCCAACTTGATTTCTTCTAAATAAGCGATTAATTCGCGGACGCATTTCCCGTATTTGGTTTTCGCCTTTTCGATTTCCAATAACCGTTCGGTTGCCTGATTTAATTCCGCTTCGCTGTAATCCATCATCCGAAGTTCTTTAAAGAGGTGTTGTTTGATTTCATCCAAAAGATAATAGGAATCCAATAATTTTTCCTGATCGTCTTGAAAACTTTGATCCAACGATTTGATTTTTTCCAACTCGGAAGAAGCTCGGTAAAGTTGTTCCAAAGAAAAATATTCATTTTCCAGACATTGATACGCACCGGATAAAGAAGAAAAGATTTTATCGTAATTCTGCAATTTCAACACCGTTTTTTCCAGTTCTTCATCGATTCCTTCATAAAGATGCAGACTGCTTAATTCCTGCATTTCAAACCGTAAACGATCCAAATGCTCCATGCTTTCTTTCTGCCCTTTTAAAATTTTTTGGTACTGTTTCAACTCTTCTAGATATTTAAGATAAGAAAGAGAATAAGTCGCAAAAAGCGCATCGTAGTTGCCATCTTCTTTGGGTGTGATCAATTCAAAATAAGATTCCGGATTAAATAAACGATACGTATCGTTTTGCGTATGAATATCCGCCAGTAAAACGGCAATCTGCCGCAATTGCATCAGCGAAATATTGGTTTGGTTGACTTGAATGACATTTTTGCCGCCAACAGAAAGAATTCTTTTAATCGTAATCGAATCGCCCTTGATGCCGAATCGTTCCAACAAAGCGAAAACAGAAGGCTTGTCCGTTTGAAAAACACCTTCAATCCGAGCCTCTTTTGCTCCGTAACGAATCATATCGCTATCGGCCCGCTGCCCCAAAAGAAGCGAAATACTGTCGATAATCAATGATTTTCCCGCACCGGTTTCTCCGGTTAAAACCGTCATTCCTTCTTTAAAATTCACTTCCAAATCATCAATAATCGCAAAATTTTTGATTTTCAGTTGTAACAGCACCGATCATCTACTTCCTTTCATCAACATTTGACATCTTTTTGAATATAAGCCAAAAATTCTTGATTGCCACTGCCACCCAAAATCGGCGAAGGAATGCATTTTACCAACCGCATTCCATTGTTTTTCAGCATTTGTTCAACGTTTTGAAGCACTTTTTCCCGCAGTTTTTGATTTTTGACAATCCCGTTTTTCAAATACATTTTCCCGACTTCAAATTGCGGTTTGATCAAGCATATCCATGCATTCGCATCATTTAAAAAGCGCTTAATTGCCGGTAAAATCTTTTCAATGCTGACAAACGATACATCCATAACGATATAATCAATGGCATCGGGAAGCGATTCTACATCCAAAATATTGGTTTGTTCCATCACCACGACCGCTTCGTTGTTTCGCAGGCAATCGTCCAATTGATTGCTGCCCACATCGCAGGCATAAACCCGTTTGGCACCGTGTTTTAAAGCACAGTCCGTAAAACCGCCGGTTGATGCGCCGATATCTAGCACGATCCGATCGGAAAAAGAAAGATTAAAGGCTTGAATGGCGGCCTCTAACTTAAGTCCACCCCTTGAAACGTACGGATGAACTTCTTTGATAATCTCAATCAGCGCTCCGTCTTCGATCGCCGTATTTGCTTTCAACACGATTTTTCCGTTAACTTGAACCGCACCGGCTTTAATGGCTTCTTGAGCTTTTGTCCGCGTCTTAAAAAATTGGCGGTCGATCAGGTATTGATCCAGTCTCATCCGTTTTCCCTTTGAAAATCAACCAAGCCGTTTTCGGTCATTTTCTGGACAACCAATTGTTCGCTGGTATTCAAGATGTCATAACATTTTTTGGATAGTTCAAGCCCTTTGGTATAATTTTCGACCGCATCTTCCAAAGAACTGTTTTTATCTTCCAACAAGCGGACAATCTGTTCCAATTCCGCCAGATACTGTTCAAACGATTTATTGTTTTCCATTGTTTTTCACCTCTGTAATCGTACTTTTGATATACCCGTTTTGAAGTTGGGTGATCATTTCTTTTCCAAGTGTAACTTCGTTGATATTTCGGATGATTTTATCGTCAATGCGGCTGATCGAATAACCTTTGTCCATCAATGCCAACGGATTTAAATTCTGAAGGGTCCTAGTCAACAGATCAAATTCGTTTTTCTTTGTCAATAACAACCGCTGAATCAATAAGTTCAAGCGTTTGCCGACTTCTTCTAAATAAATTTTTTGATGTTTGACCTTTTCTTCCGGATTCAAAGCCTCCAAACGTCGATCCATATTGGCCAGCCGCAGATGAATCTGTTCAAAATAAGAGCGAACATGTTTGGTCATATAATTCTGATAATACCGAATATTTTCTTTTAACATATCCAAAGACGGTGTTGCAATTTCCGCGGCGGCCGTTGGAGTTGCCGCCCGAATATCGGCCACAAAGTCGGCAATGGTAACATCGATTTCATGACCGACAGCCGAAATGATCGGTATCTTACTAGAATAGATCGCCTCCGCCACGATCCGCTCATTGAAAGCCCATAAATCTTCCAATGAACCGCCGCCTCTTCCGACGATCAAACAATCGCAAAGATGTTGGTCATTGGCCAGTTTGATTTGACGAACAAGATCTTCTTTAGCCGATTCTCCTTGAACAATCGCCGGATACAACAACACTTTCGTAAGAGGATAGCGTCTCTCAACCGTTCTTATGATATCCCGAATCGCCGCACCGGTCGGGGATGTGATTACCCCGATGCAATTAGGAAAACGAGGAAGCGCCTTTTTATGCGATGGGTCAAACAATCCTTCCTTCGCCAACTGCTCCTTTAATTTTTGAAAGGCCAAGAACAGATCGCCGATTCCGTCGGATTTCATTTCTTTAATGTTGATTTGGTAGGTGCCGGACGGTTCATAAACGGTTACATTCCCTTTTACAAACACTTTCATCCCGTCTGCCGGCATAAATTTTACTGTTTTGGCAAAAGAAGAAAACATGGTTACGGAAATCGAAGCGAACTCATCTTTGAGTGTAAAATAAAAATGACCACGGGAATGGTGCTTGAAATTGGAAATTTCTCCTTCTAACAATACCTCTTCCAAATGGTGGTCGTGGTCAAATTTGTATTTGATATATTTTGTCAGCGCCGAAACGGTTAAATAACGTTCTTCCATTTCAATTTACCTGCTTTAATTTTTTATTGATTTTATCCAATAACCGATTGTTGAAGGCCGTTGCCTTATGATCACCTTGATCGGAAAACTGCTTGGTAATTTCCAATGCTTCGTTGATGATAATGTTTCTGGGTTGATCCGTCAGCATCTCCGATACCGCCAAACGCAGAATCGCTTTATCCACTAAATTGAGACGATTCATGTGATAATTTTCCAAAGATCCTTCGATCAATTCATCGACTTGCGTCAAATGCCGATAACAATGAAAAACCATTTCTTTGGCCACTGGATCATCTTCAACCATAACTGTTTGAAGGGCCTCTTCTATCGTTATTTGATTGAAATCGTAGGCATATAATACTTGCATTGCCAAAATGCGGGCATCTCTTCTTCTCATCTTATCCCCTGCTTTACTTCTTTGTTTTTCTTATTGTATCATAAAGCCGCTTTTTCTTCAAGAATGCCAAGGAATGTTTTACTTGAAAAAATCGATGACCAAATCAATGTCGAAATCGGTTTTCGTATAAACCGTAACCGGAACGGAAAAAATGAATTGTCCGTTCAATGAAACCGTTAAAAAAGCCGTTTGATCCAACAACTTAAACTGCAGTAAGACGTTTTCGTTTTCGTTTTTCAAAATCGGCAAAATCAAATCTTCTTCAATATAAAGATAATACGAAACATCCATTTTCGTATCGTAAATTCCTTTTTTCAATACCGTTACAAAATCATATTTCCCGACTTGTTGGACCAATTGTTTGTGATGATTCCAGTCATTGCCGTCTTGGATTGTAACAACAATCAAATTTTTATTGTCTTCCTGGTAATTGGAAACCAATATTCGACCTGATTTTTTAGTAAATCCAGTTTTCCCCCAAACAAAAGATTCTTCTTGTTGAACCAATCTATGTTTATTGACAAACTGATACGTAGTACGACTGGTTTGACACGTATAGGTATGAGCGGAAGCAATCCGAACAAATTCCGCATTTTTGGCTGCATAAGCGCTCAATAAAGCCATATCGTAAGCCGTCGACAAATTGTATTCCCGTTCATCCAAACCGGAAGCATTGGCAAAAACAGAATTTCTCATTCCGATTTTTTTGGCCGTTTCGTTCATTTGAAGCATAAATTTCGGATCATTGTGACAGCTTAAGGCCGAAGCAGCGTCATTGGCACTGCGAAGCATCAACGCATAAAGTAAATCTTTTCGAGTAACGATTTCATCTTCCTGAAAATAAACTTTCGACCCGACTTCTAATACATCTTCTTTCGTTATGGTCACTTCTTCTTCCAAAGCGTAGTGTTCTAGTACTGTGATGGCCGTTAAAATTTTTGCGGTCGAGGCAATAAGCATTTGTTCATGGATATTGCTTTGCTGAAGAATCCGTTTGCTTGTTGTTTCCATAACGATAAAAGCACTGCTTCGATTGATGAAAGCAGCTGAAACCGAAAAAGAACAAAATAGCAAACAAACAAAGAAGCAGCCCAGTTTTTTCATAGCATCACCTATTTATGTTCTATGCAAAAAGCATCTCGTTTAGACTATTTTCAGCCGAGCATCACATCTAAAATCATCATGATACAAAACCCGATACAAAATCCGCTTGTGCCAACCAAACCATTCGAATCGGGAATCAGTTCATCCACGACGACATACATCATCGCACCGGCTGCAAACGAAAGACAATACGGCAGAATCGGTTCAATCAAATAAATCAGCAAAACGGCCAAAACACTGGCAATCGGCTCGACCACACCGGATAAAAAGCCGATCCAAAACGAACGTTTTTTAGAACAATATGGCAACATGTTCAACGAAACGATGCTGCCTTCGGGAATATTTTGAATTCCAATCCCCAAACTGAGCGCAAAGGCAGCCGTCATGGCAATGGTATCCCCTTTTAAAGCCGCCGCAAAAGCCACACCGACGGAAAGTCCTTCGGGAATATTATGAACAATGACGGCAAAATTCATCAAATTCAAATTTTTTTTCTTTTTGGAAAGAAAAACATCCAACCCCATCAAACCGACCATGCCCACGATAAATCCTGCTGTGGCCGGAATGAAACAAGTATACGGATTATCGCCCGATAAATCAATCGACGGTAAAATCAAACTCCAAATCGATGCGGCCAGCATCACTCCTGCCGCAAATCCTTTCAATATTTTTTTAATGGTTGAATCCATCCGTTTCTTCATAAAAAAAACCAATAGAGCGCCTAATGTTGTTCCGAACAAAGGAATCAGAATGCCAACAGAAAGTTCTGCCATTTTAAACACCTCATTTATGAATATGTCAAAATAAGAGCAAATTCTAGTCGAACATATCTGAAAACATTGTTTTTTTAAAAAAACGAGAAAAAACAGCAATTTTTAAAGAATTGCTGTTTTGACCGGGAATCTTATAATTTCAAAATATTGATATCCTCGATTTCAACAATCGGAATGGTAAGTACCTGATCTTCCATCCGCAGTTTCAATCCGATTTTAGATACTTCTTCGACGATTCCTTCATACTTATGTTCTTTTGTGTAAATTTCCGCTAATACATGAATTCGATAATAAAGCATCGCCTGAATATCTTCCAACCGATGTTTGGCTACTTTTTTCCGTTTGACCGTTCGGCTGTCAAAATATTCTTGATTTTCATTTGCCTGATTTTTATCGCTGACACTATCAATAAACAATGTCGGATCATTCATCATACCATCACCTTTGTATTACTATATGAAAAAAAGATACGTTTTAGCACGTATCTTCTTTAAATTCTTTCAAATATTGCGCCATTGAGGTAGCGGCTACGGCTCCGTCGGCAACCGCTTTGCTGACTTGCAGCAAACCGCCGATCGTATCTCCGGCAGCATACAATCCTTTTATATTGGTTTCTTTTTTCTCATTGACCGAAAGCGTATTTCCGCTAAAAGCAAGTCCTAAATGCATGGCAAGCGTAAATCCATTCGCCGAACCGAGCGCCACAAAACAACCGTCTACCGGATAGATTCCTTTTTCCGTTTGGATTCCTTCCAAATGATCGTCTCCGATCAAGGCAAGAATTTTTTCCTCATGGACAATAACGGAATCATCTAACGATACTTCCAGCGGTTTTCCGTCAGTAAAAACAGCAATATCCGAAACGATGTTTTCCAAAACCGCCAGTTCGTGTTGCATGTAAGGACCGTTTCCGATCAAGGCTACTTTTTTCTTTTTGTAAAAAAAGCCGTCGCAAGTTGCGCAATAAGAAACACCTTTACCTTCCAATTTTTTGCCGAGTGCAAAAGAATTTCTGGACGTTCCGGTTGCAATCAACACCGTTTTGGCCCGGATTGGAGTGGAGGTTGTCGTAACGGTAAAAACCGTATCTTTTTCCAAATTCACGACCTCTTCCATCCGAACCTCAATACCCAGTTTTTTGGCTTGTTCGACCCCGCGCCAAAACAATTCCTTGCCACTGATCGAAGGAATTCCATAATAATTTTCGATTTGATGCGCTTTGGCAAGCGCACCTTCGTCTTTGGCTACAACCAAAACGCGATAGCCGTATCGCTTCAAATAGATCGCACAGGAAATCCCGGAAGGACCGGCACCGATAATCACCGCATCTAGCATCTTATTTTACCAATTCTTTCAGCTGATCCAACGACTGATAGCCTAAAGATTTCCGAACGATTTTCCCGTCTTTGATCACAAATAAAGACGGAATGGAAGAAATCTGAAATTGGCTGGCCAATTCTTCTTCGACATCGACATCGACTTTTCCGATAACGAGGTCTTCTTCCTTATCCAAATCTTCCAATACCGGCGCAAGCATTTTGCAAGGTCCGCACCAATTGGCCCAAAAATCCAATAAAACGGTTTTATCGGATTGAACCACCTCTTTGAAATTATCTTTTGTTACATGTACAATCGCCATTATTGTTTTCCTCCTTTCCATTCTAAATGGATGTCATTTAATTCGGCAAGTGTGACATCATCAATAAAATTTTCTCCCTTTAACGTATCCGGTTCGTGCGCGAGGATTTCCGGATCGTGCAGTTGTTCGGATGCCAAAAATAAAACAATAGCCGCACAATTGGATAAATTCAGACTGCGAATTTTATCGGTTGTGGGAATGCGATAACAATCGTTTAAATTTTCTTTTAAAATATCGTAGGCAATTCCGGTGGATTCGGCTCCGAAAATCAAGTAAATCGGCTGATCTTGTGCTTCTTTTTTAAAATCAATCACCGACGGCGATTGATGTCCGTAGCGCGTAAAGAAATAATATTTCCCTTTGTTTTTAGCACAAAAATCCGAATAATCCTCATACACTTCATAATCCAGATAGTCAAAGTAGTCGACACAACTTCTCTTTAATTTTTTTTCATCCAAAGAAAATCCAAGCGGACGGATCAAATGCAGTTTTGCATGAAATCCGACGCAACTACGCATGATATTGCCCGTATTTTGCGGAATTTCCGGATGATAAAGTACAACATTCAACTTCATATTTTTCATGTATCCTTTAAAAGTATTCCCTTTGTTCAGCAAAAATAAACCTTTTATTTTTCCTGAACACCAGTCAACGTATACGCATCGGCATCCACAATGCGAACGCGCACCTTTTGACCGATCCTCAGTTCTTCTAACGCGGCAACATAGATGCAACCATCAATATCATCCGGGGCAAACGCATCCGAGCGAGCCACATACAAATACGATTCTTCATCGTAATCGATGATAAAGACATCCTCCAAAACCTGCCCGATTTTTTCTTGTTGCAAAGATAAGGCAATGGCTTCTTGTGCTTTCATGAGACGTTCATACCGCTTTTGTTTCGTCTGTTCGCTGATTTCATTGGGATACTCACAAGCCTTCGTATTTTCTTCCAATGAAAAAGTAAAGGCTCCCAAATGATCGAACCGAACTTCTTGGATAAACGCAATCATCCGATCGACATCTTCTTCGGTTTCATAAGGAAAACCGACCATCAGCGTCGTTCTTAAGACGGCATTGGGAATCTTTTCTTTGATTTTGGAAAAAAGCGCAACCAAATCGGCATGGCTTCCCCTTCGCAACATCGCTTTCAGCAATTTATCTTCACTATGCTGAATCGGAATATCGAAATAAGGCATCATTTTCTTTTCTTCTTTGATGAAATCAATCAATTCATCGGTTACGATTTCCGGATACAAATAAAGCAAGCGGATTTTAAAATCACCGGGAATGGCCACCAGTGATCGAAGCAGATCCACCAGCGCCAAACGATGATACAAATCATATCCGTATTTGGTCGTATCTTGAGAAATCAAATTGATTTCGTAGACGCCTTCTGAAACAGCCTGTCTTACTTCTTCCGTGATGGATTCCATCGTGCGGCTTTTCAAATTCCCGCGAATAAGCGGAATCGCACAGAATGCACAGCGATTGGTACACCCTTCCGAAATCTTCACATATCGCATATACGAAGGCGTCGAATAAATCCTTTGAAACGGTGAAAAACGATCTTGAAAAACATGGCTTGATTGACAGACTGCATTCAAAATGGTTCCCAAATGATCGTATTCGTCAATGCTAACAAAACGATCGACTTCCGGTAGCAGTTCGTTCAGTTGTTCTTTGTAACGCTGCGGAAGACACCCACATACGACCAATTTGCTTTGATGAAGTTTTTTGTAATCCGCCAATTCCAAAATGGTATCAATGGCTTCTTTGCGGGCCGGTTCGATAAACGCGCAAGTATTCAACACCATCAAATCCGCTTCCTGCGGTGTTTGAACCAATGTGACCGCATCTTTCATCACACCTAAAATCATTTCACTGTCCACTTGGTTTTTCACGCACCCCAAGCTTTGCATATACAACTTCATAACGTCTCCTTTAGCCTAAATATGGCACTAAATAAATGCAACCGGCAGCCAATAACGCGGAAAACAAAACTGTCAGCAAAACCGAAAATCCGGTTTTTTTATGACGTAAAAGACCGCATAAAGCCGGCAGTAAAAACGGAATCAACAATAAATAACGGTAAGTTGAAAAAAGTTCCGTGATCTCATCTTGCAAGAATCCGACTGAATAAAGAACACTCAAAACGACATACGAAACAGAAAAACTCAAAAAAACCATCAGAAGAGAACCGTAAAAGCGATAAAACCGATCGATTTTCCGACTGTATTTTTCTTCTTTGGCGGTTAGTTTTTTCAATTTATCCGTTTCTTTGGTTGTTAAAATCGCTTCGTTATTCCGTAAATACTTCAGTTGGCACAAACGGTTGTATTTTTTGGCTGCCGAACGTTTCAACCACAAAATCAAAAGCGAAAGGAGCAAACAACAGCCAAGTGCAACACCGAAGAATAAAAGCGCAAGCATCCGGTCGTCTTCATCGACTACCAAAAGATGAAAATCAAAGGAAAGCCAATCTTTTAAATCAATGAATTGAAGTCCCAAATAAACAGCCAGTAAAACCGTAACGAAAATGGAGATTTTCGCAAACCGACCATGTTGGACAATCGATTTTTCCAGTTTACGTAAATCATAAGAAGGTCTAACGGAAACAGGGACTTGTTCTTCGGAAAAAGAAACTGTTTCTTTGATCTTACTTTCTTCTAAAAAGCGCGGACATACAAACGTATTCAAATAGGAAACAACGAGGCTATACGCGTCGTTTTTGGTTTTGATCCTTCCTTTTTTAAACAACATAACGGCTTTTAAATATGTATCGTAACAAGCCTCACTCCAAGCAGCAACCGCCGATAAGGCCGATTTCTTCTTAAGAAGGTGCTTTCCTTCTTTTTTCAGACGCTTGCCGGATTTGCGAATTTTCTTTCCTTCTTTTTTAAACGAATAAAACGAAAGATGGTTTAAAAACCAAACACCGAAATGGTTTTGGAGAACCTCTTTTAAAAACGACTCATCCAAATAGGCTTGCACCATCTGAAGCCCTTTGAAAACCGGGCAGGAAGCCTGACGCATTTTCAATACTTCTTCAAGTGAATAACAAGAAACCAACTGCAACTGAAACGCTTCGTCCGAAAACAATTCCCATAGTTTTTTAAATGCCTGATCGTCGTTTTTTAAATCTTGAAAATACGGTTTTAAATCCGTTATTTCATCGTAATGACGGAAATTCAAGCAGTATTTTACAGCAAAAGGATCTTGACAGCATTCCTCAAATGTTCTAAAATCGGCTTTTTCTTTTTCATTCGGCCAATCCAAAAGAAGCGTATTGGAAAGACCTTGTTCACTTAAAAATGACAGCATTTTCGGATTTTGCCGTTCAACCATCTGCTGTAAAATCGTTATATCCCGACACTCCGTGTGATCAATGTATAAAATACGATCCGTTGTAAAATGATAAATCAAAATGCTTAAAACCGTTTCCAAAGAACGGGTTTTGTATAAAATATCCCGCATCGCCGGATACAGTTTTTTTTGTTTTTTGAGAAACTTCAAAAACGGTTTGGTTGAAATGGCTTTTAATGCTTCTTGATAAGATTGTTTAAAAGCCAATCCCAAATCATTTAAATTCGTATAGGTTTTGTTTTCAAATACAAAAGAACGCATCCTTATCTCTCCTTTATAAGCATTGTGAATCCAGTACTATCGTTACCGGTCCGTCGTTTATGAAATCGATTTTCATATCCGCGCCGAAAATCCCCCGTTCGACGGGAATTGTTTTTAAAAGCGTTTCGCAAAAACAGTCGTACAAAACCCGCGCATCTTCATAGGCCAAAGCCTTTGTAAACGAAGGCCGATTCCCTTTTTTGCAGTCGGCATAAAGCGTAAACTGCGAAATGCATAAAACAGAACCGCCCACATCCTGAAGATTGCGGTTGAGTTTACCGTTTTCATCTTCAAAAATACGTAATCCCAAAATTTTTCGTGCCATGAACTCGACCTCTTGAACGCCATCTTCTTGGGTGAAACCAACTAAAAGAAGGAACCCTTTTTCAATTTGGCCGGTGATTTGATTATCAACCAAGCATTTTGCTTTGGTGGTTCTTTGAACAACAACTCTCATAAATTATCTCTTTCTATATGATGAACATATTTGATTTTATTCAAATTGACGATCAGTTTTTCCAGTTCCTGAATTCCCGTTGTTAAAACTTTCAGTTTGATGATCGTTTCCAAGTTAGTGTTATTGGTCGCATGAATGGCCAAAATGGATAATCCGTTTACCGAAACGACATTCATGATTTCCATTAAAAGATTATTGTTGGTAACAGCGGTGATTTTAATGGAAACCGGATATTTTCGATTGGGATTGGTCGCCCACTGCAGTGAAATCAACCGTTCTTTTTCAAAATGAACAACATTGCGGCAATTGGCATGATGCACCACGATACCGTATCCTTTGGTGACATATCCTTGAATCGGATCCCCCGGAATCGGCGTACAGCAACTGCCCAATTTCAGTTGCGGATTGCGAAGTCCTTCCACAACGACCCTCGTTTCCGAATTGGTTGTCAAAATACGTTGCGAACGCTCCATCTGTTTGGCTAAAACATCCGCATGATTTTGCTTTTCCCCCAACAGTTTATTGACGACGGTTTTTGGAGAAAACGTTCCTTTGCCGATTTCACAATATAGATCGTCCAAACTATTGATGTTGTTTTTGGAAAAATTCTGTTTGATGAAATCATCGGTTAAAAAAGTCGATGAAAGTTTATTGTTTTTGAGTTCTTCTTCTAATGTCTGCTTACCTTGATTGGTCAAAATATCTTTGTTTTGTTTGTTTAAAAAACTCTTGATTTTATGGCGGGCATGGCTGGTTTTGGCGATTTTCAACCAGTTTTCCGAAGGACCGAACGAATTTTTATTGGTTTTGATGGAAATAATATCGCCGGTTTGAAGTTCGTAGTCCAACGCAACGATTCGATTGTTGACCATGGCTCCGACGGTTTTATTGCCGATATTGGTATGAATTTTATAAGCAAAATCCAGTGGCGTTGCCCCCCGCGGAAGATCGATGACCTCCCCAGTCGGTGTATAGACATACACATTGGTCTTTAAAATATCTTCTTTGATCGTTTCGACAAAATCCGTTGCCTCATCATTGGTTTCTTCTTCGGAAAACCGCAACAATTCTGCGTACCATTTCAGTTTTTGCGCGATTTCGAACTGTTCTTTTTCCCGTGAATATTCCACGTTTTCTTTATAAGCCCAATGCGCCGCGATACCGATTTCGGCAACCCGATCCATTTCTTCGGTTCGAATCTGGACTTCGAAAATCAATTCTTCGTTGCTGATTACCGTCGTATGAAGCGACTGATACATATTGGGCTTCGGTACGGCGATGTAATCTTTGAACCGTTTGGGTACCGGTGTGTAATGGGCATGGATAATGCCAAGAACTTGATAACATTCGGCAACGGTCTGAACGATGATCCGGATGGCCACAATATCGTAAATATCCTGAAAATTTTTATTTTGCGTTACCATCTTTTTATAGATGCTGTACGTGTTTTTGATGCGGCCTTTAATATCGAACTTTAAATTCGTAGGCGCCAGATACTGTTTGATCTCGGCAATGGTATGATCAATGCTGTTTAAACGAACTTTCGTATCGGTTTTCAGTTGGTTGGTGATTTTTTGATACCAAACCGGTTCAACGTATTTTAAAGCCGTATCTTCCAATTCGGCTTTGATTTGGAACATACCGAGTTTATGAGCCAAAGGAGCATAGATTTCCAACGTTTCCCTGGCGATACGAACTTGTTTTTCGGCCGAAAGCGATCCCAGGGTACGGATGTTGTGCAAACGATCGGCCAATTTGACGACGATAACACGGATGTCTTTGGCCATTGCCAACAACATATGTTGATGGTTTTCCGCTTGTTTTTGTTCAAGCGAAGCAAATTTCATCTGCGTCAGTTTGGTTACACCATCGACAATAGATGCGATATCTTCACCGAATACAGCCGTAATATCTTCTTTGGTTTCTTCCGTATCTTCAATGGTATCGTGTAACAATCCCGCGCAAATCGTAGCCGGACCGACCTGTAAATTGGCTAAAATACAAGCGACGCTAAGCGGATGAACGATATAGGCTTCCCCGCTTTTACGGAATTGCCCCTCATGGCTTTTCAAGGCGACATCGTAGGCTTTTTTAATCAAATCCTGATCTTCTTGACGATGGATATATTGTTTGGTAATGGCATATAAATCATCGTATACAACCATTTCGTTCACCTCCTTTTTCAAATAAATGAAATCAATACGTCATTAATGAAAGCACATCGTACTGTTTTAAAAGATCGCGACCCTTTAAATCCAAAAGTTCAATCAAACACGCCACACCGACAACTTCGGCCCCTAAGCGTTCACACAGATTGATGGTCGCTTTGACCGTTCCGCCGGTAGCCAAAAGATCGTCGATAATGACCACTTTGTCGCCTTTTTTCAACGCATCGGCATGAATACAAAGCGTGTTGGTCCCATATTCTAAAGTGTACTCCTCAAAAATGGTTTCTCTTGGCAATTTGCCCGGTTTGCGGATCGGAGCAAATCCGATTTTCAAATTCGTAGCGACCGGACAGCCGAAAATAAATCCCCTGGCTTCCGGACCGACAATCATCGTAGCCTGTTTTTCTTTGGCAAAAGCCGTAATTTTATCACATGCATAACGATAAGCTGCACCATCCCCCATCAAAGGAGTAATATCTCTGAAAACAATTCCCTTTTTCGGATAGTCCATAATCGTCGCAACATAATCTTTCAAATTCATTGTTTTACCTCCCTATTTCTGATACTTATTTTTATATTATATCATATTATGGCGTCTGAAAAAAGCATGTAACCAAATAAATTTATACGAAAAGAGGCTTCTACAATGCGAAAAAAAACAGCCGAAAAAATCCAGATGATTTTGCTGATCGGCGCCGTCATCAAAGTCCTCGGACTGGTCTATAAAATCGTTTTGACCCGTATTTTGGGAATGGAAGGAATGCGATTGATGTCCCTGGTTTTTCCGACCCTTTCTTTGGCGCTTTGCCTTTCTTCTTTATGCATTCCGGCCGTTGTCAATCAAAATATCGCCGCCAATTTGTTCACGCACCATACCAGGGCCTCTACCATTGTCAAAGCCGCTTTACGAATCACGTTTATTTCTTCTTCGCTCATCAGTTTGATTTTAATGGCTTCTTTTCCGCTTTATAAAGTGATTTTCGAAACCTCGTTCATCTATTATCCCCTTTTAATGTCCGTCCCGCTGATTTACATTTCCAACTGTACAGGTGTTTTAAGAGGTTATTTAGAAGCCAAAAATCGATTTGACACAACCTATTTAGCCAATTTATTTGAACAAATCACCAAGATCGCTCTTTGTTTTTTCCTTTTGTTCCTTTTTAAAGATAGCGATATCAAAACACAGGTCCTCCTTTGTTTTTTAAGCATGACCGTATCGGAATTTGCCTCTTTTTTCTACATTGTCGCCAAAATCAAAAAAACAACCCGCTTGCGCTATACGGATGTTTCTTCTTTGGGATACGAAAAAAAAATATTGAAACAAGCTTTACCGCTCACCTTCAATCAACTAGTGATTACCCTCGACAACTATTTGGAGCCGTTTCTGTTTTATTTGGTTGCAACCAAAGTCGGTATTTCCATCTACGATGCAACCGTCTATTATACCGAAGTGACCTCGTTTGCCATTCCTTTACTGATTTTCGCCCATTTCGGCGTCCAAAGTATCTCTAAATTCACGTTTCCAAAAATCACGGAATTAAGATGGCAAAAAGAATTGTTGCATCCGGTTTTACGGCAAGCTTTCTTCTTTTGTTTTTTAATCGCCGTGTTCAATTTCATGCTTTGCTATTTCTATGCCGAGGAAAGTCTTTTGATCTTGTTCAAAGACGCTTCCTCCTCTACCGTGGTATCTTCTCTTGCCGTGCTTTATTTTTTCGCGTACTTCAATCCGCTTTTTGTTGCGATTTTGCAAGCCTACAACAAAGAAAAAAGGCTGCTCATCACAACCATTGTTTCTTCTTTTTGTTCCCTTCTTGGAATCATCATTTGGACCCTGATCCCCACCATTGCTTTAGAAGGATTCGTTTTAGGATTGGCCGGCGGCAGTTTCGTTCGGTTTTTACTGCTGTTTTATTTTGCACACCGCGAAGTCCGCTTTAAAGTAAGAAAATTACCGCTACTCTGTCTTATATTGTTTTGTACCGGCTATTTTCTTGCCAACCTCATTTATCACCATTTACTGTATTTTTTACTGGTAACTCTAATTGCTTTCTTGTTAGCTCTGTTGCTTTATCGTCAGTTTTATAGAAATAATAAATCAAACCCTGACCGTACGATGCGTAAAGAATCGCTTTAGGATCGATTCCCTCTTTGGCAAAAGCCTCCGAAATGGTTGCTTCGTCGATCCCCAAAACGGAAAAACTTTCTTTTACCATTGTTCCGCTGGTAATAACCGGAAGACGGATCGTATCAAACTGGGAAACACGAAAAATCGACAGAGTTCCGTTGGTTTCCAAGATGGCCAACCGAATTTCTTCTATATCCATAATGTGTTCCAATCGCATCTGATAAATCAAGTCGTCGATGGTATAATGTTCTTTTTTCATATTCTGAACCAACAGTTTCCCGTCTTTGACAATCGTAACGGGGCTGCCGTCGATCCAAGAACGGTACTTTCCGTGATGCAGTAAAAAAACGGATAATACCTTTTGTAAAACGACAATCAAAACACAGGACAGCAATCCCATCCAAAGAAAATCGTCATTATCGATTCCCAACGAAGCGATATCGGCAATGATCAGCAAAACGACCAAATCGAAAATGGACAGTTCACCAACTTCTCTTTTCCCCAAAACCCGCAACATAACGATCAAACTGACATAAACGATCAATACTTTGGCCAATACCCAGATGTACTCCATACTATCACCGTTGTTAGTATTGTCATAATAAAACGGTATTATACATATAGTTAACTGGTGATCAAGCATGAAATCAAAACTGAAAAGCGGTCTTAAAATCTATCTTAGTCTGATTCTTTTTGTTCTTTTGGTTTGTTTTGTTTATGCATTCTATTTGAATAAAACCAATCAGGAATATCATCCTGTTTTAAAACTTTTCATCGGCAGCATCAGTTTTCTTTTACTGGGATTGTTTTATGGAAATGCCGTCCATAAACGAGGGATTTTCGTCGGATTATTCGTGGCGGTTGTTCACTTGTTGCTGTTAAAACTGATCTTTTTCTTATCCGTCGGAAACTATATGTTCACGCCACTATCTTCTGCCATCTATATTTTATCCTCCGGAATCGGCGGAATCTTGGGGATTTCCTTTAAAAAAATCTTTTAATGTGCTACAATAAAAAGCGGGTGATATCATGAAACCACTTGCTTATCGAATCAGACCGAAAACATTTGACGACATCGTCGGTCAAGATCATTTGGTAGGACCAAACGGCATTATACGCAAAATGCTTTCTAAAGATCAATTATTTTCAATGATATTGTACGGTCCGGCCGGTTGCGGCAAAACGTCCATTGCCGAAATCATTGCCGATCATTTCGCACTTTCCTCCTATTCTTTCAACGCTTCTTGCGATACAAAAGCCAAATTAAAAGAAATCGTCGAGGGAGCCAAACGATATACCAATACCGTTTTGATTATCGACGAAATCCATCGGATGAAAAAAGATGTGCAGGATTATTTATTGCCCTTTGTCGAATCGGGAATCTTAACAATCGTCGGTCTGACGACGGAAAACCCTTATCGAGCCATCAATCCGGCCATTCGTTCCAGAACACACATTTACCGTTTGAATGAAATTACCGAAAAAGATGTTTTAACGCTGCTTAAAAAAACCATTGAACAAGAACATCTGCCACCGGTTGAAGAAAATATTTTACGATACATCTGTACCGTATCTTCCTGCGAAATCCGCTCGGCGCTCAATATGCTGGAAATCACAACCATGCTCGATCCAGACGAAATCACTTTAGAACACGTCCAACAACTCATCGGTAAAAAAAGTTTTTTAATTGATGAAGAAGGCGAAAATTACTACGATGTGGCTTCTGCCATGATCAAATCCATTCGCGGAAGCGATCCGGATGCCGGAATCCATTACCTTTCCAGATTGCTTCAAACCGAAGATTTGGAATTCATCGGCAGACGGTTGTTGTGCTTGGCTTACGAAGATATCGGACTGGCCAATCCCAATATCGGTCCCAGAGTTTATGCGGCCGTCCAAGCAGCCCTTTATCTAGGACTGCCGGAAGCCCGTCTTCCGTTAGCCTATGCGGTAATCGATTTGGCCACTTCTCCCAAAAGCAACTCATCTTATCTGGCCATTGATAAAGCCATTGCCGAATTGCAGGAACTCACTTCCATGCAAATCCCTGCGCACATTCTCAATAAAGAATTAAAAAGTGGAAAAGTAACGTATCTTTATCCGCATGATTTTCCAAACGGCTATGTCAAACAACAATATTTACCGGATGCCCTCATCAACCATACGTATTACGAACCGAAAACGACCGGTTCGTACGAACGGGCCATTAAAGAGTATTTAGCCAAATTAAACCATTAAGCATTTCGTATGATGGAATCAAAATCTTGAATACTGATATAAGGAGTTTGTCCGTGAAATACTTTGCCTTTGCTTGCAATCAGGACATCTCCTTTTTTTTGCAATTTGCACGCCATTTCCGAGCCGAATAGTTTTAAAGAAGTCGATACGTCCGTCGTTTGAAAAACAATCAAATCACTGTGATTCAATTCCAATTTGCTCAACGCATTTCGGTTTCTGCAACAAAGAATCAACTGAATCCCGACTTTCAGCGTAAACCGAATGGCATAAGAAATTTTTTGAACAAGCGACGCGCTGACTTTTGTCACATCCAAATAAAGAAAATGAAATTCCGGCAACAGCGGTTCGATCGTTTCACCGCTTTTTTTGATTTTCTCGTTGGCTTCTTTGATGCTGATACAGTCCAAATACTTTAAAACTTCGCTTCTTCTTTCGTATTCTTCAAAGGCCTCATCTAAAGCAATCGCCGCCGAACGTTCGTTGTTGATGTATTTGATAAACGATCCGTCTAGCGTACTGAATTCGTTTTCCAAATCATAAAAATAAACTTCACGGTACGGAATCCCTTTAATCAAAAGACTGACCAATAAACTCCTTAAACAACTTTTGATGCCGCTGGATGGATCCCCGAACAAAACAATAAACCGCCCTTCTTCGATGTTTAAGTGAATGAGAGTTCCATCCACATCAAGCGCAACCGGCAATTCATTGTTTTTCTTTTCCGCCAATAAGACACTTTTTAGCGTCAGCAATTTACGAAACTGATTGGGCAGTTCCAATGCATAATCGTTTTCAAGTGGCAGAAAAAAACCTTGGCGATTGAAAAATCCGGCAATTTTCCGGAATTCCTCTTCGCTCTTATGGGCGAATTTCAGAACAATTCTAGATGAAGAATAAGACGTATAAAATGAATCGACAACACAGTATATTTTCTGATCCCGAACGTATCGTTTCAAATCTTCAAACCGCTCTTTGATAATCTCGTTTTGTAAAGTAAAATTCACTTGATCGTCGTGATCCGATAACATGGAAAGGCTTACCTTTTTATGCGTTTTGATGGTCGGCTTTAAATTCGGATAATGAATATTATCCAGATAGTTTTTGATTCCTTTATAAATTTTAATCGGAATCACCTTCAATTTGCCGCCTTTAATAAAGCGCAGCAAATCCAAATGGGAAAAGAAACTAAGCCCGATCAGAACAAACATCAAACCCAACAAGATCGTTCCTACTTTGCCAAGCAAAAAAGCCGATATCTGCACAAAAATCGCCGCAATCAAACCACCGCCGCAACTGTATGTGATCTCGTAAGCTTTCAAATAATGCTGATAAAGCGTCAGTGTTTTGGATAAAACGGTTTTAGAAGACATTTCCAGCGCCTCATACAATCCCAAATGCGCAAACATGGAAACGGCAACATATAAAAAAACACAACCGATAAAAGAAATATGATGAAAATCGATTTTCTTTTTAAAAAGAATGAACAAAATCGTATAAGCAAACACCCCGGCCAAAATAACCGTGGAAAAATCTCCTAAGATAAAACTTAAAAACAAGGCCAGGATACTCCCTGCTTTTCCCACTCTTCCGATGATCAAAAGACATAAGATCATGACGATGATCCCGACGGCCACATTAAAATAATCTTTCTTTTTTTCAATGACATGATTCTTGATTTTAGGCATGTTATCAACTCCGCATGTTTTATCCTACCATAAAATCCTAAAAAAAAACGCGAAAAAAAGAGCCTATTGGCTCTTTTGTGCATTCTTTTTCAACGCTTCCGTATCCGTTGAAATCAAAACCGGAATAATAATCGGACTTCGTTTGGTTTTCTTATAAATATAATGAGACAACTCGGCTTTAAGCGAATTTTTATATTCACTCCAGTTGACAAACTTATTGACCAAGTATTTGATGGATACCTTTTTAAACACATCGATGATCTCTTTGGTCAATTCTTCGTTTTCGTTCAAATAAAGAAATCCTTTGGAAACAATTTCCGGTCCGGAAACGATTCCTTTTGTTCTGGGATTGATATTGGCACAAAGCATCAAAACACCGTCTTGAGCCAACAACTCCCGATCCCGCATCACGACATCGCCAATGTCTTTGAAAGCCTTTCCGTCAATCAACACTTCTCCTACCGGAACATCTCCAGTAATACCGATGTATTTACCGTTTTGGAAAGAGGCAACATCACCGTTATCCAGTAAAAGAACGCGTTTATCTTCATAGCCGATGCAGTTGGCAACAACCCGAAGCGCATATTGATGGCGGTACTCTCCGATCACGGGAATCACGTATTTCGGCAATAAGATATTGATCATTTGTTTGATTTCCTCGCGGTTTGCCGATGGAAACGGCAATAAATTCGCCGTAAATTCTTTGACATTGGTCGTTACTTTATAAATAATATCCATCGTTCTAGCCGCCATTTTTTCGGTTCCCAAATACGGGTTGGTTAAAATAACAATGGTATCGGTCGGTTCCAAATGAATCAAACGGTCAATCTGTTTGGACATCCGCTGCAACATAAAATACGGTTCATGTCGCTCGCCGGTTACCAAAACGACTAAATCGTTATCGTTGTTTTGATGTTGCTCATCCAAATACCGTAAATTGGCCAAATTTTCTTCCGGAATATGCAGATATCCCAATTGCATGGCTTGGTTGACCAAACGTTGAGTTTTCCGTCCGATAATCGCAATTTTTTTGTGATGTTCGATCGAAATATCGATAATTTGCTGAATCCGTAAAATATCTGAACTGAATAATGAAAAAATCAAGCGATGTTCGGCGGTCGAAATCAAATTGGTGATCCGCAATTTGAATTCCAAAATCGTTCCTCGCGATTGTTCGTTGTTGGCTCCCAACGAATCCGTCATCAGCGCCAAGACACCGTCTTTGGCAAAAATAGCCAATTGCCGATACATATGCGCATAGTTGATTTTGGAGTTTTGATCGAAATTGTAATTGCCGGTATAAATAATATAGCCATCTTCTGTTTTAATGGCAATCCCCAAACATTCCGGTATATTGTGCGCCACATCGAAAAAGCGAATCTCTATATCCGTAAAACGCAAGACCGTTTTGGAAGAAACCGTGTGAAACAAGTCGCTTTTAACCGGAAATTCTTCGTTTTTCAAGCGATCCAGCAAGACCGCCATCGTGAATTTAGAAGCAAAAACCGGTGTTTCAAATTCTTTTAACAAATGGTAAACTCCGCCGATATGATCGTCGTGTGCATGCGTTAAAAAAACACCCATAACACGGTCTTTGTTTTCTATCAGATACGTAATATCATTGACGATGATATCCACACCGTAAAGTTCGGCCGTCGGATATTTCAATCCGGCATCCAAAATAAAGATTTTTTGATTGACATCTACGATATAAAGGTTTTTTCCGTCTTCTTGAAGACCACCCAAAGAAAAAATTTGAATATTTGCCATGTTAAAATTTGAACAGCTGATCGCGCGGTTCTTCCTCCTTTACTACATTTTTCGTGAATCGGAATCTCTTCTATTATCTTTCATTATATCCGATTTTCAATAACTTCTCAATACTTTTCCAATATTCTTTTGATAATTTTTGCTGCCGATGCCGGTGCGAATTTCGACGGAATAGCGCCGTAGATTTCATAATGGATCCCCTCATCCTGAATTCGATCCAAATCAAATCCGTACGGAAAAGAGGCGACATCCAAAATCGTTTTGTCTTTCCATAAAAGGTAGTCGACTTCCAGATTTTTCGGAATCGTATTGATGGTTATATCGTATTTTCCGGCATGTTCGATTGCTTCCAATCGGTATCCATCCAGTAAAACAAATTTTTGTTCGATATCATGCGGCGTGTAAATGGCAAAATCACACCGATAACAAGTTAAAAGTTGCGCCAGACTATTACTAATATGACCGTAACCTAAAAGAAATATACGCTGATCACAAACCGCACGGTCGCCTCTGTTTAAATAATCGATGATTCCGTAAGCGGTAAGACGTGCATTCGGAATCGTAAACTCCGGTAATTTCAACAGTTCAACCAATCGGATATGACGCTTAAGACAAAGTTCTTTTAACGCGTCATTGGCTGTGCCGGTATAAATTGTTTCCACGGCGTTTTCTTTTAAAATATCCAACAAATTCAAATTGCTTTGCTTGATATTCAAATAAGAATCGACTCCCGAAAAAGGCAAAAGCAATCGATCGATCCACAAAAAATCCGCCAAATCTTTCGAACAGACGCTGTCTTTGATCATTTCATGCAAATAATCAAAACGAATATCTCCTTTGACAATTCCCAACATATTTATCACCCATGTATAAAATATGCAGGCAAAAATAAAAGGTGCGGCAGGCACCTTTTGATTTTAATATCCGAAATTCGGTACTTCAATTTCGACTTTCATGCCTTTTTCGGCAACGAAAGTATGATTTAAAACTTCTTCGTTATAATACCCTTTTTCTACGTTGTTCCAATCTTTTTTCGCCAAAACCTTGAATTCAACGGTTTGTCCTACCGGAAGCATTTTGGAAACGGTATAACAACCGCATTCGTTGCACAAATCCAATTTTACGGCTTTACTCAATTCCCATTCGCCTAACGCACGAACATTTCCGATTAAATACAATTCATCAACCGGCTGATTGGTTTTAATTCTGAATTCAACTTTTGTATTTGCCATTTTCTTTGATCCTTTCTTCATTTCTTACACCATCAAGTATAAAAGAACTTTAAAAAAATTTCAACTGTAAAGCGTTTCCTTGAAAGGATGAAGTATTTCTTGAATACATAAAATACAAAATTCGGCAAAAAATAAGGATGCATTCTAAAAAAAATAAGATATAATTGAAAATGGTGATACAGATGAGTCTTAATTTTCCGACAATTAAAAAACAACGGCAAAAAGTTGTCAATAAAGCCAATTTGGGAATGGATTTAGAACAAATGATCAATGAAAGCAATACGTACTATCTCAATAACGATATTGCCGTCATTTACAAAAAACCGACGCCGGTGCAGATCGTCAGAGTGGATTATCCGTCCAGAAACAAAGCGGTCATCACAGAAGCCTATTATAAAGTTCCTTCTACAACGGATTACAATGGCATCTATCAAGGAAAATACATCGATTTTGATGCCAAAGAAAACCACAATAAAACCGCTTTTCCGCTGGCGAATGTTTCTCTTCACCAAATTGAGCATTTAAAACGCGTCCAACAGCACGGCGGCATCGCTTTCTTGCTGGTGGCTTGGAATTTATACAATGAGTATTATTTACTGCCTTTCGACGTCCTTTACCGTTTTTGGCAAGACGCTCAAAACGGCAGCAGAAAATCCATTCCGTATGAAGCCTTTCAAAAGGAAGCCTATCCGATTAAAGAAGGCTTTTTACCGAGACTGAACTATTTGAGGGTTATTGATGAGCACTATCTTTAAAAAACTCTTTTTCCTATTCAGCCTTTTTGTTTTTATCTTATTTTGTTTAGGGAGCATCTTTGGTATTGTTATTTTAAACCGTGCCAAAGGTGCTTCTTTGTCTATTACGACGACGACTGCTCCGATTTATATCTACGATCAAGACCAAAATTTGATTTCAACAGATAGTTATTATTACGAATACTGCCCGATTACCGAAATCAACCCGATGATCCTTCATGCGTTTGTATCCATCGAAGATCGCAGTTTTTACAAACATCCCGGTTTTTCCATCAAACGGATCGTAAAATCCGCTTGGAAAAATCTCATTTCCGGCCAAATCCAATCCGGCGCTTCGACCATTACCCAGCAATACGTCAAAAATGCCTATTTGAGCCGTGAACGCACCTTTTCCAGAAAACTAAACGAAATCGCTTATGCCATTGAATTGGAAAAAAAATATACCAAAGACCAGATCATGGAAGCGTATTTGAATACTATTTTGTTCGGCGGAAATATTTACGGAATCAAAATGGCCTGTCGCTATTATTTCGATACGACACCCGATGAAATTACGCTTGCTCAAGCAGCTGTTTTAGCCGGAATGATTCAAGGACCCAACCATTATCATCCGTTTTTAAATCCAGAAGCAACCGATCAAAGAAAAAACGTCGTTTTGCATGCCATGCTTGAAGAAGGCTATATTACCGATGCCGAGTATTTGGAAGCGATCGGTCAAAAAGTCGAAGAAATCACCAAAAAAGGCTTTACCAATCCTTCGACCAATTATTTGACACCGTATTTGGATTACATCAATCAGACACTGCCGATGCAGTCTTATCCGATCGAGAAAATCGAAACCTACCTCGATCCGAAAATTCAAAAAGAACTGTATGCGATTCTCAACAACGATTACAATTTGTTTAACGATGATGCGTTAAACTGTGCGATCGTCGTATTGGATAATCAAACCTACGGAATCAAAGCCATTGCCGGAAACCGATCCTTTGATAAACGCGTTTTAAGTTATGCTTCGGATGTTTTATTGCAACCAGGTTCGGTCATCAAACCGATTTTGGATTATGCACCTGCCATCGAATACTTAGGTTATTCGCCGGCAACCATTCTTACCGACGAACCGTATACGTACCAAGACGGAACTCCAATCAAAAACTTTGACGGTCAGTTTTTGGGAAAAATCACCTTAAGAAAAGCGCTAAGCAATTCAAGAAACATTCCGGCAGTCAAACTTTTCAATGAAGTGGGATATGAACGGGCCTTTGAATTTGCCGAAAAATTGGGGATCGAAAAAAAAGATGCGATCTACGAAGCAGACGCAATCGGCGGTTCTTCTTACGGATATACGCTGTTAAGTTTGGCCAATGCCTATCAAGCCTTTGCCAATTTGGGCTACTATAAAAAAGCCTCCGCGATCAAATCAATCGACTACAAAACAGCAACCGAACAAAACGATGCAAAACCGAAACTGGTTATGAAACCGTCCACCGCTTTTTTAATCAACTCTATTTTACACGACGTCTTCAAAGGCAGTACATTCGATCAAACCAAAACGTACATGATGGCCAAAACAGGTCAAACCAATTATGATGCCAAAACACAGGCAACCTATCAAATTCCCGATTATGCGACCAAAGATTCCTTGATCGTCGCTTATACCAAAGATTTAACCATCGGAATTTGGGTCGGCTATGAAAAACTGGCGAAAGGTCAATTCTTGGATTATTATAAAAAAAATATTCCCAGAACCATTATGAAGTTGCTGATGGATGATTTTGCTTTACCGAATCAAACGTATGAAATAATCGACGGAATCACCCAAGCCTATATTACCATTTACGAGGATCAAGCGTATTTGGCCAAAGAAAACGGATATTATGAATTTTTCCAAACCGGCAATGAACCGCTTTCCTATCCGGAATACAACACACCGCTTTAATAATAAAAGGAGCAGAAATCTGCTCCTTTTTACTATCAGGGGGCGGTCGTTTTTTTCGGAATGAAAAAATGAGGTCGATATGCCTTTTCCAGTTTTAAGAGGGCGATCTTTCGGTCAAGCCCACCGGCATATCCCGTCAAACTACCGGACGTTCCCACAACGCGATGACAAGGGATCATGATGGAAATCTCATTACGTCCGACCGCTCCGCCAACTGCTTGTGCGGATACTTTTTTTTGGTGCTTGTTTGCCAGTTCTTTGGCAATGGCCCCGTAGGTGGTCGTTTGTCCATAAGGGATTTGACGCAGCAATTCCCATACTTCCTTTTGAAACGGAGTTCCTTTCAAATGAAGCGGAAGAGAAAAGGAAGGTTCTTTTCCCGCAAAATAAAGATCCAGCCACCGAACTGCCTGTCTGAAAATCGGCAGGTCTTTTTCTTCTTGTTCTTTTTCCAAATAAAGACCGAAGTACTTTTGTCCCACAAACCATAAACCGGTCAACCCAATGTCATCCGCAGCCAAAAGAATTTTCCCAAGCGCAGACGAATAGGAATGAATGTATTGCACAATAAGTTCCTCCTTACTTTCAAAACATGTCGTTTTCTTTCTTGAACGCACCAACATGCAACCTTACAGATTCAAAAAAATAAGGGCAGCCAATCCGTAATAAACCAAAACGGCCAATACATCATTGATCGTTGTGATCAAAGGACCGCTTGCAACAGCAGGATCGATTTTCAATTTCATAAATAAAATCGGAATCAAAGAACCAACCAAACTGCAAACCGTCATTGAAAGAAAAAGCGATATACCGACAATTCCGGCCGCTTTCAAAGCTTCCAAATGACTGAAAACATCGGTTGTAACTGCCTGTTTGGTAACAAAAAGAAACAAATAAACAAAACCAAATGCCAACATCGCCAAAACCAGACCATTTAAAAAGCCGATTTTAAATTCTTTGACAATGGTTTTTAAGATTTCTTTTTTAGTGATTTCATCGTGCGACAACAACCGAATGGTAACCGCCAAGGACTGCGTTCCCGTATTGCCGGCCATATCCAAAATCATCGATTGAAAAAAGACAACGACCGGCAAAGCCGCAACGACATGTTCAAATCCGGAAATCAAACTGGAAACAACCAATCCTAAAAACAGCAGAATCACAAGCCAAGGAAGTCGTTTTTTCACCGATTGGAATACCGGCTCTTTTAAATCTTCTTCTTCCGTCAAACCACCCAACTTGGCGTAGTCTTCTCCCAATTCCTCATCGATGGCCTCAACGACATCATCGGCCGTTATGACTCCAATGACTGCGAAATCTTCATTTAAAATCGGGTACGAATCCAACCCGTAATCCCTACATTTTAAAAGGACCTCATCCACCGCTTCTTTGGCGGAAAAAGCCGGATAATTTTGTTTGATGACCGTTTGAAAATCATCGGTTTCACGGGCAATGATCAAATCTCTTAAATCGATGGCGCCATAAAAACGGTGGTTTTCATCTTCCACATAAATCGTCGAAACATTTGAATGAGTAGCCGCTTCCGATACAACGGTTTTCATGGAGATCGG